>Ga0123353_10001603_pt1 | contig 27874 bp, 22 predicted proteins | sample TergutLab28metaG_3_FD_92763 | JGI IMG/M metagenome (GOLD analysis project Ga0123353, IMG submission 92763) | Labiotermes labralis P3 segment gut microbial communities from Petit-Saut dam, French Guiana - Lab288 P3 | ecosystem: Host-associated > Arthropoda: Insects > Digestive system > Gut ...
CCCGGAGACCGTGCCGGGAGCGCCCGTGGCGCGCAGCTCATAGGTGCTTTGATACGCCGTCGCATTCGCCGGCGTGGTAAGGGTATCGGTGAGATTGGCGCTGTTCGTCGCGGCCCAGCGGTTATAGGAGTTCGAGAGGCTGGCGGCCGGGTCGTTGAATGCATATGTCACCGGCGCGCTGGGCTGCACCGTCACCGGCGGCCCGTTGTTGTTGATGTCGATGCGGTAATCGACGATATTGTTGGGCGCCGTCGTACTCAGGTGGGCGGGGTCGACCGGCGAGCCGTTCTTTGGAACGCCGTTGACAGAGGCGTGCTTTGACACGAAAGTTGACTGTCGCTCATAGTACAGCGTAATGACTTGCTCGTCGCGTTTGATCTGCAGGGGGTCCAGGTCCGGCGGCTCGCTGTGCACGAATACATAGGGCGGGTTTCCGTCCATGAAATCGATTACCGGGAGAGGGTCAACCCGGAAGCGGGTGCCCACCCAGTCCGTCTCTGTCTGGTCGTCGGCGATTTCCAGGTTGGTTCCGAGTTCGCGGAACTGGACGCGACAGGTGCCCGGCACGGAATCAAAATTCCCTGTGAACGTCACGTTGTCGAATTGACAAACCGTGAGAATGGGGCAGTTGTGGCTGCCGTAATAGCCTGCATAGAAGCCGAAGCCGACATGCGCCGTGCTGTTCATATTATAGGGGGCGGGGTCGTCTCGAACCAAAACGCCGTCCACATAGAGGCGGAAGGCGCCGCTGGGTTCCCTTTCCAGCCTGATGTCGATGGGGGTGGTATCATCGTTATCTATGAATGCTCTGTACGTGCCGAGCAGGATACGGTTTGTGCCGGGATTGTTTATGGTGCCGCTGGTGCCTTTGGTAAGGGTTGTAAAGTATCTATTGAGGCCGTTGATGACACTGCTGGTGGTGCCCGCGGCGGCGCCGGTGAAGGTGGTGCCGGGATTGAAGTTGTTCCTATGCATCGGCGCGCCGCTGGTGTTGGTGTGACTGCCGGTGGTGCTGCCGCAATAAAACAAATACAGGTTGAGCGTGGGGCTGCCGAGAGAGGCGTTGGCCGGGTTGTTCATAAGCACCAACTGGTAACCCGTATAGCGAGTGGTGTTATAAGTGGTACCGGCGAGATTATAGTCTTCAAGAAAACTGCCGTTGAATAGGAAGCCCGCCTCGCGGAAGGTATGGGAAACCAGGTTGGAGGGGCGAATGGTGAAGGTCATGGCGTCGAAGGCGTTCTGGTATTTGTTGGTGAAAAAACTGTCCATCGGGGGATTGCTGGTGCTTCCGCCGGTAGCAGTCGCCGGCGGGGTGGTTGCGGTGCCGACGCCGAACTGATACCCCATAAAGCGGACGGTATTGCCGTCTAGCACCACGTGCCTTGGAGTGGGAATGCCATTCCAGAAGCCGCTGGTGCCGGCGCGGTAGGCGTAGGCCAGGTTATCCCTGTTGGAAATTGGCTGTGTCGGGTGGAAGTTCCGGTTAACGCCGCCATTCGCGAGATGATCGTAAGGGCTGTACGTATACGCGGTATCATAGCCCATGGCTGGGTGGTCAATGAGGTCCCAGTCCAGCATATCCGCGCCGACCTCCGTCATGCCGCCGCCGCCCACCGATTCGTAAAGCGTGATGGTGGGGTCCACCGGAGCGGCCCTCGTGGAGCCCAGGTTAAAGCTCAAGCCAAACAAAAGAGCGGCAATCAACACTATGCCGGTCACGGCGCTGGCCATGGCAGGATGGTGTTTGATATGGCTTATCAGCCATGAAAAAATATTCTCTCTTTTCTTACGCATTGCCTTATCTCTCTTTCTCAAATCCTTCAACTACGATAGCTGCAGCCTGTCGTCGATTTTTTGTATCTCAGGCAGGATAGCAGCGGGAACAGGCGGGGAGGCCGGGGCGGCGTTGGCGTCCATGCCCCACCATGCCTCTCTGTAGTTCATCGGCTCCACCGCTTCGCATTTTACCTCAATGACCAGCATCGCATCCCCATATCCGGCAGGTATAGGCGTCACCAACTGCAGGTGGCTAAACAGGTTTTTATTAAGATCGGCAATGTCGGTGGAAGTCTCCGGGTCAAGCCGGTTCAGGTAGTAGTAATACCCGTCCCCGCCCAAGGCCCATTCGCCGCCTTCCCATTGGTTTGTCGCTGTGTTCCAGGTGGCCAGGTTAAAATCGGTGACAATCACGTTTACGCCGGGGTCGCCCGCTTTGCCGAGTACGGCGGGGAGAAGGCTGCCGTCTTGCGCTATGAACACGGGCAGCACCAAAACACGCACAAAAGCCGGTAACTCCCCTATGTTCTGCGCCCCCACGCGCTTTTCCACAACTTTGCTGTAGTCCTGGCCGGGAGGAAATACATCCACCTCCACCACCTCGAAATTTTTTTCAGGTTCTTCCCTGCGTATGGGGTTAAGAACCGTGTCGGCCGCGGTGAACCACGCCAGCGTGCTGCCCAACAGCAACAGGACCGCCAACAGAATGCAGCCGACGAAAATTAGCGGTTTTGCCCTGCGCAGACGCCGCAAAAATTCCTTTTTCCCCATTTTGCTCCATAACCGCATTGGACTACCCTCCCTCGCACTATATCAAAAAACCAGTTATGTCTTCATTTTTCGTTTTGTTTTCATTATGTTGGTTTTTTATTTTGCCTCTCTTTGGGCTATATGTCCGCCCGGAGGGCGTGTTCTCATACACGGAACGCCCTCCGTCAGACATTTGGTCTAGTGGCCTTCAACAGCTACATTCCGGTTCCGCTTTTTTTTCTTCAACAACAGAAACAGCCATAGCAACACCATTCCGCCTATTAATCCAATGGCGGCGTAGTCAGTTACGCCCGTTTTCGGGGTGCTTAGAGGCGTTAAGCGGAATGCATAGAAAATCCACTTGAACTCCGCCTCGCTTTTCTCGTAAGAGAGTTCCCAGTTTGTACCGACGCTCAGTTTTATTTCCAGCGCGCGTTGGTCGCCGGGCTGATAGGTTCCAAGATTCAGGGCGTTTTGGATCATATCAACGCCCGCGTCCCCGCGGACCCTGCCGCTGTAAATAATCTGCCCGTCCAGTTTTAATTCCAGGTTGATGACGTCCAGCAGATCCACCGGCCCTATGTTGAACAGAGGCTCCGCACGCATGGCCAGCGTGTAGGGTATGCTCGATTCCGGCGTGCTTCCGGACATATCCAGATTCTGAATGGTCAGGCGCTTGGTGAATACGTCGCCGGGGACGACCCCCAGGGCTTCGATGTAATAGACGCCGTCCACGCCCACCTTGATGCCTTCAGAATCTCCGATCAAGAAACTGCTCGGGAGACTTACCGCTTTCGCGGCAATTTCATCGCCGGGGAAGTACAGGGGTTCCGCGTGTGCCGCCATACCGGGAAATATGACCAGCGCCAGCGCGCAAACTCCCGACAGAACCGCTTTACGTATGCGATGCATAAATCTCCCTCCTTTTCAGGTAAGGATTGCAGGGCGGCGGCGCAGGCTGGCCGGTCCGCCGCCCCGCGCGGGGAATAGAGAAAAAAGAGAGGTCAGGCTACGAACTTAGTCCGGGCAGACAAGCTGCAGCGCATCGCGCAATGCGCCGGGGGGGATATTCCAGCCGTCAGTAGCCGAGACAGCCGCTGAAGTCGCCTGAATGGCGTTCATCACCACGGTCAGGTCGAACTTCAGGTGGGAATACTCGCTGGAGGCCGAGGTGGACAGGGAAATCGAGTTGAGCAGCAGCGGCGAAGCCGTGGCGGGCTCCACCAGGCCGATGTAGTAGAAGTAGCCGTCTGCCGCGTTGTAGTACCACGTGCCCGGCGTCGGGGTGGCGCCCGTCGATACATTGGCGCCGTGGAAGAGCAACTGGATGTAGTTGTTGGGGTCGGTAATCGCGGGCATTGCGCCGGAGACATAGGCCGACGCGAGGGGCGAGGTGACGCGCCAATCGGCAAGGTAGGGCACGCCGCCGTTGGCCAGCGCCAGCGTGATGAAGTTGTAATAGCGGTTGCTTTCGCTGGGATACAGGACGCCGGCGGGGTCTGCCAGGGTGACCTTCAGACCAGAGTTGCCGTAACCGGCGATGCCGGCGGGGGGCGAGGTGTTGGTGGGGTCGCTATCGCGCACCATGTTGAACAGCTCCTGGCGCAGTTCAACGAGTTGATAGGTCGGGGGGGTAGTGCCCATTGACGTGTACGCCGCGAACGAGTACTTTTTCGGGTCGGGGTCAACGGAAGTCTGCTTGTACACGAATTCGATGTCTAAGCCCGTCAGGGTGGCCATATTGGTCTGGCTGTCAGCATCCAGGAACAGCAGCTGAGTATCACTCCACTTGGTCCAGCCGCTGAACGCGCCGATGTCGACCAACGCCGGGATTTCGGTGTCAATGGCAGGGGCCGTGGCGGCGTCAAACTTCGTGTCCTTGCGCACCCGCAGGTCATTCGCGCCCGTCGCCAGGGGGGCCAGCTTGAGCAGGGCCTCCGTGAAGGTGATGCGGGCCAGCGCCGGAGCGCTGCCGGTGTTGATGACGCCCACGTCCTTTTGGATTTTCACGCCGGGCTTCAGTTCGTCTTCGGGGTCGAAGGTTTCGATGATGGACACGTCGCCATCGGCGAATTTCGCGGTTTGGACTCTGTTGACCACTTCTTCATTCGCTTGGAACCACGCGAAGGTGGAAGCGGTCAATGCGGTTGCGACAGCCAGGATGATCGCGGTTGCCAGGATAATTGGCTTCTTCTTACGCATTGGTGTGTCTCCTTTTCTTTAATTATACAAACCGTCTCTTCCCGGATAGACGGACTGTATCCACTGAAGGTTCTCCGGCTGTCCCCTCCTGTTCGGGCAGCCTTTTTTTGGGCTTGGCAAAATACCACTGGAACATGAAGATGGTGCACATGGTGCCCACGATGATGATGATGGATACCACAAAGTTATTGCGTACCGATTGCAGGACCGCGCCCATCTTCGGTATCGTGGCAACCTTTTTTCCGACCACGGACTTCCCCGATATGGGCGGATCCTCGCTGTTGTTGGAGTCGCCCTTCGTCACCAGGAAAATCCCCTCCTTCCCCCCCAACTCATCGAGCACACGCACCACGCGGTGCGTCAGGTAGAGCTCGGATTCCGGTTCGTTCGGATTGGGGTTGAAGGTGATGATATCGCCCGCGACGACCTCCTCTGGCTTGCACATTTTGACGACTATGGTGTCGCCTTTGATGAATCCTCCCGGCGGGCTGGTGCCGTCAGCCCTGGGCCGCATGGAGTCAGTCAGAACATTATAAGTGCGAAAGCCGGTGTTGAAGTAGGATTTATTCGGATCCTTATTGAGCGCAAAGAGGGCGGAGCCGCCAACCAGCACCACGCAGATGAGAACGAAAACGACGTTGGAAGCAATCCGCAAGATTTTTTTCGCCGGAGTGTCCGGTTTATCCTCCTCGAGTACGGCCTCCTGCGCCTGCTGCCCGGGAGCGTCGCCCGGCAACTCCGGCAGCGACTCCAAATCGAATGACTCCCAAACAGGATCGGTATCGCCCCATGCGGCAAGAGGGTTCCCGCTATGGGCACCCGGCACGGCGCCTGGCTGCGCAACGGCTTCCCATGGCTGTGCGTAGGGGTTCTGCTGCGCATAAAGGTTCTGTTGAGCGTAGGGATCCTGCTGCGCATAAGGGTTCTGTTGGGCGTAGGGGTCCTGCTGCGCATAGGGGTTCTGTTGGGCGTAGGGGTCCTGCTGCGCATAAGGGTTATGTTGGGCGTGGGGGTTATGTTGCACATAGGGGTCCTGCTGCGCGTAAAAGTTCTGTTGGGCGTAAGGGTCCTGTGGAGTGTAGGGGTTCTGCGGGGGGTAAGGGCCCTGTTGCGCGCAAGCATATTGCAGAGGATCAACACACTGCGGCGCGTTTACATATTGTTGCTCGTAATTCATGTTATCACCTTGGCTCCTTCTCTTTGACAGGTTTTCACTTTTCACCTCGCGAATACCTACAACATTCTTGCCGGGTGAGTCATTCTACATCGGAAATTGCAGAGAAGTCAAGAAACAGGGGCATAAAGATTTCGTAAATACAAAGGTAAAAGCGAGAATTACCATAACACGGAACAACGTTTCGTAAGGAATGGAATACTATGAAAATGCCCTGCAAAATTAAGTAAGGAATTTTTACGCTTTAAACTTATGCGCTTCCTTGTTTCGCATTCGAACGCTTTAATGTTTTGACGGTTTCTATTCTAAAGCGCAACGCTGCAAGAGTATAGTCCCAAAAATGTTACTTCTAAATCTATAGGCGCGATAGGATAGCATAAACCCACTTGAATGTCAAGTGTTTCCGGAAAAAAATATTCCGAAATTTGGATGCGTGAATAATATGGTTCCAATAGTCCAAAAAAAGACGGTCAGCGTTTTGCCTGACTGTCTTTTTATTCGGGATTGCGCATAGTGTGAATCTATGCTATAATGTGGAAAAAAGGGAGATTTGACGGGGCGGCATATGAAAAAGAAACGCACAACAGCCATTCTGGCGGCTGCCACTGTTTGTCTTGCGGCACTTGCCGTGATAGTATTCATGGGGAGGAGAACGCCCGTGCACAGCGTTGATTCTGAAATTACCCAGGGCATGGAATTGATCGCGAGCTTTGATTTCAACGACCCGGTCACCGACCTTTCGGGGGCGGGCGCGGTGGCGACTATCCATGGGAAGGCCTCGTATCGAACGGGGCGGGACGGCTCCAGGGCCGCAAGCTTAAGCAAGAACTTCTGGCTCGAGGTCACGAAAAAGGACGGCAGTCCGCTGCTGGCCGGGCTGGACGCATTCACGGTTTCCTATGACAGCAAGCCCTCCGGACGCGGCAACAGCGGGTGGACATTCTTTGCCCCGCGCACCTGCCGCCCGCCGAAGTACGAATGGGAGAGTTACCTCGGGATTATCGATAATCCGAACGCCGTTGCGGCCGAGCGCTACCATAACTTTGGCGGGCGCCCCGCCTCCGTCCATTCAGGGGAACATGTGGATGGATGGCGGCATGTGGATGTCGTCTTCACGGAGGACTCCACGAAGCTCTATGTCGACGGCGTACTGGTCAATATGCGGCACAGCGACTACAGCCTGAAAGAGGTGCTGTCGGAGGCCGGGGGCTTCCTCTACATCGGCAGGGCAACGTGGGGCGAGGGCGAATATTTTCGCGGCCTGATCGATAATTTCAAAATATGGGCCCCCGCTAGGCCGACAGATAATCCCACGGACATAGAAATTGCCGCCCCTCTTCCGGCAGTGTTACCCGAAACAGAGGCATATCTTTTCGTGCATTTCACCGGCATGGAAGGCTGCGCCAGCGATGAGCAAATTTATTTTTCCGTCAGCCGCGACGGCGTGCATTGGGACGACCTGCGCCCCGCCGGGCAGCCGGTCCTGGCCTCCGGCATAGGGGAGCAGGGCGTGCGGGACCCGTTCATCCTGCGCTCACACGACGGCAAAAAGTTCTACCTGATCGCCACGGACCTGAGTATCTACAGGCGCGGCGGCTGGGGCAATTCCGGCTGGCAGACGGGTTCCACCTATATGGTCATCTGGGAGTCCGAGGATCTGGTGCACTGGGGCTGGCCCCGGCGCGTAGACGTCGCCGGCGGTATCCACGACGCGGGCATGCTCTGGGCCCCGGAGGCAATTTATGACGGGCGCACGGGGGACTATTTCGTATTCTGGGCGACGATGTCCACCACTGAAAACGCGAAGGGCGACCCGGTGAATGTCTACTACAGCCGAACGAAAGATTTTCACAGCTTTTCGCAACCGGTTCTCTGGATCGACGAGGAGAGCGGCATCATCGACACAACGGTGATCCGAGCGGGCGACGCGTTCTTCCGTGCGTCGCGCTGTGACGGGATTCTGATTGAGCGCGGCGAATCCCTCACCGGGCAGTGGAAGCGCCTGGGCCTGCTGGAGGATATCTTTGGGGATGGCTGGACATTTGGAAACGTCGAGGGGCCGGAGCTCTTCCTCTACAATGAAAAAGACTGGCTCAATGGGCAGCCCACCTGGGGCCTGTTCGTCGACCAATACCAGAAGGGCAATGGCTACAGGGCCTTCCGCAGCACCGACCTGGGCGATTTGACACAAAACAGCTACACTGCCGACGGCGACATCAATTTCGGCGAGGTGAAAAAACGCCACGGCGGCGTCCTACCCATCACAATGGAGGAATATGAAAGACTGGCGGATGCCTTTGCAATCCAGCCAGGCAGTGCCGCGTCACACAAAAACCCGGTTCTGCCCGGGAAATACGCCGATCCGGACATCGGCTATTTTGAAGGCAAGTATTATATCTATCCCACGACGGACGGCTTCGAGGGTTGGAGCGGCCACACCTTCAGCGTGTTCTCCTCCGATGATCTGTTCCATTGGGAGGACGAGGGAGTTATACTTGATTTGAAAAACGACGTGCCCTGGTCCGATGGCAACGCCTGGGCCCCCGCCGTCGAGGAGAAAAACGGCAGGTATTATTTCTATTTTTGCGGCAACGGTCCCACCGAAAATCATAAGGCGATCGGCGTGGCTGTAGCCGACAGCCCCATGGGGCCTTTCTCGGCAATGGCGCGGCCGCTGATCACTATGGGGGATTGCCGGGCCGCCGGGGTTTCCATGGGGCAGGTCATCGACCCGCAGATTTACACCGAGGACGGCGTGAGCTACATGCTTTTCGGCAACGGCGGCGCGGCCATTGTTCAACTGGACGAAGATATGGTCAGTTGGGCGCCCGGTACGCTGAGAAATATCAGTGGCGCCTATGGATTTCGCGAAGCCATCGCGGTGAACAGAATCGACGGGCTCTATCACTTCACCTGGTCCTGCGACGACACGGGCAGCGAAAACTATCATGTGCGCTATGGCGTTTCCGATTCCCTGTTCGGGCCCATTGAGCACCTGGGTATTCTCCTGCAAAAGGATGCCGCCGGTGGCATCCTCGGCACGGGCCACCACGCAATCCTGTACCGGCCTAAGGAAGACGACTATTATATAGCATACCACAGGTTTTTAACGCCCCTGGGACAGGTGACCTCCGGCTTCGGCTTCCACAGGGAGGTGTGTATCGACAGCCTCGAATACCGTGACGGCAGATTTCAGCCTGTTAAACCGAGCAAAGGCTTCCGTTAACCTCCCCGCATAAATACAAAACAGCTGATCACATCCCCGTCCCTCAGCGGCGTGTCCAACGGCTGCGTCTCGCCGTTGAGGCGCACCATGCATATTTTTGCAATTGGCCCCGGCATTCCCAGCTGGCTGACCGCCCTGCCGAAGGTAGTGCTTTCCGGCAGCTCCATCCAGCCTTTTTCGTCCAGTTTTTTGCTTGCCAGTCCGAAGGGGGTGAACACCTTAACTCTGATCATGCCGCCTCTTCCAGGCGGATCGCCTCCACGGGGCAGCTCTTTGCACAGATGGCGCAGCCAAGGCAGCCGTCCGATTTCACTTTCGGGTAGAGATTGCGCTGCACGTCCACGCCGCCCACCGACAACTCAATGCGGCTCACGGGGCAGGCTTGCTCGCACACGCCGCAGTTGACGCAAAGCCCAAAATCGAAGACAGGCAGTTTCTTGTTCTTTTTTTCGTTCATTCTGTCAAACCTCCATTTCCAGCAGTGCGTTGATGCCCAGCGCGTCTACCGTCTCCTCTGTGGGGATGCCGGTTTCGCGGTCCCACCCCAGAGCCTCCCAGTGCATGCGGACCTGTTCCTCGGCGTGGGGGGCCTGGAAGCCCTTCAGCGGCCCGTTTTTCAATGCAGGGTAGCCCAGTACGCGCCCCGGCAGCCGCACTGTCTTGGGATCAATGCCGTGTTTGATATTGAACAGCTGCCGCATGGCCTGGACCCGCTTGCCGATCTCCATGTAGTCGTCGCCGGAGCGCTCCCAGCCGCTTGCAGCGTTCAGGTAGGGCACCAGCTTAAAGGTGTGCACGCCCATCATTTCCCCGTAATAGCAGGCGCCCGCGCCATCCACCACCATGGTATAGCAGACGTTGGCCGCCGTGGCAAGCGCGGATTCCCGCGTCGGCAGAAACGTGTCTTTCTTGCTCCGCAGCTTCGCGGGGGGCGCCCAGGAGCAGATATCGCACAGGGACATGGCGTTGTACATCAGGTCCGTGGCCACGGTGTGCTTCCCCGGCGCGGGCTCGGCGGCGTAATGGACCACCAGGTGGGCGTCGGTTTTGGGGTCGTGGGCGGGCAATTCGCTGCCGCCGGCCTGCATGGCGCAGGTCTCGGCTCCCCTGCCGATCCGCTCGGCGGCCAGCTTCGTGCCGTCCGCCAGGATATCGCCGAAGCCCTCCCGGTCGATCATTAGCTTCACCAGCTCGATGATCGCCTCCGTGTTGCCCCAGGTGAGCTCCAGCCCGCCGGTGTCCTCTTTCGTGATGATCCCCTTCTCGTAGGCCTCGATGGCAAAGGCCACCGTCGCCCCCGCCGAAATGGAGTCCATCCCCGCCCGGTTGAGCAGCTCATTGATATAATAAATGGAATCGTAGCTGTTGTTTTTCAGCAGCGGCCCGAACTGGTTGATCGTCTCGTACTCCGGTTTATGTGTCTCTTTAAATACCCCGCCGTTGACCCCGCGGGTATCCAGCACGCCGCCGCAGCCAAGGGGGCACGCATAGCAATGGTACTTGGCCGTCTCCATGGCGAGGGTTTTATCCGGGTTGTATTCTTTTACCGCCCCGGGGACGTCTTTCGGCCCCCCGAGCCAGTTCTTCAGCGGCGAATCCCCGCTGACGATGCCCAGAGGCTGGTTCATGGGGGTCCCCCATTTTTTCAGGAGCATGGCGGACATGAAGCCGTCCATGGGGAAGGAGATGGGCAGCCCCATGAATTTGCCCATCATGGAGAGCATGGAGCCCTTCAAAAAGCCCGGCGCCGGCGCTTTTTTGATCTTGCGCCCCAGCGCTTTGCTCAGGGTTTTCATCTCCTCCGGGTTGGCGCTGCGGATGGGCAGGCTGCCGGCCAGCACGACGGCCTTCAGGCGCTTGGACCCCATCACCGCCCCCAGGCCCGAGCGCGCCGCGATCCTGCCGCCGTCGTTGCAGATGCCGGCGATGCGGGAGAGCTTTTCCCCCGCCTGCCCGATCACGGCGACGCGGGGCTTTTTCTTGATTGTGTTGTCCTTCGTCAAGCGCTCTTCGGCCTCGGTGGCGTCCAGGCCCCAGTAGGGGGCGGCGTCGCGTAATTCGCAGGTTTTGTTGTCCATGTAGAGATAGACCGGCGTCTCCGATATGCCCTTGAAAAAGATGGCGTCCACGCCGCACTGCTTGATGGCGGGGGAAAACATGCCGCCACAGTTGGAATCCCCCCATCCGCCCGTCAGCGGTGACTTGCCCACCACGGTCCACCGCCCGCAGAACAGCGCCCCCGCGCCGGTCAGGGCCCCGCTGGTGATCCCGAGGACGTTGTCCGGACCCAGGGGGTCCGCCCCCGCCGGGATATTCTTCAGGCAATACCAGGCCCCCAGGCCCTTCCCCGACAGGACTTTGTAGTATATCTCATCCGGGACTTTTGTCTTCTTGATTTCCTTCGTGGATAAATCCACTTCAAAGATGGATTTCATACAGCTGATCATGCAGATTTCACCTCCATTGTTTGGATGCATTGATTGTAGCATGCGCGGGACGGCGCGTCAAGTACGCGCAGAAAATTTATTGACCGCATACGCAAAGATATGCTATACTATAGTCAATCCAATCTGTGGAGGATGATATGACTCAATCGACTTGCCTTTCCCTTCCACGTGCGTCCAACCCCGAAGCCGTCGGGGTCTCCTCAGGCGTTCTGGCGGCGCTCATGCGGGAGGTGATCGACGGCGGCCTTGAACTGCACTCCGTGATGGTGGTGCGGCATGGGCAGGTGGCCTTTGAACAGTTCCGCAAGCCATACGGGCCCAGCGAACCGCACACACTATTTTCTACGAGCAAATCCATCACTTCCATCGCGGTGGGCTTTGCCGTGGATGAGGGAACACTGCGCCTGGACAACAAGGTTGCCGACATCGTGCCGGAGCTGCGCGAATTCCCTCATGATAATTGGGAGAAACTTCAGGTCAGCCACCTGCTGCGCATGAGCGCCGGCAAAAACATCAATTACCTGGCAGACAAGCGGAAAAAGCAGTGGGTCCGGGATTTTTCGCGGTCGCAGTGGGATTTCGCGCCCGGCGAGGGCTTTCACTACTGCAACGAGAACATGTACCTGCTGTGCGTAATTCTGCACCGGGTCTGCGGCGAAAGCGTTGTGGATTACCTTATGCCACGCCTGTTTGGGCCCCTGGGCATCCCCAGACCCTTCTGGGAGACCGACGGCCGCGGCGTGGAGACAGGCGGCTGGGGGCTTTACCTGACCACGGAGGCCCTGGCGAAAATCGGCCTGTGCTACCTCAACGGGGGAAAATACCGGGGTCGGCAGGTCATCCCCGCGGCATGGGTGCGGGATTCGAGCCGCCCACAGACGGACACCGGAAGCCACGCGGATGAAAGCAGCCGCCACGGATACGGCTATTGCTTCTGGATGAACCCTCCGCCCGGCGGGTTCCGCACAGACGGCCTGTTCGCCCAGTACATGTTCATGTTCCCGGAATACGACGCCCTCATCGTGACAACCGGCGGCGAGGGGGTCAAGCAGAACTTGTTCGATATGGTGTTCAGACATCTTCCCGCACTGTTCACGGAGGAGGACGCGGAGGCCTGCGATATCCCCGTGCTGCCTGCGTATCCCCCGCTGGCTGCGGCGCCCCGCAACGCCACTCTCGAGGCGCGTCTGGAGGGCCGCTGCATCCATTTCGCACCCGCGACGCAGCGTTTTCCAAAGCGAGTGGGCTTCCCCTTGAGCGTCATCCCTGGCATGATATTCTTCATGTCGGCGGACAAAGCCGGCGGGATTGACAATGTTCGTTTCCACTTCGGCGCGGACAGCGTCCAATTCAGCTGGACGGAGGGCCCGGAGCGAAATACGGTGCTGTGCGGCCTGGACGGCCGCGCCCGCAAGTGCAAGATTACGCTGGGCGGGGTGGAGTTCATCATGTCCTGTTCGGCCGCGTGGGAGGGCGATTCACTGCAGCTGCGGCTGCGCTGCCTGACCTCCGTGGCGGAGCGGCGGCTGACCTTCCGTTTCAAAAGCCGTGGTGTGTATATGCTGCCCCGCAGCAGCCCCGGCCTGGATTGCCTGCGGGTGGATTCAGAACGATTTGCCAGGGAGAACATTCCGCTCAACCTGTCGGACAAGTTTATCACCGGCGCGGTGGATACGGTTTTGTGGCTAGTGGAGCCGCCGCTTTTGGGGTGCTGGCGGTGATGCTGCGGTATGTTGCCAAACTCAATCCGCCAATACAAAGGTGCTGATACTGCGCGCGGGCAAGGTTTGCGCCGCTGCAAACGCGCCGCTGTAGCTCTCTTCGCAACGGCGCTGCGCGTCCGTGACAACCACGCGCATGGCGCTGTAGTCCCCCTTCAACTGCATATTCTGCGCTTTCTCCGCGTTGTTGACCAGCACCAGGACGGTCACTCCCTCCTGCTTGAAGGCCACGCTCGCGATTTTGCTGCCAAGGCCGAAGGAGTCCTTCACCTTGACGCGCACCGCGCCCTCTTTGATAAATGCCGAAAACTGCTGATAGGCCCAATAGCGGTTGTGATAATGCAAAAGGCCGTTTTTCATCTCCAGCACGCCGTCGCCGTTGACCGCCGTCCAGCTCTGCCAGGCCACCGCGTTGAGAAGCGTCAGGTCCTGCACGATGATGTTCGCCATGTAGAGGCCGCTGTCTATAGTCGCCGCGTCGATCTTGTGGGGCAGCTCGCACCATTCGCTCATATCAAATTTTTTGTCGGGGTAGAGGCGCTTGAAGCGCCGGCCGCTCCTCCACTTTTTCCAGATGTCGTTGTCCATCCAGTAGGAGTGCCCGGCAAAGGTGTCGCAGGCCTCGTTCAGGACCGCGCTGCCCCAGAAGGCGTCCGTGTAGGCCGTGTGTGCGTCCGACATATCGCCGCTTTCCGGCCCAACCAGTCGGTAGGGCACGCCGCGCTCCCGCATTGTCACGGCGAACAGCTCCAGCAGCTCCACGGTTTCCTCCGGGGTATAGTGACAGCCCTCCTGCCCCACCCAGCCGCCGCCCCAGCCCCACTGGGGTTCGTTGATGGGGGATATCCCGCTGACCGGGTAGCCCTGCTCCACGAACCAGTCCGCGATGGTGAGAAGGTACTCCACGAAGGCCCGGTAGTTCTCCCCGGGCAAATTGGAGACGTACGGCTCCAGCCCGCCGGAGGCCTGGCCGCTGCGGGTCATGGTGAAATGCGGGCTGTTGCAGAACAGGATGACCTCCTTCGCTCCCTGCTCGACGGCCTTGTCCAGCATCCGCCGTGCGTTGGCGTCCCGCGTGAAATCATACTCATATTGCTCTGTCACAGGGCTATAGACGTAGAAACTCTCGGTCCGCCTCGCACGCTCCCAGATGCGGCTGGCGGGATTGTCGTTTTCCCCCGCGCCCACGTTGTAGCGGTAGATATCCAGGTTCAGCCCGCCTTCACTGAACAGCGCCCTGGCAATCTCTTCGGCGAGCGCTTCGTCCTCCACCATTTGCGGCCACCAGCAGGCACTGGTGCCCCAGCCCTCGAAGCTCTGAGCTTCCCGCCCGGGCTGTATTGTGATGCGCTGCGTTATTTCCGTGCGGAACAGCGCGAGCGAAACAAATTGCACGGCGGCAAGGACGGCGGCGCTGACTCTCACTAATATTTCCACGCTAATGTCCTCCTATGTTTATTATAGTGACGTATTGATTATACAGCACTTTTCGCTGAAATGCAAATGCAAGGAGAAAAAAACATGCCGGAAATCCCACTCGAACGCACGCGGCCCGCTGATGCAGGCGTTTCGCAAGTTTTCCTCACCCGCTTCATCAAGGCGCTTGACGGCTCCAGCGCGCACATGCGCGGTTTCGTCCTGCTGCGGCACGGTAAGGTCCTAGCCGAAAAATACTGGGAGCCCTACACCGCCAAAAACAAAAACTGGGTGTATTCCGTGAGCAAGAGCTTCACCGCCACCGCCGTGGGCTTCGCCTACGACGAGGGCCTGCTCAGCCCGGACGACCAGGTGCTGTCCTTCTTCCCCGAGATCGACGCCGGGGCCTTGAACGAACACGCGAGGGCGATGCGTGTGCGCGACCTGCTGTGCATGGCCTCCGGGCACAGCGACGACACAACCGTCCCCATGATGTTCACCCCCGGCAGCTGGGAGGAGGCCTTTTTCAGCCTGCCCGCGGACCGAGAGCCGGGCACGCATTTCGTCTACAACAGTGGCGCGAGCTACATGCTTTCGTCCATCGTTTCCCGGGCGACGGGCAAAAACGCGTTCGAGTACCTCAAAGAGAAGCTCTTCGAGCCCCTGGGCTTCGGCGATGTGGCCGGCGACCTGAATCCCGACGGCGTCTTCGCCGGAGGCTGGGGCCTCATGGTGCGCCTGGAGGACCTGGCAAAGCTGGGGCAGCTATACCTGAACAAAGGGCTCTGGCAGGGCAAGCGCGTTCTCTCCGAAGAATGGGTTGCGATGGCCACGTCCTGGCAGTCAGACAATGCCCGCCCAGGCCGCGAGAACGAGGCGGCTGATTGGCGGCAGGGCTACGGCTTCCAATTCTGGCTGTGCCAGCACGGGGCCTTCCGGGCCGACGGCGCGGCGGGGCAGTACTGCGTGGTGATGCCCGAGCAGGACGCGGTGCTTGCGCTCATGAGCGAGACCGGCGATATGCAGGAGATACTGGACATCGTGTGGGATACCCTCCTGCCGGGCCTGACGAATACATCGTCCCCTGGCGAGGCTGTGCTGCAAGGCACGCAATACCGGCTGCGGGGCGACTGTGAGGACATGGAAACCGCCCGTTTTCAGTTCACCGAACAGGGCCTCACCTTGAAGATGGAGGGCGATAGCACAGTCTGTTCGATAGAGTGCGGGCGCGGGAAGTGGAAGGACGGCATGCTCACGCTGCCCTTCGGCGAGATGGCCTTCACCCCCATGTTCGCGCTCGACGGCATGCCGAAAAGAGTATCGTCCTGCTTCCACTGGGCGGACCCCGACAGCCTGGAGATCGACTGGGTCTACCTCGAAACGCCCCATCGCGGGAAGCTGGTCTGTCGTTTTGAAGGCGATAAAGTCTCATTCTTCCTGACCACTGGCGGCAGGGACGTGCGAGAAGGCGACCGGCCGGATTTCACGGGGAAACTGATATGAAGCTGAAGGGGATCATCGTGTTCGGGCCAAACGGAGGCGGCAAGACCACGACTGGGCGCGAACTTGCACGGCTGTTGCGTTTCAAGCACATGGACATAGAGGAGTATTATTTCGCTGAATCGAAAATTCCATATACGGCGGCGCGCCCGCGCGAGGAGTGCTTGCGCTTAATGCTTGCCGACATTGAAACGCACCGCTCGTTTGTGCTTTCTGCCGTCACCGGCGATTTCGGCGATATCATCCCTCAATATTATGAACTCGCTGTTTATATCACAGCACCCAAAGAACTGCGCATGGAACGCATCAAGCAACGCGCCTACAATCAGCACGGGGACCGCGTCCTTAAGGGCGGCGATATGTATGAACAGGAGCAAGGCTTTTTCGAGTGGGCGGCAGCGCGCGACCTATCAAAAATCGATCGATGGGCCGAGACGCTCACCTGCCCGGTCCTCCGGATCGACGGAACACTGGATTGGCGCGCGAACGCGGCGGCTATAGCGGCGCGATACAGGGCACTGGCTCCCTGCGTATAGCACACCCACCCATTACGCCTCCTCTGCCTCTTTGGCCCGCTGTGCCCTTTGAATTGATAGCTCCTCCAGCATTTGCTCGCGCTTGGGGCCAACCAGATCGTAGAACGCAAGCGGGATCATGCTCAGCAGCCGGAATACCACGGGCACCGCCATGAACATGAACCATATCCCCTGCTTGGTGAATTCGCTCTGTGGAATGGTGGCGTTGCCCGCCGCGGTGCGGTAGCCGATGGGCCCCAGCAGGAAGGCCCCCAGGGAGCGGGCCAGCACGCCGGAAAACTGGCCGATGAAGCTCATGGCGGCAAAACTGACCCCCTCCGTGCGCCGGCCGGTGGTCCATTCCATATAGTCCACGGTTTCGGCCACCATCTCCGTTGGGATGACCGTATCCACCCCGTTGAACAGCTCCCCCAGGCCCTGCTTGATCATCATGAGCACCACCATGAAAACCGTGTTGGAGTGATTGCGCATACCGAGCAGATACGCGATGGCGTTCAGCGCGGCGTTAGTAACCTGCGAGGTGTAGATGATTTTTTTGTTGTTGTTCTTCAGCCATTTCTTGAACAGCGGCAGGCAGGTATAGGCGAACAGGTTTGTGAAGCCGCTGGGGATACCGACAATGATGGAGGAGGAGGCGGAACCGATTACGTCCAAATAGAAATACATGGTGAATGTGCTGCTCACGCCGGCCAACGCGCCGACGATATCCTTGAGCATCAGAAGGCGCAACGGTCGGTTTTGCACGATGCAGGTGAGGCACTCACGAATACTAGGCGCGTCGGAGGTCTGGGCGACGCGCTCCCTCGCAACGATACCGGCCAGGGAGAAAAAGCCCATGCCGACGATGCCGGAGACCAGTCCGATGCCGAAGAATATGTTCCTGATGTCCGGGCCGCCGGGTTTATTTGAGGTATCCAGGAGGATCGGAATGACAAACTGGGGCAGCCCGCCGAAAAACGTTGAAATAAACCGGGCGTAGGTGATGATCCGCGTACGATCCTGGGGATTGGGGGAAACCGCCGCGGAAATGCCCCAGTATGGGACGTCGCACATGGTGAAACAGGTTTCCCACAGCGTATAGGCTACGGCCATATACACAATCTTCGATATGGCGTTCTCGCTGGGGTTTTGCAGCAGCAGCGGACCCGCGCACAGGGCCACCGTCGCCAGGGCCATGGGCAGCGGCGCCACAATCAGCCAGGGGCGCATCTTGCCCCAGCGCGTGCGCGTGCGGTCCACCAGGATGCCCATGAGCGGGTCGTTGAAAATATCCCAGAAGCCCTCCAGCAGGAACATCGTAGCCACAGCGCTGGGGTTGATACGGAATACGTTGACCAAAAAGAAATTCACGTAGGTGCCGATCACCACCCTGTTCACGATCATCCCGCCATTTGCCATGCCGAATCCATAGGCTTCCCTTGCGTTGATGTACCTGCGGTCCGTTGCCCTGTGCGAATCCATACGCTGTCCCTCCTTACAGTTCTCCCAGCAATTGCATCACGTCCGCCACCGTCAGGCGTTCGTTCGTCGCCGCTTGGTCGTAGCGCAGCGGGCGGATGCCGAACAGGCGCAGCAACTGCTTTGTGATACGGCTGCTATAGAGTATCGTCTCCAGGTTTCGGTCTTTGGCCACCTTCTCCCCGCTGGTCCAGGCGTTGCCGGTCATGCGCATCTCCTCTGTATTCAAGGCCGGATGCGCCACGATGAAATACTGCCCTGCCGGTATGCCCCGCAGGAAGGCCGGCGCCTTTTTGATGTCCTTCAGCAGCACCTCCCAGCCCGGAGGCAAATTATAGAAATACATGTGGTCCAGCAGGCCCTTGCGTTTGGCCCAATCCTCCAGGGCCTCGTCCAGGCCCTGGAGATACTGCTCCGGAAACATGTGGCTGTCAACATACCGGATGTCGAAACCCGCGCGGCAGAGCTTGTCCAGTTGGGCGTCGTATTCTTTCATCACAAGCTCCGGGGGCGGCTTCGTCTCCCGAAACGCTTTTGGCCCGGGCAGGAACATCCCCTTTTCGTCCGTCAGGCCGCTGCCGGAGGGCAGCGCGCTCACCGGGCCCCATTTTACGCGGTCCCATTCTGCATTGAGTGTGGCGTGCATGCCGAAGCAGATCTCCCTGTGCGCCGCCAGCATCCCCGCTGCCTCTTCCACGAAGGCGCCGGGGGCCATGACGGAGACATTTTTGATCAGGCCCGTCCGTATCGTCTTTGCGATCGCCCGATTGGCGCTGCGGCTGCTGCCCGCGTCGTCCGCCCGGGTGATGAAATATATCTGCTTTGCCATAGTAATCCGCTCCTCTGAATGCTTTGTTCATGAATTATAAGAACCTGCCTTGCGGCAGAACCTTGTAATTCGCTGGCTCATTATAGCATTTCCCCGGCGGGATGGCAAGGAGATTTTTTTCAAAGCGCGGGTATCTTCTTGACTATTGCCGTGCAGCGTGGTACAATGGGGCAACGGGGTTTTAAACCTGAGATGGGAGACAAAAGCATGGCAAAAAAACCTTCCGGGAAACCGTGTTCGGCGCGGAGGAGAATTCCGCCGCGAAGCTGGATCCCGTGAGTTTGAGCCGCTTCCAGAAAATCGCGGCGCGCATGTATCACACCCCGCAGCTTTCGGCCCGTGAGGTGGGCATACCGGCCATCTCCATGGCAGGGCGGCAGGTCAGCGAGATGATCAATAACACCTACCGCACGTTTTATTTCGTCAGCGTTCTGCGGCTGGATATGGTCTACATCACGTTCATCCTGACGCTCACAGGCATCTTCAACACGCTGATGTGCCCTGTAATGGGCATCGCCTACGACAAAACACGCACCCGCTGGGGCAAAGCCCGGCCCTATGCCATGCTTGCCCCTCTCATGTAATTCGGCGCCACGGCTCTGATGTTCTGCGGGCGCTGATCGCCAACGACTCCGCCGTGCCCGCCGAGATGGAGGCCATGGTGGAGATGATGGCAGAGACCAATAGATAAAAAGGGAGAGCGTTCATGGAAACACAAACGCAAACAGAACTCAGCATACAGACCCAGACAGCTGCCGATGGCCCGCCCGCTGAAGAGATTCGTCTGTCCTTCAAAGAAAAACTGGCCTACGGCATGGGCGACGGCGCTTATCAGCTGACATTCAGCACCAATTTTCTGAACATGTTTCTCACCGATGTGCAGGGGCTGCAACTGGGGCAGGTGACCATGCTCATGTTTGCTTTGCGAATATGGGACGCCGTAAGCGACCCCGTCTGGGGCTGGATTATTGATAACAGCAAACCGGGAAAGCGCGGCAAATACCGCAAGTACCTGCTGTATTGTCCACTGCCGATCGCGCTTGCTTCCGTGCTAATGTTCACCCGCGTGCCGGGGCTTTCGCAGATGCAGTATCTCATCTGGGCATATGTCACTTATTTTATCGCGGATTTGTTTCAAACGGGAGTCAGCATCCCATATGGCTCGCTGATTGGCGTCCTGTCGCCCCATGCGAGCGACAGGACGAGCCTTTCGATGTTCCGCAACATAGGCGCGGGCATTGGGCTTATGCCCCCCGCCGTGATCCTGCCCATGATCGTGTTTAGTAAAACGGCCGACGGCGTCAACTACCTGAACGAAACCAAACACTTGATCTGCATTATCGTGATGGGCGCCATCGGCGTGCTGATGGCCAAGTTCTGCTACTTCAATACAACGGAGCGCCTGGCCTCCGCCGCTGTGCAGCAAAAGCTGGATTTTCGCAAAACATTCCGGAGTCTGGCGCGCAACAGGCCGTTTATTCTCATCTCGCTGTGCTCCATGCTTCTCATCGGCACCCAGATCTACGTGCAAACAGTCAACGGCTATCTGTTTAAGGATTATTTCGGCGCCCCGTCGATGGCCGCCCTGCTGCCCGTGGCCCTGTATTCCTCCACTGTTTTGATTATACCCTTCTTCAGCAAGCTTGTGGCCCGCTTCGGCAAAAAAGAGCTTGTCTCGGCCGGCGTATTGATTTCGGCGCTGGCGCTGGGCACGCTGTTCCTCCTGAGTACAAACAGCCCCATGGTTTACCTGGCCTTCTCTTTCTTTGGCGGCATAGGATTGAGTATATTCACCACCGCCAGTTGGGCCATGGTGGCCGACACCATCGACTTCCAGGAGCTGCTGTCGGGCCAGCGCGAGGACGGCATCGCCTTCGCGTTCTGTTCCTTTTTCCGCAAGCTGGGGCACACCGCCGCGGGCGCGGGCATCAATGTGCTGCTGGCCGTAATAGGCTATGCCGTGCGCGAGGGCAGCGAGGTCGTCGCACAAACGCCGGAGGTCGCGAACGGCATGTATACCATAGCCACGCTAGTGCCGGCGATATCCTTCACGCTGTTGTTTGTTTTGATGACCTTCGTGTATCCGCTGGGCAAGGCCAAGGTCGCCGAGCTGCAGGAGACGATCCAGGCCAAACGCGTTGAAGAAAATAAATGAGTCAGGAGACAATCGGATGGAAGCTTTCGTGAAAGACCAGATCATCGCCACGCTCAAGCACGCGCCCTTCCACATCGCCGCGGGATACCTCAAAAAAACCACATCCCCCGAAGCGGAACAGACTCTCCGTAAGCTGGGCGGCTTCATCACGGGCGTTTGCCACCCCAGCGAGAATTACGAGCAGATCAAGGGCGCGGGCATCGGGTGGATCCGCCCGGACATCGCCTTCCCCTTCGATAAGGACGGCAATCTTCGGCAGGAATACATCGACTGGAAGACAAAAATACGGCGCTATAATGACAACGGCCTGCGCGCCTTCGCCGTTACGCCCTACCCGCGCACGTTTATCGAACACGGCATAGACCCCCGCACGCCCGCGGGCGAGGCCCGTGTGCGGGAGATCGCCGCGTTCCTGGTCACCGACCTGAAGGGCATCGTGGAGGGCTTCCAGATCACCAACGAGATGGGCATCCCCCACTTCACCAACCCGCTGACCATGAAGCAGGCCGCGCGCTTCATCGGCGTGCAGCTGGCGGCCATGTACCCTCTGCGCGGGGATATACTCATTGGCTACAACAGCGCCGGGCCCCAGGCGGATCTGCATATCCTCATGCGGCCCTGGCACAAATACTGCGACTATGTGGGGATTGATATTTATATTGGCTGCTTCATCAGCGCGGGCAGTTGGATGTGCGTGTTCGATGCCCTGCTGCGTTACCTGTGGAGCCTGACGGGCAAGCCCATCATCCTCATGGAATTCGGGTACATCAGCGGCGGCGCGCCGAAAACCCCGGAGGAGAAGCGCGAACGCTTGCAGCGCTACGGCGTGAGCAGCGAGAAGGAGGCCCGGGAGAAGATCGATATGTTCATGGAGAACATAAAGAATATCAATGAGAAGATGTGGACACGCGTGACGAAGAACGCCTCGGGCAGCTATGCCGACTACCTCTTCAAGTCCGACTATAAAAATCACTTCTACAGCGAACTGCCCAAGCGCACCGTCATCAAAAAGTATCCGCACACGCCCGAGGGCCAGGCGGGGTTCTATCGGGACATCTTCCCCCGGCTGAAAAAGCTGCCCTTCCTGCTGGGGGCTTTCGTCTACTGCTGGAAGGACGGCGAAAAATGCGGCTACTGCAACCAGGCGGATTGCCCCACGGAGACGCGCTGGGGCCTGGTGGATACGCAGCACCGGGAAAAGCCGTCGTATTACGCTGTCCGCGACGCGTAGAAATAGCATTATATTATATCAATGCATAATGCATATGGAGAGGAGATTTGTTATGAAAAAAACCACCGCCGCGGCGATGGCATTGTGGATCGCCCTGGCGGCCCTGCTGGGCTTCGGGGCAAAGGCGCCCGAGCCGAAGGACTGCGCCCCTATCGTGTTCGTACACGGGCTGGGCGGCTGGGGCCAGGGCGCGCTCATCGACCCGATCATGCCGCACTGGGGTATGTTCGCAGGCAATATGCGCAAAACCCTCAACCGCCGTGGCTACGAGGCCTACGCCGCCTCCATGGGGCCGGTTTCCAGTGTCTGGGACCGCGCATGCGAACTCTACGCCCATTTGACCGGCACGCGGGTGGACTATGGTGAAGCACACTCGAAGGCCCACGGCCACGAGCGCTACGGCAAAACCTACAAGAAAGCTCTGCTCGAAGGCTGGAGCGCGGACAACCCCATCGCGCTACTGGGCCACAGCTTCGGCGGGCCTACGATCAATCTGTTCGCCCATCTGTGCGAGCAGGGCAGCGCGGCGGAGAAAGCCGCCGGGCAGGAGAATCCGTCTCCGCTGTTCACCGGGGAACTGAAGGGACGCATCCTCGCCGTAGTGACCTTGTCGGGCGTCCTGAACGGCAGCACCGCCGCGGAGCCCTATATCGCCGAAACGGGCGGAATGGCCGGCGACCTGCCCGGCCAGATGCTGATGATTGCCCGCGTGGGCGTGGTGCTGCCCATCGTCGATAGGCTCTACCCTTTCCACCTGGGGCATTTCGGCATCAGCGCGCGGAATTTCTATCGCAAGCCCATACAGACTTGGAGGGCGTCGGATAAGCTCCTGGAGGGAAAAGACAACGCGTCCTATGATCTGACCATCGATGGGGCTAAGGAGCTCAACGATACTATTGACTGTCAGCCGGGGATTTACTACTTCAGCTACGCTGCGCAGGCCACCGAGCCGGACGCCGCGGGCAATCAGGTCCCCAAGGACTTCGTTTGGAGCATGTTCCAGACTACCAGCACCGCCATGGGCAAAAAGCGCGAACCCTTCACCACGCCCGGCGGCGTATTGATCGACGACAGCTGGCTGCCCAACGACGGCCTCGTGAACGTTGTTTCCGCACAGTATCCCCTGGGCAAGCCGAACAAGCCCTACAACGCGGACAAGATCGAGCGCGGCGTCTGGCAGGTGATGCCCATGGTGACCGGCTTCGACCACGTGGATTTCGCCGGCGGCATGCAGCGCCGAGGCGGCGTGGAGGGCTACGAGGCGTTCTACGTGAACATCGTTGAAATGATTGAAAAATTGAGCTAAGCACACATATAAAAAAACCGCTGTACCAGCAATGAACTGGTACAGCGGGCTTGATTGTTATGTTATTCTGTAGTTTCAACTTTTGCCCGCCTCTGGGCCATCTCGTCCTCCACCCGTGCCTTCAGGGAATCCGGGTATCGCAGCAGCAGTATGGGGATGAGCGAAAGCACCAGGCCCATCACCGGCCCAAGTATGAACGCCGGCCAGACCCACTTCTGGAAATGCGCGTTCTGTGGCCGATTTTGTTTTACCCGTTCGGCGTCGAACTGCAGGAACTCCAGGACATAGCCCTGGATATATTTTTCCACGGCGCCGGACATCTTGGACATAAGGTTGCGCACCGCCATGGTGATTCCTTCCGTGCGCTCGCCGGTCTTCCACTCCACATATTCCACGCTGTCGCTGATCATGGTGCGCTGGGCGATGTTGGTGATGCTGTTGGGCAGGCCCTTGATGCCGTCGAGCAGCATCACGAGCACCAATCCCGGCAGCGTTTTAATCCCCACGAAATATTGCAATATGCGCACAATAATCTCTGTGACGCGGCCGATGACCAGCAAACGTTTCATGCCGCCCACACGATTGGCGATTTTCACGGCGAAAAACTTCAGCGCCGCGCCCGGGAGCCCCGTGATGGTGATAAGGATGGTCACGATCACCCCCGCGTAGACAGTTCTATCGCCCACCTGGTAGGTCAGCTGCTGAAATATGTAGGTATCCGTCACGTTCGGGCAGCACTTGTTGAGAACCTCGCTTGCCAGGAACAGCAACACCACGTAGTTGTGGCGCAGCGCGCCGATGTTCCGCCAAACGGATTTCTCTTCGCCGGGCATGGAGCGCACGCGTTCATTGGTGCGCAGGGCGGTCATCGTGATGGTACCGCCGCCCAGGCACAACCCCGTGGCGAATATCAGGTAGACCTGCTGCTGCGTCAGCCCGAAGGCGCCGTCCCCGCTGAGCATGGGCAGCAGCAACCCCGGCAGCAGCCCGCCGAGCATCGCGCCGATGTCCGCGAACTGCGTGGCCCGCGCCCGCTGGGAGTGGGCCGGATGAATCGCCGCCGTCATACCCCAAAGCGAGGCATCCTGGAAGGAGTAGAGGATATCCCATATCACATAAGTTATGACGCAGTAGAGCACCCGCAGCCCCTGCGTGGGCAGGTTCCAGTTGACAAACAGCAGGAATGCCGCCAGCGCGATGGGAAGCGAGGTGATCTTGATCCACGGCAGGAGCTTGCGGCCGTCTTTAAAGCGGAAATTGTCGATGAGCGCGCCCGCCACGGGGTCGTTGAGGGCATCGAATACAGTGATCGCGCCGGTCATCCTCCCCACGGTGCGCGGGTCGATCATCAACACGTTTGTGCAAAAGTGGAAAAACTTGTTGCCCGCCATGCCATAGAGCTGATTCTGCCCCATCAACCCCAGGGTATAGCTGGTCAGTTCCTTGCGGGGGATTTCGCCGGGCTGCTCCGGTTCGGGGTTGAACAGCCATCGGATGGGGTGGCGAATCGCGCTGCGTTGAAGCTCGGTGAGTGCCATGCTCTGCCTCCTGCACCAATATGAAAGCATTCTATCACATTGTGACGCTTTTGTAAAGCTAATTTTGGGTTTTGCAACTCTATTGCAGCTCTATCTGCTTTTCAGCCTGCGCACTTCCTCTGCCGAGAGCTCCCTCCACTGCCCGGCGGGCAGCATGCCCAGCTTCAACGGGCCCAGGGCCGTGCGCTTGAGCCGCAGCACCTCCAGGCCCAGCGCCTCGCACATGCGGCGTATCTGCCGGTTGCGGCCCTCTCTCAACGTCAGCTGCAATACAGTGCGGCCTGGCTCTTCCAGCAGCACACGCAGTTCTATGGGCTGCGTGCGCCTGCCGCCGAGCTCCATCCCGGCGGAGAGCCTGTCCCGCTGGGCGTCATTGACAGGGCCGCGCAGAGTGACGCGATAAACTTTTGCTATGTGGCTGGCCGGATGCATCAGCGCGTTGGCCAGCGCGCCGTCGTTGGTCATGAGCAGCAGGCCCTCGGAGTCCTTGTCCAGCCGCCCCACGGGGAACGTACGCGCGGGGTAGTCAGCCACCAGTTCGGCCACGGTGCGCACGGCGTGCTTGTCCCCCATGGTAGTGATATAGCCCCGGGGCTTGTGCAGCAGAAGATACGCGGGCCTGTCCCTCTTCTGGTCCAGGTTTTGGCCGTCCACGGCCACCAGGTCGTCCTGGGGGTCCACGGACATACCTATCGCCGCCTTGCGGCCATTGATAGTCACCCGGCCCATACGGATCATCTCCTCCGCACCGCGGCGGGAAGCGACGCCGCGCTCGGCCAGGTATTTTTGCAGGCGGATGGGCTCAGGCATCGATGTGACCCTCTTCTCTCAGCATCGCCAGCGACTTGTCAATTGACAGTTGCACTTCATCCTGTATGCCGTAGTAAATCGCGATTTGCATAGCACAGGAAAGCACGTTTTTGATCTCGCCGGCCAGGGCTTCCTTGCTGGGTTCGCCGCGCTTCTGCCGCTTCACCCCGCTGTTTTCCCAATGTGCGATTTCTCCCGCAACCTCGCCACATTCCTCAGCAAGGCGAGCGACGATCTGATAGGGCCCGTTGCCATTGGGAAAACGCTTGTTCAAACCTTCGGCGAGCAAATATAGTTTTTCCATGATTATCTCCTATATAATTGTCGCACCTTTCCCCACCAGCTCCGCTTCACCCGCGCCTGCCGGGGCCTCGCGGGCTCCACGGCGCTCTGTAGCACCAGCGGCACCTCGGCCAGGAGGACATCGCCGGCGTAGTACCGCGCAGTGCCAACCACCTTGCCCGCGGACAGGGGCGCGTATTCAAATGGCCGCAAGAGAAGCTCTCTGCGAATGTGGAAGGGCATCACGCGCACATAGGCGACGGGGGTCTCATAAAGCACGACCCTGACGGTCGAAAGGCTTCCGCCCGCCACGGGCATGCGCGCCACAGGCAGTGTGGCTTCGTCCAGGGCGATAGGATGGTATTGCGCAAAGCCGTAGTCATAGAGCCTGCGGTGATCCTCCCAATCGCTCGGCGCGCGCAAAGTGACGGCGATCAGCAGCCGGCCATCCCGCTCCACGGCGGAGACCAGGGTGCGCCCGGCTTTTTCGGTAAAGCCCGTCTTGATCCCAACACAGCCCTTGAGCTCTCGTACCAGACGATTATGGTTGCGCAGCATTCGAGAAAAGGGCGGATTACCATAGCTGACGCTCATAGACGGCTTTGAACATATCTCGCGGAAAAGAGGATTTTGTATGGCCTCACGGCCCAAAAGCGCCATATCGTATGCTGTGGAAACATGCCCCTGGGCATCCAGGCCCGAGGGCGTAACGAAATGCGTGCGCGTCATGCCGATTTCGGCGGCGCGGCGGTTCATCATGTCGGCAAATGCGGGCAGGCTGCCCGCCAGGTGGATGGCCGCGGCGTTGGCGGCGTCGTTGCCGCTGGACATCAGCATGCCGCAGGCCAGGGCGTAACGCGAGACGGTATCCCCTGCCCGCAGGCCCATTGAGGTGCCCTCCACGCGCACCATCGCGTCAGTAGCCGCGAAGGTGAACTCCGGCTCGCCGGCCTCCAGCAGCAGCAGCGCCGTCATGATTTTTGTGGTACTGGCTATGGCAGCCTGCGTATCGCAGTCTTTGGCATAGATCACCTGCATGGTTTCCGCATCCAGCAGTACGGCATGCTTCGCCGAAAGAGACAGCGGGTCTGCTTTCAACTGCGTATCCGCCTCTTCCGCCGACACAGAAGGCGACAGCATGGCCACACCCATGCATATCAGGCCCAATGCCAGAAGAACAGATATCGTTTTTACAAGTACTATCTTTCGCGTCACCACATTTTCACCCGCCTTTGTCCCATTTCTATGGGACGGGCAGGTGAAATATGCATAGATTGTCCGTGATTAGCCCCCTTCGCTCGCGAGGGGGGAGCTGTAAGCCGGGGGGAGCTTTACGCCTCAGCCTGCGCCACCACATCGGCGATCGCCTGCGCGATGACCTCCTCCTCGTCGGACTTGCCGAACTTCTTGATCAGCTTGTCCGCGGTGTCGGTCACTTTGTCCACGAGGTCGGGTACCATGCCGATCACGCGCTCCACGGAGGACTCCGAGGTGGAGATGTGCTTGATTGTCAC
>Ga0123353_10001607_pt1 | contig 27853 bp, 18 predicted proteins | sample TergutLab28metaG_3_FD_92763 | JGI IMG/M metagenome (GOLD analysis project Ga0123353, IMG submission 92763) | Labiotermes labralis P3 segment gut microbial communities from Petit-Saut dam, French Guiana - Lab288 P3 | ecosystem: Host-associated > Arthropoda: Insects > Digestive system > Gut ...
AGCCTGTGGAGATGTAGTTCTCGGTGCTTTCACAGGCCGTACACATCATATTGCCCTCATGGCCCGGTGCCGTGCAAGTGGCGGCCGAATCGCCTACCAGGACGCCAATGGGATCTTCGTGGTTCGTGGCATTCAGACCGAGATCCGTTGCCGTATCGAGCCCGCAAGCGGTGCAGCGCACGCCCTCCTCATTGCCTTCCTGTATACAGGTCGCAGTTTGGGCAGGCACCGAGACCCAAGCCGTGTGATTGGCCTGGGGTTCATCTTGGCCGAGCGACACAATGGGGTTGCCGGAGGTGGTGATTTGCTTGCAGACGCCGCAGAGCAAGTTCGATTCCGTGCCGTTCGCTGTGCAGGTGACGGGTGTACCCGGAACCTCAATCGCATCCGGTTTGATATGCGGGCCTTTTTCTTTGTATACTGCACCGAACGCGATATAGGTCTCGCAATCCGGGCACCATGTATCGGCGGCATGGCCATAGTGCATGCAGCTGCCGATATAGACGGTATCCGTATCCTCGTAGGCGTTCGGGTGGGTGCAGGTGGGCGGGGTATAGGCCTTCACATTCGCACCCCAGGGCAGCGTATATACTTCCCCGTCGACCGTGACCTTGATATAGCCCTCATAGAAGCCGAGGGTCGTGGCGGCGTCTATTTCCAGCGCGACGGTGAAACTGCCGTCCTCATTGTCCGTGATGACAGGCACGACGTTCGTACCCGCGACGCGGGAATAGCGCGGGTTGCGGGTGATGTATTCGACCGAATAATTCGTCCAATTGCCATTCACCTGCGCGGTGATGGGCGTGCAGGTGGTACCCTGCATCACGTCGCCGAAGCTGAAGCTGGCCATGGTTCCGCGTCTCATGCTTTCATCCAGCATGCCCGTGGGTACGCGGTGGGTAACCGTGATAATGTTTGGCGCGGCAATGGCCTTCTTGATATTCGGGAAGCCCGCGCCCTGCTCCCAAACGGAGGGCTGGACGCCGGAAGTCGTGTTGATATATGGCGACTGCTTGATCTTCGTTCTGGTGGAGACGGTCAGGCGATCCGGGTTCGCGCTGTTCATCAGGCGGGCTTTGAGCAGCGCGGGGCTCTCATCCGGGTGCGCCTGCTTCAGCAGGGCGAGCAGCCCGGCGATGCAGGGGGTGGCCATGCTGGTGCCGCTCATGGTGCCATATGTGCCGTTGTTGCCGCTATAAAGCGTGGAGTAGATAGTGGTACCCGGGGCCGTGATATCCGGCTTGATATACGAGGTTTGATACACGGGGCCGATGGAGGAGTAATCTGCCATCCGGGTGTTGGCGCTGCTGTCTGCGCAGAGGTTGGTGGCCGCCACCGCCACGGCAAAGCTGGCGGAGGAAGAAGGCGTACCCAGCGTGAACATATCTCTTGGCATGCTGAAGAGATCCAAGATGGTAGCTGCGTAGTCCGCCTCGTTACCCGCCGCAATGGCGACGCTCATGCCGGTGAAAGTGGCGTTGTTGATGATGTATGCCTCGATGCTCCATGCGGATCCGGACTGTACCGTGCCGTCGTGATAGCCCCAGGAGCAGGACGCGACGTCCATCTTGGGCAGATGGCCGCCCGGTTCGTCGTCCTGTGTAATATCCTCGAAGCAAGCGATGATGACGGAATCATAGGCGGCGGGGAAGATCTGCGCCATATAGAAATCGCAGCCCGGCGCCATGCCGAGGGAAGAGATGCCCTGGCTGGCCACAACGCCGGAACAGTGCGTACCGTGGGTTCCGTCGGGGTTATCCATATTGGGGCTGCCGCCGACATATACGCCTTCCATTGGGTCGCCATCGGTCATATTCACGCCGAAGGAATAGTTATAACCACCGCGGTAGGCGCCGGCCAGATCCGGGTGGGTATATCTGATGCCGGAGTCGATCACGCAAACCTTCACGCCCGTGCCGTCAATGCCCTGCGCGTGCAGGTCGCCAATACCCAGTTCTTGGCGGGTCGGGCGGTTGCCGCGCACGCCATAGCCGGGGTCGGGGGTATAGTTCAGTTCATGCAGAGTCTCTTCATCCGCATCCGGGGTCTGATCCTCGGGGATGGAGACGCGGATTTTGTTCTCTGTTATGGCGTATACGCCCGGCATCTCGGCCAGCAGTGCAAGGCGGTCTGCCGGAGCGACAACGGCGAACCCGGCGAACACATGCCTGTATTCGGCGGAGATGCTGAAGTCCCGTTCCTGCTCTGCAAAGCCGTGGATAGACTTGCGTGCGTCGGCCGCCTGCTTGGCAGCCTGTCTGTACACGGGGTCGTTTATGCCCATAGTCTCATAGGTCGGGCGAAGCGCCGTGGGCAGTTCGGTCAGCCATACGATGGCAGTGACAATCTGCGAACCCTTGGCATCCATTTGCAGCCCGGCCGGTCTCGAAAGGGCAGCGGCTGTGTCGCGCACATAGGCCTCTTCGGCGCTGAGCGGCCCTGCATATTCGGGCAATTCCCAAATCGGCTCCCCGCCGAAAGCTCTCTCCTCTTCGTTTTGCGCAAAAACAGGCACCGCCGCAAACAGCAATGCCAGCACAAGGAAGAGGGCAAGAAGTTTCTTCGTCTTACGCATGTGATTCCCTCCTAAAATTGTGTCTGTTCATAGAATAACAGATAATTGTTTATACATTATTCACAACTATTTGTCAATGTCTTTTTGCGGTCTTGGGAATTTTTCTTGCAATTTCTTGCTTTTTGTTTTTGCAAACTCCTTGATAAATGTTTACATTTCCTTTATAATATGTTCGTAATATCATGCGGGTACTATATATTACGAACAAAAAGGCAGGAGGAACATAGTATGACGACAGGTAAAATGGCCAAAAAGGTTGCGGCCTTGCTTTTGGCGCTCGCTCTGCTGATAGGCTGCGGTTTCTTGACCGCGGTGCCGAAGGCAGAGGCGCAGGAGGGGCCGATCTATTATTACAGCATCAGCACCTATGACTGGAACGACACGCCGGTTATCACCGGTCTGCCCGCCGGCGTAACCGCGACTTTTGAGCCGGGCAACAATAACCCCGGCGTTTGGCGCACCGCACGCTTTACAAGCACCGAGGCGTCTATGGATTTGACCCTGAACTGGGGCAATGGCAGAGCGGCGTATTATTCGGGGAACAATGCCCGCTTCAAGCTGACCGCCGACTATCCGAACGTCTATCTGTTCGCAGGCGGAAGCGGTAACGCCCAATGCACCGTCTATGCCACTCCCCTCGGCAATGAAACCACGAAGATTACCGTGCTTGCCAGCAGTGCGCAAGCCGCAAAACTGGCGGGTGACAAGATAGGCTGGACGCCCATTGCGCTGACCGGCGCTACGGCCGTGCCGAGTGAACTGCTGCCGGGCTCGAGCCCGTCGGCTTACGGGACCGTGCAAATGTACAGCTACACCTATCCAATCGGTCCCGCAGGGCTTTATACGGATGAATTCAAGCTTGTGACCGGCACGAGCAACTGGCATCCCGGCGGCGAGAAGAACGCCGCGTGGCTCGTCAGCTCCGGCTATTCCATCAAGGGGCCGGGCAGCTTTGCCAAGCCGGGCAACCACCAGTTCACCTTGGGCGGGTTTATGCCAAACGGCGCAACAGGCAATGTGACCGGCACAAACTGGCGCATCGATCCTGCCGTTGCGGGATTTACCATCAACAGTACCACCGGCGTGGTTACAACGACAAGCAGTACGCCCGACGCCACGATCACCGTCAAAGCCGACTACGGCGGCACAACCTATACGGGTAACTTCCCGTACAGCGGCAGCGCGCATACCTTCATCCTCCACTATTATCAATATCCGACCGCCAACTATACGGACTGGAATATCTGGATGTGGGGCGAGAGCCCCGCGGCAGGCGGCATCCAAATCGACTTTGCCGCGCCGTCCGGTGGTTGGGTGACGGCGACCAAGAGCCTGCCCGGTTCCGAATGGGAGCGCGTGGGCCTGATCGTGCGCAAGGGCAATTGGGAAGACAAGAGCAACAGCAAGAATATCTATCTGGATCTGACCGATCCCACCTATATCAACGGCAACGGTGAGTTCGAGTGCTGGTTCCTCGACAGGGAGAATGTGGTCTATCCCAGTAAGCCCGACACGGGTGCCAAGCCCGTCGGTGCGCTGGCGGATTGGGACAACTATGTCCGCGTTGCGATGAACTTTGATCCGGGCGGCATGAACGGCACGCATTTCCAGCTCTGGGACATAACCCCCGGCAGCACACCTGCGCCAAAGACGATAAGCGCCCGGGTATACGCGGAAAGTGACCGCCGGGTGGTACATATCGACACGCCTTCCCAGGGGGCAAGCCCGGGCACGCTGGTACCCGACAGACTCTATGAAGTGCGTTACAGCACGAATAACTTCTCTACTTGGAAGAGCGTCCCCGTCACGATGCGGAATATATTGGGCATGCCGAAATATCAGGCCGCCGACACCGATTTGGGCCTGACCTACGGCCCGACGTCCAGTCAATTCAAACTTTGGGCGCCCACCGCCAAGACGGTGGAAGTGGCCATCTATGAGACGCTGAACCAGGATGTCACCAGTCCCTCCTGCGATTTGGAAAATATCGCGGGGCTGTATCGCGTCAAGAACTCCAAGCTGATCGCCCCCGACAACCTGTATCCGATGGTGCGCGGCAGCAACGGGCTTTGGACGGGCCTGGTTGCGCGCAACGATCTGGACGGCAAACACTATATGTATAAGGTCACCTTCCCCGACGGAAAGGTCAATTTCGCCATCGACCCCTATGCGACCTCGACTTCGGCCAACGGGCAGCTGACGGCGATTATCGATTTGGCTGCAACCAACACCGTGCGACCGCTGGCGCCCTCTGCGCCTTCCGTAGGCTACAATACGGATCATATCCTCTATGAGCTCCATGTGCGCGACTTTACGATGCACCAGAGCTCGGGCGTACCCGTGAATCTGCGTGGCTCCTATGAGGGCGCGGCGATGAGCGGTACGACCGTCAACAGCGTTACCGGCAACCCAAAGACGGGCATCGACCACCTGGTGGAACTGGGCGTCACGACCGTGCACTTCCTGCCTATCTACGATTACGGCTCCGTCAATGAACTGGGTGACCTGAGTTTCGACGCAGCGCACGCCTTCAACTGGGGCTATGACCCGATGAACTACAACGTACCCGAGGGCAGCTATTCCAGCGACCCGACCGACCCCTATGCACGCGTCAACGAGTTGAAAGACCTTATAAGCGCATTGCACGACGCGGGCATACGCGTGGTTCTGGACGTGGTTTACAACCATACCTATGACACGACCAACGGCCCCTTCGACCGCGCGGTGCCAGGCTATTATTACCGCACCTGGGACAACGGCAACTTCTCCGACGGTTCGGGTTGCGGCAACGAGGTGGCGAGCGACCATCCCATGGTGGGCAAGTATATCGTCGATTCGGTGCTCTACTGGCAGCGCGAATACGGGATGGACGGCTTCCGCTTCGACCTGATGGCGCTGATCGACGAAAACACGATGGAGAAGGTCGTTATCGAACTGAAAAAAGCCGACCCGCATGTGATCGTCTATGGCGAACCCTGGGCGGCGGACGGTACGCCGCTGACGAATCCGACGGTGCGCGGTTCACAGAAGGGCAAGGGCTTTGCGTATTTCAACGACGACACCCGCGAGGCCATCAAGGGCGGGAACGATGACAATACGAAGGGATTCGCCTCCGGTAAGACGGGCGCCGAGCTGAGCATGGCGGCGGCGCTGAAAGCACAGGGCTGGCACGGGAACTATTCGGAGGATAAGGTTGGCCGCGCCTCCGAAACCGTCGCCTACGCCGGCGCACACGACAATCTGGTGCTCTGGGACAAGATGCAGTATACGTTCGGCACGGATATCAACACCAGCGGCTATAAGAGCAATCCCTACGGCGGCAATTTCGCGAACGCAAAGAAGGCAAGCATACTGGCAAACGGCATCGTGCTGACCGCGCACGGCATCCCCTTCTTCCACGCAGGCGATGAGTTCCTGCGTAGCAAGAAGGGCAACCACAACAGCTACAACGCGAATGATACCGTCAATGCCATCGACTGGACGAACAAGCTGGATTCAAAGTACGGCGATGTGTTCAAATACTATCAGGGTTTGATTGCGCTGCGCCTGAATCACCCGGCCTTCCGCGTCGATGATAAGGGACTCCTCGACGATACAGACAATCCCGCAAACTTCATGTATTTCCATAAGTTATCGGATCAGGTCGTCGCCTATTCGCTGAAGGGCTCGATGGTTACGGACTGCTGGAACACTATCTATGTTGCCTACAATGGCAGCGGTTCGAACAAGACCGTGAATTTCGGCGTGAACGCCGAGCTGACCATCGTCGTCAACCAAGACAACGCGGGCATCACGCCGCTGGGTACTTTCCAGGGCAACACGACCTACACCCTGCCGCCCTATTCCATGCTGGTGGCCTATGACGTGGATACGACGCCTCCGATCCCGACCGCCAAGCGCGGCGACGCGAACTGCGATGGCGAGGTCGACGCCGCCGACGCCGCAGCCATCCTGCGCTTCCTCGCGGGTCTGTCGGATCTTTCCGACCAGGGCGCGATCAATGCCGAGGTGACGGACGTGACGCCGCTGACACCCAACCGCGCCGCGATCACCGCCGAGGACGCCGCAAAGATCCTGCGCTTCTTGGCCAATATCATCACTGTACTCTAAATCGGGGTATAAAAAACGGCAGGGACTGCCCCTGCCGTTTTTTTATCCGCAATATTGACGTTATCGCACCAACAACATAAAATAACCCCATGCAGCCCATACAAACGCATCCCTTTGCGCCCATCTGTGACGCGCGCAGTGAAATCCTCATACTCGGCAGCTTCCCGAGCGTGCAGTCGCGCGCGCGCAACTTTTATTACGCGCACCCGCAGAACCGCTTTTGGCGCATGTTGGCGGGCGTATACGCGACGAAAACGCCCGTCACAATGGAAGAAAAATGTGATATACTATTGAAAAATCACCTCGCGCTTTGGGATGTACTGCAAGAGTGCGCGATCACGGGTTCCGCTGACGCGAGCATACAAAATGCCAAACCCAACGACCTGACGCCCCTGCTGCAAAACTGCGCCCTGCGCCGCATACTCTGCAACGGCGGCAAGGCCTATGAGCTGTTCCGACGGCATATAGTGACCGAAATCCCGGTATACAGAATGCCGTCCACCAGTCCCGCCAACGCCGCGCGGCGTTTGGAGCAATTGATCGAAGCATGGAGGGAGGGCCTGCTGCAATGAACAAAATTATCTTAATCGGCGGCTATTGCGCCACGGGCAAGACCACCTTTTCCCTGCGATTGGCGGAGCGCCTGCAACTGCCCTGCTTCAATAAAGACCATATCAAGGAAGTGATAGGCGAGGGCTTCGGCAGGGAGAGTGCGGACGTGCACCGCAAAAACAGCGCCGTCACATTACAGCTGATGCTGCATATCGCCGAGCGCCAATTGCGGGCGGGCAAAGCCTGCATATTGGAGAGCAATTTCAGGATAGCCGATGGTGAGCAAATCAAGACCCTGCTTGGGAAATACGACAGCGCCTGCCTGACCTACGTCTTCACAGCCGACCTGGATCTGCTGTACAATCGTTACCGCCAACGCGAAGCGGCGGGCGGTCGCCACTGGGTACACCTCAACCCCGACGAAACGCGCGAATCCTTCCTGTACGCGCACGAATCGGGCGGACACACCAAGCTCCGTATAGGCGAAACCATACAGGTAGATGCAACAGACTTCGCAAACATTGATTTTGAAGCGCTCCTGCGCGCCGGAGAAAACTTTATGCAAAGGAATACTATTACCTAACCACTTCAAACTGTGCTATACTACGCAGGGGCGGATACCAATACGCCCGAAAATCCCGGAGGCTCCATGGAAACACAAATCAGCACCCAACTCCAAACCGCCCTATCCGCCCTTCTCGCCCTCGCCAAGCCGAGCGCGGGCGAAATCCTCGTCGTCGGTTGCTCCACCTCGGAGGTGATGGGCAAGCGCATAGGTTCCTGCTCCAGCGCGGAGATCGCGCGGGAGATTTTTGCCGTATTGCGGGAAGAGACGCAGCGCGCAGGCCTATACCTCGCCGTGCAGGGTTGCGAACATATCAACCGCTGTCTCTGCGTGTCCCGCGCCTGCGCGGAGCGCTATAATCTTGCGCCCGTCTGGGTAAAGCCCCACCTGCGCGCGGGCGGCGCGCTCGTGACGGCGGCCTTCGAAAACACAAGCGACCCCGTAATGGTCGAGGATATCCGGGCGCAGGCCCGCATCGCCCTCGACATAGGCGGCACCCTGATCGGCATGCACCTGCGCCCCGTCGCCGTCCCCGCCCGCTGTGCAATCAAACAGATAGGCGAAGCCCCCCTAACCATGGCCTATTCCCGCCCCAAATATGTGGGCGGCCCCAGGGCGGGGTATGAAGGGGATGCGGAGATGCATGGGTAGAGCTATTCACTCTTAACTCATAACGCCCCCTCTAAACCCTAAAAACAGAAAGGACACCCCCATGATCACCAAAGAAACCACCATCATCGACATCCTCCGCGTGGACGAACGCCTTGCGGACATACTCGTAAACGCGGGCATGCATTGCCTTGGCTGTGCGATGGCCCACCACGAGAATTTGGAGCAGGCCTGCGCCGTGCACGGCATCGACGCCGACGCAATCGTCGCGGAAATGAACGAATTCTTAAACAACTAAAAATAGTTTGACAATCCGTTCCCCACGTTGTACAATGCACCTTGACTTTTCTTAGGAGTTTTATATTATCATGCGCAAAAGCACAAAAAAAACCATCGCCATCGCCGCAGTCGTCCTGGTTGCCGTCGCGGCTCTCGTTCTCGGCATCTATGCCATTTCCCAGGATGACCTGGGTCTCAACTGGTTCCAGCGCCAACCCGCCGTGGTGCGCGTCAACGGAGATGAAGTCTCCGCCCATGAGTTCGCCCTCGCCTACAAAAACGCTTATGAGATGAGCATCTTCTATGCCCAATACGGCATGAGTTACTATACCGACACGAACGTGGCGGGCTGGGAAAACAACTTGAAGAACATGATCGTCGACGAGTTCATCCGCGCGCGCATCTATGTGCAGCAGGCGGTGAAATACGAACTGAGCCTGACAGACGAGGAGAAGGCCGCGATGAAGCAGGCGGGCAAGGATGCCGTGCAGGGCCTGCGCGACGAATGCCTGCTCTATGCCGTCCAGAGCGGCTATGCGGGCGCAGAAGCCGCTGAGGAGCTGAAAGCGGTGCAGAACAATACGGAGGACGAGATCGAAGACAGTTCCGCCGCCTATGTCGCGCATCTCAACGGGCTGGGCATGATCAACACCTCCGCCAGAAACCAGGTGGAGAAGATGATGACGGATACCATGCTGCGCCAGGGCACCACGCTGAGCGCATACCGCAAGTCGGCGGAGCAGGCCTATTACGATAAGCAGCTGACAGATAAGCTGCTTGCGTACTATGAAGCAGAGATCTACAAGCAGAACGACGCGGATTTGCCCGCGCTCTATGCGGATTATGCCCAGTTCTTCGAGGACGAATACACAGCAAGCGATATGGCCGATTATATCAACCAGATGAAGTACGGCGGCGTCAGCCATCCCGCCCTGTATATCCCCGAGGACGCCCTCTTCCTCCGCTATATCGAAGTGGGCGAGGACGAAGCCAAGGCCGACGATATCATGGCGCGCTTGGAAGCGGGCGAAGACTTTGAGAGCATCGTCGCTTCCGAGGAGAATATCAGCGAATTCGGGCGCACCTACGCCCTGCCCTATGCCGTCACGGCGATGGATAATTTCCTCCCGGACGAGGTTTTTGAAGCGCTCACCAAATTAGAAACAGGCGCATACGGATTGGCGCAGCGCGATACCGTCACCCCCGCGACGGAAGAGGAAGAGGAGACAGTAACTTCGTATTACTATATCATCCTGCGCGTCGAGGGCAGCACGGGCATAATGGCCTATGAAACGGTCAAGGATATGATGCGCGATACCCTCATCAGCTATGACAGGAGCAAGGCCTTTGCCGCCCTGTATGCAGAGTGGGAAAAAGCCACGAAAACAGATACCGACGACGCGCGCATCAATAAGCTGGTCTCCCATCTTATGGCGCTGGTCGCCGCCGCCGCGCATTAACGGGGGGCGGAGCCATGCATCGCCGCACCACGCGCATCATCTGCTGGCTGCTCGCCGGACTCTTCATCTTCGGCACGGCAGCCGCGCTCTTCGTGTCCTGTCTCGGGGGATAAACCGGGAATATTGTATACAAAAACACCCCACGCGTTGGGGTGTTTTTCGCAGGGACGGATAGTATCCGCCCCTACAATATTAATGCCGCTCCCGCATCCAAAAACACCGTAACATGCGAATGCAAATGCAGCGCCGATGCGGGACAGCGTGGATCTGCATTGCCATTGACCATCGCGGCGACGGCGGCGGCTTTGCCCGCGCCCGTGGCGATCAGGAGTATCTCCCGCGCCCGCAGTATCGTACCTATGCCCATGGTCATCGCCTGCCGCGGCACCTCGTCCGCGCTGTTGAAAAAGCGTTGGTTGGCAAGTATCGTGCTCTCGGTCAGGTGGACGATATGCGTGCGCAGGGGAAACACCTCGCAGGGCTCGTTGAAGGCGATGTGCCCGTTGTTGCCGATGCCGAGTATCTGCAAATCAATGCCCCCCGCGGCGTCAATCGCGGCCTCATAGGCGTCACAGTCCGCCCCGAGGTCTTCGGACACGGGATGGGGAACCTGCACGTTCTCCGGCTTGATATTGACCAGGGAGAACAGGTTGTCATACATAAACCGATAATAGCTCTGCTCGTGCGCGCGGTCTATGCCGACATATTCGTCGAGGTTGAAACTGCGCACGCGGGAGAAGTCCGCAAGCCCGCGCCTGTGCAGCGCCACCAGCGCGTCATAGGTGGGCAGGGGCGTGGAGCCTGTGGCAAGCCCCAGCACACAGTCGGGTTTTTGCAGCAATTTGGCTGCAAACAACTGGGCGGCGGCTTCACCGATCTGCGCCGCGTCTTTGAAAATATGAATCTGCATAAACGTTTGCTCCTATCGTGTTTTTCGGATTATACCATGTTGATGCGGAAGAGGAAAGATGAAAGTGGAAAGAGGAAAGAGATGGTTAGAAATGCTTCGCATTTCTGATAATAGTTTTATATCCATATACCCCTGCCCACTTTATCTTTCCACTTCCCATACATTGACTTTACAATACCTGCACGATATACTGCATATGCTGATACGTATAAACACGTACAGTAATAAATAAAAGGGAGAGATGAATATGAAACAGTATCATGTGCTGACCATGAAGGACAAGTGGTTCTCCGGGAAGTTTGACCCGCAGAAGCTGCAGGATGCGCTCAATTCCTATGCACAACAGGGCTGGAGATTGATCTCCTGCGCCACGGCGGACATCCCGGCTTTCGGAACGGCAAGGCAGGAGTTCATCGCCGTTTTGGAGAGAGACGTATAATGAAAGGCTATCCCACGAACTATAAGGGCATTATTTTTGTGGAGACGCCGCTGAGCGAGGGGCAGATCGTGTCGAAGGTGCAGGTGGATCTGAGCTTCAAAATAGGGGCGCAGCTGAAAAACCTGAACGATGTGAAGGACGGGCTGGTGTCGCGGGCGAAAGCGTTGCACTGCAATTGCATCAGCGATTTCAAGTACGGACAAAAGAGCCGCTGGATAGCCATCGACGACGTTGCCTATTTCGGCAGCGGCACAGCCCTGCGTCTGCCGGAAGATGCGTATCAAAGGATCTTGGACTACATACAAAACAGAGATTCGTAAACGCAAAAAATGCTGCCTTGGCAGCATTTTTGGTGGAAAGAGGAAAGTGGAAAGAGGAAAGTTAGAGTGAGCGGAGGGATATGGAGATAGACTTTTACCGTCACTTTCCTCTTTCATCTTTCCACTTTCCTCTCCGCGGAAGCATGCAATTGCCCCTACGACGAAAACTTGTACCCCACCCCGCGCTCCACCTTGATATCCCAGCCGTTGGTGGAGATGCGGGAGAGTTTGCCGCGCAGGCGGTTGATGGTGCGCCACAGCACCTCGGTATCATATTCACCGAAATCCTCGCCCCATACTTTTTGCAGGAGTTGGATATGCGGTATCACGCGCCCGTTGTTGGCCATCAGATACTGCAATATGTCGAACTCCTTCTTGTGCAGGGTTACCTCAATGCCGCGCACAAACACGCAGCGGTACAGCTGTGACAGGATGATATCGCCGCCAATCAGCGGTAGCAGGGGCATGTGCTCGCCCTGCATGGCACGCTCGCTCACCCTGCGTATCGTCGCCAACGCCGCGTCCATGTTTTCACGTTCACGCCCGAACTTCCCATAAAAATCCGCGCCGTTGCGCAGGGCCTGCGTCTGCGCCTGCACGGAGAAGTTGTGGGTGCCGATGAGTATGGGATCATGGGTGACGTCCCGCAGTATATGCAGGGTCGGGGCATAATCCACCGTGTCCGCGTTGATCGCGATATAGAGGAACTGGTTGCTGATGGCCTTGATGATACCCTCGGTCATGGAATCGACGCGGCAGGCCCCCACGCCCTGCGCACGCCACAATTCGCTCTCCCGATAGTGGGCGTCCGTGTCCCTGTCAATGGCCATGTACGTTATGTTTGTTGTATCCGGCATTTCTGTCTCCATGTAAATATTAGGTTTCGAAAGCATTATAATAATAAGATATCATACGAAACTCCCATACACCTCCCATAATGATAGAATTTCGCTTTTTTGTATAGTATATACCTTCAAATTGTCAATTCGTTGTCATCTGAAAATAATTTACGCACTTTCAACAAAAATGCATGGATGCGGACCAAACGCCGCAAGCTATCCGTATGTATATTTCCGTGCTGCTCGGCGTCAACCTGCTGGCCTTCTATGCCCTCGGCTTATTGCGCCCCGTGTTCGCGCGCAAATGGCATAAATGGGCGGCGATGGGGGCCTGCGTTGCCGTGATCCTTACGGTGGGTGTCAAGATCCCCCTGTTCTCGCGCTTCAACCTGTATCCCGCGCCGCTCCTGTTCCTGCTTGCGACCCTGTTTCTCGTAAACGGGAAAAGGTCCCCGCGCCCCTGGCTTGTCGGCATCGCGGCGGGCATACTCTCCTGGAAGTTGGGCGATCTGTATCCCCTCTCTCCCGCGCTGCCCCTGCTGCAAAGCGTATGCATCCTGCTCCCCGCGCTGTGGCTCTGTAAATCAAACGGGACGCGCCTGCTTGTGTTCGCAATCGCGCCCCTCGTTTCGGGTCCCTGCTATATGGTCGCGGACTTCTTCCTGTTCCGCTATCTGTTTCTGGAAATCGGAACGAATGGCGCTGCCGACTTGCAGCTGCTCTGTCTAAGCCTTTTTGCGGGCGGGTGGCTTGTGCGCGCCCTTCTGCGGCGCCGCTTTCCCGCCCGCGGTCAACAGCGCGGCGACGATGGCGGTAAAGGGTACGGCCATAATGATGCCTATGCTCCCCGCGAGTCCGCTGATCAGCTCGCCCACAATAAAGTCGTTGTTGATGATGGAAGCAAAGGGCCATTGGTAGATTTGGATTAGCACAAAATGCACCAGCGCGCCGCCCGTAAAGGCCAGAATGAGGGTATTGGTCATCGTGGCAATCGCGTCCCGCCCGATGTTCATGCCGGAGCGGAAGAGCTGCTTCCAAGTCAGTCCGCGATTCACCGCGCGCAGTTCGTGAATCGAGGAAGCGATGGTCATGCCCACGTCGTTCACCGCGCCGAGCGCCGAGATCATAATGCCCGAGACAAAGAGCCCGCGCAGGATGATGGGTATGCCCTGATACTGCGCCTGCACCAAAGTATCCGTCTCGCTCATGTTGTATTGCAGGCCGTCGATATGGCAGAGCTTCCCGGCGATATAGGCGAGCAGCGCCGCGAAAAACACGCCCGCCAGGGTACCGACCGTGGCCGACATCGCCTTTTTCTGCACGCCGTCCAACAGCACAAAACTGACGATGGTCGTATAGATACACATCAGCACCGTCGAGGCGACGGGCTCCCAACCGCGCTTGGTGAGCAGCGGCACCAGTATGCGCAGGATAAAGGCGATGGTAACGATGAGTCCGATCACGGAGCGCGCGCCCACTTTGCCGCCAATGAGACAGGTCACCAGCAAAAACAGCCCTACAAAGATATAGAGGTAGATGGAGCGGTCATAGTTCATGATCTCCACGCGCACTTCGGGCCGCCCGTCCGGGCCGCTCCGGTTGTAGTCCGTGCTGATCAGGCAGAGCAGTCGCGTCCCCGCGGTCGAATATTTGGAAAACATCTTGCTCATGGGGTTGACAAAATCAAAACTGCGCCCCTTGTGCCGCCCGGTGAGCACCGTTCCCCGGAGCAGTTGGGTCCCCGTCCAGACATTCTCCACATCCGGGTTCTGCCTGACATCGGCTTCCTCCAACACGGCGGTCACGCGCACGCTCTCATATTCCATCATCTTGTGCTCCACCCCGTCATAGGCGTGGTTCACGGGCAAAGGCTCATTCCGGTACAGCATGCGGTTGGAACTGAGCGCGCGCCCGACATGGGTGAAATAAACCTGCATCGCGTCGTCGCGGTTGGGGTTGCGCTTGGCCGCGGGCCGATTCGCGTAAATATCCAACCCCACAAAGAGCAGCGCCGCCACAAGCAAAATCATAGCCACGCGCCAGTCAAAACCCTTCCGAATCCGCTTGAAAACGTCCCCGATCTTATCCCCAAGCGTCTTTTTCTTATATTTCTTCTTGCCCATACCTACCTCACAGAAGCATTCCAAAGATTGCTTTCAGTATATGCCGAGGACGAGGAAATGTCAAACGCAACGAAATACTACACCCCCAACACCAAAAGCTCTAAATCCTCCAAATTCAAATGCAGAATCTTCCCCCGCAAATGGCAAGCGCGTCCGGCTAAATATTTAACAGCTTCCCCACACTGCAAGGCGGCCACAGCTTGCACCGAAAACACGGGCGAGCTTTGCTGTTCCGCCGCTTTTCGCCCGCCATACAGCTTCCGCATCACCCCGTCCCCCGGAAAAACCAGCGCCACATGCCCGAAAAACCCGCTTATCGCGCCATGCACAAAGGGCAACCCCAAGCACTCGCAACACGCTTCCAGCAAAATCCTATCCGCAAAACTGTCCAAACAATCCACCACCAAATCATGCCCGGCCAATATCCACGCCGCATTCGCATCTGTCAGAAATTCACCAACAGCCGCCACCGAAACATCGGGGTTGATTCGATACAACTCCTCTGCGCAAACCTCCGCCTTATTCCGCCCCAATGTATCCGTGCGCGCAAACAATTGACGGTTCAGATTGCTCTCGCAATAGCTGTCCCCGTCCACAAGCGTCAAGCGTCCCACGCCAAAACGCGCCAGCGCATGGCAAACATAGCCCCCCAGCCCGCCGCAGCCGACGACGCAAACGGAGCTCCCCGCAACAACCTCCAGCTCACTCTCCGTAAAGGCGCCGAGATTATGTTTATACCGTTCTGCAACCATAGATGAATTATACGGGATGTACAAGATTTTGTATAGCATTCCGACAGTTTTTGTGGTACATTACGAATATCGCCACCCACGAATTCCAACAAATCAGGAGGGTATAAACTATGTCCAACCTAAAAACAGCCTACTACCGCACTTTCCAAGCCGTCTTCAACATCGGCGCGCGCCTATTGCCCTGGCGCAAGGCAAAGATCACGGAGGGCGCGGGTGCCATCGGCCGCATCCCCGAACTCCTCGCCGCGCTGGGCGCCGCCAGGCCCATGGTGGTCACCGACCCCGGCCTGATGCGGGCGGGCGTCGCGCCGCAGATACTGCGCTTGCTCGAGGAGCAGAACATCCCCCACGCCCTGTTCGACCGGGTGGAGCCCAACCCCTCGGTGAACACGGTCAACGAGATTTATGCGCTCTATAAGGAAAACGCCTGCGATGGATTTATCGCCATAGGCGGCGGTTCGGCGATGGACGCGGCCAAGGCCGCCGCCGCGCACATCGTGCGCCCGCGCAAGAGCGTGCAAAAACTCGGCGGGCTCCTGCGCGTGCTGCATAAGCTGCCGCCCTTTATCGCCGTCCCCACCACGGCGGGTACGGGCAGCGAGACGACCATCGCCGCGCTGATCACAGACACCGACACCCACCACAAATATGCCATCATGGATCTCGCGCTGATCCCGCGCCACGCCGTGCTCGATCCCGAACTGACCGTGGGCCTGCCGCCCTCTATCACCGCCGCCACAGGCATGGATGCCCTGACCCACGCGGTCGAGGCCTATCTCTGCTGGACCTATAACACAAGGGAAAGCATACGCTTCGCCGAGGAAGCGGTCGAAATGATTTTCAAATATCTGCCCCGTGCCTATGCCAACGGCGGCGACCTCGACGCGCGCGCGCAGATGTTGCTGGCCTCCTATAAGGCGGGCTTCGCGTTCACCCGCGCGGGCGTGGGCAACGTGCACGCCATCGCGCACACGCTCGGCGGCCTGTACAACACCCCCCACGGTCTCGCCAACGCCGTCATCCTCCCCATCGTGCTGGAAGACTACGGCGCCAAGGTATACAAAAAGCTCGCCAAACTCGCCCGCATAGCCGGTGTAGCCACAAACGAAAGCGACGAAGCCAACGCCAAAGCCTTTATCGCCGCCGTCCGCCAATTCAACGCGGATATGAATATCCCAACTGGCTTCGATTTTATCCTCGACGCCGACATCCCGCAAATGGTGGCCTGGGCCGCCAAGGAAGCCAACCCCATCTATCCCGTCCCCGTCGTCTACAACGCGCCCCGCTACACGGCGGTCATACAAAGGGTGCGGGGGAGTGTTTAGGCCACGGGGAATAGCTATATACCGTGACAACCGCTACAACCGTTACGGCCTTGCAATGTACAATGCTCAACGCGCAATGTTCAATATAGGTGGAAACGCTAAGGCGTTTCTCTATTGATTGTGTAGTATCTTTTTAGTCAAAGAGATGCCACAGGCATCTCAACCTTCATTGTGCATTGCGCGTTGCACATTGATGCATTCCCTCCAACTGTTTTGTTCGATATAGTACCCCTACTGCCCACTGCCTACTGCCTAACCTCCCACCTTTAACATTCCGTAAATTCGTCACAGTTTAGCAATAAGCGCACTATATCTTGTGGTATAATACGGCAGATAAACAATCCGTATGGGAGGAACACTTGGAATATTCCGTTTCCAATATCACAGTCATGGAGGGGCTGGACGCGGTGCGCGCCCGCCCGGCCATGTATATCGGCTCTATAGGCCCGCGGGGTCTGCACCACCTGCTTTGGGAGATCGTGGACAACGCCATCGATGAGGCCGCCAACGGCTTCGCGAACGAGATCACCGTCACCCTGCACCGCGACAATTCCGTGACCGTCACGGACAACGGGCGCGGCATACCCGTCGGCATCCACGAGAAGCTCGGCGTCTCGGGTGTCGAGGTCGTGTTCACGCAGTTACACGCGGGCGGTAAGTTCGGCAACGATGCCTATGGCTATTCCGGCGGTCTGCACGGCGTCGGCGCCAGCGTGGTCAACGCGCTGTCCCGCTGGGTGACGGTCGAGGTCTGTGTGGACAATCGTTTATACAGGCAGGAGTTCGAGAGCGCCGAGGGCGCGGACGGCAAGCTCCACTCGGGCAAGCCCAGAATGCCGCTGACAGAGTTGGGACGGACACGCGGGCGCCAGGGGACCGTTGTCCAATTCCTGCCCGATGACCGCGTCTTTGAAACCATCCAGATGTCCTTCGACACCGTGCAGAAGCGCCTGCGCGAGCTGGCCTATCTGAACCGCGGCGTGCGCATGGTGATAGAAGATAAGCGCGGGAGTGAGATGAAGCGCGCGGAATACCGCTTCGCGGGCGGGATATCCGATTTTGTAAAATATTTAAACAAGGAAAACAACAGCATATACGACCCGCCCGTCCACCTCTCGGGCAGTTACGGCGATATATTGGTCGAGTTTGCGATGCAGCACAACGACGGCTATGCGGACAACCTCTTTTCCTATGTCAACAATATCCCCACGGCGGACGGCGGCACGCACGAGACGGGCTTCCGCACGGCCCTGACCCGCGTGATGAACGAGTATTGCCGCCGCGCGGGCGTGCTGAAAGATAAGGATCCGCAGTTGGCGGGCGAGGACTTCCGCGAGGGGCTGACCTGCGTGCTCTCGCTGAAAATGCGCAACGTGCAGTTCGAGGGCCAGACCAAGGGCAAATTGGGCAACACCGAGGCCAAGCCCGCTGTCGAAGCCGTCGTTACGCAGGCGCTCACGCCCTATTGGGAGGATCTGCGCAACACAGACACCGCAAACCGCATCGCCGAGAAGGCCGTCAAGGCCGCCCGCGTGCGCGAACAGACGCGCAAGGCCAAGGAGACCGCGCGCGCCAAGAATAAGTTAGAATCCGCGCCGCTGGTGGGCAAGCTGTCCAGCTGCACGGGCCGAGACACGAGCGTAAACGAGCTCTTTATCGTCGAGGGCGACAGCGCGGGCGGCTCGGCCAAGCAGGGCCGCGACCGCCGCTTCCAGGCCATACTCCCCCTGCGCGGCAAACCCCTGAATGTCGAAAAAAAGCGGCTGGAGCAGGTGCTGCAAAACGAGGAATTCCGCTCCGTCATCACGGCGCTGGGTGCGGGCATAGGCGAGGACTTCGACCTCAGGAGCCTGCGCTACAACAAGGTCGTCATCCTGTCCGACGCCGACCAGGACGGCGCGCATATCCGCGCCATACTCCTCACCTTCTTCTATAGATATATGCGCCCCCTCATCTCCGAGGGGCATGTGTATATCGGCATGGCTCCGCTCTATAAAGTGACGTATCCGAGCTCCGCCCCGCTCTATTGTTATGACGACAAAGCCCTGCAAACAGCCCTCAAGGGCGGCAAAAAGAACTATTCCCTGCAACGCTTCAAGGGCCTGGGCGAAATGAGCGCGGACCAACTCTGGGAAACGACGATGGATCCCGCCCAGCGCCGCCTGACCCGCGTCACCATCGAGGACGCCGCGGAGGTAGAGCATCTCGTCTCCGTACTCATGGGCGACAAAGTGCAAAGCCGCAAGGAATACATCTTCGAATACGCCGACTTTAACCGGCATGATACCTTGTTTGAGCGGATAAAAAAGGTATAGGTTGGGAGACGGCAGCATGGATTGCTTTGTCGTGCAACTTATACGGATTACAACCGTAAAACCAATCAAAAAACGAAAGTTTATCAGGTTATAACCGGAAAACTCGCATAAAAACAAGAATTTTCCGGTTACAACTGCAAAACCATCAAACGGGAGACAACCATGGCCAAAAAAACCGACCCAATCAAACCGGAAGAAACCATCATACTCCGAGGCATGGAGGAGGTGATGCACGCCTCCATGATGCCCTATGCCGAGCATGTTATCCTCGAGCGCGCCCTGCCGCGCGTGGAGGACGGTCTGAAGCCTGTGCAGCGGCGCATCCTCTATTCCATGCTGGATCTGGGCCTCTCGCCCGACAAGCCCCATCGCAAGAGTGCGCGCATCGTCGGCGACTGCTTGGGCAAATACCACCCCCACGGCGACTCCTCCGTGTATGACGCGATGGTGCGTATGGCCCAGCCCTTCAACATGGGCGCGACCCTGGTCGACGGCCACGGCAATTTCGGCAGCATAGACGGCGACTCCGCCGCCGCCATGCGCTATACCGAGGCGCGTATGACCCCCGCCGCCATGCAGATCCTGCGCGATCTGGAGAGCGATACCGTCCCCTTCGTATGGAATTTCGACGACACGATCAAAGAGCCGGAACTGCTGCCCGGGCGCTTCCCCAATCTCCTCGTCAACGGCGCCAGCGGCATCGCCGTCGGTCTGGCCACGAACATCCCCCCGCACAACCCCGCCGAAGCAATCAACGCCGTCATCGCGCAGATGTTGAAGCCGAATATATCCTTGCAGGATTTAATGAAGATCATGCCCGCGCCCGACTTCCCCACGGGCGGCTATATCCTCGCTTCCGAGGAGATCGAAAAGGCCTATGCCACGGGCCGCGGCAAGCTCACCATGCGCGCCAAGACGCATTTGGAGCCGCAGAAGAACGGCAAAACCCTCATCGTCATTACCGAGCTGCCCTATCAGGTGAACAAAGCCCGCCTGTTGGAAAACATCCTCGCCGTCTCGCAGGAGAAGAGGGCGCAGTTTCTGGGCATCTCGGACATACGCGACGAGAGCGACCGCAACGGTATGCGCGCGGTCGTCGAGGTCAAAAAGGATGTCAGCGCGGAGAAAATCTTGCAGTTGCTCTATAAATATACAGACCTCCAGTGCACATTCGGCTGCAACTTTATCGCGATCGCCGACGGACGCCCCCAGCAGCTTTCGCTGAAAGAGATACTTTCCTATTATATAGCCTTCCAAAAGGAGGTCGTCACAAGGCGTACCAAGTTCGAGTTGGACAACGCCAAAAAGCGCGAGCATATCCTGGAGGGTCTCATGGTCGCGGTGGACAATGTGGACGAGGTGATCCGCATCATCCGCGCCAGCAAGTCGCCCAAGGAAGCGCGCATGAATTTAATGGCTCGCTTCAAGCTCACCGAGATACAGGCCCAGGCCATACTGGATCTGCGCCTGCAAAGACTGACCAGTCTCGAACTCCTGAGCATCGAGCGCGAATACAAGGAGATCAAGGCGAAAATTCTGTATTTGCAGGGCATACTGGGCTCCGAAAAGAAGCTCCTGAACCTCATCCAAAAGGAACTGACCGAGATCCGCGATATGTTCCCGCAGCCCCGCCAGACCGTACTCTTGCAGGCGGAACTGAGCCCTGTCGAGGAGGTCAAAGAGCAGGAAATTGTGGAGGATGTCGTGGTTACGCTCTGCGCCGGGCATAAAATCCGCAAAAGCTCCGCCACGCAATATAAACCCGAACAGGCCGAGGAGGATGGCCCCATAGAAGTCTTCCATACGCAGAGCAACGTCACGCTCCGCTTTATCACCGATACGGGCGAGATGCTCGCGCTGAAGGCGGGGGAGATACCCGATACAGGCAAGCCCAAGGCGACAGCCATCAACATGACCTCGCTGGTGGAATTTGCGGATAAGGAAAAGATCATCGCCGCCTTCGCCGAGAACGGGGGAGGGGACTACTTCTTCTGCACGGCGGAGGGGAACATCAAGCGCGTCACGGGCAACGAGCTCTGCGTCCGCGCCAAGCGCACGGTCGTCTTCGGATTGAAAGAGGGCGACCGCCTGATCGCCGCGCAAAAGGCCACGGGCGAGGATATATTATTGGTCACCGAGCGCGGCCAGGCGATACGCTTCGCGCCCGATTCCGTACCCGCCCAGGGCCGCGGCGCGGGCGGTGTGCGCGGCATCAAGTTGGAAGAGCACGATAGGGTCTGCCATATGGCGCGGGTCGGCGACGAGGGCGAACTATTGCTCCTCACCGATAAAGGCTATGGCAAGCGCAGTTTCCTCTTCGACTTCGAGACCCAGGGCCGGGGCGGCAAGGGTCTGCGCTGCTTTGAATTCAAGAAAAACGGCGGCAACGGGACCAAAATCGCCCACGCCGCCGCCGTAACCGTTCCCTATGATATGGAAGTAATCCAACGCCACGGTGGCAAGACAGTGCTGAATACCGAACATGTGAAATTGGAATCCCGCGCGGGCCGCGGCACGCTCTGCATCCCCGTCGTACTGGATGATGATGTGACGGAGGTCAATAGAACTACTCCTGCGTAATCCGTATGCTCCCGCTCACGGTCTGCATATGTATGCTCTTCTCTGCGTTTTCGATATTCCCGAACGCGCTGCTCTTCGAGCCGGTGACGCTGCTCATCTTCACGCGGTATTCCCCTGCGGGCAGTGCCGCCGCAATCGAGCCGCTGGTGTTGTCGCAGCGCAGTGTCGTGAAGATAACGCCGCGCAGTTCGATTCTGCCGCTCGTATTGTCGATGCGCATCTCGACCGCCCTGCTCTGCTCCACGCTGATCCTGCCGCTGGTGCTCTCCGCGCGCAGGTCGCCGTTCGTTGTGCAGGAGAAGATCGTGATGCTGCCGCTGGTGTTGTCGACGCGTATGCCCAGCTCCGCGTGGCAGCGTTGCAGCGAAATCTGGCCGCTCGTGTTCTCCACCTGCAGGGTGCCGCTGACGACCAGATCGTGCAGGTGTATGCCCCCGCTGGTATTATCCACCGTGCAGTTCTCCATGTTCGCGGGGTAGCTCTCCCAGCGTATGCCGCCGCTCGTAGAATTGAGGTTCACATTGCCCAATAGCATATCCGCGGGCAGCGCGACCCTGAGCACCCCGGTTCCCCAGCTCCAGTTGAAGAGACTGACGAACCCGTTCCGGGAGCGGGAGCGGTTGACGATGCGCAGTGTATCGCCGACGACCTCCACCGTGTAATATCTGCGCGGGTCGTCCTGCCCCGTGACGGTGATCTTGTCGTCCGCCGCAAGCACGATCTCGATGGCATGGCTGCTCGTGTCAACGGTGATGTTGCGCACGTTTGCCGCGTCAAACTGCTTGGTAAACGGAATGGCGTCCTCGCTGTATTGCCAGGTGCGCCAGAACTCCCCGCCGCGCAGGATCGCGACGCCGACCAGTATGCCGCCGAGCACGACCAGCACGCCCGCGACGATCAATACGATTTGAATAAACAGTTTCACTTATTTTTTTCCTCCCTTTTTATCATTGCGTTCGGGATCGCCCGAAACATCCATGCCGTCGCCTTCGCGGCATATATCACCAAGTAAACCACGCCGACGATCGCCAGCAAACCCAAACCGATGGTGCAAATCCCCGCACCGGCAGCGGCCAGTCCGTACTGCGGCGTGGCCAGCAACGCCGCCGCTCCCGCGATCGGCAGCGCGAACGCCACCGCAACGAGCGAGATCACCACGGACCACAGCGAGACCAGCAGCGAGAACGCAACCGACAGCAGCGCCATCAGCAGCGAGAACCATACGGGGAACCCGACGATGATTAAGGTCCACAACAACCACTGCGGCATACCCTTGCGCGGCTTTTCCTCCACCGCCGCCGTTTCTGCGACCACGGCCACGGGCGCAACATCTTCCGCGCTCTCCGCGCTCTCCGGCGTCCCCTCCGCCAATACCTGTGCCGCCAAAACCGCGATATCTCCCATATCGGCGACGGCCTCCTCCTCTGTCATACCCTCGTCCATGCGGTCGTCAATCAGTTCCGAATAGAACGAACAGGCAGCCAGCTTTTCACTCTCCTGCAAGGCGGACAGCCCCTCCCGCAGCTCCTGTAAAAATTGATACTTACGCATGTCCCTGCACCTCTTTTTTGATGAAATCATACACCGTGGTCACTTCCTTCCAATCTTCTAAGAAGGATCTGCATTTCTCCTTACCCTCGCCCGTAATGCGGTAATATTTCCGCAGGCGCCCGTTCTGTTCGGCGGAATACACGTTCAGGCATCCGGCCACCTCTAAGCGTTTGAGTATCGGGTACAGGGTGGATTCGGAAATTTCCAAACCCGGTTTGGTATCTTTGACGATCTGGTATCCGTAGGAATCTCCCCGGTGCAGTACCGCCAGCACGCAGGCCTCGAGCAAGCCCCTCCGCATCTGCATATCCATGGGCAATACCCCCTTTCGCCTTATACTATGCCATACATTATATGCTTTGTCAAGGGGTATTTGGAAAATATTTTATGTAAAATTTGTACGGCGTGATGGCGCCCCGTTCACATCCGCTTCACTTCCCGTACACCTGCCATTCATCCCCGATTCACGATTTGTACAAAAATTATTTATAAATTTTTCGTAAACTATTGACTTTTACATTTCAATCGTTTATAAGGGAAATGTATATATCTCATTCTTATGGAGGGAAAAATTATGAAAAAACTGAAGATGATCCTGTCAATCCTTCTCATTTTGACCATGGTATGCACGGCATTTATGCCCGCGCTGGCTGCTGAGGATTTTGACACGGAGGAACCGGGAGAATTCTCCCCCGCTATGCGCGTGGATATGGACGCACTGCGCGCGAGCATGGATCGCATGCCCAACAATGCGATAAGCGTCTATGATTTCTTCGCACAGAAAAACAGTGCGGACGGCCCGGAGATGGACATGCCGACCCTCACCGATGAGGAAGCCTATGTCCTCGACGTGTCCTACAACATTGCCCACCCCGTGGGTCTGCAGTTCACGGAAAAGCACAACGATGAAGAGATGATAGAGGCCATTGTTTGGCTGACGGAGCTGCCTGAAGTCCTGAACGAATACTATAAGAAAATAGATGTGCAGGACAAGGTTTATGACATGGCAAAGGCAGATGCGGTCACCACCAGGCAGAGTCTCCGCAACTTGAACGACCCCCGCCTGCAGGAGATCACGGGTGAGCACAGTTATGTTTTCTCCGGCTTCTGTCTCATTGCAACGCCAAGCCTGTTGAAAGAGATTGCCACATGGCCGGGCGTGTTCTGCGTACAGGAAGAGCCGGTATATGAATTGACTGACTATGACACCTATATTCCCGACCCCTTTTATGAAACCCCGGGCAACGGGGGCGCCCGCGAGCTGTTTGATTTGGATTATCTCCATTCGCAGGGCATAGACGGCAGGGGCGTCAAGGTCGGCGTCATCGACTCCAGTATTTTGATCACCCACCCGGACATTGTAGGCGCGTACAAGGGTGGTTACAATTATGCCACCACCAGTACAAATATGGGCCCGACCTCGCCGGGGGGCACCCAGACCGATTCCGGCGACCACGGCATGCACACCTCCGGCACCATTGCCAGCCAGGGCAAAGAGTCCCTCGGCATCGCGCCGGGTGTGGATCTGTATTTCGCCTCTGTCGGCACTTCCACCGGCGGATTAGGGGCTACCACGAATGCGGTCAATGACATGGCGGCCGGCAACGCGAGCCGCGGCATCCCCAAGTGCGATGTCGTCAACTGCTCCTGGGGAACCCCGTCGAATACCGCATATGACGCGGCCGGCTATTCCATGAGCAACGCCGCGCTGAGCGGCACCATGTTCGTCGTCTCTGCCGGAAACAACGGCGATAAGGGCAACAACAAATACCGCATCCCCTATACCCTTGGCAGCCCCAGCTCTGCGGCAACCTTGGCCTTGAGCGTAGCAGCCAGCGAATGGGGCGGCACGCCCACTTGGGGCTATGATCTCACTTTGGGGTCGGATTCCATTTTGGTTCGCTCCGAGAATTTGGATCAGGTTATCTCGCCCCTTATAACCCTTGATTTCTTTGACGGCATGGATTTCTTTGTCGCGCTGAACGCGCGTCCCCTGTCGGGCACGGAACCCACGACGCTGGCCTATCTGCAAGGCATCCCCGCCGGGTCGCTGGCGGGCAAGGTGCTGGTCGTAGGCCGCGGCATCAACTTCACGGATTATAAGGCTCAGGGTCTCCGCACGGGCGCGGCGGCCGTGCTGATTATCAACCGTGACGAGGAATTTGTCGGCAATATGAATATTTCCGCCGATACAACAGTCGCAGAGTTGCCCCTCTTCTCCACGCCGGTTTCGTCATGGGTAAACTTCTTCTCCGCCTATGCGCAGGGTAGCGAAATTTCGGGCATCAGTTCCGCCAGAACCAAGATTCCCTATCCGAATTCCCCCACCTCTTTCTCCTCCCTCGGCCCCGTGAAGGAAACGGGCGACATGAAGCCGGACATCATTGCGCCAGGCTATCAGATCTATTCCACCTCGTTCTTGGGCAGCGGTGCAAGCGCCCAGCCCATCTATCGCCTGATGAGCGGCACCTCCATGTCCGCCCCATGCATCACGGGTGTATACGCGCTCGTCAAGCAGGCGTACCCGGACGCGAGCTGCGCGGAACTCAAAGCCCGCCTGATGAACACGGCGAACCCCTTCGAGCTGATACCGCACATCCTGCCGGCGCCCAACGGCAATCCCGGGACTGCGATTTCGGTTTGGGAGCAGGGCGCGGGCTTCGTCAACCCCATTGCCGCCGTGGAAGCCGATAACACCATCCGCGTCAGCAATACCATGGTGACGACGGCGCAAACACCCGTGTTCGTTAACAACATGATGGCGAGCTTCAGCTTCCATGAGCAGGCCGCGGGCGCAACGACCCCCGCGCTGCTGGCGGAAATCAACGGACTTTGGGGCAGCTACGATGTGGAGCTGGTACCCGAGATGCACACCCGGTACTCCGAGGCATGGGCGGGCAACGTCACGCCGTTGCTTGTGGATAACTATGACGGCACCTTCACGTTGCAACTCGAAATCGATGAAGACGCAGAGCGCGCCCTCTATGAAGGCTATGTGCATGTCGATGTGGATGGCACGGATTATTACCTCCCCTGGGGCGTGCGCGTGGGTGCGCCGCTCATCAAGGGACCAGATCCCATTCTGCCGATGGGCGACGAGGATTTCATCGTCTTCCCCGACAAGCCCGTTATGCTGACTAACGACGCAGCCACCAGCATAGCCGAGAACAGCGTTGCCAACAAGACATTCAGCAAGGGCAACACCCTCTACTTCCAGATCAGAGATGAGGAAACCTCGAAATACTTGGAGGTTCGTACTGTGGCGCAGGGCTTGCTGGGTATTTATGGAAACACATTTGCTTTCCCCATCTACCTGCAGAATATCGACAATCCGGGTACAACGATATACCGCGTGGAAGCGCATTTCGGCTGGACGGGACAGGGTCAAAACCCGATTACCGGTGCGATTGTTGATATGGGAACGTCAGGGGTAAGCGGACTTACCCGCTTGGATCAGGCCTTCTCTGCAACGGGAGAAGTCGCCTCGGATGTCTTCCAGGTTTCCATGATTGGAACGCAGGCGAACGGCGTGTCAACCAACAGCGGTGGCAGCTTCAACACGACCGCCACCAACATCCCGGCAGGCCGCTATCGTCTCGGTGTTCGCTTCGTTAACTCCAGCACGGCGAATGGCAACCAGCCCTATCCAGGCACGGGCGGCAATGGCTTCCATTGGATGGATAACTCGTTCGGCATCCTCGTTTCGAACAAGCGCGTCACCCTCACCTATCACGACGCCACTCTCGACCCTGTGGGCGATACCTTCGGCGACGTCATCGTGAACACGAACGGACAGGCCGTATACACCAAGCCCTATGCCTTGGGTGCGACGGAGGCGACCATAACGGGCTGCATCTACAGCGAAGCACTGGATGATGCGGTGGATGCGGGTCTCATGTGGACGGGTGTCTACGCGCTGCTCTATGGCATGTGCGTTCCCTTGGAGTATTTGGGTCAAAGCCAGAACATCCTGGAATCCCGCGCCAACGGCACTTCCGCCCTCAGCGGAACGCCAATAGACTTCGAGAACGTTCCGACCAGCCCGTGGATATGCGACGAGTTTGGCGAGTTTGAAATCACCATGCCCGTCTCCGCGCTGGGCGCGCCAGATTCCAACGGAAACAGAACTTTCCTGAACACCACTGGAAACCTCATGTATCCTGCAGACCTGTATGAAACGCAGTACAATAAGGAGAAGATATCGAAGCTTGGCGGTTTGCCCGGCTACGTTGATGCGGGCCACACCTATGGCTTGGGTTCCATACCCTTCGTGCGCCAGGAAGTCTGCACGCACCCGAATCCTGCGTTGGATCCGAGCACCGAAGTCATCGCCACCGACTGCCAGACCGAAGGCTTCGAAGCCTCCGTCGTCTGCCCGGATTGCGGTGAAGTCATTGAACCGGGCGCATCCACAGGCTTCGGCCCGCACGATATGTCGATCACGGGCGTTGAATCGATCCGGCACATGCTGCTGCTCTGCGACTGCTCTCGCGGCGATCTCCTCGGCGATCCGGTCACCGCAATCCGGTCCCTCGGCGTCAAGGTCAAG
>Ga0123353_10001608_pt1 | contig 27844 bp, 26 predicted proteins | sample TergutLab28metaG_3_FD_92763 | JGI IMG/M metagenome (GOLD analysis project Ga0123353, IMG submission 92763) | Labiotermes labralis P3 segment gut microbial communities from Petit-Saut dam, French Guiana - Lab288 P3 | ecosystem: Host-associated > Arthropoda: Insects > Digestive system > Gut ...
GCTAAGTTATTTTGCCCGAATACCTTAGCAAATTTGTAAAGATTAATTATAAACTAAAACAATTTAAGCAGTGGATACTTTAAGTTACAAAACCATTTCTGCTAACAAAGCAACCGTTACGAAAGACTGGGTTGTTGTCGACGCAACAGACCAGGTATTAGGTCGTATGGGCTCAAAAGTCGCCAAACTTTTGAGAGGAAAGTACAAGCCTAATTTCACCCCTCACGTAGACTGTGGTGACAATGTGATTATTATCAATGCCGATAAAGTGAAAATCACAGGAAACAAAGCTACAGACCGTGTTTATTATCGCTATACCGGTTATCCGGGAGGACAAAGAGAGACAACTCCGGGAAAATTACTGGAAAAAAGTCCTGACAGACTGATCCGTAAAGTAGTAAAAGGCATGTTGCCTAAAAACCGTCTGGGAAATGCTATCATCGGAAATCTTTATGTATATGCAGGAACTGAGCATAAACATCAGGCTCAACAACCAAAACAACTTGATTTAAACTCAATTAAATAATAAACATGGAAGTAGTTAATGCCATTGGTAGGAGAAAAGCAGCAGTAGCTCGCATCTATCTCAGTGAAGGAAAAGGACAAATCACGATCAATAAAAAAGACCTTGCTACATACTTCCCTTCAGGAATTTTACAATATGTAGTAAAACAGCCTTTGAACAAGTTGAATGTTGTCGAACAATACGACATCAAAGTCAACCTGAACGGCGGCGGATATAAAGGACAAGCAGAAGCATTGCGTCTGGCTATTGCTCGCGCACTGGTAAAAGTAAATGCAGAAGACAAACCGGCTCTCAAATCGGAAGGATTCCTCACCCGCGACCCTCGCGAAGTGGAACGTAAGAAACCGGGACGTCCGAAAGCAAGAAAGAGATTCCAATTCAGTAAACGTTAGGACTTGGAGACAGAAACCGCTTATTTTATTATCCGGGTTTCTCTTTAAGAGTGCGTTTAGTATCTAAACTCCATAGACTTCCGTCAAAAGAACTACTATGAAGTTGATTTAACAACAGAATGTAAACGATTTAAAAAACAAAAAAAATGTCAAGAACTAATTTTGATGAATTATTAGAAGCAGGTTGTCACTTTGGACACCTCAAAAGAAAATGGAATCCGGCAATGGCGCCGTACATTTTCATGGAACGTAATGGTATCCACATTATTGACCTTTACAAAACAATTGCAAAAATCGACGAAGCTGCCGCTGCGTTGAGACAAATTGCAAAATCGGGCAAAAAAATTCTTTTTGTAGCTACAAAAAAACAAGCAAAGCAAGTAGTTGCCGACAGGGCAATGGAAATATCAATGCCATACGTCACCGAACGTTGGGCGGGAGGTATGTTGACCAACTTCCCTACGATCAGAAAGGCGATCAAGAAAATGTCGTCCATTGACAAAATGACCACAGAGGGAACTTTTGACAATCTTTCCAAAAGAGAAAAATTGCAAATTGCCCGTCAAAGAGCCAAATTGGAAAAGACATTGGGCAGTATTGTCGACTTAACGCGTCTTCCTTCCGCATTATTTGTGGTTGACGTGATGAAAGAACAAATTGCAGTAAAAGAAGCCATACGCTTAGGTATCCCTGTTTTCGGAATCGTAGATACAAACTCCAACCCTGACAATATTGATTTCGTAATCCCTGCAAACGACGATGCAACAAAATCAATTGATGTAATCCTCTCTGCTCTCGTTGCCGCAATAAAAGAAGGATTGGAAGAAAGAAAAGTGGAAAAACAGGAAACCGAATCGTCTGAAGTTCCCGAACCAAGAAAAGAAAGAAAAACAAGAGCGGCTAAAAAGCCGAAAAGCAATCTGGACGAAGCCGCGTTGAATGCAAACGTAGTAAGCAAGTTCAAAACAGAAGACGAAGAGGAATAAAAGTGTGTAATTTCAATGACACACTTTACTATCCTTAATCATCTTACTTTCTTTAATTAAATTATAATAACTTCAAAAAATATAAATTATGGCTATTACAATGGCTGAAATCAGCAAATTGCGCACAATGACCGGCGCCGGAATGATGGACTGCAAAAACGCATTAACCGAATCGGACGGCGACTTTGACAAAGCAGTTGAAATTATCCGCAAAAGAGGACAAGCTATCGCTGCAAAAAGAAGCGACCGCGAAGCTTCCGAAGGTTGCGTTTTAGGCGTAGCAAAAGGAGAATTTGCAGCGGTGTTGGCGCTGAAATGCGAAACCGACTTTGTGGCTAAAAATGCTGATTTTGTTGCACTGACAAGAGAAATATTGGATTTGGCAATTGATACCAAAGCTGCAAATATTGATGGGTTGAAAGCATCCACATTAAACGGATCAACAGTAGAGCAATTAGTTACCGAGCGTTCGGGTATTACCGGCGAAAAAACGGAATTGGATATGTACGAGTTCGTTACCGGACCTACAACCATTGCCTACATCCACCCGGGAAATAAGTTAGCAACGATTGTCGCCTTCAATCAACCAAATGTTGAGCTGCAAGTAGCAAAAGACATTGCCATGCAAGTGGCTGCAATGAATCCGGTAGCTGTTGCAAAGGAAAACGTGCCTGAAAGCATTATTGCAAAAGAAAAAGAGATTGCAAAAGACAAAGCCCGTCAAGCAGGAAAACCGGAAAACATTCTGGACAAAATCGCAGAAGGCGCTATGGTCAAGTATTTTCAGGAAAACACCTTGCTGGAACAAGCGTTTATCAAAGACGCAAAAATCACCGTTGCCCAGTATATGAATAATGCAAGCAAAGGGTTGACTGTTACGGCATTCAAGCGTGTTACGTTGAATCAGGATTAAATAGAAAAAAGTGTAAAAAGGAGGGCTGTTCAAGAAATTGGGCAGCCTTTTTTAATTTGGGCAGTTTTTTCTTTTTATTCAAATATATATAATTTAAAAAATTTAATGTAAATTTGCTGCCGTGAATTTAAGTAAAAAATATACTTGTAAAATCTATGGACATTGTAAAATTTAATACAGTAGAAGAAAAGATAATCGTAATGCGCAATATTCCTGTGCTTTTAGACAGCGATGTTGCGGAACTTTACGGAGTGGAAACAAAGCGTATTAATGAAGCTGTTTCAAATAATCCTGAAAAATTTCCTGACGGATATATTGTTGAAGTATCATCAGAAGAGTATAAATCTTTAAGGTCGAAATTTTCGACCTTAGAAATATCTGGGAGAGGTCAACATACAAAATATTTGCCAAAAGCCTTCACCGAAAAAGGGTTGTATATGCTTGCAACCATTTTAAAAAGCAAAAAGGCAGTAGAAACAACCATTGCCATTGTAGAGACCTTTACAAGGATACGTGAACTTGCCCGCATTGTTAATCAAATGACACAGGAACCCGACAAGTCAAAACAAAACTCATTATTGAAAAAAAGCGGCGAACTAATATCAGACCTCTTGGATAATGATTTGGAACTCACAGACTCGGAAACAAGCATTGAATTAAATTTAGCGATGTTGAAAATTAGACATACTGCCAAACGAAGTAAAAATAAAATATCTTTGCCTATATAAATTTTAATAATCTTGATAATCTTCTAACTTGTAAAAATCATGGTTCAAGACTAAAATACCCTCGTTCCTCACTAAAATCAACCCCCGGATATTTTTTTTCCAAATCATCCAACAATTTCAAATTTTTGCCAATAAACACCTGAAACGCCTTGCTTTGAGGATTAAAAGGACGATGTCGAACCGCAGCATTTAATTTGTCAATTTCAGCTAACTGCTTTTTCGTCTCTTCCGAAAAAAAACAATCGGAAAAACGTTCCCATATATATTGGATTGCCGTTTCGTTCGGATGAATCATATCTTCCGCATAAAAGCGGTAGTCCCGAAGCTCGTCCAATACAATTTCGTAAGCGGGAAAATAAATGGTGTTGGTCGGGAATAAACGCTGCAATTGTTCTATGGCAAGCAGCAATGTAGCTTTACTCAGTTGGTTTTCGTGCATCCCGTCTTTCCGGTGGCGGATAGGGCTAACCGTGAAAATAATGTTGATTTCAGGACGTATTTGCAGCAGTTTACGGATGAGTCCGGTATATGTTTCAACAATTTCGTCCTGGGTTAATTTTTCGCGAATAAAAAGCGTTCCCGGAAGCTTGTGGCAATTGGAAACCACTTTTCCCGATTCTTTTAAGCGGTAAATCCACGAAGTTCCGAAAGTAATGATCAGGAAATCGGTTGTTTGAAGGAATCCGGATGCTTCTTCCAGCTTTTTGTTCGCGTTTTCGAGAAATGCCTGAGGCGAAAGCCCGGCAAAACGGCTATGATGGCTAAAACTTTTCCAAACGCCTTCATGCTCGAATAATTCGTTTTCGGAAAACTGTTTTTTGGCTGAAATCCGTTCTAGCGAAGCGCAAACAGATTCGGGATTGTAAAGGATTCCAAAAGGATTGACCAACGCTTGGAATTTGGATTTCTGCAATTTTTCTCCAATATTTTCAGCAAAACAGGAACCGAACATCATTATTTTATTCGAATAAGTGATGCCGGGTTCCTGTTTTTTTATGTCGATGATTGTTCTGAATTCCATATTGACTTCTCCCCCCAGCCCCCTCTCCACAGGGAGAGGGGGAGTGGAGCGTATTTCATCATTAGTTCAATTATCTATATTTTAGTTCATTTATTTAGAATGCCCGTCTTGTTTAGTCACCCCCTCTCTTGTGGAGAGGGGGATGGGGGGAGAGGCTTTATTCCGCACTCAACGCCCGCATCAATTCATCCATATTCGGACTCAAAATAATCTCCGTCCGGCGGTTTTTCTGCCGTGCTTCCTTTGTTTTTGAGTTATCAAGCGGAACAAATTCGGCACGACCTGAAGCGGTGATTCTTTCGGGATCTATCCCTTTGTCTTTTAATAGAATGCGTACAATGGAAGTAGCTCTCTTTACACTTAAATCCCAATTGTCGAGAACATTTCCGCTACCATTATAAGGAACATCGTCGGTGTGTCCTTCGATCACTATATGAATATCTTTGTTCTCTCCGAGAAATTTAGCAAGGTTATCCAACGCGGCAACTCCTTTCGGGTCAACATCCCAGCGACCCGATTTGAACAGCAGTTGCTCTTCCAGCGAAACATACACTTTTCCATTTTTATTGATCACTTCCAGTCCATTCCCTTCAAATCCGGTCAACGCATCCGCTACTTTTTTTCGCAAGTTTTTCATCAGGCTATCCTGTTTGGATATGATGCCGGAGAGTTCCTGTAATTTTTGCTCTTTTTCCGAAAGCGTTTTTCCCGAAAGAGCCAGCTCTCTTTCTGCCTTTGCCAGCGCATCTTCTCTTTCTAATAGTTTATCCTGAATTTTTTGTATATCCGCAAGCAATTCTTTTACTTCATTTTCACTCCTCGAATTTTTCAATTGTTCGGACAATTGCTTGTTCAGTTTATTAAGCGTTTCAATGTCTAATTTGTTCTGTTGTAGTAGTTTGGCTTGTAGAGCGGTATCTCCGGCAAGTTGATTTATTATTGCATGCAGTGCCGCCGTATCATTCTCAAGCACGGCTATTTCGCCGGTTTGCAATGCCGTTTTCTTATTACAGTCATCCAATTGTTGACTCAATTCATTGAACTTTTTCTTCGCCACACAGGAAAAAGAAAGAGTGCCGATCAGTAAAAGATAAAAAAGTTTTTTCATTATTCGATGTTTTTATTAAAGTGTTTTGTATGATTAATAATCGTATCAATATTGGCAAATATACATAATAAATTGAAAATTAAGAATGGAAAATTGAGAATTAATTACTACTTTCGCAAATAAGATTTTTTTTGGAACTTCAACTCTCAATTTTATGAAAACAAGAACTTTATTGATTATTTTTATTTTGTCGGGTTTAATTCAGGCAAGCGCACAGAAAAGAGATTTTAATTTCGGACTCAAAGTTGCTCCCGCTGTTTCTTGGTTGAATGCGGATCAGAAAGGGGTCTCGAGCGACGGTCCTTTAGCCAGATTTAATTGGGGATTTATCGGGGCGTATAATTTTACCGAAAATTTTGCCCTTGTATCTGGTTTTAATATTAATGCGTTAGGAGGAAAATTGAAACCTGATGGTGAAAAAGATCATGTTACAAAAAAATATTCGGAGTTTCAGATTCCAGCCCTTTTTCAAATGAAAAGCAATGATATTGCCGGTTTTAAGATTTACTTCCAGTTGGGGTTTGCCCAAGGTATTTTTATGACAGCCAAGGACGGTGACGGAGAAAGTATTTACCGCCAAACAAGACCGTTAAATACATCGTGGGTCATAACTTCCGGTGTTGATTTTCCGGTTGGAGGAGATATCAGTCTGCTTGGACAGATTAAATATAATGGCGGCTTGGCAAATATCGGCAGAAACAATTCCTACAGAGCGACAACCGGTTTTATTGAATTGGGGTTGGGAATTTTGTTTTGAGAGAATAGTTTAACGTTGTAGCTTGTAATTTGTTTAAATGAGATCCTTTTTACCGCTTTACATATTATTTACTTTAGGAGGAATACTGTTTTCATCCGGTATTTTTGCGCAGTATAAGAAAAGGGAGATGCGTGGAGTTTGGATCGCCACCGTAGCAAATATCGACTGGCCCACTCAAAAGGGAAACACGGAAGCTCAAAAAAAGGAACTGTTGCAAATGCTGGATTCGTTGAGAAGCTGCCATATCAACACGATTATTTTTCAAACCCGCCCTACTGCCGACGCATTTTATCATTCCTCCATTGAGCCTTGGTCTGCCTACCTCACCGGTGAACAGGGCAAAGCGCCTTCTCCATTTTACGATCCGCTGGAATTCCTGATTGAGGAAGCGCACAAACGTTGCATGGAAGTGCACGTCTGGATTAATCCCTACCGGGTTACAAACACGGAATATACGCAGGGATTGGTCAAAGACCATATTTTTTATAAAAAGCCGCATCTGTTTCAGAAATATGACGAGCGTTACCTGTTTGATCCCGGGCTTGAGGAGACAAGGGATCATCTGGTACACGTAGTATCCGATATTGTCGCCCGTTACGACATGGATGCCATCCATTTTGACGACTATTTCTATCCGTATAAAGTGGCTGGAAGCGAGTTCCCAGATTGGGAGACGTATCAAAAATATTCGCGCGGGATAACCAACAGGGACGATTGGCGCAGGGATAATGTAGACCTGATTGTCTCCCGTTTGCACGATACAATCAAAGCGCTAAAACCTTGGGTTGAATTTGGCATAAGCCCTTTCGGCGTATGGAGAAACAAGTCTGAAGATCCGAAAGGTTCTGCCACAAGAGGTTCTTCCAATTACGACGAGCTTTATGCCGACGTATTGAAATGGCTCGAAAAAGGTTGGATCGACTATGTAACCCCTCAACTTTATTGGGAGATCGGACATGATCGTGTCGATTACGCTGTTTTAACCGATTGGTGGAGCGAATATACTTATGGAAAAAAGCTTTATGTAGGTTTATATGCCTCCGGGCTGGAGCTAAACAACTCAAGAGCATGGAGAACTCCGAATGAGCTTGTCCGGCAACTCTCTTATAATCGGGATTGTGGACAAGTACATGGAGCTATGTTTTACCGTGCGCGTCATTTTTTGAAAAATGTTCAGGGACTGCAAGACTCGCTGCGCCGGACATTCTATCAATACCCTGCCTTACCACCGGTAAGTAAGGTTTTGAAAAGTGAACTTTTTCCCTCGCCCCGGAATGCACGGATTATTGACGGCGCTTTGACCTCTTTCCTCTTTTGGGATAAAATAGAGGAAAAAGGGGGCAAACAGGTAGCCTATTACGTTGTCTATCTATTTTCGGGCGTAGGAGTAGGAGATATGGAAAATCCCGCCAATATTCTGGCAATAACTGCCGAAAATCAGTTGGATTTAATGAATTACCAGCTTCAGGATGGGATATATACTTTGATTGTCACAGCCGTAAATCGTTTTCGACAGGAAAGTCTACCCTCGTTTCCTGTTTTGAGAAGGTATAATTCAAGCGGAAAATAAATCTAAAATCGTAAATCAATGATATTAATAGCAGATAGCGGATCCACTAAAGCCGAATTCAGATTAGTTGAAATGAACGCGGAAGATAAGGTTTTTATCTTGCCGGGTATTAATCCTTTTTATCAATCCGAAATTGAAATTAAGGAATTGATTAGTAATGATTTATATTCAAATTTGACAGACTGTAACATCCAAAAAATATATTTCTATGGAGCCGGATGCGCTTTCCCCGAAAAGAAAAAAATATTGGAAAACGCACTGCTGTATTCATTTCCCCAAGCTGAGGTTTTCATTGACAGTGATTTATTGGCTGCATCAAGGGCTTTATTCGGAACAGGTAAAGGAATTGCCTGTATCTTGGGAACCGGTTCCAATTCCTGTTTTTACAATGGGAAGGAGATAGAGAAAAACGTGTCGCCTCTCGGTTTCATTCTTGGAGACGAGGGGAGCGGTGCGGTGTTGGGACGCAAATTTATTTCCGATTGTCTGAAAAATCAATTACCGGTTTCTCTACAAAAGAAGTTCTTTTCACAATATGATATTTCGCCTTCCGAAATCATGGACAGGGTTTATAAGCAACCTTTTCCCAATAGATATTTAGCCTCTTTATCTCCTTTTTTGTTGGAAAATATTGGCGAAGAATCTATTTATCAAATAGTAAAAGGGAGTTTTACCGAATTTTTTGAACGGAATATAAAGCAATATGCAATGACCGGCGAAGAATTGGGATTCGTTGGTTCGGTGGCGTATTATTTTCAGGATATTCTGCGGGAAGTAGCGGAAGAGATGGGCTATCGGATAGATAAAATGGAAAAAAGTCCGATGGAAGGGTTGATTCAATTTCATCGGGATAATCACAAATGACGTGCTGCGCTTCCTTGTAGAGACGTTGCGCGCAACGTCTCTACAAACGACCATTAGCCCGTTAAAAAAGATTTAACCAAATTTCATTTCCTTTTTTCAACGTAAAAGAATAAATTTGGCTTGGATTTCCGTACCTTTACGGAATGACCTTTTTTACTGTCTCTCAGGGGACAAAAGACGAAGAAATAAAAATAATAACAAGATAAATGATAAACAGATGGGTATTTACTCCTCTAACAAAAGAACAGGAAGAATTAAAAAGCACGCTGGCGCAGGAATTAGGAATAAGTCCGATTCTATGCCAACTGTTGGTTCAGAGGGGAATTAAGACATTCGATGAAGCCAAGCGCTTTTTTCGACCCCAGCTGGAAGATTTGTACGATCCTTTTCTGATGAATGATATGGGCAAGGCGGTAAGCCGCCTGAATCAGGCAATGGGAAGGAAAGAGAAGATTCTGGTTTACGGGGATTATGATGTAGACGGGATAACGGCAGTTGCCCTTGTGTATAAATTTTTGCGGCAGTTTTATTCCAACGTCGATTTCTACATTCCCGACCGTTACACGGAAGGGTATGGGGTTTCCTATAAAGGGATTGACTTTGCTGCCGAGAACAATTTTAAGTTGGTCATAGCACTCGATTGCGGCATCAAAGCAGTCGAAAAAGTAGCATACGCCAGCGAGAAGGGGGTTGATTTTATCATTTGCGATCATCATACGCCTGATGCTAAGTTGCCGGATGCTGTTGCTGTGCTTGATTCCAAACGGTCGGATTCAACTTATCCCGATCCGAACCTTTCGGGTTGTGGCGTCGGATTTAAGTTTATGCAAGCCTTTGCCCGCGACAATGGAATTAATTTTGAATCCCTAACGCCTTTGCTCGATTTGGTGGCAGTGAGTATTGCTTCCGATATCGTTCCGATAGACGGTGAAAACCGGATATTGGCGTATTACGGCTTGAAACAGTTGAACTCCAATCCTAGTTTGGGATTAAAGAGCATTATTGATGTTTGCGGGCTGACGGATAAGGAGATAACCGTGAGCGACGTCGTTTTCAAAATAGGACCTCGACTGAATGCTTCCGGTCGTATTCAATCTGCCAACGAAGCGGTGGAATTATTGATCTCAAAAGACCTTACTTTCGCCAAAGAGAAGAGCGATTGCATCAATCAATACAACCAGACCCGCAAGGATTTGGATAAGAGCATTACCGACGAAGCCAATACTGTGCTGGAAAATATGGAAGGTTTTGCCGAAACCAAATCCATCGCTATTTATAATGCCAGTTGGCATAAGGGTGTAATCGGGATTGTTGCCTCGCGGTTGACGGAGATATATTATAAGCCGACGATTGTTTTGACGCACTCCAATGGTTTTGCAACCGGTTCGGGACGTTCCGTGCAGGGGTTCGACATCTACAAGGCGATTGAATCGTGCCGCGACCTGCTTGAAAATTTCGGAGGACACATGTATGCTGTGGGACTTTCGATGAAAGAGGAGCATGTTTCTGAATTTCAGCGCCGGTTTGAAGAATATGTGGTTGAAAATATTTTACCCGAACAGTTAGAGCCTCAAATAGATATTGACGCATTTATTGATTTCAAGGAAATTACGCCTAAATTTTACCGGTTATTGAAGCAATTCAGTCCGTTTGGACCGGAAAATATGAAGCCGGTTTTTGCCACCAAAAGGGTTTTTGATTATGGAACAAGCCGGCTCGTCGGAAAAGAGCAGGAGCATTTAAAATTGGAGCTGATTGATTCCCAATCCGAATGTATCATGAATGGTATCGCTTTCGGGCAATCGGCGTATAATGACTGTATTAAGGCGTTGAATCCGGTAGATATTTGCTATACCATTGAAGAAAATACGTTTAATGGGAATACGACGATTCAGTTGATGATAAAGGATATTAAGCCGGCGCAGTGAGATTTTAGGGAATGCTGCAAAAATTGATTATTTTTTTAAATGTATACAGGTAAATCAAAAAAAATTGTACATTTGTTTATTATTTAAACATAAAGCATTATGGCACGAATAGCAGGAATAACCGCAGATAGAACGACTTCCGGAAGTACTACCTTTGTACGTCTGGATGTTCGCAAGCATGGAGAAAACAAACACCTGCAAAACTTTTTTAAAGATGTAGGCTTTGAAGTTGAAAAGAAAGCGCCAAGCAAATGTCCACGCGGGTATCTTACTCATGATGAATTTTGGAAAGAAGCGGATAAAATAGTAGATAATCTTTGTAAAGAATATGGTATTTTACAGTAAACGGTCGTTGCGTGACTTTGAGAGTATATTTCGAGCGTTATTAAAATGGAAGCCTAAAAAACACTTGTATCCGGTACTTACATTAGATGAAGTTGTGTCCTACCGAAATGATTTAAAAGAACAATGCTTGTCCATTGCAAATATAGAAAACCATAAAAAGCCACATTACGAAACCCACCAAAAATACGGTAAATTTGTTATCTCTTATAAACGAAATAAAAATACAATGTGGTACATAATTTACGGAGTAAAGAGTAATGGTGATATTCTGATTAAAAAGATAATGAATAACCACAAAACAATATAAGGAACGAGGGATTATTTGAAATAGCCCAAGAGTACATCATTTTCAATGAAAGCATAGATGAAGCAACAAAGAGAGATTTTAATACATTATGCAAACAAATGAATTTTTATTTGGAACTTGTTAAAGAAACAATTGAAGAGGAAATGTAAGAACAGCCTCAACGGTTGTCATATTGTTGAGGTCTCCCATATGATGCAAGGTACTGTCTTAAAATCCAAATTTTTAAAATAGTACCTTGTGTCAAATGAGAATAGGTTTATGATAGGTCAAGTCCAAATTTTTCAATTAAGAGCTTCAACACACCTTTTTTATAATAACAATAGACTCCTATTACAAAACCGACCAAAGCACCAATTCCAGATTTTATAGTAACAATATATAAGGTAAACAAATAAATCTGTCCTTCAATTTTATAACCTTCGCAAAAGTTTGTAATAACCTTAATGACCTTCCAATCAATCCCACTAATAAGGCGATAAATTATGTGCCCCACAACAACAGCAATAGCAATAAACACTGACCACCAAATTATTGTACCAATAGATTTAACTATGTCATTTCTATCTATTTTTTTTCTAATTGCTAATACGATTAAAGTAAACACAATTACTAAGAATGGCACTAACAAGAAAGTCGTAAAACTAAGATGAGAAAAGTCTCTATAAAATGGGTCAAATGAAAGTTTTGTATTTTCCAAAGCGAATAATCTTGCGTACCAAGAATCTTTAAAAATAAAATGGTCAAAGAGAATGGCAATAATAAGCCACAAGATACAACCTCCAATGATATACCACCGTTTTTCAGATGAATAATAACTCATAAACTTTCAAATTAAATTCCTGTTCTTACAGCGCCTATCATTTCTACTTCGCCACAATCTTCATAACAAACCCACCCCCCGAAGCCATATCAATCGTCAACTTCCGATTCGCAGGAATAGTAATAATCTCCTTTTTATAATCCCGCGCCGCACGATTTGCATTCACGCCGTCTTTAAAAACTTCCGCCGTGAAAGCGCCTTCGCCCAAAAACGACAAATCCAGTTCCAGCGTGCGCGGACTCCAGTTGGTTAATGAACCGACATACCAGAGGTTTCCTTTCTGACGGGCAATGCTCACATATTCGCCTACCTTCCCGTTTAAGGCTATGGTATTGTCCCAAACCGTCGGAACGGCAGCTATAAATTCCGTACATTCCAACTCGTTCATATAATTGACGGGATTGTCGCAAAGCATATTCAGAGGCGATTCGAATATCACGTATTCGGCAAGCTGACGGCAGCGCGTACCTTGGCTCATGGCTTCGGAATAGACCGCACGGTAGTTGTGCTGATTAGCGTTCCGCATAGCGCCCTGCGTGTAATCGAATGCACCGGCGACCATCCGGATAAAAGGAATCGTAACATCGTAAGTCACTTGGTCGACAGACTCCGTCCATTTCAGCTGCTCCAATCCGAATACTCCTTCATAATTAATCGCATTTGGATAAGTACGCTGCAATCCGGTCGGTTTATATGTGCCGTGAAAATTAGCCAGCAAGCGGTACTTGGCAGTGATACGGGCGGCTTCGGCGTGGAACTGCACCATTGGCTGGTCGTCTCTATCCATAAAGTCTATCTTGAATCCCTTAATTCCCATTTGGGAATAGTGCTTGCAAATCCCTTCCATATCTTTGTTGAAAGCGTAGTAACCCGCCCAGAGAATTAAGCCGACGTTTTTCCGGTTGGCATATTCAATCAACTCCTTCAAGTCAATTTCGGGGACAACCTGATACAAATCGGCGGCGTTTTTCACCGACCAACCTTCGTCCAGAATAACGTATTCGATGCTGTGCTTGGATGCAAAATCAATGTAGTACTTATAGGTAGCGTTATTCACTCCGGCGTGGAAATCTACGCCGAAAAGATTCCAGTCGTTCCACCAGTCCCATGCCACTTTTCCGGGTTTAATCCACGAAAAGTCGTCTTTCGAGGCGGGAGTTGCCAACCGGTAAACCATATCGCTGTTCGCCAATTCGACATCTTGGCTCGAAACAACAATCACCCGCCAAGGGAAATTGCATTTGCCCCCTTGCTTGGCAATGAACGGTTCGCGGCTTTGCACTTCGCCCTGTAACATATTGTGTCCGCCTTGCGTGATTTCTTTCGGATAAGGAGCGAAAACGCCTTTTAATCCCTTGTCGGAATTGCCTTTATACAAGTACATTCCGGGATAATTCAGCAAATCGGCATCCGTGATGCAAACTTTTTTGCCGTTGACGCCTTCGATTAAAACCGGTGCAAAAGCCAATCGTTTGGAATCCCATTCCGACAGGGGAATATGAACGTAGATATTTTCAAAAGAGTTATAAAATTGCGATTCAAACGAATCGTATATTCCCGATTCCAGCCGGACATAAGGGATAAAACCGTGAGGATTGCCCGGAAAATTGAAAGAGGCTTCTTCCGATAGCACCGTAAAAGGCTTGTTCAGCGTGGAGACAAACCGGTAAGCAACGCCGTCATTGTACGCCCGGAAAATCAAATTGAAATCTTCCTTAAATTCAAAAACCACTTCATTGCAGTGATTGCTTACCTGTTTTTTCTTATAGACGATTGCCTGAATCGTTTCGTTTATTTCCCGCACGGTTTGTTTCTTAAGGTTCGGATTTTTTCCAAACGATTTTCCGTTTCCAAGCGTCATGGATATGGTAGAGGGAGCGACCATGACATCGTTTTCATGCGTCACCGAATACCGGATTTCGTTGTCTATGGATACCGTAACCTTCACTTTTCCGTCAGGAGAACTTACTGTATAATCTTTTTGAGCGAATACTGCCGTGTTAATTGTGGCGGCAATAAAAAATAGGACTGATAATAAATGTAATTTGTTCATGGTATGATATTTAATTAATATGCTGATGTTGTAAAAATACAATAAAATTTGTTGGCATAAAGTTACGGAAAAAATATAATTTTGCAAATAATCTACAGACACTGAAATCACGTGGACAAATACAGGGAAATATTACAGATGTATTGGGGCTATTCCGATTTTCGTTCTTTGCAGGATGAAATCATTCGTTCCGTAGGCGAGGGGAGGGATACGCTCGGATTAATGCCTACAGGCGGTGGAAAGAGTATTACCTTCCAAGTGCCGGCGTTGGCAATGGAGGGCGTTTGTCTGGTCGTAACCCCGCTTATAGCCCTGATGAAAGACCAGGTGTACAATCTACGAAGCAAAGGAATACGCGCTGCAGCTATCTATTCGGGAATGACGAAAGAGGAAATCCTGCTGGCATTGGATAACTGCATACTGGGAGATTACAAATTTCTATATGTCTCGCCCGAACGGTTGGCAACCGAAATTTTTCTTACCAAGCTAAAGCAGATGAAAGTCTGCATGGTTGCCGTTGACGAGTCGCACTGTATTTCCCAGTGGGGATATGATTTTCGACCTTCCTACTTGCGTATCGCCGATATTCGCGATTTTTTGCCCGATATTCCCGTTCTCGCCTTAACTGCAACGGCAACTCCCGAAGTGGTAAAGGACATTCAAAAACAACTGAAATTCCGCTCGGAATCAGTATTTCAAAAAAGCTTTGCCCGAAAAAATATAGCCTACATTGTCCGGAATACGGAGGACAAGATAGGGCAGATGTTCAAAATTCTGCAAGCCGTTCCCGGCACATCCATTGTCTATGTCAGAAGCCGCCAAAAAACGAAGGAAATTGCCGAATTGTTAAAAGTGGAGGGAATTTCTGCTGAACATTACCATGCCGGATTGACAAACGACAGCAAGGACAAAAAACAGGAGGCATGGAAAACAGGAGCGTGCCGAGTGATTGTCGCCACCAATGCCTTCGGAATGGGAATTGATAAACCGGATGTCCGCACGGTAATTCATCTCGATTTGCCGGATACGCTGGAAGCCTATTTTCAGGAAGCCGGACGGGCTGGACGCGATGAAAAGAAATCATATTCCGTTTTGCTTTATAATAAATCGGACGATGCCAAATTAAAGAAGAGAATTTCGGACAATTTTCCGGAGAAAAAAATGATTGTGAAAGTATATGCCTCTCTTTGCAACTATTTTCAGATAGGCGAGGGTTCGGGGTTAGACCGGACGTATGATTTTAATTTGTATGACTTTTGCTCTGTTTATAAATTCCCCGTTTTACAGGCTTTTGGCAGCCTGAAAATTCTGCAACAGGCGGGATACATAGAGTTGACGGAAGAGATTAACAACGGTTCGCGCGTTTTATTTATAGTCACAAAAGAGGAGCTTTATCATCTGAATAGGGCGATTGATACGAATATGGATGAGCTGATGAAGCTATTGCTCCGTTCCTATACCGGACTTTTTACCGAGTATGCGTTTATTGACGAACAGCTTTTGGCAAAGCGAATGGATGCCACAAGGGAAAATATCTATCAATGGTTAGTGGCATTGGATAAATTAAGGATAATAGATTATATCCCGGCAAAAAGGACGCCGTTTATTGTTTTTACACACGAGCGGGTAGACGAAAAACACTTGAAAATCGGTAAAGAGGCTTACGAGGATCGAAAAAAACGCTTCGTGGAGCGGATTGAGCGGGTTATTGCTTATGCTTCGGAATCAAACCGTTGCCGCGGCCGCATGTTGTTGCGCTATTTTGGAGAAGAGCAACGGGAATCTTGCGGATGCTGTGATTATTGTTTATCGAAGAATGAAAAGGGAATCAGCAATCATCAGTTTTCCAATATAAGAGAGGCTATTTTGCTTTTGCTGAAAGATTCCTCTTGCCTTGTTTTTGATATTTTGTCTAAATTGAATCACGAGAAAGAAGAGTATGTTCTTGAAGTGCTTCGCTGGATGCAGGATCAGAATGAGATTGTTATGGATGAAGAAGGACAATTGAAAATTATTTAAGCTTATGGACTTTTCAATTCATTATTTCCTCCGTTACAACGCACAACCGCTTCTATTCGACACCCCTCCCTGCAAGCGTGTCGGAATGATTGTCGTTATCCCATGCTACGACGACGAGTTGATATTCAACACCCTTCAATCGTTAGAAGGAACAAGACGGGGAAAGTCGAATGTAGAAGTAATCGTAATCGTAAACTCCAGCGCAAACGCCCCTGCCTCTGCAATTGAAAATAACAGAAAAATTTTTGCAGAATTAAAAAACAAAAGCAAGTCAAATTATTACAAAAACTTTACCCTACTGTCAACTTCTGTCGCAAATGTCCCTAAAAAAACAGCCGGCGTCGGACACGCCCGAAAAACCGGAATGGACGAAGCTGTAAGGCGATTTGCCGCCATTGACAAGCCGCAGGGTATTATTATTTCCTTAGACGCAGATACCTTAGTAAATGAGGATTATTTTGTTTCAATTGAAAATAATTTTAACCAATATCCCAAAACAGGAGCTTTCACTTTCCAATTCCAACACGATTTCAATTCTAAATTACACTCCAAAGAAGAGATAGAAGCCTGTAAATGCTATGAAATATACCTCCGCTATTTCAGACTTGCGTTGAAGCTGACCAGTTTTCCCTATTCTTTTCATACCATTGGCTCTTGTTTTGCCGTTACGGCTTCGGCGTATACAAGGGTAGGAGGGATGCCTTGCCGGCAAGGGGGCGAGGATTTTTATTTTCTCCATAAATTAGCGCCCATGACTTCCGTCGGAGAGATAAAAGAGGTGTTGGTTTATCCCTCTCCCCGTGTGTCCGACAGGGTTCCGTTTGGGACGGGACCAAGCGTGAAGCGTATCATCGAAGACGGCGCTTATCGTGTATATAATTTTGATTTGTTTCTCGTGTTGAAACGTTTTTTTGACTGTTTCGATATTTTTTCCCAATCGGAAAATATAAATTTAGATGTTGTTCCAACTGAAATCATCGAATTTGCAGGCGAAAAGAGATTATTGGAAATTATCAGCGAATGCAGGCAAAATGCCAAGCCGGGTAAAAATTTGAACAAAAGGCTTTTCTCCAAATTTGATGCATTTTTTTTTGTTAAATTTTTAAATTCTTTTACTGATGAAAGCAGCTACCCTTCAATGGATGTAATGGAAGCGGCAAAACGATTGTTGGAGTATTATGAGGTAGAGGGAAACAGTGATATTTACGGTTCTATATTCAGGTTGGATTTGTCCTAAACCATTTTTTTTACGCCCCATTAGGATAAAAGGCGAAATATTTTATACATTTGTAAATAAAACAAAATACGGATTTGCATGAAAACAAATCAATAATTTAATTATTTACCTATTACCGTGAAGGAGGTTCAAAATTAAGATATATGAATATACAAGTAATTTTAGATTTTCTAAAAGAGTTAAAGGCGAACAACAACCGCGAGTGGTTTGCCGCCCACAAGGATTCGTACCTCGAAGCCAAAAAGAATTTTGAGGAATTGGTGACCATACTGATACCCAAACTTGGCGAGTTTGATGAAGAGGTAAAATATTTAACCCCTTCGGAATGTATTTACCGGATATACAGGGATGTTCGTTTTTCGCCCGACAAGTCGCCGTATAAAACCTATTTTGGGGCTTATATGGCACCTTGCGGCGGGAGGAAAAGCATTCTCGGCGGTTATTACGTACATTTGGAGGCGGGAAGCTGCATGTTGGGAGGCGGGATTTATTGTCCCGAGCCGGATGCGCTGAAGAAGATACGTTTATCCGTTTATGAAAATTACGATGAGTTGGAAGAAATTCTGAATGACCCGCAATTTGTCTCTGTTTTCGGAAAAATGTATTCGGATGAATCTCTGAAAAAGGCTCCCGCAGGTTTTCCTGCCGATTTCAAAGGAATGGAGTATCTTAAATTCAAGCATTTTCTGGCAAGCCACTTTTTAACCGATTCAGCCGTGTTGAAGGAAGACCTGACGGTTTATGCTCCTAAGGTTTTTAAAGCGTTACGTCCTTTTAACCGGTTTTTTAATGAGGTGTTGGAGGAGAATGGATGAGAAGACCTCTCCCCCGACCCCTCTCCACAAGAGAGGGGTGACTAAACAAGAAGGTCATTCTGATAATTGAACTAATAATGAAATAATGCTCCTCTTTCTCCCCTCTCTTGTGGAGAGGGGTTGGGGGAGAGGTTTTAAACATAACAGCATGAGACCACTCAAATTGATAAAAAATGACCCATGGCTTACGCCATATCAGGAGGCGATTTTCGGGAGATATGATTATGCCCGGAAGAGAAAAAAAGAGTTGACAAAAGGCGGTCAGTCTTTATCCGATTTTGCCACAGGATACTTGTTTTTCGGGTTACATAAAATACCAAAGAAGTGGGTTTTCAGAGAATGGGCGCCCAATGCTACGGCGATATACCTGATCGGGACTTTCAACAATTGGCAGGAAACTCCCGAATACCAATTAGAAAGAACGGACAATGGCGTTTGGCAATTGGAAATGCCGGAGGCAGCCTTGCATCATGGCGACCTTTTCAAGATGAAGGTCTATTGGGATGGCGGTTGCGGCGAGCGAATTCCGGCGTGGGCAAAAAGGGTTGTTCAGGATGAACATACAAAAATATTCAGCGCTCAAGTCTGGAATCCAGCTGAGCCTTATAAATTCAAGATCAAGAAATTTAAACCCGATGTTTCACCCTTGTTGATTTACGAATGCCATGTCGGAATGGCGGGAGAAGAGGAACGTCTCGGGACTTATAATGAATTTCGTCAACATGTCTTGCCCCGTATTGCAGCCGATGGGTATAATTGTATCCAGATTATGGCGATACAGGAGCATCCGTACTATGGCTCTTTTGGGTACCATGTCTCCAATTTTTTTGCTGCCTCTTCCCGTTTCGGGACGCCGGAGGAGTTGAAAGAGTTGATCGACGCGGCTCATGAAATGGGCTTGACGGTTATTATGGATTTGGTACATTCGCACGCCGTGAAGAATGTTGCGGAAGGATTGGGCGCATTGGACGGAACCCGTTACCAGTATTTTCATGAAGGAGGTAAGGGAGAGCATTTGCAGTGGGATTCCCTTTGTTTTAACTATGGGAAAAATGAAGTGATCCACTTCCTGTTGTCCAACTGCAAGTTTTGGATGGAAGAGTATAAGTTTGACGGTTTCCGTTTCGACGGGGTTACTTCCATGTTGTTTCTAGATCATGGCATGGGTGGAGAATTTGGGGATTATTCCACCTATTACAACGGAAATCAGGACGGCGACGCAATATGCTACCTGACATTAGCCAACGAATTGATCCACGAAGTAGACCCGCGAGCAATCACCATAGCCGAAGATGTAAGCGGAATGCCGGGAATTGCCGCTGAGGTTGAGAGTGGAGGCATCGGCTTTGATTACCGGTTGGGAATGGGAATTCCTGATTTCTGGATAAAAATCATCAAAGAGTGCCGGGATGAAGATTGGAAACCCGGAAGCATTCTTTGGACGTTAACAAATCGCCGGGCGGATGAGAAGACAGTCAGTTACGCCGAAAGCCACGATCAGGCGCTGGTGGGCGATAAGACGTTGATCTTCCGCTTAGCCGATTCGGATATGTATTGGCACATGTCCAAGCATCACGGCAGTACATACGCGATGGACAGGGCGATTGCTCTTCATAAGATGATCCGTTTGATTACTATTTCGTCGATCAACGGCGGTTATTTGAATTTTATGGGCAATGAGTTCGGTCATCCCGAATGGATTGATTTTCCGAGGGAAGGAAACGGCTGGTCATACAAATATGCCCGCCGGCAGTGGCATTTGGTAGAGGATCAGAATTTGAAATACCACTATCTGGGCGATTTTGACAAAGCGATGATCAATCTGATCCGGAGTGTGAAAAAGTTTAATGAAACGCCGGTCGAAGTTCAATGGGAAAAGTCGGATGATCAGGTGCTTGCTTTTCGCAGGAAGGATTTGATATTTGTCTTCAACTTTCATCCGAACAATTCTTATACCGATTATGGCATCCTTACGGAGCAGGGAAGCTATGAGATTGTTTTAAATACGGACAATCCTGCTTTTGGAGGTTTTGGCATGATCGACGAGTCGGTGGTGCATTTTACAGAATCGGATATGGATGCGGAAAATGAGAAGGGGTGGTTGAAGCTTTATATTCCTTCGCGTTGTGCGTTTGTGTTGCGGAAGAGGGGGGAAGAGTAGGATTTGGCTTTACAAATCTGGAGTACAATTCCAGATTTGTAAGATAAAATTAAGAAGGAAAGAATTTGTAAATATCCTTACGAGGTTTAAAAACCACAAATGTGATCAAATTATTTTCAATAGTCACTCCGATGCGGTAATTGTCTATTTTTATCCGATAGTAAATTCCTTTTCTTTGTCCTTTCAGTTTTTTCAGTTCGGGAATGTCGTTCTTTGTTTTGGCATTTTCAACAGCCAATATAAGAAGTTTAATATTTTCTTTAAGCGTTTCATCCTTTATCTTTTTGATGTCGTTCAAAAAAGACCTTTTAAAATCAGTATTCATCCTTCCAACGCTTTCATTATTTCGCTACGGCTGACACTTTTGGTTTTTAGACCTTTTTCAATCAACGATACAAGGTGGGTATCTTCTAATTCTTCGGTATCAATGGTCTTTGTACTATGAAATGGAACCTTGGGATAAGAGGTGATTTCGGAGGTTGCCGTCCGGTAAACCGCAGCGGGTTCGTTAATGGACAATGGCTCATTTTCAGGGATGTTATACGTTTTTTTTGTCATGACACATTGTTTATATAGAAACATTAAATCTCCGTCGAAAGATACCCTTCCGGCAGTTTTCTTAAATTATATTGAAAAGCCATAATTTCGCCATAAGCCCCTGCCGAACGAAGAGCTAACAAATCGCCTCGCTTTGTCTCGTTCATTTCTATATCTTTATCGAAAACATCCGAAGATTCGCATACAGGACCCACCACATCGTATTTTTGTACCGGTTTATCGGAAGTGATATTTTCAATGCGGTGATAGGCTTGGTATAATGCCGGACGAATCAGGTCGGTCATACCTGCATCAACAATTGCAAATTGTTTTTCCACTCCTTTTTTCACATAGATCACTTTGGTAATCAAACTGCCGCATGAGGCGACTATGGAACGTCCTGGTTCGAAATGCACTTTCTGTCCCGGACGAAGTTGCAACCGGTTATTAAATATCCGGAAGAAAGATTCAAAGTCAACAATCGGTATATGATTCGGGTGTTCGTAGTTAACTCCAAGTCCGCCGCCAAAATTGATGTTTTTTAATGTAATTCCCTTTTGTTCAAACAGGTTTTGTAAATCATTGACACATACGCAAAGATTTTCAAAAACGGAAAAATCCGTGATTTGAGAACCTAAATGAAAATGTATCCCGATCAATTCCAGATTTTTCAATCTCTTTACGAATGCAATGATATTGTCTAAGTCGCTGATATTGAGTCCAAATTTATTCTCAGTCAATCCGGTGGTAATATAACGGTGCGTGTGTGCGTTTATGTTTGGATTTATACGCAGGGCGATTCTTGCCGTTTTATTTTTTGCGGCAGCCAGTTCGTTAATTACTTCCATTTCGGGAATGGATTCAACATTGAAACAAAAAATATCGTGATCCAATGCCAAATTAATTTCCCAATCGGCTTTTCCAACACCGGCAAAAGCAATGGTAGAGGCAGGAAATCCGGCTTCAATCGCTGCTTTTATTTCTCCTCCGCTTACGCAGTCTGCGCCTAATCCTTTTTGGGCAATTAGCCGGAGGATTTTTGCATTGGAATTGGCTTTCATTGCGTAATGCGCTTCGTAGCCGTATTTGTCCGTTTCCAATTTTACCAAATCCAACGTTTTGTTTAATAATTCAACGTCATAATAATAGAATGGAGTTTCTATGTTTTTAAATTTTTCGATTGGGAAATTTCCTTTTATCATATATAATTACAGTTATTAATGCGGATCAAAAATTGAAATGAGGGTGCGGTTTTAGATGTAGAGACGTTGTGCACAACGTCTCTACGGCGGGACGCGTTGTGCGTTGTGGGATTAAAACAATTTATCATTCAACGCATTCAGTGCCTTTATTTTATCTTTCGAATGAATAAGGAACGAAATATTATGTACACTTCCTCCATAAGAGATCATCCGTATTGGAATATCCTTCAAAGCATCCACCACTTTAGCCTGAAATCCCACATTTTCGTCAGGAAGATCTCCCACAACACATACAATCACCATATCCTTGTGAACAGTAACAGTTCCGAATTTTTTCAGATCATCCACAATTTCTTCCAAATGCTTATTATTGTCTATCGTCACCGAAACACCTACTTCGGAAGTGGTGACCATGTCGATAGAAGTCTTGTATCCCTCGAATATTTCAAACACCCGGCGCAGGAAACCATGCGCAAAGAGCATTCGTCCAGATTTTATCTTGATAGCCGTAATTCCCTCTTTTGCAGCGACAGCTTCAATCTTTTTCGGAGTAAAATCTGTCGAAATCAATGTTCCGCACGCTTGCGGTTGCAGTATATTCAATAGCCGTACCGGTATATTCGCCAGCTTAGCCGGCAAAATACTTGTCGGATACAACGTTTTACTTCCGAAATAAGAGAGTTCGGCGGCTTCGTCAAAACTTAGTTTGGCTACCGGTTTGGCGTTTTTAATAATCTGAGGGTCAATATTATACATGCCGTCCATATCCGTCCATATCTGAATTTCTTTGGCTTGTATGGCGGCGCCGATCAAAGACGCTGTATAATCGCTTCCGCCTCGTTTCAGGTTGTCGATTTCATTATATGCATTCCGGCAAATGAAACCTTGTGTGATGTATAAATCGGCATCGCCGACGACTTCGAGCTGTTTTGCCAGATTTTCTTTTATGAAATGAACATCCGGTTCCTCGTTTTTGTCGATGCGCATAAATTCCAGCGCCGGAATAAGTTTGGCGTTCACTCCTTTTTCCTGTAAATATTCGGTAAAAAGATAGCTAAGCAGCAATTCTCCCTGAGCCACAATCTTTTTTTCCTCGAAAAGCGTAAAAATATCTTTCGAAAAGGAGCGAATTTCATCAAAATATTCCATCAATCCGGCAGTTACTTTGTTTTGAAGTTTTGCATCTGAGTATAATTCTTTTGCAACATTCAGGTAAGTATGCTCCAGTGTATTGGTCAACTCTTTTGCCCCGTCCGGGTTTTTCTTATAAAGATAATCGGCTATTTCAACCAGCATGTCTGTTGTTCCGCGCATGGCAGACAGCACAACGATGTTTTTTTCGCCTTTGGCAAGGGAGACCAATTGGGCGACTTCTTTTATTCCTTGGGCGGAGGCTACCGTAGAGCTTCCAAATTTTATTATCTTCATGATGATCCGGTAATTTATTTTAAACACATTCCCGTCTTGGGATGAAAATTTAAGACAAAGTTAGGAAATCGGCAGATAAAATGTCTTATAAAAGAGATGATATTTTGTGCAAATTTCAAAATAATAGCGAAATATTAGTTTGAAGTGCGAAAAATTATTGATTTGTAATAAAAACCTTATTCTGACCTTCTTTTCCAAACAAAATAAGGCTCACCCGCAAAAATTGTGGGGGGGAGCGAGAAAAGTGTGCCAAAAGTACTTAAATGACATTTGGCATACTTTGTCGTTTACGATTTTATTTTTTACTTTGCAGTAAGGAATTATAAAGATTAAAATCCGATGAGAAAGAAAAAACAACTGCCATTAATAGAAAAGATTGAAATAACCGACATTGCAAACGAAGGAAAGGCGATTGCAAAATTAGATAACATGGTTATTTTCACGCAATATGTCGTTCCCGGAGATGTTGTGGACATACAAATTACCAGAAAGAAAAACAGCTACATGGAAGGAAAAGTGGTCAAAATACACTCTTTTTCTTCTAAAAGAGAACTCCCTTTTTGTTCGCATTACGGAGTTTGCGGCGGTTGCAAATGGCAGATTCTGCCATACGCAGAGCAAATCAGCCATAAGCAAAAACAGGTTTTCAATAACCTGACCCGCATCGGCAAAGTAGATTTACCGGAAATAGCTCCTATTTTAGGTTCCGAAAAGATGGTTTTTTACCGGAATAAGTTGGAATTTACGTTTTCCAATAAGCGTTGGCTTACGGAAGAGCAGATTAAGTCGGGCGAATCGTTTGACAATATGAATGCGCTCGGCTTCCATATTCCCGGCATGTTTGACAAGGTGTTGGACATTGATCGGTGTTTTCTTCAGGAGGAGATTTCCAATGAAATACGAAATGCGATAAGATTGTATGCGCTGGAACATAATTTGCCGTTTTTTGACTTGAGAAATCAGGAAGGGTTGCTAAGAAACATCATCATTCGCACTGCAAGTACCGGAGAAATTATGCTGATTGTCGTTTTCTATAAAGAAAATGAAAAAGAAAGGGAGGCATTGTTAAACCATATCGCAGACCGTTTTCCTCAGATTACATCGCTTATTTATATTATCAACGGAAAATGTAACGATACGATTACCGATCAGGAAACAATCCTTTTCAAAGGACGGGAATTTATTTTTGAAGAAATGGAGGGCTTGAAATTTAAAATCGGTCCGAAATCATTTTACCAAACGAATAGCCAACAAGCGTATGAATTGTATAAAATAGCCAGAAATTTTGCTGCATTAACGGGAGATGAGCTCGTGTACGATCTTTATACGGGAACGGGGACAATTGCTTGCTTTGTGGCAAAACAGGCAAAGAAAGTGATTGGAATTGAATATGTTCCTGAAGCAATTGAAGATGCCAAGGTGAATGCAATAAACAATGATTTGAACAATACGCTCTTCTTTGCGGGCGATATGAAAAACATCCTCAATCAGGAATTCATAAACCAACATGGTCGCCCGGATGTTATAATTACCGACCCGCCGCGCGACGGGATGCACGCTGACGTAGTGGAGACCATTTTGTTTGCCGAGCCTCAACGCATTGTATATGTGAGTTGTAATCCGGCAACGCAAGCGCGCGATCTAAATTTATTAGACGGCAAGTACAAAGTGACGGCAGTACAACCGGTAGATATGTTTCCTCATACGCATCATGTGGAGAATGTAGTGTTACTGGAAAGAAAATAATTTAATTATCAATTTCTTATAATGAAAGTTTACGGAATTTTTGTCTTTTTTATCTTGTTCTTAATTGTAATTCCGGATATATATATTTATGTGCGGTTTATGCGCAACCGTGTACGCTGGTCATTGGGGGTGTTGCACGGGATAATTTCTGTTTATTTTATTATTGTATCCTTATCCATTCTTTTTAGGGTAAATACGGTTCTTTCGCCCATTACCAGCTACTATTTTATGGTTTTCATAACCTTTTTGGGAGCAATTTACATACCTAAACTGATTTTTGTTACTTTCGACCTCGTTTTTTTCTTGACAAAAAAACGATGGCGAAAAATTCAATATGCCGGTTATATTTTCGCCTTCCTTGCTTTTATTACCATTGTCTATGCCGTCCGTTGGGGGAAATTTGATTTTCAAAGACGGGAATATGTTGTCGAAATAAGAAATTTGCCCGAATCTTTCGATGGGTACAGAATAGTCCTAATCAGCGACATGCATTTAGGAAATTTTTCAAAGTTTCAAAGAAGGGTAGCTCCCCTTTTCGAGAGAATCGGTAGAGAAAATGCCGATATGATTGTCTTCGCCGGAGATATGGTTAATAATTTCGCTTCGGAAATGAAAGGCTGGGAGCCTTATTTCAAGCGACTTGCCGCTAAAACTAACATGCTCGCCATTCTGGGAAATCACGATTATGGTCTCTACTACCGTTGGGATGATGAAAATCTTGAGGAGACCAACCGATACGAGATATTGAAAGCCATTCGCGGGTTAGGATTCAATTTGTTGCTAAACGAATCGGCTGTTGTACAAAGAGGGGATGACAAGATTGCTTTCGTAGGCATTGAAAACTGGGGACGTCCGCCTATGCCCCAATATGCCGACTTGAAAACCGCAATGGAGCAGGTCGAAGATGTTCCGGTTAAAATATTGCTATCACACGATCCCGACTATTGGGAGGATTTTATTGCAGGAAAAGAAGATATTGCCTTAACTCTTTCGGGACATACGCATGGCGCCCAGATTGGATTTGAACTCGGTCCAATCAAGCTCTCGCCCGCCCGTTTAAAATTCAGATATTGGGATGGGATTTACGAGGAAGGAGAACAGTACATCATCGTAAGTAGAGGCGTAGGAAATGCTGCAATCCCGGCAAGATTGGGGATGACTCCGGAGTATGTGGTCATTGTTTTGAGAAGGTCGGAGGAGTAATTTCGTTGAAGATTTTGAAGTAAAAATGAATTTACCTACATTTGTCCCAAATATCACATTTTATGACTATCAAAGAATTATGTAAAATAATAGAAGTCGAAGCGCCCCTTTCCTATCAGGAGCATTACGACAACAGCGGTTTGCAGGTAGGCTGTCCGGAAACGGAAGTGGCGGGCGTACTCATCACAATAGACGTCACAGAGGAGATAATAAAAGAGGCGATTCAAAAGCGTTGCAATTTTATTCTGACACATCATCCGCTTATTTTCGGAGGCATCAAAAACCTCACAGGGAGTAATATGGTACAACGATGTGTGATACAAGCAATACAAAATAACATCGCTATTTACGCTTGCCATACCAACTTAGATAAGATGAAAAACGGCGTAAGCGCACGCATGGCAAAAAAATTGAACCTCCAAAACTGCCGAATCCTCTCTCACGAAAAAAACCGCTTGCTGAAATTAGTAACATTTGTTCCCGGACAATATGCCGAAAGCGTCCGCCAAGCCCTATTTGCAGCCGGTGCAGGCACAATAGGCGATTACGACTGTTGCAGTTTCAATTCCCAAGGGGAAGGAACCTTCCGTGCTGCGGAAGGCGCACATCCTTACGTAGGCGAAATAGGAAAAATACACACCGAACCGGAAGTCAAGATAGAGGTAATCCTCAAAAAAGAGTTGAAAAACCAAGTCATTTCCGTATTACTGGAATCACATCCTTACGAAGAGCCGGCTTATGACCTGTATGAATTGGAAAACAGCTTCCCCAATGCAGGGCTGGGCATTATCGGCGAATTGGAGCAACCGGAAGATGAACGCTCTTTTTTAAAAGAAATAAAAAAGGCTTTCGATGCAAAATGTATCCGTCATACGGAACTTTTGAATCGGAAAATCCAAAAAGTTGCGCTGTGCGGAGGTTCAGGCTCCGAATTTTTATCTGCGGCGATTGCACAAAAAGCCGACATATATATTTCCGCCGATTTTAAATATCACCAGTTCTTTGAAGCGGAAAAAAGGATTGTCATTGCCGATATCGGACATTTTGAATCAGAACAGTTCACAAAAGAGATATTTTTTGAGATACTTTCAAAAAAAACTCCTACCTTTGCAATTTATTTTTCAGATTATAATACAAATCCGATAAATTACTTATAACGTATGTCAGAAGTAAAAGAA
>Ga0123353_10001611_pt1 | contig 27817 bp, 23 predicted proteins | sample TergutLab28metaG_3_FD_92763 | JGI IMG/M metagenome (GOLD analysis project Ga0123353, IMG submission 92763) | Labiotermes labralis P3 segment gut microbial communities from Petit-Saut dam, French Guiana - Lab288 P3 | ecosystem: Host-associated > Arthropoda: Insects > Digestive system > Gut ...
AGACATAAATGACTACAGAGGCGGATTATACGCAGGAAGTTTCAAAGACAAATGGACAATAAGAGGTGAATTAAGCGGAGGCTACCAGCAGTATCAGGGAAAAAGGCAGCAACTGCTGCTGCAGTCAAGAACGGAGAGCGAATATGACGGCTGGAATATAAACGCGAACGTAGAAGCGTTTTACAAAGTGTATGAAAGCGAAGCGTTTAACATAAGTCCGTTTGCTGGATTGGACGGAAGTTTTATAAAGACAAGCGGATTCAGGGAAAAAGGATTTGATAACGTTGCGGCGGTACTTACAGTAAAAGACAATCAGTTTGAGATATTGAACGCGGTGGCAGGAATAAGAGCAGAAAAAGAAGTGGGAATATTGAGATGGTACGGAGAAATCGGGGCAAGATATAATTTGAGGGGAAGCAAAGGACAGTTTACAGCCAAGTTAAACAACATTCCTGAAGAAATGACAATATTCGGAGCAGGAAACAATTTATTATCAGGAAAAGCAGAATTAGGATTTAGCGCAGATATATGGAAAGGATTGGAAGTATTCGCGATGGGTTCGTATGAGAAAGCGGAGAGATTCTGGCAGGTAACTGGGGAAACGGGAATAGGATACAGATTTGGAAAGACAAAGAAAGAAAAAGAACAAGACAGCGTCAAAAAACTTGCGAAAGAAATGGAAGAAGCGAATAAAAAAGCGCAAGAAGAAATGAAAGCGTTTAAAGAGCAGGAAAAGAGCGGAGCAATACAGATAGTAGAGGTAAAAGATAAACCGAAAGCAAAAGCATTCATACTGAATGCAGTATTGTTTGATTTTGATAAATATGAATTGACGGCTGAAGGAAAGAAAGCGGTAGCGGGATTGGCAAGAGAATTAAGGGGAATTGAACATAGCAGAATAATAGTAGAAGGGCATACGGATGATATAGGAACATTGGAGTATAATGAAGCGTTATCACTGAGGAGAGCGAATACAGTATTTGAAGAATTGGCAAGATTGGGAATAGACGCTGAAAAGATGGAGAAGACAGGACATGGTAAATCCAGACCTATAGCGACAAATGAAACAGAAGAGGGCAGAGCGCAAAACAGAAGAGTAGAGATAGTAGTAGAATAACAAATAACAATTAACAAAGTACAAATAACGGCGGTTGCAGACTTCAAATTGCCACCGTCGTTGTTTTTTGCCGTCATTGCGGACTATGAGCCGCAATCTCGTTTTATGCATTATAGATTCCGGATCAAGTCCGGAATGACAAACTTTTCTCGATAAAAAACTGTAAAAATGATATAATAGTGACGACAATTAAGAATTACAAATTCAAATGAGATAAATTGTTTTTTGTATTTGATTCGTAATTTTGGATTTGTAATTATCAATAAGGATTGTATAAAAATGTGTCTTGCGGTCGTAGCAAAAATAATCAAGATTAATACGAAAGATTCAGTCGTTGCGGATTTTGGCGGCGGCGTAACTTCCGAAATAAAAATAACCCTTTTAAGCGGCTTAAAAATTTCGGACTATGTTTTAGTCCACGCAGGTTTTGCCATAAATAAAATCACTAAAAAAGACGCTTTGGAAATTATGAAAGCTTCTAAAGAATCGGGACTTATATAATGAGTAAAAGAATATGCGTTTTTTGCGGTTCAAACAATGGAAAAGACAAGATTTTTAGAGAAACTGCTATTGAACTCGGGCGGCTTATAGCTTTTGAAAAAATGGAACTTGTTTACGGCGGCGGAAAAGCAGGGCTTATGGGCGCGGTAGCGGATTCTGTTTTGGAAAACGGCGGAAAAGTTATCGGTATAATTCCTGATTTTTTAAAAGCCCGCGAACTTTGCCATACGCGTCTTTCTGAACTTATAATTACTGATACGATGCATGACAGAAAAAGTAAAATGTACGCTCTTGCCGACTATTTTTTGGTGCTGCCCGGCGGTATAGGCACTTTGGATGAGTTTGCCGAAACTCTTACATGGTCGCAGCTGTCAATTCACGGAAAACCTTGCGGTTTGCTTAATGTAAACGGATACTACGACTATCTTTTGAAATTTATGGATAATATGGTAACGCAAAACTTTTTTGAAAAAGAAAATCTGGAACATTTAATCGTAGATACCTCATCCGAAAAAATTTTAGAAAAATTCCACAGTTTCAGGAAACCGGCGTGAAAAAAATGTCTTGACGATTCCGCCCTCACCCTGTCCTCTCCCTGGCAAGGGAGAGGGGAAACAGAATTTTTGTCTTTCTTTCTTCTCCATTGTCAGGGAGAGGATTAAGGAGAGGGAGGCAGTTAAACAGGAAAGCATTTGTGAAAAAATTTAAAATTATGGAAGTCTGCGGGACGCATACCGCTGCAATCGCGAAGTTCGGTCTGCGCGATTATTTTGACGGCGTTGAAATGGTTTCAGGTCCGGGTTGTCCAGTATGCGTAACTCCTTCTAACAGACTTGAACAATGCGTTTTATTATCAAGAAACAAAAATATAATCATCGCGACTTTTGGCGATATGCTGCGAGTCCCGTCAATTACTTCGTCTCTTGAAAAAGAAAAATCAGCATGCGCTGATATAAGAATAATTTATTCCGCGTTTGACTGTCTGAAAATCGCTGCTGAAAACAAGAATAAAGAAGTTGTGTTTGCGGGCGTTGGGTTTGAAACCACGGCTCCTTCTGTTGCCGTTCTTATAAAAGAAGCATATAAGAAAAAAGTTAAAAATATTTCAGTGTTTTCAATTTTAAAAAGCGTTTTTCCCGCTTTGGAAATTATAGCCGGGTCCAAAGATTTAAAAATAGACGGCTTTTTGCTTCCCGGAAATGTTGCTGCTATAACCGGTTCGGATGATTTTAAATTTTTAAAAATGCGGAGCGTTGTAGCAGGATTTTTTGAAAAAGAAATAATTTCAGCGGTAAATATTTTGAAAAGTCTTATAAAAGACGGAAAGAACGAAGTTGAAAACGCTTATGGCTATGCTGTTTCGGCAGCCGGAAATAAAGAAGCAAAAAAGCTGTTAAAAGAAGTTTTTGATTTGAAAGATGATTATTGGCGGGGATTCGGAATAATAGAAAAAAGCGGTTTTAAAATAAAATCAAAATATGAATATTTTGACGCAGATAAGAAATTTGAAATAAAGCCAGTTCCTTATAAAAAAGACAAATGTTTTTGCGGTGAAATAATGAAAGGAATTATAACGCCGGACAAATGTCCTATGTTTGCGAAAAAATGCGTTCCTGAAAATCCGGTAGGACCGTGTATGGTTTCTTCGGAAGGGATTTGCGCGGCATACTACAAATATAGAAGATAAGAGGGTGAGAAAGTAGTAAGTTTATTAATTCCCCTTTAAGATAAAGGGTGGACGCGAAGCGGACGGGGTATGTGACCATGAGGAAAAGTAATGAAATTAAAAAATGATCTAATAACTATGGCGCACGGCGCCGGGGGGAAGGCTTCAAAAGAACTTGTTTCTAAAGTGTTTAAAAAACACTTTTCAAATAAAATTTTGAACTCTTTAAATGACGCCGCGGTTTTTAATATAGGAAATGCCAGAGTGGCGTTTTCAACAGATACTTTTGTGATAAATCCGATTTTTTTTAACGGCGGAGACATAGGAAAACTTGCGGTATGCGGGACAGTCAATGATATTTCCGTTATGGGCGCAAAGCCTGTGGCAATGTCTGCTGCTGCTGTTATAGAAGAAGGATTCCCTTTAAAGGATTTAGAGAAAATAGTTAAGTCTATGGCTCAAACCGCCAAAAAAGCAGGAGTAGATATAGTTACCGGAGATACTAAAGTAGTAAAAAAAGGCGAAGCTGACGGAATTTTTATAAATACAAGCGCAATAGGTATAGTAAAAGACGGCATTAGTCTTTCCGCGGAAAATGCCAAAGACGGGGATTCTGTTATAATAAGCGGAAATATCGCGCAGCACGGTATATCGGTTATGCTTTCAAGGGATGATTTTGGTTTTAAACATAATATAAAAAGCGATTGCGCTTGCTTAAATGTTTTAATCTCGGATATTTTAAAAGCTTCAAGCGGCGTAAAAGTAATGAGAGACCCTACAAGAGGCGGTGTTGCAGCTGCTTTAAGCGAAATCGCCGAAAGTTCAAACGTGGGAATTATAATTGACGCTTCTGTTTTACCTGTAGCCAAAGATGTTGCCGCGGTTTGCCGCGTTTTAGGTTTTGACCCTTTATATGTAGCCAATGAGGGTAAAATTATTTCTATACAGAAAGATACGGAAACTACGAAAGTTTTAAACGCTTGCAAAAAAAATGTTTTAGGAAAAAATGCGGCTGTTATAGGAAAAGTCGTGAAAAGTCCGAAAGGCGTATGGGTAAAAACCTCTTCCGGAAGTTTAAGAAAAATCTTAAATTCAGATATGGAACAACTGCCGAGAATTTGCTAAACCGCACCCTCACCCTGCCCTCTCCCTGACTAGGGAGAGGATAAAGGAGAGGGTTACGAATTACGAATAAAAAGGGAAAATAATGAGAGTTTTACTTACCGGAGCGAACGGTTTTGTCGGCAGTCATATAGCCGAAGCTTTAGTTGCGGCTAATTATCAGGTTACCTGTATAGTCAGAAAAACTTCGGATTTAAAATGGCTTAAGGGGCTTTCCGTTTCTTATATTTACGGCGATTTGAACGATCAAAATTTTTTAGAATCAGCCGTAAAAGACATTGACTCGGTAATTCATTGCGCGGGTGTAGTAAGGGCTATGAATAAAGAGGGCTATTTTAAATCCAATGTTGAAAATACAGGCAAATTATGTAAAGCAGTATTGAAGTCAAACCCTGCTTTAAAAAAGTTTATCTTCATATCAAGCCAGGCGGCTATGGGTCCGAGCGATTCAGGTAATGTAAGAAAAGTAAGCGATAAAGAAAATCCGGTATCTGATTACGGTTTAAGCAAACTTGAAGCTGAAAAAGAATTGAAAAATCTGCTTAACGGAAAATTTCCTTTTACCATATTAAGACCCGCGGCGGTTTACGGTCCCAGAGATAAAGACATTTTTATATTTTTCAATCTTGTTCATAAGCATTTACGTCCCGTGACAATTGAAAAAAGGCAGCTTCAGCTTGTGTATGTAAAAGACGTTGCTGAAGCGGCTGTTTTGTCCCTTGAAAATTCTAAAACCGATAATAATACTTATTATCTTGCGGATGAAACTCCTTATACTTGGTCAGATGTAAGCCGTATTATAGCGAATACTATGGGCAGAAAGACTATCCCACTTCTTCTTCCGGATTTTGTGTTTAAACTAGCGGGTGTAATAGCGCAGTCGGTTTCTTATCTGGCAAAGAAACCTGCGGTTTTAAATAAGCAGAAAATTGCCGAAATGCTTCAAGAACGCTGGACTGCTGATAACAGTTTGGCAAAGAAAGACCTGCCTATAGAGTTTGCCAAACTTGAAATTGCGTCTAAAATAACATACAATTGGTATTTATATAATAAGTATTTTTAAATATAGCAAAGGGGTAATGCATCGAAATGAGCGCAGATATTTTTGAAAAATGTTTTAATTTTCACGGAGCCGAAGAATTAAGGAAAGTTGATCTTTATCCGTATTTTCATAGAGTAGAATCACAGCAGGGACCTGAAATTATGATTGACGGCAACAAAAAGGTTGTTGTCTGTTCCAATAATTACCTTGGGCTGGCAAACCATCCTAAAGTAATAGAAGCTTCCTGTGAAGCGGCAAAAAAATACGGAACTTCATGCACAGGTTCAAGGCTGCTTAACGGAACAAACGATCTTCACGAAAAAGTGGAGAAAAAGTTCGCAAAACTCGTAGGCAAAGAAGCCGCGATATTGTTTACTACCGGACATCATTCAAATTTAGGAGCGCTTTCCTGTCTTGTCGGCAGGGGCGAAGTCTATATAACCGATAAACTTGACCATGCGTCAATTATAGACGGCTGCCGTTTGTCTTTTGGCGGCGAAATGGCGAGATTCCGCCACAATGATATGGCGGATCTTGAAAGAGTTCTAAAGAAACACGAAGGGAAAGGAATGCTTGTGGTAGTTGACGGTATTTTCAGTATGGAAGGCGACATTGCAAAACTGCCTGAAATTATCGAACTTTCAAAAAAATATAAAGCAAGATTATACGTTGACGAAGCGCATTCTTTGGGAGTTATAGGTAAAGACGGCAGCGGTACAGGTCCTTATTTTAATATGCAGAATGATGTTGACGTAGTTATGGCTACGGCTTCAAAATCTTTGGCTTCCATAGGCGGATTTATAGCAAGCAATAAAGAAGTTATAGATTATGTAAAGCACGCCGCAAGGTCTATGATTTTTACGGCAAGTCTTCCACCCGCTTGTGTGGGAGCAATAGATGCTGCGATGGATATTATGATTGCCGAACCGGAAAGACGGACAAAAGTTATGGCGAATGCGAATAAAATGAAAAAAGAACTTCAGGCTATGGGGTATAATACAAATCATTCCGAATCGCCTATAATACCTTTAACGGTAGGAGCCGATATAATTGCTTTTAAAATGTGGAAAATGCTTTTTGACGAAGGCGTTTTCACTTCTCCGGTGGTTACTCCAGCGGTACCGGAAGGGCAGGCAATAATAAGAACGTCGTACATGGCAACCCATACTGATGAACATTTGGATTTTATTCTTGATAAATTTTCAAAAGTGGGAAAAGCTCTGGGAGTAATTTAACGGCAAAGTTCAAAGAATTCTGTTTGTTGTCATTCCGTTGAAAAACGGAATCCAAGTTTTCTAATTAATAAAGTTCAAGTTTAAATACTGAGGTAGTATGAAAATACTTAAAGCAGAAACTTCAAAACAATTCAGGCAGTTTATCCGCTTCCCTTGGAAAATATATGATAAAGAAAGTCCGTGGGTTCCGCCTTTAATTTCCGAAATGATTGATATACTTTCCGAAGACAAAAATCCTTTCTGGCTTCACGCTAAGCGCCAGCTCTTTCTTGCTTATGATGAAACTAATAAAGTGATAGGAAGAATTGCGGCTATAATAGATTATAATTATATAAATTTTCAGGATGACAAATGCGGATTCTTTGGTTTTTTTGAATGTATAGACAACTCTGATGTCGCGAAAGCTCTTTTTGACGCGGCAAAATCATGGCTTAAAGGTAACAGCATATTTAGAATGATTGGTCCAATGAATCCTTCTACAAATGACGAATGCGGTTTTTTGTCAGAAGGTTTTGATATTTCTCCCAGTATTATGATGACTTATACTCCCGAGTATTATCTGAATCTTGCGGAAAAATCCGGCTTAAAAAAAGTTAAAGAGCTTTATGCTTATGATATGGATGTTATAGGGGATTCAAGAGTCGGAAGGCTCGGACGCATAGTTGAAATGGCAAAAAAGAAATTGCCGACCTTAAAAATAAGAACTCTCAATAAAGCCACTTTTAAAGAGGATTTAAAAGACGCGATATCAATATATAACCGTGCTTGGGAAAAGAACTGGGGTTTTGTTCCGTGGACTGATGAAGAGTTCGCGGCAATTGCTTCTAAACTTAAAATGCTGGTGGATCCCGGTTTGATTATAATAGCTTCGGTCGCGGGTTCTCCCGTAGGAATGTTAATTGCTTTGCCGGATTATAATCAGGTTTTAAAAAAACTGGATGGCAGCCTGCTTCCGTTCGGGCTTTTTAAGTTTATGTATTACAAAAAAAAGATAGACAGTTTAAGGCTTATGGTAATGGGCGTTATAAAAGAATACAGGCATAAAGGCATTGAAGCGATAATGTATGAAACAGGGCTTAAAAACGCTTTGAAAAGCGGTTATAAACACTGCGAACTTTCGTGGGTTCTTGATGACAATGTTATGACGCAGCGTACCGCGGAAATGATGAACGGACGGATATATAAGAAATACGCAATATACGAAATGAGCTGATATTTAGAAGAATAGAAGTTGAGAGGTTGAGAAGGTGAGCAAAAGCAAAGCCGCTGTCCAACTTCCTACCATCGCATCATCTCATCTTCTGTAGCTAAAAAAACATTGATTTTATATAATAAAGTTTGTAAAATTAGTATTGCAAAAACGGCGTAGAAAAACGCTGCAATTTTATTTCGGAGGACTCAAAAATGGCAACAAAATCTGTTAAGAAAAAAGAAGCGCAGGAAACTATATCTCAACCTGCGGAAACTAAAGTAAAAGTTTCTGCGAAAAAAAAGACAGTGAAGAAAGCAGCCGCAAAGAAAACCGCGGTAAAGAAAACTGTTAAAAAAGCAACAGTAAAAAAAGATGCGGCTGTAAAAAAGACCGTTATTCCGGTTAATTTAAATTTTGACGGCTATTTAGTCGTAGATCATCCCGTTGATATGGAAATTATTTCCGGTCAGCATTATGCAATACGCATAGGCGCGTCGCAGGACGGCTATGTTGAAATATCTTTTAATAACGGTGAATGGATTCCGTGCAGATTCGGCGGCGGGTATTGGTGGTTTGACTGGGTATATTTTACTCCCGGCGATTATTCCATTGCCGCAAGACTTGTCGCTCACGACGGAAATACTGTAGCGGAAACAGCTCCCAGGAAATGCGCGGTATGTTAAACAGAGAAAAATCATCCGTAGACTCTTTTTTTGAAAGTTTTGGCAGATTTTGCTTTCTTTCAATAGTTGCTAGTTCTGCTATATTTTTAACGATGACCGTTTGCAAACACAAAAGAAATAAGAAAGACGATTATCAGGACAGACTGAGAAAAGCCTACGAAGGACTTTCTCCCGAAGAATACTAGTTTTTAATAGAAACCCACATTTGTCATACCGGCGAAAGCCGGTATCTATGTTGTCTTAAAAATGGATTCCGTTTTTCAATGGAATGACACAGTCCTAAGGAACAGGAAAAATATAATGTATTTAAAGAAAGTTGAAATATGCGGCTTTAAATCTTTTGCCGACAGGACAATTTTGGATTTTGAGCCCGGGGTAACGGCAATTATAGGTCCCAATGGGTGCGGAAAATCCAATATTTCCGACGCTGTACGCTGGTGTCTTGGCGAGCAGAGGGCCAAATCGATGAGAGGCTCGCAGATGCAGGAAGTTATATTCGGCGGGACTCAAACCAGAGCCACCACGGGTATGGCGGAAGCTTCTCTTACTTTTGACAATTCACAGAATGTATTGCCTATAGATTACTCCGAAGTTACCGTTACAAGAAGGCTTTTCAGAAGCGGCGAAAGTGAATATTTTATCAATAAAACCCAATGCAGGCTTAAAGACATAAAAGATATGTTTTTGGATACCGGTATCGGTTCCGACGGCTATTCCATAATAGAGCAGGGGAAAGTTGATTTTCTTACGACCGCTAAACCCGAAGACAGAAGAGATCTTTTTGAGGAAGCCGCGGGCGTTGCAAAATATAAAGTCCGCAGGGAAGAAACTTTAAGAAGGCTTGAAAAGATAGATGTCGATATGAACCGTCTTTCGGACGCTTTAGAGATACACGGCGGTCAGATAAAAGCCTTGGACGTTGCGGCAAAGAAAGCCAAACAGTATAAAAAATATCAGGAAGAGCTTGCGCAATATGAAGTCGCGGTTTTTGTCCGCCAGTTAAAATACGGCAACGAAGAAATAGGCCGTTTAAAAATAGAGCTGGATCCTAAAATAAAGGAATTTGAAACCGGCAATACCTCTTTAGCGCAGACAGACGCAGGAATACAGGAAATGCGTTTAAATCTTGACGAGAAAAACGAGCAGTATGTAAATCTCAACAGGGAATTAAGCGATATAAAAACCAATATAGCTATTTCGGATAATACCATACAAAATTCAACCCAAAGAGAAAATGAAATCCGTACCGAACAGGAAAGACTTTCGCAGGAGCTTATAATAAATCAGGAAAAAGTTTTACAGTACGAGAATCAGTTAAATTCTCTTGATACCGATGACGGTTCACTTTCCGTTGAAGCGGACAATCTCGAAAAAGTCTATAAAGAAAAAGAGTCTCAGTATAATCTTGTAAAGTCAAAACTTTCGGACGCCCAGACCAGAGAAAGTTTAATACGTTCAAGGCTTTCCGAACTTGCGGATGAAAAAGAAACACAGATTAATTTAAAAGCCGAACTTTCCGAAACAAGAATACATCTTGATGCTGAAACTTCGTCTCTTCAAAGAATTATATCAAGACTTGAAAGCGACATAGAACCTACAAACCAGGAAATCGCGAAAATAGAATCCGAACTTACCGCGGCAAATGAATCTTTGCAGCGTTTTGAAACGCAGAAAGAAGAAATAAATAAAAATGTTATTGAAAATGAATCAAAAATTAACGCGATGGAAGACAGTCTTTCTGAGTTTAAAGAAAAACTTGCTTCGAACGAATCCAGAATAGAAACCTTAAAAGAATTTGACCAGCAGGACCCCATACGTTCTTCAATAAGAGCTGTTTTAAATTTAGGCGTTGCAAGAGGCCCGGTAAGCAGTCTTATAGATTCCGACGATGATAAAGACGAGCTTATTGCTTCCGCATTAGGCGAAAAGCTTAATTATCTTGTTTGCGACAGCACGGAAAATGCCGAAACAGCGATACGTTTTTTAGAAGAAAACGGTTTAAGCAGGCTTTCATTTATAGTTTCGGAAAAAATCGCTGATATGCATTCTTCTCCCGTAGGTCTTCCTATGGGATATACCGAGCTTATAAAATATATAAGGTATTCTCCCGAAAACGAAAAAATAATAAAGTTTGTCTGTTCAAACGCTATAATTTCAGGAAATAAAATATACGGCGGCGTGGTAGTTCAGGGCGGCGGAAAACATACTTTTGAAAAACCCGTTCTTGTGGAAGAGCAGATAAAAAAACTTCAGGAAAAGTCTGAAGAAATAAGACAAAATATAATTTCAACGCAGGCAGAAATAGAAAAAATCAGCGATTATCAGATAAATTCAAAACTTGAAAAAGAGCGTTTCGGTTTTGAAGCGGTGAAAATCAGAACGCAGGTTGAAAGCAGACATGCCCAGATTGAAGAAAAACGCGGCGATATAAAAAATACCGTTGAAGAAATAAACAGACATAAAGAAGAGATTACAGCTAAAAACGCGGAACTGGAATCTTTTAACGACAAAATATCTGTTTTTGACGGTCAGCTCGCAAGAATTGAAGATGAAGAAAACGGAATTTATTCAGAACTTAAAAATATTGAAAACGATATAATATCTTTGAGAAAAGAAGAAGAACTTGCCGCTCCTGTTATGATGGACGCAAGAAGCGTCTGGGACAAAAAAGTCGCGGAACTTGAAAATAAACATAAAGGCAAGCAGTATATTTTAGACAATATAGAAAATATTAAACATCAGATAGAATATGCCGTAAACAAAACCGCGGAAGACGAAGCCAAACTTTCGGAAATTTTGACTCTTGTGGAAACCGAAACAATAAAAATACAGCATTTGTATGAGGAACAGGCAAAAAAAGAATCTGAAATTCATCTTTCTCTTAACGATAAAGAAGGTCTGCAGGAAACCATAGATTACAAAACAAACGAATGGCATGAGCTGAGAAACAGGATTGACTTGTTAAAAAATGAAATGGACTCTATGCAGCTTGATTTGAAAACTTTTGATTACCAGAAAAGTGATTTGGAAAAACGTCTTTTTGAAGCTTGCGGAAAAAATTACGAAGAAGTAAAGAATGATTTTGACGACGTGGAAATAAATGACGAAGAAATCTCAAGAATTAAAAGAAAAATGGAATCTTTGGGAGCGGTAAATCTTGCGGCTCAGGAAGAATATGACGCTTTGGAGCAGAGATATAATTTTCTTTTAACCCAGCAGCAGGACTTGCTTAAAGCCAAGGATGACTTGCATGAAGTGATAAAAAAGATTAATAACTCTACCATAGAAAACTTTAAAAAGACTTTTGACGTTGTGAGAGGAAATTTCAGAGATCTTTACCGCAAGCTTTTTGGCGGCGGGGAAGCGGACTTAATGCTTACCGACGAAAACAATCTTTTGGAAAGCGGCGTAGATATTTACGCGCAGCCTCCGGGGAAGAAACTTCAGAATATTTCTCTCTGCTCAGGCGGAGAAAAGGCTTTAACCGCCGTTGCTTTGCTTTTCGCGTTCTTTATGGTTAAACCTTCTCCTTTTTGTATACTCGATGAAGTCGACGCGCCTCTTGACGATGCGAATGTCGGCAGATACAATGCCATGGTTAAAGAGTTTGTGTCAAAAACGCAGTTTTTGGTTGTAACTCATAATAAGCGCACGATGGAAATGGCTGACATTCTTTACGGCGTGACAATGGAAGAACACGGCGTTTCAAAAATAATATCTGTAAGAATGAATAAGGCGGAAGAATCGCAGCAAGAAGCCTAAAAACGGCAATTAATAATTAGTAATTATTCCCCTTTAAGATAAAGGGGTGGCGGCGAAGCCGGCGGGGTATGTGAAGACTCAGGCAAAGGCAACCCCTCACCCTCAATCCCTCTCCCGCAATGGGCGAGGGAAGTAACGTCAAAATGAATTTCTGCCGAGTTGATGACAAAGTTTATACGGGAATATAAATGACAAAAATCAGTTTGCTTAAATGCAGTGATTATAATAAAGCAAATCCCGCCGTTAAAGAAGCGGTTAAGCTTCTCGGCGGGATTTCTAATTTTGTAAAGCCCGGTGAAAAAATCCTTATAAAACCCAATCTTTTAAGTCCTAAATATCCGGAAAGAGCGGTTACCACTCATCCTGAAATAGTAAGAGCCGTGATACAGCTTGTAAAACAGGCAGGAGCAACTCCTATTGTCGGGGACAGCCCTGGCGGAGCCTTGCGTGACATTAAAAACTTGTGGAAAGTTACCGGGATGGAAGAAATTTGCAGGGAAGAAAAAGTCGAGCTTGTAAATTTTGAGGCTGCCGGATCTAAAGAAATCGATATAAACGATAAAAATATAAAAAAAGTCAGTTTTTCAAATGTAGTTTTGAACTGTGACGGAATTATAAACCTGCCGAAACTCAAAACCCATTCTCTTATGACTTTTACGGCGGGCGTTAAAAATCTTTACGGATGCATACCGGGTTTAAGAAAAGTTGAATATCATAAATACGCTTCGAAAAATAAAGATTTTGCCGATTTGCTTACCAACATTTATTTGTTTTTAAAAGATAAAATAAGATTCACTTTGATTGACGGTATATACGGAATGGAAGGTAACGGTCCGTCGGGCGGAGATGTCCGGAAAATGGAAATTATAGCCGCTTCAGCCGATACGGCGGTTTTAGACGCTTATATTTTAGACGCTTTGAAACTTGATGTTTCAAAAAACAATGTCTCAAAAAATCTCGGGATAAGCAAAAAAGATATAGAAGGTTCGTCAATTATAGGCAATGATATTAAAAGTTTTGATTTTAAAAACTTTAAATTTCCGAAAATAAGAATTCTTGACTATATTCCGAAATCTCTTGTAAAAACTCTGGGAATCTTTTTGTGGGTTAAAGCTAAAATAAATGAAAAGAAATGTCTAAAATGTATGCTTTGCGTAAAATCGTGTCCTGTTGACGCGATAAAAGTTGAAAACGATAAGAAATATCCGTATGTTATAAACTCCAAATGTATAAGCTGCTTCTGTTGTCATGAAATGTGCCCTTATAAAGCGGTTGATTTTAAAAAAAGTTTTCTTGCCGGTTTGTTTATTAAGGAAGATTAATGTTAAAAAAAATTCAGCACTATATTGAATATTTCACGTTGAGAATTATTGTATTTTTTATTTGGCTGATGCCGCGGAAATTAGCGCATAAAATAGGGAAAGTTCTGGCTGTCTTTGCTTACTATTTTATTCCGGTAAGAAAAAAGTACGTTATTGACGCTCTCACATTGTCTTTTCCTGATAAAACCTTAAAAGAAATAAAAGCTATAACTAAAAAAATTTACATGAACTTTGCCGGAACTTTTATAGACATAATGTTTTTCCCGAAAATGTCGGATGACAAGATAAAAAAACTTATGTTTATTGAACCCGAAGATGAAAAAATATTTAAAAGAATTCACGAAAACGGCCAAGGCTGTATTTTAATGTCCGCGCATTTCGGAAACTGGGAACTTACCGCCCTTTCTTTTTCCAAAAGATACCCTATGTCGGTTATTGTTGCGAAACAGTCGAACGAACTTGTTGACGGGTTAATGAACGCAATAAGAACCAAACAGGGATTTCACACTATTTATAAAGATCCGCCGGGAACGGCTTTTAGAAACGTTATTAAAGCTTTAAAAAATAATGAATTTGTGGCAGTTCTTTCGGATCAGGACGCCGGATGGCAGGGCGAACTTATTCCTTTTTTCGGCAGACTTTCAGCTACGCCAAAAGGAGCCGCGATTTTTGCCTTGAGAGCAAAATGTCCGATTATAACCGCTTTCGGCGTGAGGCAAAAAGACGGTACAATGAAAATGAAAATCGGACAAATTCCGCTGCCTTATTCCGGAAACGATGAAGAAGACATAAAAATAATAAATACAATATACACGCAGCAGCTGGAAGCTGTTATAAAAGAGAACCCAGAACAATGGTTTTGGTTTCATAAAAAATGGAAAACGCCGCCGGAAGAAGTTGAAATGATGCAAAAAATAACAAAAAAAATTCCCCTTTAATATAAAGGGGTGGATTGCGAAGCAAGACGGGGTATGTGAAAAGATAGGGCATAAAAAAATTGTAGTATGTGATTGGAGTTAAAAATGGGCAGAATAATGGGAATTGATTACGGTTTAAAAAGAATCGGTATAGCCATGACCGATATAATGCGTATTATGGCGAGCCCTTTTGATACCATAGAAAGCAGTATTTCAATAAGGAAAAACGCGGCGGCGATTATTGAAATAGCAAAAAATAACGATGTTTCGGAAATAGTCGCGGGACTGCCGGTAAATATGGATGGAAGCGAAGGGGAAATGGCTGAAACAGTCCGGAAATTTATATCTGAAATAAATTTGATATCGGAAATACCCGTTGCCGTTGTAGATGAAAGACTTACAACAGCCCAAGCCGAAAGAATGCTGATAGAAGAAGCCGATGTTTCCCGCGGAAAAAGAAAAGGTCTGAAAGACAAAATTTCCGCAGCAATAATTTTGCAGCTATATCTTGATCAAAAGAACTTGATATAAAGCCTTTGCCGTCATTGCGGACTTGACCCGCAATCTATTGTTTGTCCCATGTTGTCTCCCTGAACTTGTTTCAGGGTCTAGTAGTTAACGACGAGATGCTGAAACAAGTTCAGAATGACACTCTTTAAACAAGTCTGGAATGACAAGGAAAGTTGTTGATTCGTAATTCGTAATTTTGAATTTGTAATTGGAGTTTTTGTGCATTATATAATTGACGGCTACAATGTAATAAATTCAAACGATATGTTTATTGCTTCTACTTTAGAAGGCAGGCGAAACAAGCTTATCGAGTTTATTTCGGTAAATAGACCGCACGGAAGTTTGAGAAATTCCGTTACCGTTGTATTTGACTGTAAATCAAAAAATCCGTATGAGTCAGACGGTTATAATAAATCCCATTACGGCAGTATAGAAATAATTTTTAGCGACGGCGTGGTTTCAGCCGACGATATTATTGCCGAAATTGCCGATAATGCCAAAAATCCTTACGAAATAATAATAGTTACAAACGATAAAGGTATAAGACGCAGAACCGCTCCAAGCGGCGCTAAACACGAAAGCGTTGAAATATTTTTGTCAAAAGGATTTAAACCTAAAAATGCCGAAAGAGCTTCGGAAGCGGCTTCAATAGGCGTTAAAGAAGAAATAAACGAGGAGTTTGAAAAACTGTGGCTGAAAAAACGTTCGGAAAAATAATAGCGGCTATTATCGGTTTATTTATCATATTCAGTTTTGTCTGGTATTTCAGCCTTTCAGATGCCAATGTTTCCATAACCGTCAAAAGCGGGGACGGCGTTTCAACTGTCGCTTCGGTTTTAAAAAAGAATAATCTTATTCTTTCCAAAAAACTGTTTATGGTATGGGCAAGAATATCAAAATCCGAAAATAAAATTAAACCCGGCATTTACGAGTTTACCCAAAGAGACGGAATGTTTAGTATATTAAGGACTTTAAAAGAAGGTTCAAAAAATGTTGTTAAATTTACAATCCCCGAGGGCAGCAATATAAAGCAAACTGCCGAAATTATCGCCTCTAAAACAGGAATAGACAAAGACAAGTTTATAAAAATTGCTTCCGAACAAAAATTGGAAGGCTATCTTATGCCGGAAACTTATTTTGTTGATCCGGCGTCGAAAGAAGAAAAAATTATATCTATTATGCGCGCGGAATTTGATAAAAAAGTTACTCCGGAAATGTATGAAAGAGCAAAAGAGATAGGTATGTCTATGGAAGATGTTATTACGCTTGCGTCAATAGTTGAAAAGGAAGCTGTAAGACCGGAAGAAAGAGCGCGTATAGCCGGCGTTTTTCATAACAGGCTGAAAAAAAGAATACGGCTTGAATCTTGCGCCACGGTTTTGTATGCTTTAGGGGAAAATAAATCAAGGCTTACTATAGAAGATACGGAAATAAATTCACCTTATAATACTTACAGACGTTTTGGGCTTCCTCCCGGTCCTATAGCAAGTCCGGGAATAGAATCGATAAAAGCAGTTTTGTATCCTGAAAATACAAGCAGTTTGTTTTTTGTTTCCGCAGGGGCAGGAAGGCATTTGTTTGCCGACACTCTTGAGGAACATATAAAAAACAGAAACGCGGTAAAAAAGAAGAATAAAGATAAATAATCCGGTGTAGTCATTCCGTTGAAAAACGGAATCCACGTTTGTTAGAATAGATTGCGGATTAAGTCCGCAATGACGATAATAAGAAGGAATTATGACAATAAAAAAAGTTTATTTAGACAACAGCGCCACAACGCCTGTAGATGCGGAAGTGGTAAAAGAAATGCAGCCTTATTTGTCTTCGGTTTTCGGTAACCCGTCGAGCTTTCATTCTTTCGGCAGGGAATCAAAAAACGCGCTTGAAAAAGCAAGGACAAAAACCGCCCAGTCATTAAATGCACAGCCTGATGAAATTATTTTTACGGGCTGCGGAACGGAAGCCGACAATATTGCCATTTTCGGGGTTTTAAACGCATATGGTAAAAAAGGACATATAATAACCACGCAGATAGAGCATCACGCGGTGCTGTATTCGTGCCGTCATTTACAAAAAAACGGTTATGACGTTACTTTTTTACAGGTAGATAAAGACGGCGTTGTTTCTGTTGAGGACGTAAAAAAAGCTATCAGAGATAATACGATTCTTGTAACTATAATGCACGCCAATAACGAAGTAGGCTCTATTCAGCCTATAAAAGAAATCGCTGCGGTTTTAAAAGAAATCAACAAAGAAAGAAAAGACAGAATATATTTTCATACGGATGCCGTGCAGACTGCAGGAAAGCTTTCTATTGACGTTAAAGATTTGGGAGTTGATTTGCTTGCCATTTCGGCTCATAAGTTTTACGGACCGAAAGGCGTTGGCGCGCTTTATGTAAAAAAAGGCGTAAATATTTCTCCCGTTATGTTTGGCGGACATCATGAAAGCGGACTAAGACCCGGAACTGAAAATGTCGCTTATATAACAGGGCTTGCGAAAGCTTTAGAAATTTCCATGGCAAAATTAAAAGAACATGACGAGAAGATTTTATATTTAAGAGAAAAACTTAAAAAAGGAATTTTAGAAAAAATTCCTGAAGTAACTATAAACGCAAGCGGCGAGAAAGCAGTGTCCGCAATATTAAACGTCAGTTTTAAATATATTGAGGGCGAATCTCTTCTTTTGAAACTTGATATGAAAGGCATAGCGGTATCTACCGGTTCCGCCTGCGCATCGGGTTCTTCGGAACCGTCATACGTTTTATCGGCAATGTGCGCCGAACCTATTGCCGCGCAGGGAACTGTAAGATTTTCATTCAGCTGTTATAATACCGAAGAAGAAATAGATTATGTTCTTGATGTGTTACCCGGTATTGTCGAAGATTTAAGAAAAATGTCTCCGGTGTGGAACAGAAAGACAATTACGAATTAAAAATTACGAATTACAAATCAACGCCAAGCGGCATATTGTTTTTTATTCGTCATTTGTAATTCATATTTTGAATTTATCTCTATTGCCTTGCTAATATTTGCTAAAAAGAGTAAAATATAGAAAAATTATTTTGGAGGGAACAATGTATATAAATTTTGCATCTGACTGGCCGGCTTATATTTTTATGGCGGCATTTTTATGGTTTATGACTTATGTTATAATGAAAGGACGCAGCCAAGAAGACGTTTCCGTTAAGGCTATTCCGGAAACAAAAAAGGTAAAATAAGAGGTCATAAATATGCGTAAAATCATTTGTTTTGCCGTTGCTATGCTTGTTTGCGCCGCGCCTGTATTTGCTTATGATGACGATGAAGATACAAAACAAAGATCGGAAATCGTTTTAAAACTTGAAATTGCTCCTGCGGGACAGATAAACACAAAAAATTCTATTACTCCCGGAGTTTCTTTCAGCGGAGAACAAATAGCCGATAATAACGGATTCTATATTGCCGCAGAATATTATTTTTATCTTTTCAAATTTTTGGGTCTCGGCTGCGGTCTAAAGCAGCAGTTTGAAAGGCATATTAAATATTTTGGCGATTTGAGCATTACTAATTTTTACTTGGCAGTTAAGCCAAAACTTCAGCTTAGACCGGAAGCCAAAGGCAGCAAGTGCAATGAATTTGTGTATCTTCTTTTTCAAGGCGGATACGGCATTTTAAACAGCGAATATAAGCTTAAACACGGCGGAGCGAATATTGATACTTCAACGGAAAACGGTTTGTATTATGCCGGCGGTATAGGGTTTCAGCTTAACAGTTTTATATTTGAAATTCTTTTTTGTGTAAATGAATCTAAAATTAAGGGCAAAGAAGCTTGGTCCGGAACCATGGACGCGACATATACTACCACTAACTTAAACGTAGGTTACAGGTTTGGTTTTTAGAAACGCTGCGGAGGCGTAAAAATGGCTGATAAATTTTCTTTTGACATTGTTTCGGAAGTTGACTTGATGGAAGTTGAAAATGCCGTTAATCAGGCATTAAAAGAGCTGGCGACCAGATTTGATTTTAAAGGCAGCAAATCTTCCATAGAATTTAATAAAAACGATAAAAAAATAACACTTGTTGCTGATGATGATTTTAAAATGAAGGCTCTTAAAGACATACTTGAGGGGCGTTTCGCGAAAAGAGGCGTTTCGATAAAATCGCTTGAGTATAAAGCGCAGGAAAAAGCTTTTGAAGGTTATATAAGACAGGTTGCGGAAATAATTTCCGGACTTCCGTCGGACAAAGCGAAAGAACTTGCCAAAATTATAAGAGATTCGAAAATGAAAGTTCAGACGCAAATAGACGGCGCAAAAGTGAAAGTTATTTCTACAAAAAAAGACGACTTGCAGCAGGTTATAGCTTTTTTAAAGCAGACTCCTTTTCCTTTGCCGCTGCAGTTTACAAACTACAGATAAAGAATATAGGATAGCTTCTAAACATCGGTTTTAAAGGCGGTTTCTATGTCAGTTCATAAAGGCAAACTACTGATTGTTGATGATGAACAGGGAATAAGAGAACTTCTTGTAAGCGAGTTTTCTAAACTGGGTTACAGTGTTTTCTTCGCTGTAAACGGCGAAGACGCGATTTTAAAACTGCAAGCCGAAAAAGCCGACCTTATAATTACCGATATGAAAATGCCTAAAGTTGACGGCGTTGACCTTCTGAAATTTGTTAAAGAACACTCTCCCGAAAGCGAAGTTATAATAATTACCGGATATGCCACTGTGGAAAACGCGCTTGAAGCAATGCACCGCGGTGCGTACGATTTTATACAAAAACCTTTTAATATTGACGAACTTGTGCAGCTTGCTGAAAAAGCAATGGAAAAAAACGAGCTTAAAACGCTGGTTTCGATTTACGAAGAAGCAAACAGTCTTTTTTCTCATTTAAATCTAAAAGATCTTTTGCCGGCTGTTTCCGATGCCGCGAAAAAAATTACCGGTTGTCTGCGCGCGTGCCTTTTTCTTCTTGATAATGACGGGAAAATTTTAACTTTTTGCCAGAACGATTGCGGCGCGGATAAAAAAGAGGTTGGAAAATTTGTTTCGGATGTATATTCTGATGAAACCAAACGTGGCGAGCCCATATTTTTTGATGCAGTTTCTGCTCCGCAAGAGTATAAAAGTATATTTGTCCCGAAACTTGACATAAAGTCTGTCCTGCTTTATCCGATGAGTTTAAGCGGAAAAATAACGGGATATTTGTTTTTAACTAAAAGTTCACAGTTTTCGCCTTTTACAAAAGCCGATTTGAAAAAGATTTCAGTGTTTGTTTCTCAGATTTCGCAGGCTGTTAATAATGCGCAGGCTTTTGAACGTCTTTCATCTAATAACGCTTCCTAGAAAGCTTTCGGAAAAATCCCAAATGTCATTTAAAAATAAAATTATCAATGTTAAAGCGGAAAAAATAGTTTTTCCGGGACGTTCCCTTTGCAGATGCGAAGACGGAATAGCTTTGTTTTCCGAAAGTCTTTTGCCCGGCGAGACCGCCGATGTTTTTGTGACCAGAGATAAAAAAACTTTCAGGGAAGGTTTCGTAAAAAATATTACGGAAAAATCTCCGGAAAGAATTGAGCCTGTATGCTCATCTTTCGGACGCTGCGGCGGATGTACTTTCCAGAATACCGAATATAAAAACCAGATAAAATACAAACAAATTTATACGGAAGAACTGCTGGGTGTTTTTGGCGTTAAAATAAACAAAATTTTGGAAAGTCCCGAAGTTTGGCATTACCGCAATAAAATGGAATTTAGTTTTTTCAGCGTCTATGATGCTGACAATAATGCTGTGCTTTCCTTAGGTTTGCATCAGCGCGGTAGTTTTAACAAATATGTTTCCGTTCCTCCTTGTTTTATCGCGGACAAAGATTTCCTTAAAGCCGCGGAAATAATAAAACGCTTTGCTATTGAAAGCGGACTTCCTGCTTATAACAATAGAACGCATGAGGGATTTTTCAGGCATTTGGTATTAAGAAAAGCCGTGAATGCAAACCAATTGCTTATAAATCTTGTTACAAATGCTGCGGATTTAAAAAAAGAATTTTTTGAACCTTTTGTAAAAGAACTTTCGGAGTTTGCCGGCAGTATATATTGGACGCAAAACGGCAGATTATCGGATGCTGTTGTAGTGGACAAAATAGAGCTGCTTTACGGAAACCCTTGTATTACAGAAAGATTAAATGTCGGCGGGGAAAATTACAGCTTTAATGTTTCGCCGTTTTCATTTTTTCAGACAAACTCAAAAGGCGCGGAAATTCTTTATAATGAGGTATTACGTTTGTTAAATCCGTCAAAAAATGAAGAATTGATTGATTTATACTGCGGAACTGGAACCATAGGCATATCTCTTTCGAAAAATGTGAAAAAAGTTATAGGAATAGAGCAAGTTCCCCAGGCTATAGACGACGCAAAAACAAATGCGGCTTTAAATAATGTAAACAATACAGAATTCTATGCGATGACAGCGGAAGAATGGTCGAAACAGCAGAATAAATACAATTACGAATTACGAATTACGAATTACGAATCAATAAAGAACGACAAACTCTCTATTGTTGTTGATCCGCCCCGAAGCGGATTGACCAAAGACGTGATAAAGTTTTTGCTTGAATCTAACGCAGGCAAAATAGTTTATGTTTCCTGTAACCCTTCCACCCTTGCCAGAGATTTAGCCGCCATTGCGGAAAGCGGACTATATACTATAAAAGAAATAACTCCCGTAGACATGTTTCCGCAGACCTACCACATAGAAACAGTTGTCCTTTTGGAGAAAAATAATACTTAATTATAAAATATTATAAAAACTAAAAATAATTGAAAAATAAATGTGTTTTTTATTTTGATATTTTGTTTTTTGAAAATAAAGCTTGACATATTATTATAAATATGTATAATTACTAACATTATGACAAGACCATCACAGAATATTGATAAAAAGTTAATAGAGATCGGAAGAAAAAAGATGATTGAGAACGGCATCTCAAGCATCAGCATACGTTCTATTTGTATAGAAGCCGGCGTTAATCTGGGAATGTTTCATTATTATTTCAAGTCTAAAGAAAATTTTATAAAAATTTTGTTAGAAAATCTGATACAGGATTTACAGAATTACTGGTTTAAAGAAATGGAAAGTTTGTCAACTCCGAAAGAAAGACTTGAAAGAGTTCTTTTTTTAAACGCGAAATTATATAAAGAAAAAAAAGGCGTTGTTGAAACTATGCTTAAAGGTTTCGATTTTTCGAACGAATTTTTTATTAAGATGATAAAAGAAACTCACAAGATAATCTACGCTTTCTTTTTTACTCTGATGAATGATTGCAAGAATGACGGCAGTCTTGATAAAAATATAGACAATTATAAGCTTGTTTCAATATTGTTCGGCGCGACTATGAATTATGCTAAGTATTGCGCGGAGGTATTTGCCGGCGAGCAGTATGATGAAGAAATACTGCATATGATAAATCTTTTAATGGAAAAATGTAAATAAAACAGATGATGAGAAGATGAGAAGCTGGGAGGTTGGGCAAAGGCAAGGATTTTTGTCATTACTCAATATTCAAACTTTTAAACATTTCATTTTCTAAAAATGGGAGAAGGGTATGAAAAAATTGAAGTTGTTGGCCGGTTTTATGGTTTTGTTTGCCGTGTCTTATGCTTATGCGTCCGAAAGCGTTTTAACTATGCAGGAATATCTTAATATGGTCTCGGAGAAAAACAGCGAACTTAAATCGGTTCAATCTAATATTGACGCGGTTAAGGGTAAAATAGCGGAAATTGAAAGAACGTATTCTTATTTTCTGTCCGCAGGCGCGAATTATGCTTATGACGCGAGCGGAAAGCCGTATTCATTTATTTCGGTAATAGGCAATCTTTCTAATTTTACTTATGACGCCAGTTTAAGCAGGCAGTTTGAAACCGGAACGCAGGTCTCCGTTGGGCTGCAGGGTTCTCACTGGAACTATAAATTTGATTTCGGCGGCGCGGATTACAGCGTAAGCGATATTTCTCCTTTTGTAAGGTTAAGCCAGTCTTTGATTAAAGATTTTGACGGCGGCGCCACAAAAGCGTCTATAGCGCAGGCAAGAGCAAGCGCAAACTCTGTTCTGTATTTACTTGAATACAGAAAGCAGAGCATTTTGCTTAATGCCAGACTTGCGTACTGGAATTTGTCTTATTCACAGACTGTAATAGACTACAGACAGGCTTCTTTGGACAGAACGAAAAAGATTTTGGAGTGGAACCAGAGAAGATATAATATGGATTTGGCGGAAAGGTCTGATATGCTTCAGTCCCAGGCAGCCGTAAAAATGAGAGAATTAAACCTCAGGCTTGCCTATGAGGAAGAAACAAGATCTAAAAGAGTTTTTAACCAGTTTTTGGAAATTCCGGACAGTTCTGCCGTTATTTACAATGTAGAAAGGTTTGACAAAATAGATATGAGTTTTGTAAACGCTTCTGCTCCTAACAGGAGAGGAACCAGATTTGATGTTTTATCAGCTTTAGAAGACGTTAAGAGCGCGGATTTCGCATCTCAGGCGCAGGAAAGAAACATGGGAGCAGATTTGGTTGTCGCCGGACAAATCGGAGCCAACAGTGCTTACGGAGAACTGGCGAACAAAACGAACAGCCTTTCGACAGGCGGTCCAAGCTTTGCCGTCGGGCTTCGCTACACTTTGCCTTTGGATTTTAGTTTGAGAAAAGATATAAACAAAGGTTTTGAATCGGCGAAGATTTCATCTCAAAAAGCCGCCCAGTCTGCTGCGGTAAGAGAAAATACAGATTGGCTTTTGCTTATGGATAATTGGAATAATGCTAAATTCCGCCTTAATTTAGCCAGAGAAATACAAAAAATACAGCAGGACAGAAATAATGAAGACCAGGATCTTTTGAGAAGAGGCAGAAGCACGACATTCTTTGTTTTGCAAAGCGAGCAGGATTTGGATGATGCGAATTTGTCTGTTTTGCAGGGAAAGCTGGAACTTATAAGTATATATGAATTGGCAGAAGCGTTTTATAACAATAAATAAGAAGGTGGGAAGTTGAGAGGATGAGAGGTTTAGTAACGACTTAGTTGTTGCTCAACATCTCACCTTCTCAACATCTCATCATCTGCTGTTAAAGGAGATGTTATTATGAATTTGGCAAGATTGGCTATTAAAAGACCTACTTTTGTTTTTTCCATTCTTATGGCGATGCTTGTTTTAGGTTTAGTTTCCTTAAGCAAGCTAAGCGTAAGAATGTTTCCTGATGTGGAATTTCCGTATGTGGGAGTTATAACGGCTTATCCCGGCGCGGGCGTTAATGAAATCGAGCAGCTTGTTACAAAACCTATTGAAGACGCAATGAGCGGCGTTTCGGGGTTAAAGCACGTAATGTCTATAAATCAAGATAACGTTTCCATTGTTTTCGGCGAATTTAATCTTTCAAAAGATCCTGAAATTGCCGCGCAGGAAGTCCGCGATAAAGTAGGGCAGATAAGACTTCTGCTTCCTGACAATATAAACGAACCTATTGTAATGAAAGCCGATATGGACAATATGCCGCTTATTACATTGGTTTTGAAATCAAACTATCTTACGCCGAAAGAACTTTATGATTTTGCCGATGATGTCGTTTCAAAAGATTTTGCGCAGGTTTCAGGTATTTCGCAGATAGGTATAGTCGGCGGACAAAAAAGAGAAATTCAGATTCAGGCAGATAAAAATAAGCTCAAAACCTATGATTTGACTTTGGGTACTCTTGCGGCAAGAATACTTGCCAATAGTTTAAATGTTCCCGCGGGAAGCGTCAACAGAGGTCCTACCCAATTGGCGTACAGAACCATGGGTGAGTTTTTGTCAATTAAAAAAATCGGCGACGTAGTCGTAAATTTTATGGGCAATGACCGTCCTGTGACTGTCAGGGACGTGGCAAAAGTAGTAGACGGAGTGCAGGAAGAAACTTCACGCGCGAGACTTAACACCAAAGATGATGACGGAGAAATAAAATCAGAAAACGCTTTGATAATTCAGCTTTACAGGCAGGCTAAAGGAAATGACGTTGCTATTTCCGACGAAGCCCAGGCAAAACTTAAAGAATTAAGCGCTAAATATCATGAAATGCGCGGCAATCCGGAACTTGCTTTAATTAACGATACTGCGCGCGGCGTGCGTATGAATATCGCGGATGTGAAAGATACTATTTTGGAAGGTATTTTCCTTGCCATTATAGTTGTTTATTTCTTTTTAGGCAGCTGGCGCTCCACTGTTATTACGGCTCTAGCTTTGCCTAACAGTTTAATAGGCGCTTTTTTATTTATGTATATCTTCGGGTTTAGTTTGAACGTTATTTCTCTTATGTCTTTGGCTCTTGCCGTAGGGTTGTTGATTGACGACGCGATTATTGTGCGTGAGAATATTTTCAGGCGATACGAAGAAGGGGAAGATCCGGTTACATCCGCAATTAAAGGGACAGACGAAGTTACTCTTGCCGTTGTGGCGACAACATTAGCTGTTATCGCGGTATTTTTTCCGGTATCTTTTTTAAGCGGTATAATGGGTCAGTTTTTCAGAGAATTTGGTTTAACCGTAGTTTTTGCCATGTGTATATCTTTATTTGACGCTTTGACCGTAGCTCCCATGCTGTCGGCATATTTTATTCCGTCAAAAGACGCGAAATTTAAAAAGAATCCGTCAAAAATCAAAGCGGTTTTTGCTTCGGCAGGAAGTCATATAGTAAAAATTTTCAGGGCTATGACGGTAGGCTGGTTTAATCCGGTTTTCAAAGCCGTCGAAGATATATACGTAAAAACAATCGGGTTTATATTAAAAACAAAAGGAATGAAGCTTGTTACATTTGGGGCGACTCTTTTTATTATAATATGCGTTATTTTTGCGGTAAAGATGGGAGCTTTAAAGCTTAACTTTATGCCTTCTTCCGACTGGGGCGAATTTAACGTAAATGTCAGAGCAAAGCCCGGAACTTCTTTAGACCGTATGGATCAATATTCCAAAGAAATCGAATTATTCATTATGAATCAGCCTGAAGTGGAATTGGTTTCTGCGTCAATAGGTTCGACCGGTATGTACGACAGTCCTGCCAATGAAGCGACTTTGTATGTTAAAATGCACCAGAAGTCTTCAGAAAAAAGTACTATAAAAAAATACGTAAAAGGCATTATTGCTATGTTCAGAAGTTCCGACGATGTCAGAAATACCGCTCAGATGAAAGATTATTTAAGAACGGTTTTTTCCGAAAAATACGGAGATGAATTGAATTTTTCTTACTTAAAGTCAGGCAGTCTCGGAGGAGGCCGCAGCGAATTTGTTGTTGAACTTACCGGCGCGGATGTGGATAAGCTGTATTCTGTAGCTCAGGTTTTAATGAAAAGATACGCGGAGATTCCTCATTTTGTAGATATAAGATCTAATTATCAGCCCGGAAAACCTGAAATACAGATTCAAATGGACACGGATAAAATGGAAAGCTTCGGCGTAAGTTCCGTTATGGCCGGTAATGAAATAAGAGGAATGATAGACGGTATAAAGGCCGGAAAATTCCGCGAAAACGGAATGGAATACGATATAAGGGTTAAATTTCAAGACGATCAAAAAGATATTGCCCAGATTTTTGACAATATTTATATTAACAACGTTAACGGCAAACTTGTCCGCCTTAAAAATGTGGCCCGTTTGGAAATGGTGGACGGACCTACGCAGATATTCCGTAAAGACAGAGCGCGTTTTGTTTCGGTTGAAGGAAACTTGTCTGCAGGCGGAACTATCGGAGCGGTGCAGGGTTTAGCGTTTAAGATATTTAATGAAGAAAAGCTAAAGAATCCGGATTGGGCGCATATAGAACTTAGAGCTTCGGGCAATGCCGAAGAAATGGCAAATATGGTGCAAAGCATAATGATAGCCGCATTGCTTTCGTTAGTGTTTATTTTTATGGTGTTGTCTTCGCTTTACGAATCAGTAATAACACCTTTTACCATTATGTCTGCCTTGCCTTTAGCTATAGTCGGAGCGATTTTGGCATTGATAATAGCGAGGCAGCCTGCGGATATGTTTACACTGATAGGTATGATAATGCTTTTGGGTATAGTTGCCAAAAACTCCATTTTACTTGTGGACTTTATTCAACAGAGAATGAGGGCAGGACATGTCATTGACGATGCGATAGTTATATCGTGCAGAACGAGGTTCAGACCTATTCTTATGACTTCTTTCGCCTTAATAGCAGGTATGCTTCCGACAGCTTTGGGTCTTACCGAAGTCGGCAGTTTCAGAAAGGGTATGGGTATAGTAGTTATCGGAGGTATTATAAGTTCTACTGTTTTAACATTGATAGTAGTTCCTGCCATTTTTGAGTATATGGATATGTTAAGGCGCTTCCTAAGAAGAATATTTAACAGACCTGAACACAGAATGGTTGATCTAAGCGATGACGAGCTTAAAAAAATGGATCTTTAAGCTACTATAATTACGAATTCAAAAATATAAATTATAAATCAACGAACGGCAAAAGGTAACTACTACTTTTTGCCGTTTTTAAATTTCACAAATATTTTACAAGGAATACTAGCGGAATACACAATAATAGGCTAAAATAATAATACAAGCTAGGAATCAACAAAAGGAATATAGAATGGAACAGTTAAAAAGACCGGTTATTTCTATGTTAATTCGAGGAAAGCTTTCTTTGTTGTCGATAAAGAAAGCAGCTGTTCTTTTTATATTGGGAAGTATGCTGGTGAACGGATTCGCATATGGAGCGACGGAAGCAAGC
>Ga0123353_10001612_pt1 | contig 27806 bp, 21 predicted proteins | sample TergutLab28metaG_3_FD_92763 | JGI IMG/M metagenome (GOLD analysis project Ga0123353, IMG submission 92763) | Labiotermes labralis P3 segment gut microbial communities from Petit-Saut dam, French Guiana - Lab288 P3 | ecosystem: Host-associated > Arthropoda: Insects > Digestive system > Gut ...
AACGGATGGATTGGCCACGGGCTTGGCCTCTTTGCGCTGTTGGGATTCCAACAGCGCAAAGAGGCCAAGCCCGTGGAAACGGTTCCACGAACCCATCAAAACACGGCGGATGGTCCACTAGCCTACGGCCTGCTTTTCAGAATTGGTGCGCCGCGGCGTAGCGGAGATGGCGGTGGCGGATGGCCATGTCTTTCATGGCCTGCTTGACACCGCGAACCCATGTGCTGAAATAGATGCGTTGACCGGCGGCGTCGATGATGACGAACGACCGCAGGAAGGGCGAGTACCGCACGTCGACGACCTCGTCGTGATACATCGTGATGACGCGCGTGCCGAGCATCTGCCGGGCGACGATGGTGGCGTTGTCGATCCGAAGCACCGCCTTGCGCCACAGCAGCAGCCCCACGCCCGCCGCCACGGCGACGCCGCCCAGCGTGCACACCAGCGACAACGGCATGTGCAAGTACGACGCCACACCCGCCGCCGCCCCGAACCCAAGCAGGACGGCCCACAGCAGCACGAGGATCGCACGGGCAGGCCTCAGCACCCACGCCTGCCTCTGCACATCCCACGGAGGCGTGAACTCCGTTGCGTCGGCCCGTGTATTCGTCTCGCTCTGCACCGCGCCGCTGAGCATTCGTGACAGAATGGACTGCACGACTTCGGTCAATGATCCTATGAACATGGGTTGGTCCATATGAACAGTCCGGCGATAGTTGTACGCGCGACGATACCCCGAGATCCCGCAAAATCACGCACTTTCCCGCCGGCTGATCCAGAAAAATTCATACGTCCGACGAGTTTTGAGAGTTTTCGGATTTCGGACTTTTTGGCGAACCCTTCGCGGCAGGGTGGACACACGTGCCGGCGAATGACATGGCGGGTTGGCTTGCCGTTTTGCGCCGTTGAAACAGCGCAAAACGGCAAGCCAACCCGCCACGTCGTTCGCCGGCACCGCGAGGGACGCCTGCGTCACGTGCGTGCGTCTGCCCCGCCCTGCCAGGGTGCCCATTGTTCTTCCCCGCCCGGTCGAGTATGGTTGACGCCATGAAAGTCGTCGTCACAGGACAAGTCGGGTTGGACAAGAAGCCGTTTCTGGATCGCGTGGTGGCCGCCGCACGGGCGGAGGGGTTTGAGCTGGGCGTCGCGCATGTCGGCAGGGGGATGTATGCCGAGGCGCCCGACGTGGCGGCGGGGCGGATCCTCGACCTGCCGCTGTCGCGCCTGACCAGCCTGCGGCGGAGCGTGTTTAAGGACATTCTCGCCCAGGCGGCGCGGGGCGGGAACATTCTCGTCAACACGCACGCGACGTTCCGCTGGAGGCACGGGCTGTTTTACGGCTTCGATTACGACCAGATGAAGGCCCTCGACGCCGAAATGTACATCGTCCTCGTCGACAACATCGACCGCGTGCAGTTCCGCCTCGCCCGCGACGGCCATACCGACCACACCCTCAAGGACCTCATGGTCTGGCGCGAGGAGGAAATTCTCGCGACGGAACTGCTCAGCCAGATCACGCGCGGGCACGGCTGTTTTTACATCATGTCCGTCGGGCCTGACGAATCCGTCGTGCAGGCGATGGTGAATTTGATTTGTCGGCCTCACATGAAGAAGGCGTATCTGAGTTTCCCGATGTCGCACGTGATGGGCGACGCGGCGATTCTGTCGCAGATCGAGACCTTCCGTCGCGAGATGAAGCGGCTGTTCACGTGCTTCGATCCGGGCGACGTGGAGGAGAAGTATCTTGCGAACATCGCCCTGGACGCGGTTCGCGACGGCGTGCGCGTGGTGGAGGTCGGTCCGCCGGGCGAGCGGGCGGTGGTGGAGGTCAGCCAACTGCTGGACATCGTCGCGGACATTGACGGGCAGATTTACGCGCGGGATTTCAAGCTGATCGACCAGGCCGACATGATCGTCTCGATGGTGCCGCAGCTTGTCGGGGGCCAGCCGGCGATTTCCAGCGGCGTCGAGCGCGAGTTGCAGCACGCCCACGAGGCCGCCAAGGACGTCTTCGTCATCTGGCTGCCGCAGGCGAACCCGTCGCCGTTCATCACGGAAACGGCAACGCGGGTCTTCCGCACGTCGGCGGAAGCGTTCAAATTTTTCGTGGACAACGACTACGTGCCGAGTCCGAAACTCGGCGGGCTGTTCGGGTGAGTGGGAGGGTTTTCGGTTCTCGTATACGATGAATTTATTTTTACCACAGAGGCACAGAGAACCACAGAGAAGGCGTTGGGGATTCCTCGAAACATGGCGTTTCGAAGCATTTCGTGAATCCCCAACGCCTTCTCTGTGGTTCTCTGTGCCTCTGTGGTAAAAGAAAACGTGCCCTCTACTCCCCGAAGCTCGTGCTGACGGCCCTGGCGGCGCGGATCATGTGGTAGTCGAGGGGGACGGTGCGGACTTTGTCTGCGACGGCGGCGATGGGGACGGAGTTGATGTTGTCGCCCTGGTAGACGACGAGCCGGTTGAATTCGCCGCGTTGAATCAAATCAAACGCCGCCGATCCGAAGAGCGTCGCGAGGCCGCGGTCGCGGGCGCTGGGGATGCCGCCGCGCTGCACGTGCCCCAGGACGACGTGGCGGGCTTCGATGCCGGTTTGTTCTTCGATTTGCGAGGCGACGAATTTCGCGACGCCGCCCAGCCGGATGGGGTCGGGGCTTGTCGCGTCGACGCGGTCGACGAACTGCTGTCCGCCGGCGGGCGTGGCGCCTTCACCGGCGGCGATGATCGTGTAGCGTTTGCCGTGCCGGCAGCGCTGCTCGCACGCGGCGATCACGCGGTCCATGCGGAAGGGAATTTCAGGGATGAGGATGACGTCGGCTCCGCCGGCGACGCCCGCGTGCAGCGCCAGCCAGCCGGCGTAGCGCCCCATGATTTCCACGACCATCACGCGGTGATGGCTGGACGCGGTGGTGTGGACTTTGTCCAGCGCGTCGGTGGCGGTGACGACGGCGGTGTCGTGCCCGAACGTCACGTCGGTGCATTCCAGGTCGTTATCGATGGTCTTGGGCACGCCGACGATGCGCAGCCCCATGTCGATGAGCTTGGACGCGCCACTCATCGTGCCGTCGCCGCCGATGGCCACCAGCGCGTCCAGCCCCTCTTGGTGATAATGGTCCACGACCCGCTGGCGGACGTCCTGGATCGTCCAGCCGCCGTGGCCGTCGGGCACGGCATACTTGGACGGATTGGCCTTGTTGCAGGAGCCGAGAATCGTCCCGCCTTGCGTGAGGATGCCGCTGACGTCGGCGTTGGTCAGCCGTCGTCGTCGGTTCTCGATCAAGCCAAGATAGCCGTCCTCGTAGCCGATCACTTCGATGCCGCCCGCCTGCGCCGCCTTGGCCACCGCGCGAATCACCGCGTTAAGCCCAGGGCAATCGCCGCCGCCCGTCATGATGCCGATTCGTTGTATGGAGGTAGTCATGGCCTCATTATCGGCAAACCGCGCGGGAAAACCAGAGTGTTCGGAAGTGGCGCAGAATCATCGCACGTGCATTATCCGGTTTTCCACGTGATCTTAGCATTCAGGCACGACAGGCCGCAGGCCCTGCCATTTTGCGTTGTAAAACGTTGTGAGCGACAGAACGCTTTGGTTATCACAACGATCTACAACGCAACATGGCAGGGCCTGCGGCCTGTCGTGCCTGAATGCGAGTCCTATTCGAAAAAAGGAATGTACACTTGTTCGTCGTTATTTTTTCCGTCGTCGCGCGAGCAGGCCTGCCGCGCCCGCCAGCAGGAGCGCTAGACTGGCCGGTTCCGGTATCGGTGTCGGCATCGGATGGGCGGGTTCCTCTGGGTCCGCGCCGGACTCCACGAGATACGGTACCGAAAAAGACGCATAGAGGTCCTCGATCGCGTCCATTTCCGACAGCAGGTGATCGTTGCCGACGCCCCAGACCCACCAGCGGCCATCCGAACTCAACGCGTAGCAGCAATACACGCCCATCGTCACCGCCACGATGTCGGCCATCACCTGCGCGCCCGCGTGATGCGGCGTCAGCAGGCCCGCGATCATGGCGTCCTGTCCCGCGTGGCTGAGGTTGTTGGGTTCCCACAGGAACAGGCGTCCGTCTTTGACGGCCAGGGTCACATCGTAGCGTGGCGTGGCGATCGACGCGCCGCCTGAAGAATAGAACGCCGACATGGGATCGAAGGGATCGTCGATTTCTGGAGACGTCAACAGGCCCAGCAGGCTCGTTTCCAGGGTGTGCCACATCTCGCCGATGCGGGCCTTCTCGTTTGTCACCGGGCAGCATTCGTCCGGCTCCGCGTTGGGCGCTCCGCCCGCCGCGTGCGCGTCCGGCGCCGCCACTCCGCAGGCTAGCAACAGCGTCGCCAGCCGCCCCAACCATTGTATTGTTCGCATGCCACGACTCCCCATTCATGCGTACACCCCGACCCCGCGACATGGACGATGCGTCCACATCAATGCCTCATGAAATCAGCCGCGAAAACCAACGTTCTGTGCCGCACGCACGACGAAACCGAACGCATCGCGAATGATGAGCGGATTCCCTTCTGATGTTGCGGTGTATCCTGTCGAAAACACAGGCGTTTCCCGTGTATTCTCGTGTTGGAAGTCTGCGGACACCGCTACGGAAAAAGCAAAACGGCTCTACAAGGGGTTCCCTCGTACCGCGTCGGCGGCCACCAAACTCATCGCCCGGCGCCGCCCGCTCACCCCGATTCTCATGAACGCCCGCACCAACATGCCGCATCCATGACCCAACGAGAATGTAGATTACGAATTCCTCCGCGGCAAATCGGCGGCGAAACTTAGAGCGGTTCACGATTTGCTGTAGCTGTTGGCCTGCCTGCGGCGTCGCCAGGCGGCGTCGGCCTGCATCGCCGATGCGTTGCATCGGCTGCTTCGGCCTCCTGGCCTGGCTCGTCCTCGGCGACGGCCAACAGCTACAGCAAATCGTGAACCGCTCTAATCCAGGGCGATCCACATCAGCCGGCCTTGGTTTGAGCTAAGGCCGTCACGAGGTCTGTCCGATAGTTTTGTATGCGGCGCGTGCGGGATGAACGTCGCGTCGACAGGGACGGAGAGGTTCACCATGAATCAGTTGAAGATCGGGCTTGTGTGCATCGGGGTTGGGTTGTCGATCGCTGGCGTCCGGGAACTCATGCTCAGCGCGAACGCGTCGTCGATGCCGCAGACGATCAGTTGCCGGCAGTTGGCCGAGCGGGGGTACGACGAGAATGCCCATGTCGTCCTGACGGATGCCGTGTGCGTGACCGCGTGGATGGTCTACAAAGGCAAGGGGGTCAAGGGGCCTTGGGAGCATGTGTATTTTCCCGTCATCGCCGAGGACGATCCGTGGGTCGAGGAGGCGATGGCGGCGGACCAGGCCGGTCAGAAAGTCAGGACGACGCCGCAGAACATTCGCGTGCTGTTGAAATTCAAGAACGTCAAAAACGAGAACGAACTGGACTCGCGGCTGACGGTGCAGTATCGCAAGCACGGGGGCATTCACGGAACGATCATCAACGACATTGACTCGTTGGACGCGAGGGAGAAGACGCTTCTCCGGCAGGGCTATCGCGACCTGGACGTGGACAATGTGTGGATTCTCGAAGTCGACCGCGCGCCGTCGGCGACCAAGGCGTTGGCGCTAACCGGCGGCGGCGTGGCGGGCGTTGTTTTGGGTGGTTTGTGGATCCTGTGGCCGTACCTTCGTCCACGCCAGACGGTGCCGACGATCGAGAGTGTTCAGGCGGAGTTGTCGCCGCACAACCCCGATGCCCATAACGATTTTGCATGGCCCGGGCGCAACGCGGAACCGCGAGCGCAGCGCGAGCGGGACGAGGCCCAGTTGGCGCAATTTCGCCGCGGCGAGGAACAGATCATTCGGTGACGGCGTCGGTTTCCCATACCTGTTTCGCCACGGCGCCGAAGCGGGCGACGACGTCGTCGATGGTGAACCACTCCTGGCCGGTCATGTAGGTGCGGATTTTTCCTTTGAACGGGCGTGTCCAGTGGGCGGGGATGGCCTTGGCGCCGACGACGGCGCCGACGATGCTGCCGGCGGTCGCGGCGGTGCAGTCGTTGTCCAGGCCCATCGCCACCGTGTTGCCGATGACCTTGGTGACGTCTCGGCCGCCCAGGGCCAGGCCGAAAATCGTCAGGCAGGCGTTGTTGATCGTGTGCACGCCGTGCATGTCGTGGAATTTCTCGTCCACCAGTTGCCTCGCGTGGCGGTAGTCTTTGACCGTCTCCGCCATGTTCAATCCCCAGCGGATGCCTTCGGCGACGCGGCAGCGGCGGGGGATTTCGCCCAGTCCGATTTCGCAGGCCCGCATCGGATCGTCCACGGCGAAGGCGGCGGCGATGACGGCGGCGAAATACATTTCGCCGTAAATGCCGCCGAAGCGATGGCTCAGGAACGCGTCGCGCCAGGCGAGTTCGGCCGCCTTCGCCGGCCAGCCGGGCGCCGCGTAGCCCCACGGGTCGCTGCGAATGTCCGCGCCGATCCACTCGACGTACGGGTTGTCTTTTTCGCCGGCCCGTTTCCAGCTCACGCCTTTCTTGAGATTTTCCAGGGCGACGTGTTCGGCGGTGCAGGCGACCGGCAGATATTTCAGCCAGGCCTTTCCGACGTCGGCGGTGGTGAAATGCACGCCGGAATCTTCGAGAATCAGCAGCCCCAGCAGGGTATAGGTGAGGTCATCGTCGACGGGCACGTGATTCATGCGGCCACGCGTGTAGTCCTCGCACGGGCTGAGGAGGTAGCGTTTGTGCCACGGATTGTTCGTGAACGCCCAGTAGTCCTCCGGCGGCATGGGCTGCCCGGCGTGGGCGGCGAGGCCTTCCATTTGCTCGATGGAATTGAACTCCACAATGGCCCCGAGCGTGCAGCCGGCCGCCCGAGCCAGGTACGCGCCACGAACTTTCTCGGCGTAGAGTTTGGGATCGAATCGCTCCCACAGCCGCCTCGGTCCAACCGGGCGCCGCGAGTGAATCGCCGCCAGCGCGTTGGGTTCATTCGCCACGATGGTCGCCCTGGGCTTGGCCTTGCGAAGCTCCGCCACCGCCCGCCGCAACGCCGCCAGGGCCGGCTTCACCGCGGGATGGATGTTCACCCCCTGATCGTGCGCCTGAAACATCCAGTCGTTAAGCTGAGCGACGAGTTTGCCAAGTTCCGTACTTTGCGACAAGGCCATGGTGTTCTCCAAAAATGATGACGCGTGCAACGATAACAGAAAACCAGCCGCACCGCCATGCCGAATGGATTGGGGGGGGTAAACGCATGTAATGTGACGCGGGCGTCTCGCCCGCGTGTGGCGAGGGCATCTTGCCCTCGCGGACTGTTCCACATGGCTGACGCAATGGAAAAACAACGGGATTCAAGGCCGGACGCGGGCGCTCGCGCCCGCGAGACACGCGGGCAAGATGCCCGCGTCACGAGATCAGGGCCATCGCATTCTCGTAGCACGGGCGTCTCGCCCGTGAGTCGCATGGGCGTCTCGCCCATGCAAACACTCCAAAAGGGTAATGGTTCTATGCCCTCCACGGGCGAGACGCCCGTGGGACTCACGGGCAAGATGCCCGTGCTACGGAGAATGCGATGGCCCTGGTCACGAGATTCGCGCTCTTGACTCTGGGCCGCGATTGTCTAAGCTTGTGGCTTGTCGTGACATTACGCTTGTCGTGACGGGATCACTATACGTGCTTACGAGAGTGCCGCGATGATTTCCAGGAATGTGACGGTTGTAGGTTTGCAGTGGGGCGACGAAGGCAAGGGTAAGATTGTCGACGCCTTGTCTGATGTGTGCGATTACGTCGCCCGGTTTTGCGGCGGAGCCAACGCCGGGCACAGCGTCGTCATCGGCGACCAGAAATTCGCCCTGCACCTGATTCCGTGCGGTGTGTTCCGCCCGCGCGTGGTCAACGTGATCGGCAACGGCGTGGCGTTCGATCCGACGGTGGCGGTGAAGGAGTTGACCGCCCTGCAAGGCCGCGGCGTGGAGGTCGGGCCCGGCAACCTGGCGATTTCGGCGGCCGCCAACGTCGTCATGCCGTATCACAAGCAGCAGGACAGCCTTTCGGAAGCCTCGCTGGGCGACGGCAAGATCGGCACGACGTCCCGCGGTATCGGCCCGTGCTACGGCGATAAGGCCAATCGCTCCACCGCCATCCGCGTGGCCGACCTGATCGATCCCGACGTGCTCGCGCCGAAAATACGGACCGTCGCGGCCATCAAAAACAAAATTTTCGCCGCCCTCTACAACGCCGCGCCGATGGACGTCGAAGCGATCGTCGCCGAGTACGTCGAGTTGGGCAGGCGGATCAAGCCGCACGTCACCAACACGGGCACGATGTTGCGTAAGGCGATCGCCGCCGGCAAACGCGTGCTGTTCGAGGGCGGGCAGGGCAGCCTGCTGGACGTGGATCACGGCACGTTTCCGTTCGTGACGAGTTCGTCGGTGACGTCCTGCGGCGTGCCGACCGGCTCGGGCGTCTCGCCCGCCGACGTCGGACAGGTGGTCGGGCTGATCAAGGCCTACAGCACGCGCGTCGGCGGCGGACCGTTCCCGACCGAGCAGGACAACGCCATTGGCAACACGATCCGCGAGCGAGGCCGCGAGTACGGCACCACGACGGGCAGGCCTCGCCGATGCGGCTGGTTTGACGCGGTGGCGGTTCGTTACACGGCGGACCTGTCGGGCGTGGCGGAGTTGTCGTTGTCGCTGCTGGACGTGCTCAGCGGGCTGGACGAGGTGAAGATCGCCGTGCGGTATCGTCGCGGCGGCGCGGTGGTGGAGGACTTCGACGCGGCCTCGATGGACGGCGTGGAGCCCGAATACGAAACGCTGCCCGGCTGGTCGCAGGACATCACCGCCTGCCGCCGCTTCGAGGATCTGCCGCCGATGGCCCGAGCGTACGTCGATCGCGTGGAGCAGCTCGTCGGCCGACCCGTGGGCTTCATCAGCGTCGGGCCCGAACGCACGCAAACCATCCACCATCACACGAAAATCGAAGGACTACGCTGATGCCTCCCGATCTGAGTCCGCAACGGATCCTCGAACGCTGCTCGGCCCTGGGCCTGGCGCCCGAGCGGTTGCCGCGACACGTCGCCATCATCATGGACGGCAACGGGCGGTGGGCCCGCGCCCGCAACCTGCCGCGCTCGGCGGGGCATCAGGCCGGCGCGGACGTGGTCGAGCAGATCGTCACGGCCGCCGCCGAACTGGGGCTCGACGCCCTGACGCTCTACAGCTTCTCCGTTGAAAACTGGCGACGCCCCAAGGAAGAGGTCCAGATGCTCATGTACCTCTACGCGGAATACCTCCGCCAGCAGCGACAGACGCAGTTGGACCACAACCTCCGCCTGCGGCACGTCGGGCGGCGAGAAGGGCTGCCCCAAAGCCTGCTCGACGAGTTGGACCGCTCCGTCGAATTGTCCGCCGACAACACCGGCATGTTTTTGTGCCTGGCCCTCAACTACGGCAGCCGGGCGGAAATCACCGACGCCGTCCGCCGCATCGCCTCCCGCGTGCGCGAAGGGTTGCCCGACGACGCCATCGACGAGAAATTGATCTCCGACTCCCTCGACACCCACGGCGTGCCCGACCCCGACCTGCTCGTCCGCACCGCCGGCGAAATCCGCCTGAGCAATTTTCTCCTCTGGCAGATCTCTTACGCCGAACTCTACGTGACCGACAAACACTGGCCCGAATACACGCGCGACGAATTCCACAAATCCCTCCACGCCTTCGCCGCCCGAAGCCGACGCTTCGGAGGACTCGACTCGACGAATACGTGACGGAAAACGGTAGCCAGTAGCCAATAGCCAATAGCCAGTAGGTATGAATGAGCGTGCCGTAACCAGGGCATACTGTCGACGTGCCTTATGGTATCGAATCGCAGGTCTGCGAAGCTTCGAGACTCCTCTCTCGAACTGGATGTTTGTTTTTACCGTCGGGCGGCGAAAACCCTATTGGCTACTGGCGGATGGCTACTGGCTTTCTGCGGGAAAATTTCCAAAGTCACGGTTGACTTTTCCACGGCGTTTGGCATAATAAGCCGTTTCTCTTTAGGTACAAGGAGCCGATCGTGTACGCGATTATTGAAGATAGTGGTTCGCAGTTTCGGGTCAGCGAAGGCGATGTGTTGAACGTGGACCTCCGCGAGTTGGCCGCCGACGCCAAGGACGTGGAGTTTTCGCGCGTGCTGCTGGTCAGCCATGAGGGCGACATCCGCGTGGGCACGCCGTACGTTGCCGGCGCCAAGGTGCAGGCCGAGGTCGTCAACGCCGAAGCCAAGGGCGAGAAATTGTACACCTACCATTTCCGCCGCCGCAAACACTCGCGCAGCAAGACAGGCCATCGGCAGAAATACTTGCAGGTCAAGATCACGAAAATCGTCGCGTAAGATCGCGACGGGGCAAACGTATGTGCATTGTCCGGTTTGTCGTATGACTTCCGGGCTTGACGCAACTGGCCGCAGGCCCTGCCATGTTGCGTTGTAAGACGGTATGACAGACAGAACGCTTTGTCTGTCACGCCGTCTTACAACGCAACATGGCAGGGCCTGCGGCCAGTTGCGCCTAAACACACATCTCGTGCGAAAAGGGGAATGAGCATGCGTTTTCCCCGTGAAAAATTCGCGGTATTCGCGGTATTCGCGGCCATTTGATAGAATGTCCCGACACGGTGAAAGGACGCCATGAACATTTTTCTCGCGGGCATTATTCAGGGGTCGTTGGTGGAGGCGGCGATTCATCGGCAGGACTGGCGCGAGCCGATCAAGGCGGCGTTGGCGGGTGTGGCCGGTGCGGAGGTGTATTGCCACTACTCGCGTCATCCGAATTCCATCACGTATGACCTGCCGGAGATTCGGGCCACGCTGGCCGAGGGCAATCGGTTGGCGGGGCAGTGCGACGTGCTCATCGCGTACGTGCCCAGCGCGTCGATGGGGACGGCCATCGAAATGCACGAAGCCCGCCGCGGCGGCGCGGTCGTGCTCGCCGTCACGCCGCTGACAGTCAACTGGGTCATCCGCGCCTACAGCGACCGCATCTTCCCCGACATCGCGGCGCTGACACAATTCCTCGCCAGCGACGAATTCACCGCCCTGGTGGCGGAGCGGCGGGCGCGGTAGTTGTCGCGGGCTGTGACGTGGTATTGGCCTCTTCGGCATCCAGGCCGGCGTCGTGATTGATGGCCTGGATCGCTTTGGTAATTGCTTCGGCATTGTTTTTGTCTTTAACAAATTTCTCAAACGCCTTCAGGTTCTTCTGAATCTCTTCATCGCCACGCTTCTGTTCTTCCGCCGAAACACTTTCAGCCCACCATTTGAGTTGCAGGGCCGGCATGATTTTTTTCAGCCATTCGCCATGCCATTTTCGTTGATATACGTGTACTTCTTTGTCTCGGGCGATGGCCAGGCACGCCGCAATCGAATCCTCCGTGAAACGAAGCGGAATTTTGACGAGATTGGATGCCAGGATGGATGGATCATCTGTGTGATCTTCAACCCACACGTCCCAGTGTCCCGGTACGAGCCACCCAGACCAGTCTCTTTCCATATCCGTCGAAAACTCATATGTTTCGCCTGGAGCGATAGAGGTCTGTTCCGGGGCAGGCGCCACCATTGCGGTCCATGTTTCTCCGTTTACTTCAACCGTGGTGTGCGTCATTCGACCTAAACTGTATCCGTACGGACGTCTCGTGGATTCAGGAACGCGAAATTGTACCTTAACAGAAAGGGATTCTTGAGGCTTGGGCATTTTCCATGGTGTTTTGCCTGTGTTCTGAAAACGCACTTGGAATGAAACATCCTGGCCAAACGAAAATGAATCGCCGTTGGCTACAAGAATGATTTTGTGCGATGGTTGCTCGGAATCTGAGGTTTTTTCTTCGCCCCAAACGGCGAACGTGTGGCAAAGTACACAGAGTAACGTCACGGCCACGGAAGTTCCCACAACTCGTTTGGTGATCGTCATGATTGAATAATACTACAACGCGATAAACGCGCACGCAATACGGCTGGACTTCCCCAAGTAGGATGTATCCAAAGCTTCTGGCATCAGGATGACTGCTGATACCTCAAATACATATGGCCCTGCCTGTCCTGGCCCCGTGAGGGGCCGCGTTGGGTAGCCCAGGGCCGCCCGTACTCGGGCGCGCCCTGGGACTGGGTGGTTTTCTATGTTCTGTTCGTGCCTGACGCCACTGGCCGAAGTCGCGCACGCGTGGCCTGACGGCTTCGAATAACGCGCATATTTTCCTGTATATGTCGTTCGAAGCCGTCTTCGCGTGATGGTGCGGCCTCGGCCAGTGGCGTCAGGCACGAACAAAGAATTCCCTCAAGCCCTGTCCCCCAGGGCTCGCCCGAGTACGGGCGGCCCTGGGCTACCCAACGCGGCCCCTCACGGGGCCAGGACAGGCAGGGCCAACAAAATACATAGCGCCAGAATTTTTTGTCACCTCTCGACTACGAAGCGCCCGTCGCCGCGTCACTGCGTCTCCGTGTCGCCATTTTTTCTTCTCGCCCGCGCCGGGGAGACGTGGCAGATTTGTCGGTAGGGGCAGTAGGGTGGGCAGGTGGCGGCGGGGCGTGTGTGGAATTGGCCTTGGCGCATGGCGTGGATGTGGGCGGCGACGCATTGTAGTGCCTGGCGGTGCGGGTCGTTGGCGGGGTCGGGCGTTTTGTATTGGTATAGGCCTGCGCGGCGCGACAGGCGGCCGAAGAAGCGCATCTCGCCTTCGCCGCCGACGCGGTGGAACGCGCCGCCGAGCCAGTCGTCGTCGTGCCCGTTGGTGGCGGCGTTTCCGTCGGAGGATTGTCCGTCGGAGCGGCCTTCGCCGCCCAGCAGCGTGCGTGCGGCTTCGACGTAGAGGGGCAGTTGCATGTGTCGGGCGGCGCGGATGTCCTCGCCGGTGGGCAGCGGGCCTGTTTTGTAGTCGACGACGAGCATGCCGGCGGCGCCGTCGATTTCCACGCGGTCGATGCGGTCGATTTTCCCGCGGAGGCGGATCGTCGCGCCCGGCTGATCGGGCGTGCCCGGCAGGCCGAGCGTCACGGGCTCACGGCGGCTTTTCGGGTCGAGCATGTCGTCGGCGGGGCCCAGGCCCGCGTCGGTGCCGAAGGCGAATTCGCAATGTATCGGCCTGGCGAGCAGGGTGTCGTCGAGCTGATTTTTCACGTAATTTCGCAGGGTGGCCGCGAGTTGTTCGCGCTGGAGCGCCCACAACACAGGGTAGGGCGGCGCCGTCGCTTCGACGCGGGCGGCCTCCGCGGCGAGGGCGTCCGCCAAGGCTGTCTCGACGCGGGATGGTTCCATGTGGACCAACGCCGACGTCGGGTCGTGCGCCGTCAACTCGCTCACGACGCGCCACAGCACGTTGTGGCAGAACGTGCCCGCGCTGACGGCCTCCAATTGGCGTTGCGGCACCGCCAGCGGACGCAGATGCAGCAGATACGACGCGAAAAACTGCCACGGACATTGGCCGTACGCATTGAGCGAACTGGCGGAGAAAACCATCTCGTCGGGCACGGCCTGCCGCAGCCGCTCGAGCAGATCGTCGTGGGAAATCTGTCCGTCGAAGCCGTCGCATTCGGCGGTCTCCCAGCGGCGTTGCATGGCGAGTTGACCGGCGGCGAGAAACTCCGTCGCGTCGGCGGGGCGGTCGTTGCGGGGTGCGTGCGGCGGCGTGTCGTGCGGTTGCGACAACGCCCGCGCGGCAAACGCGTCGCGTGGCGAGGCGATATCCGCCGGCGGTGGGATGAACTGGTCGGCGGGGATTTCCACGAATTGGCCCGCCGTCTTCACCGCGTCCAGGCCGCCGACGGACGCGAGCAGGCTTTCCAGAAACGCGCTGGCCAGTTTCGGCTTGCCGGCGGTGTCGCTGGATTGGAACGAAATCGTCAGCGACCGTTTCGCCCGCGTGACGGCCAGGTAAAACAGCACCATTTCTCGCGCGTTGAGGTCGCCCCTGCCGTCGAGCACGAGGCCGTGGCGCGCCCACGCGGCGCGGTTGGCGTCGTGGATCAACGCGTTCTCCCTCGCCGGCTGAGGGAACGCGCCCTCCTCGACACCGACGAGGAAGACGTGGTCGTAGTGCAGCGCGCGGGCGTCGAGGACGTCGAGGACGTCGACGAGGGACTCGCTCCTGGCCGCGGGAATCAAGGCCGCCGACAGGGCGGAGCGAATATCCGCCGGCGTGAGGGGCGCGTCGGGCGATTCGTTGGCGTGCAGGTCGGCCAGTGTTTTTTCGAGCGTGGCCAGGGCGCGCAGGTCGGCGGCGATTCGTGCGGCGTTTGGGCTTGCGTTGGCGGCGGGGCGGTCGTGCGTTGCGGTATGTGGGTATTGATCGAGAATCGCCTGCCGCAGCTCCAGCCGCCGCGTCAGCCGCAGCAGGCCCGCTGGCGACGTGGCGGATTCGCATGCGTCGAACAAGGTGTCCAGCATTGCCGCCGCCCGCGTCAGGTCGGCCGGCTGAACGGACATGTCGCCGAGCCGCTGCGCCGTCGATCCGCCGCCGGGTGTGGCGTCCTCCGCCTCGCCGGATTCCCTCCGGTCCGTCGCCGCGAGGAGTCGGGCCTTGAGCCGCTCGGCCGCTCGACCGTACGCCGCCCTGCCGCCGAGCACGTTGCCCTCGCGAATGATCGTTTCAGCCAGCCAGACGGTTTGGGCGTCGAAATCCGGCCCGAGCGCCCGCGGGCGGAAGTAACTGTTGCGAATCGTCCGCAGGACGTGGCGGAATGGGAATTCGCCGTTGACGGCGATGTCGGCGGCGTCGAGGACGAACCGCGTGAGCGGGCTTTGCGTCAGCGGGGCCGGCCGCGGCGCGATCGGGATGCGGTGCTCGGCGAAAATGCGTTCGAGTGTCGGCGCGACGGCCTCCAGCGACCGCGCGAGCACGGCGATTTTCGTTTGTTCGTGCGGTTTTTCGCCAGCAACGGTGTCGACGAGCCGTCGTTTGACCCGCCGCGCGACAGCGGAAAGTTCCGCGTCCAGTCCGGCGGCGGCGATGACCGTCAGCCCAGGCGGCACGGCATCGGGTGCGGCGCGAAACGTGCCCAGATCGAACACCGTCGCCGCCAGGCCTGCCAACGGCGTGGGCGTGGCCGCGGGAGGCAGGTCGATTTCCCGCAGCCGCGGGCCGAACTCCGCGCGAAGTTGTTGTCGCGTCCGGGCCGTCCATCGCCACATCCGCTCGCGCGAGTCCAGCCCGTGCGGCAGCGTCACGAGCAGCCGCTCCATCCGCGACGCGAGCAGGCCGAGCATGCGAAGCTGCGTCGGCGTGAGATCGGTGAACCCGACCAGGGCGACGGCGGCAACGCCCTCCAGCGCCGGCAAGGCCTCCCCGGCAGGCCACTCCGCCAGCAGCCGACGGGCCATCCACATGTGCCCCTCGACGTCGAACTCGTTGTGCGAGATCAGATCCTGCTGGTACCAGCGATAAATTTCCAGCAGGTCGGCCTGTTTCGGTTCGGCCGGCGCGGCGGCCAATGCCCGCGCCAGATCCTCCGGTTCGACGGCGGCCCGTTTGAGTTCGGCGATGGCGCGATCCAACGCCGCAATCACGCCCGGCGTCTCCGCGACGGCGGTTAGCGCCCGCAGCCGCCCGGCGGCGACAAGTTCCCGCACGATCTGCCGCAGCCGCTGATGACGCACCGCGGGCGACAGCAGCGTCGCCGCCGATCCCGCGCCGGCGAGCAGCCGACCCGCCAACGTCGCAAACGTCATCACCGGCGGCGACAACAGCACGCCCGCACCGGACTCGGCCAGCAACTGCCGCCGCAGCCGATCCGCCGTGATGCCGTTGGGCGCCACCAACACACACCGCCCGCGTCCGGCGGAGTCCACGTGCCGCCGGTAAAATGCCATCGCGACTTCGCGCACCCCCGCTCCCGCGGGCCCAGCCAACAACACAGGCCCGCCCGCCCGCAGGATCTCCTCCACCAAATTGGCCGATCCGATCGCCATGACGCCATTGTGCACCGCGGCTGTTTTTTAGTCACGAAAATATGTCCATTCGATTTCGCTCGGTCTTCGCGAAGTCGGATAGTCTAACGCTTGCCGACAGGATCGTCCTGCCGCGCAAAAAGACAAGCCACCGCGAGGGATTTTGCGTAAGATATTCCTGTGTCCGATCCCAACGACAATTCGTTTCCGCGGTCGCGTCGGCTGGCGGGGCGCGAGGAGATCTCGCGGGTGTTTGCGAGCGGGCGGCGCAAGAGCGATCGCGTGTTGACGCTGCTTGGGCTGCCCAACGGCTTGCCGCACGCGCGGGCCATGGCCGCGATGTCGCGGCGGCACGGCTCGGCCGTCACGCGAAACCGCCTCAAACGCCTCTGTCGCGAAGCCTTTCGTCTGTCGCAATCGCACGTGCCCGGCGGGTGGGATTGGGTCCTCATTCCGCACGCGGGGAAAATGCCCACGCTGACGCAACTGCGGGAATCGCTCGTGAAACTGGCAAGCCTGCTGGCCACGTCGCCGTCGTCAGGCCCGGCTGCGGGAGAATCGCCATGATCGCCCCGCTGCGATGGGTGAGCCGGTTGTTGTCGTTCGCCTTGGTGCTGCTGGTGCGGCTGTACCAACTCACGCTCCGTCCGATCCTGGGCGGACAGTGCCGGTTCATCCCCTCGTGCAGCGAATATTTCATCGAAGCCGTCCGTCGCCGAGGCCCCGTGGTGGGCCTGGGCCTGGGCATCTGGCGGATCCTCCGCTGCCATCCGTTCGGCGGCAGCGGGTACGACCCGGTTCCGGAACGGCGGCGACGTAAATAGCGAGTTCAGCTCAGCGGCTTCAGCCCGTTCGTCTTGCGGATCGCCTGGGCCGAGGCCAGCAGGTGTCGCTCGCTGGTGAGGAGGTCGGAAAAATTTCCGGTGGTGATGCCGAGGCATGCCGCCGCGTCGGCCATGCGACCGCCGCATGCGTGCAGCACGTCCAGCAGGAAGGCAGCCACCCGCCAGAAACGGAAATCGCGCACGCCGATTTCGAGTCGGCGCGGGGCGTCTTCGCCTCGCCCTCGTGGGGTAAATATACACTCGGCCACGTGCGCCGGCAGCGAGGCCGGGCCGGCGTCGAGGAACGTCTGCCGATCCATTTCGCGCCGGATCTGGCAGGCGATGTTCATCCGAAGCCGCCGCAGCGCCAGCTTCTTGTTGTCATGCTGCGACCGGCTGTCGTCGCCATGGGCGCTCACGCCGCTGCGTCGATGATGCAGCCGCACCGCCGACGATACCTTGTTACGATGCTGCCCGCCAGGCCCGGACGATTTGTAATAATGCACCTCGCACTGGGCCAGCAGCGCGTCGTCGTCCAAGGCCAATGGATCGTCGTTCGTCATGGCGACCATGATACCACGATAATATCTTTACAGTTTCCAAACGGCGTTTCTGTTTGTACAATCTTCGAAATCGTGATGTATCACGTGTCGCGAATCGGGCGGTTTGTTTTGGCTGTGGTATCCGTGCATATAAAGGAATTGCTGCGATGGCTATGAAGAAAATGTTCCTGGCGTTGTTTGTGGCGGCGTTGTCGGCGGCGTTCGTGATGGGTGGCTGCGGCGGCCCGCAGGCGACGACGGCTCCGGGGCAGACGGTTTCGACGGAGCAAGGCGACGCGACGAAGCAGACGACTGCGCCGGAACAGAAGGCCGCGACGGTGGCGGCGCCCGTGGCCAAACCGGTCGTCGTGATCGTCAAAGGCGACGATCCGGTGGTGATGATGGCCCAGGCGTTCGAACTGCTGGGCGGGCTCAAGCCGATCGTCGGCGACGCCAAGACCGTCGTGCTCAAGCCCAACCTCACGGGCATGATGGGCGGCGAGTACAAGGGCGTCTCCACGAGCGGCGAGGTGATGAGCGCGCTGCTGGGCGAATTGAAAAAGAACACCGACGCCACGCTCACCATCGCCGAAGGCCCCGGCGGCGGCCGCATCGGCTGGATGGTCCGTGCCACGAACCTGGAGAAGGCCGTCAAGGACTACGACGTCGAAGTGATCGACACCAACGACGTCAACACGCCGCGCGTCCGGGTCGAACTGCCCGACGGCCTGGCGTACAAACATTACGACTACCCCAAAGTCGTCAAGGAAGCCGACGTGTTCATTAACGTGCCGGTGATGAAGACGCACCAGCTTTCCGGCATCACGATCGGGTTCAAGAACCTCTTTGGCTACTTCCCTGGCGGGCAGCGGCGCGGCGTGTATCACGACCAGTACTCCGATGCGCTGATCGACATGGTGACCATCCGCAAGCCGGACCTGATCGTCGTGGACGCCCTCCGCGGCATGCAGGGCCGCGGACCGCTGTGGGGCTCCATCGTCGAACACAACCTGATCATTGTCGGCACGGACATCGTGGCCGTGGACACCGTCTGCGGCGCGCTGATGGGCCAGCCGATCGAGCGCATTCCGTACACGAACAAGGCCGCCAAGATGGGCATGGGCGTGGCGGACCTGGCGAACATCGAAATCCGCGGCGAAAAAATCGAGGACGTGAAGATCGACTACGAGATGGCCCGCTGGTACGTGGGCATCCAGATCCCGCGCACGCAGGAACTGATCGATCGCCTCGAAAAATTGGTCGACGGCGGCACGGAAGAGGAAATCGACCGCCGTGACAACACCGTCTCCTGCAAGCTGTATCACTTCACGGACAAGAACCTCCAGCCGAACATGGAGAAATATCCGCTGCGGATCAACACCGGCTTCACCGTGTATATGTACATGAAACGCGACACGGATATCATCGAGTTCCACACGCGACACGCCGTGTTCTACGACGAAAACCGCGAAGCCGCCGAAACCGAAACCCGCGCGTGGATCAAGGAAAACCTCGGCGACCTGCTGAAAGATGAAGACATCAAAACCCTCCCGCTGGGCGGCGACTGGCATGGGCGGAAGGAGTAAGGCGGAACGGCATTCTCATGACTCGACGGTAATCATAGCCGTTTACTCGAGGGAACGATTTCGTTAACTCGTTGACTCGTTAACTCGTGACTCGATGGTTTTGTCCAGTTAACGAATTAACGAATTAACGGAATCGTTCCCTCTTGTAAACGGTCCGTTTTTTACCCATGCGCCATGGGAGTATGTTTGCCTTGTCTGTTTTTGGATGCTCTGTGATGGAATTCAGCCGGAACCGTTACACTGCGGATCGGTTGAACGATACGAGGACGTTTTTGTGGCGCGTTTGACAGATTATCTTGATTTGCAGACCCTGCAACAGTTGCAGGATTCGTTTACGGCGGTTTCGCAGGTGCCGGTGCGGATCTGCGATGCGGCGGGGGCGCCGTTGACGCCGGCGCGGAGCGAAACCACCCGTTCGCTGCCGCCTGTGCCCGACGGGATCGCGCCGGCCAATCCGTTTACACACCGCTCGGATGTCTGCGAGGCGCCGATCCTGCTGGACGGGAAAATCACAGGCCGCATCGTCATGGAAAGCGGCGGCGTGCCCGATCGCGACCACGACGGCCGAGGCCCCTGGCTGCTGTCGCTGATGGCGGCGATGATCGGTCGGCTGACCGACCGCGAAAGCGTGCTCCGCGAGCGCGTCGAGCAACTGGCGACGCTCTATCGTCTGACGGCGGAATTCACCGCCGCCAACGACCTCCAGACCGTCCTGGACACCGTCGCCAAAATCGTGGTGGACGTCATCAAGGCCAAGGGCTGCATGATCCGCATGCTCAGCGAGGATCACAAGGAGCTGGTCATCAAGGCGGTGCACCAGTTGTCGCTGGGATACCTCAACAAAGGGCCGATCCTGGTCGAGCAAAGCCAGATCGACCGCGAGGTGCTCACTACCGGCAAGACGGTTTATGTTTCCGACTCGCGGAACGACCCGCGCGTGCTGTACCAAGCCGAGGCCCGCGACGAGGGCATCGTCTCGGCCCTGGTGGTGCCGATGTTCTACAAGGGCCGGCCCGAGGGCGTCATCCGCGTGTACATGAAGCAGCGGCATGAGTTCGACTGGTTCGAAATCCAGTTGATCCAGGCCATCGCCGCGCAGGGGGCCGCCGCGCTGGTGAACGCCCGGCTGTATGCCGAGGCGGTGGCGGCGGCGTCGATCAAGCGGCAACTGGCCCTGGCGGGCGACGTGCAGCGTCACATGATTCCGCTCCAGCCTCCGGATATCGACGGGCTGGATTTCGGCGCCCACTACGTCTCGTGCTTCGAGCTGGGCGGGGATTTTTACGACTTCATCGACCTGCCGCCCGACAACATCGGCCTGGCGATCTGCGACGTTTCGGGCAAGGGCGTGCGGGCGAGCCTGCTGATGGCGTCGATCCGCGCGTCGCTGCGGGCGCACGCGACGAACATCTACGACATGTCGCGCGTGCTGACGCGGGTCAATCGCGACCTGTGCGACGACAAGCTCACCAGCGATTTCGCGACGCTGTTTTACGGCGTGCTGGATTACCGCACGCGGCGGTTCACGTACGCCAACGCCGGCCATCCGCCGCCGCTGCTGCTGCGGGACAATGTGATCCAGCGGCTGGAGACCGGCGGCGGCGTGCTGGGCATCGAGCCGGAATTCCGCTGGCGGTTCAACGCGACCGTGCTTCAGCGGGGCGACGTGCTGTTCATGTACACGGACGGCCTGAGCGAGGCGATGAATTTTCACGACGAGGATTTCGGCGCCGACCGCGTGGAGCAGGCCCTGCGAACGGCCGTCGCGGCCGACTACAATGCCGACGGCATCGTCAAACACGTGCTTTGGGAAATGCGCCGCTTCACCGGCCTGCAAACCCGAGGCGACGACCTGACCATGGTCGCGATGCGCGTGGTGTAGCCAGGCGGGTAGACTGCAGGCGCGGCGAATCGAATTCGAATGATGTTTTCAGCGGCTTGCCTCTTGGCGTCAACCATGTTCCGGCGGGGTGACGGGGAGGGTGACTTTGAACGTGCTGCCGAGCGGACTGGACTCGACGCGGACTTCGCCGTGGTGGAGGTGGGCAAAGTGCCAGACGATGGGCAGCCCCAGGCCGATGCCGTATTTGTTGGACGTGTGCACCATCGGATCGCCGCCGGTGAAGAACGGCTTGAACAGGTGCTCGTACTCCTCGGCCGGGATGCCGGGGCCTTCGTCCTGGACGCTGACGGTGACGAAGCCGGGCGGCTCGGCGGTCGCCCGCAGCGCGATCGTCTTGCCGTCGGGCGAAAACTTCGCCGCGTTGGTCAGCAGATTTTCGAGGATGGCTCGCAGTTTTTCGCGGTCGGCCCGCACCACCGGCAGCGACGCGTCCGCCTCGACCACAAGCCGCTGCTCTCGCTGCTCCATAAACAAGGCCATGCCCGCCCGCAATTCCTCGAACAGTTCGTCGATGCGGACGTCGCCGTAGAGCATGTTGCCGGGCCTCAGGCCGTTGGGCATCAGCTTGAACATTGCCTGAATGATCTCGTTGAACCGCTGCCCGCGCGCGATGATCGCCTGCATGGCCTGCCGCAACTTGGCGACGTCGGTGGAGTCCTTGTGGATTTTTGCGGCGTTGAGAATGTAGTTTAGCGGCGTGCGCAGTTCGTGCCCGGCGATGATGATGAAATTGTCCTTGAGTTTGTTGGCCGACTGAAGCTCCCGCGTGGAATCCTGCACGCTGTCGAGCATCCGGTTGAACCCGGCGGCGAGTTGGTCGAGTTCGTCGTTGTCGAAGACGCGGTGGGGGGGCATCTGGACGCGGTGGTCGAGGTTGCCCTGCCCGACGAGCGTGGTGGCGTGGTGGAGTTTCAGCAGCCGGCGGGTGACGATGCGTTCGATGAGCAGCATGCCCAGCAGGAACAGGGCGGCCACCACGAGTAATCCCGTGCCCAGCGTGAAGGCGACGTCTCGCCAGATGGGGCCTGTGATCTGTTCGCGCGGCAGGTGAATGACCAGCCACCAGGCCGGGGCGTGGAGCGGGAAATCGCCGGCGGTCTCGGGGAACAGGACGGGGGCGTAGGCTTGGAGTTCGTCGTCGGTCATGCGATATCGCGCGGCGTCGGCGGTGCGGACGGCGTCGTCCCATTGCGACACGCAGGCGGCCAGCGGCGTTTCGCCGAGGCGGTAGAGGATCGCGCCGTCGTCGCCGACGAGCATGAGATGGCTTCGGACGGACGGAGGCACCGTGAGGGGCGACATCCAGCGGTTGAGCTTGACCACGAACCGGACGACGCCGAGCACGTGGTCTGGCGGGCCTACCGGCGCCGACACCGCGACGCCGTATCCGCCGATGCTCTCGTGGTATGCGACGGGGTGGATGATGACCAGTCCCTGGCCGCCGGCGTAGCTGTCGCGGAACCACGCGTCGTCGCCGAAATCGAAATGCCGCGGGCTTTCGCTGGCGGCGACGAGTTGTCCGAAACGGTCGGCCAGGATAATGTTGCCGAAACGCGGCTCGGTTTCGGTGATGGTTCGCATCAGCGAGGCGGTCGTGTTGTCCAGGGCGGATCGCAGGCGGGGATTGTCGCCCGCGAGCGTCGGCCAGGCGGCGTCGAGTTCGCGCCGTGCGTCCTCGTCCATGGGCGTGACGCGGCGGAGGTGGGCCAGCGTGGTCGGCTCGCGCATGGCGACCTGAATCAGTTCGACGCTGTGGACGAGGGAAACGCCTCGCCGCGTCGCCTCCGCCTGCGCCAGCGACATATTACTCTGCGCGATCGTGCTGACCCGCCGATGATACGCCCCCGACGACAGCGAAACCGTCGCCGCCAGCAACGGCAGCAAGGCCACCACGACGTAAAACAAAATCAATTTTTTTCGGACGCCAAATCGCATGGTTCGTTCTTCAATGCTCGACGGTAAACGCGGGCCGTGGGGTTCGAGGGAGGCTGAGCCAGTAGCCAATAGCCAGTAGCCAATAGGTATGGATGAGCCGGTCTCGAATCATACGATCCAGATTGTTGTCCCGTTGCTTATCCATTCCCGCTTTCGCTGTTTTTTCGCCAATGTCGCTCCTTACCTATTGGCTATTGGCTACTGGCTACTGGCTCGCGGCTGTTGTTCCCTCGAACAGCCGTCACATTTTCACCAACCCGCCGCGCAGCACGACTATATTGTAATGATCGGCAGCTTCATTATCATGTAGCCAGTGATTTTTCAGAAAAGGAAACGAACGTTATGCGAAACGAGTCGATGGAGTTTTTGCGGCGGTTGTTGACGACGCCTTCGCCGAGCGGGTTTGAGGCCGCCAATCAGAAAATCTGGTGCGACTACGCCCGCGGGTTTGCCGACGAGGTCCGCACCGACGCGTACGGCAACGCGGTGGCCGTGCTGAACCCCGGCGGCGATCCACGCATCATGCTCGACGGTCACGTGGACGAACTGGGCCTGATGGTCAAGCACATCGACGGCAAGGGGTTCATTTATTTTCAACGGATCGGCGGCGTGGACGTGGCGACGGTTCGCGGCAAGCGGGTGAACATTCATGCCGCCGGCGGCGTGGTGCGGGGCGTGGTCGGCAACACGGCCATTCATTTGCAGGATCGCGACAAGGAGGCCAAGGCGCCCAAATGGCACGAACTGTTCATCGACATCGGCGCGAAGGACGACAAGGAGTGCAAGAAGCGGGTGGCCGTCGGCGACCCGATCACGTTTGTGGATGATTTTGAAATGCTGACGGAGCACGTGGCCGTGGCGCGGGCGTTCGACAACCGGGCGGGCACGTGGGTCGTGTTGGAGGCGATGCGTCTGGTGGCGGCCAAGGGCAAGCCCCGGTGCGCCCTCTTCGCCACCAGCAGTGTGCAGGAGGAGTTGGGACTCAACGGCGCGCAGATGAACGTGGCGGCGGTGCAGCCTCACGCGGCCATCGCCGTCGACGTGACGCACGCGACCGACACGCCGGGCATCGACGCGAGGCAGCACGGCGAGGTCAAAATGGGCAACGGGCCTTCGATGGCGATCGGGCGGGAGAATCATCCCGCGATTTTGCAGAAGCTGCGGAAGGTGGCTAAGCAGTCGAAAATTGCCTACCAGGTGGAAACGTTCAGCCTGACGGGCGGGACGGACGCGTTGGCGTTTTACACCAAAAACGGCGGCACGCCGTCGGCGATTGTGTCGGTGCCCAACCGCTACATGCATTCGACGGTGGAAATGCTCGACCTGCGGGATTTGCAGCGCACGGCGGAACTGCTCGCGGCCTTCGTGCTGGACGTCAAGAAGGGCGAGCGGTTTGTTGTGAAAGTGTAGGATATATGCGGCGTGTGGGTGAAGATGGACCGTATGTTCGAGGGAACAAAGCCACCAGCCACCAGCCACTAGCCACCAGGGCTTGCGGTGCTCGACTGTAAATTGGGATAATGTGCTGACGAGAGTGGTCTTGATGCTTCGCAGACTTGAAAATCAGCGAGCCTTCGCTTGTCAACCGATCATCGTGTCAGCGAAGCATTGGGGCCACTCTCTCGAACGTGAGGAACGATTTTACCATGAGGCATCGAAAACCCTGGTGGCTAGTGGCTGGTGGCTAGTGGCTAGTGGCTTTGTTCCCTCGGACGCACGGCACGATTTCACCATGACGCAGAGGAAATCATGAAAATAGCGATCGGCAGCGACCACGCTGGATTTGCATATAAGGAAGTCATTCGCGAGCGTCTGGAGGGGGCGGGGCACGAGGTGGCGGATTTTGGCACGCATTCGTCGGAGGCGTGCGATTATCCGGTGTACATTCGGCCTGTGGCGGAGGCGGTGGCGCGGGGCGAGTGTGAGCGGGGCATCGTGCTGGGCGGGTCAGGCAACGGCGAGGCGATGGTCGCCAACCGCGTTCGGGGCGTGCGGTGCGGGCTGTGCTGGGACGTGCGATCGGCCCGCCTGTGCCGCGAACACAACGACGCCAACGTGCTCTCCCTCGGCCAGCGGATGATGACCGTCGAGGAGGCATTGGCCATCGTGGAGGCCTTTCTGACCACCGCATTCACCGGCGGCAGACACGCCGCCCGGATCGCGATGATCGACAGGGAATGAAGGCTGGTGTCGATTTGGCTCTGCCTTTTTGCGATGTAGAGCGTTCCTGTCAGTGAAAATGTATCGATCCGACTTCGCGAAGACCGAGCGGGATTACGCGGATTGAAGGATTAGCGGATTGTCGTGCGGAACGAAGAGTTCCCAATCCCTGCATCCTTTAATCCGCGTAATCCCGCTCGGTCTTCGCGAAGTCGGATTACGCAATATTTGACGACTGGAACCGTTTGCAGCGCAAAAACGCAGAGCCGTCGCGACGTGTTTTTCTACTGCCCTGCGCTCTTTTCCGTGTCGGTTTTCTCCTCGGGCCAATGGGAAAATTTTTCTCCGGGCATGGCGTAGAGGGTGTAGTAGGGCCAGGTGACGAGGGCGTTGTCGGTGGTGCGGAGTTTGAAGGGGGCTTCGGGCGGCGCGTAGGCGCGGAAGGTGGTGACGTCGGGTTGGAGTTCCTCGATTTGTCGCAGGGCGGGTTGGTCGCCGTTGGCTTGTCGCTGGAGGGGTTCGGCCATGAGGTCGGCGGGCACGCCGTAGCTGCTGGCGAGTCGCTGGAGGTCGGCCCAGCTCACCCAGAGGTATCGCACGCCGGCATCGCGGAGTCGTGCGATGCGTTCGGCGGGTGTCCCTTCGCCGGCCAGGGTCAGCAGGGGCGGCGTGTCGAAGGGCGTCGCGTAGAGGCTGTGGTCGGGCATGTAGAAGGGCGTGCCACCGACGAGGAGGAACGGCGCGTCGTCGGGGAAGGCGGCGGTCTCGTCGCCCGTGATGCGGCGGAGGTCTCGCGTGTAGTTGGCGGCGAAGGTGGCGTCCTGCCCGCGCATCGCGGGGACGCCGATCGCATGCCGCAGCGACTGGTCGTACACGCACGGATAGTCGCCGATGCTCAGGGAGACCGTGGCGAGATTGACGAACACGGCGATCGCCAGCAGCACAGCGGCCGGCGCGAGGCCCCACGGCAGCCCGCTTTTTGGCGGGGCCGCGTTGCGACGCAACGGATTGGTCGGCACGCTCGCCAGCCGCGAGAGGAACCCCGCCGCCAGCAGCACCATCGGCACGACGACGGGCACGGCGAAGCGGCTTGGCATTTCGCGCGTCGCGAATACCCAGACGCCGATCAGCGCGCCCGCGACGATCAGCAGCGACCAGTCCCAGGCCTCGCCTTGCCGCCCGCGCGAGAGCAACTCGCCCAGGGCAACCAGGAACAGCAGCACCGTGATCTGCCCCCACATGGAGTTGACGAGGAAATTGCGGTACAGCAGCGTGGGGCGGTCGACGGGCGGCGGCTTGGGCGACTGCAACGCCTTGGCGAATTCCGGCAGGGCGGGCACGGGCGGATGGCTGTCCGGCGCATGGCCGTCGTTCCATCGCTGCTGCTGTTCGTCGGTCCAGTGGGCCTTGCCCAGCCACGTCGTCGCCAGCGGAAAGACGGGGTTGCCGACCTCCGCCGCGTTGCGAATCAGCCACGGACTGAAGGCCGCCAACGCCACGCCGCCCGCCAGCGCGACGTGGAGCACGCCCGTGCCGATCGGCCTGCGGGCACGCTGCGAAACCGCCAGCACGGCCATCGCCGCCAGCACGGGCAGCACGATCATGCCGACGGAAAGATATTTCGCGCAGCACGCGACGCCCAGACACAGGCCGATGATCGCGGCAACGCGAACGGCGGCTCCGGCGGAATCCCGATGGCCAGCCTCCGCCTTCTCCGCGTCCCCTGTGTCCCTGTGGTGAGAAGAACGTTCACCCGCCGACAGAATCCACACCCTCAGCCAGAGCACCGCCAGCGTGAGGCAGAGGACTTCGCTCAACTCCGCGAAGGCGATCCAACTGAGGTAGAGGACGAAGGGCGTGGTGGCCAGCAGGAGCATGGCGTATCGCGCCCGGCGGTCGTCGGCAGGGCGGAGGGCCGACACCATCGCCACCGCCGCCAGCGCCGCCATGATGCCGTGGCTGAACTGCGCCGCGTACATGCCCTCGTACGCCCCGCCACGAAGAATCATCATCAGCAGGAACAGCATCTCCTGATGCAGCGGGTAATGGCTGTATACATTATGTTCCAGGCCCGCGATGTGCTGGTTGACGAGGTATTCCCGCGGCAACTGGAGGTGGTAGAGCAGGACGTCGTAGCCGTCGCCGAAGAGGCCCATGCCCGGCGGCATGACCGCGCCGGCCACCCACGCGCCGACGGCGATGGCGGCCACCAGCCAGTGAAGAAACCGCGCGTCGAACATCGCCGGAATGGCCAGCGTGGTGAGCTGTTTTCGCCCCAGAACGGCCGCCAGGGCGATCCCCACGCCGACCACAGGCCACCAGATATACCCCTTCAGCCCGCCCGTGGTGAACGATCCGACGGCCAGCAACGCGGTGGAGAGCAACCAGTATCCCGCGAGAATGGCCGTGACGGCAACCAGGCCCCGTGGCGCCGCGCCCTCGCCGCGGGGCATCAGCCAGCCGATGGCCAGGTAGCCCCAGCCTCCCGCGGCCGTCATGACGGCCAACACCAGCAGCAGTTCGTTGATGCCCGTCATCAGCGACAGCATGAAACAGATGCCGGTGGCGTCGCTGGCCGTGGTGTGCCTTGCCGTCATCCCCGCCGCGTGCCAAAGGGAAAACACAAACGCCACCCCGCACAGAATCAGCACGGTCCGGCGACGAACGGTTCGATGTTCGGTTGCTTGCATGGCCGCAGTGTACCGCCGGGAAGAGGCAATAGCCAATAGGAGTAGGTCAGCAGGTCAGGGTCTTTCCGTTCTCGTGGTGTACGGGGGGTATCCGTTCGAGGGAACCGTTCAGCCAGTAGCCAATAGCCAGTAGCCAATAGGTATGGAAGGACAAGGGCGAAAAGACCATGAGAGCGGCAACGATGGGTACGTCGTAAACCATTCGGATCGTGTGAGCAACAACACGCGTTGCCATACCTG
>Ga0123353_10001613_pt1 | contig 27803 bp, 27 predicted proteins | sample TergutLab28metaG_3_FD_92763 | JGI IMG/M metagenome (GOLD analysis project Ga0123353, IMG submission 92763) | Labiotermes labralis P3 segment gut microbial communities from Petit-Saut dam, French Guiana - Lab288 P3 | ecosystem: Host-associated > Arthropoda: Insects > Digestive system > Gut ...
ACCACGCCGGGGCCGGAGACGCCGACATTGATCACGCAATCCGGCTCCCCCGGCCCGTGGAACGCGCCGGCCATAAACGGGTTGTCCTCCGGCGCGTTGCAGAACACCACCAATTTGGCACAGCCGATACAGTCGCGGTCCGCCGTCGCGACCGCCGTTTCCCGGACGATTTGCCCCATCAGCGCCGCCGCGTCCATGTTGATACCGGCTTTGGAGGAGCCGATGTTGACGCTGGCGCAGACGTGTTCGGTTTCGGCCAGTGCCTGTGGGATCAATCGGATCAACTCCCGGTCGCCGGGGCCGAAGCCCTTCTGCACCAATGCCGAAAAGCCGCCCAAAAAGTTGACGCCGCAGGCCGCGGCCGCCCGCTCCAGCGTATGCGCCAGTAAAACCGCGTCTTTGTTTTCAGCGGCGGCGAGGATCATGGCCGCCGGGGTGACTGATATCCGCTTGTTGATGATTGGAATGCCGTATTCCCGCTCGATATCCTCACCAACGGCGACTAAATTTTCGGCGCGGCGGGTGATTTTATCGTATATTTTATCGCAGGCGGCGTTGATATCACTGTCTGCGCAGTCAAGAAGGGATATCCCCATCGTGACGGTGCGGACGTCCAAATGCTCTTCCTGGATCATGGTGATGGTTTCAAGTATTTCCCGGGTATTCAGCATGATGAGAATGTCCTTTCCCTAAAATGTGCTTCCTTGTTCCATCATCGCCACAATACAGGCATCTAACTTGGTCTTGGAAAACATATATGTCGGCTTGGTATCGTTGCCGGTTTGATATGTAAGATAGGTGCCGTCCAGTACGCCTTCCCGGAGTATCCGGTTGAATATGCCAATATGGTCGTCGTCGAATCCGAGATAATCGGCGGCCTCATCAAGATTCATATACTCTTTGAAGAGGATACTGCTGTCCATCTCCGGGAGACGGTTGACATTAATATCTCCCGTAAGATAGGTTGGCGGATACGCAACCGGCCGGTTAGTGACGGCGTTCGCAAGCATAGTCAACCCGATAAAAACAAGCACTCCCGCGATCAAGATGCTGATGACAATGGATCCCGCTTTAATCTTTGTCATGAAGATTATTCGCCCCTTTCTAAGCTCTAAAATCTAAGATCTAAATCCGGTGCATCGCATTAAAAATATCCTCATGCATACAGTGGATGGTCAACCCCCGCCCGGCGCCGGTTTTTTCTAATCCGGCGGCAAAATCGGCGAAGGGGAGGTTGCTGGCCGACAGGTCCACCATCATCATCATCACAAACATCTCCTGCAATACCGACTGGGTCACCTCAAGTACGTTGATATTCTGTTCGGCACAGGCGGTGAATACCGCCGCCAGTATGCCGACAGTATCCCGGCCGATAACGGTGATTACCGCGCGCATAGCTGTTCCCCCGTTCATTTTTATTTTTGCCAGTATATCATAAATTAGGCAAAAAGAAAAGAAAATATTGCGGGTACACCACGACGTACACAGGTCAAACGCGACACAATTCACGATTTGTATGCGAATTTTTGTATTTCGGCGAAAATCTGTTGCCTTTTCAACAGATTTATGGTATTCTGTTGAAAACGTGAATACGGTTATCCCAAAACGCACGAAAATACTTCATAAAACAGGAAGGGGAAAAAATGGAAATTGAAAATGCCGCGTCAAATACATTGAACGAGGAAATCAATGAGGTGTTGGTCAACACTTTCCATCTCATTTTAAAAACCGAATTGAAGATGATTAAGGAATGTGAAAAAAATGATCTTTCGATGCGGGAGATCCATCTGTTGGAGATTGTGGGAAAAGCCGAAAACGGGATCGGCGTCTCTCAGATTGCCAATATATTTCAGATAACCGTGGCCAGCGTCACCATGATGGTTAAAAAAATGGAACAGCGGCAGCTGATAGAAAGGCAAAAAGATTCCACCGACGGGAGAAGCGTGCTGCTGCGGCTGACCGAGGCGGGGAAAAAAATCGACGCGTATCATTACCAGTTTCATCAGACGATGGTAGAACACATCACCGGGCGGCTGACGGATTTTGAGAAACAGGTTTTTTTGGGCAGTATTAAGAAGCTGAACGAATTTTTTAATATGGAGTTATTATAAACAAAAAAGTTGAAAAACGGCGGTTTTTCAACTTTTTTGTTCAGGAGGATTCTTAGAAATCAGTCTTTTTTTACGAAATGAATAATGCCGGTACCCGCGGTTGCGACTAAGTAGAGGATGGATCCGAGCCCGATAGTGGCTCCGAATTCAAACACGTTTGGCTGGCCGGCCGGGAAATCGGGAAATACAAACCCGATGATCAGCGCCAGCGCCATAAACCCGAACGCCAGGATCGCCAGCCATTTTGTTTGCATTTTATGTACGATTGTTTCATCCTTCTTAATCAGCGCCACAACCCCCGCCGCGAACAGCGCCGCAGCGCACGCGACCGACAGGATAACCAGGATGACGCTCAGGGTGGACCAGAAGATGGTTTTGTTGCTGAAATCGGTAACGAATTTGTAAAACGAGATACCCATATCCCCGCCCCTGAGCGCCGCGACACCTTGACGGGTTGCCTCCTGCGCCTCCGCCGGGATGCCCGCCGCAAAATTCAGGCAGAGCGTGGAATAGCTGAAGAACAGCGCGGCAAACGAAACGATGCCTCCGAATAGGCTGACCAAACTTTTTTTCATAACCATTTCTCCTTTTTGATATTATTTAGTTAAGCTAACTAAATTGTTTGCCATGATACACCTTCTGTTTTTATTTGTCAACTGTTTTGCGGAAAATAAATGTGAAGTTATTTTAAAATTTAAATTTTCCGTAAATTCTCAGTTTTTTACCCGATTTTATTAAAATAATACTTGCAATCGCCTTATAACAGTGATATACTATTTCGGCTGTCGGTTTCCCGGCAGCCGAAATTCTCACGCGGAGTATTGTCTTTCGGCTGGGTTCCTGCCTTTTATCGAAAAAGCAGGTGGCGCGGAAGGCGCCGCGGACGAATGTAAAAAAAACCAAAAAACAGGAGGAAAACAATCTATGGCAGTCGTATCCATGAAACAGCTGCTGGAGGCCGGTGTTCATTTCGGACACCAGACCCGGCGCTGGAACCCGAAGATGGCGACCTACATCTTCACCGAACGCAACGGCATCTACATCATCGATCTTCAAAAAACCGTCCGCAAGTTGGAGGAGGCCTACATGTTCGTGCGCGATCTCGCGCTGGACGGCCAGACGGTGCTGTTTGTCGGCACCAAAAAGCAGGCTCAGGATTCTATCCGCGAGGAAGCCGAACGGGCCGGCGGTCATTTTGTCAACGCCCGCTGGTTAGGCGGTATGCTGACCAACTTCAACACCATCCGCGGCCGGATCAAACGGTTGGCCCAGCTGCGGGCGATGGAAGCCGACGGCACCTTTGACCTGCTGCCGAAAAAAGAGGTCATCAAGCTCAATCTGCAGATCGAGCGGTTAGAAAAATTCTTGGGCGGCATCAAGCAGATGAACAAGCTGCCGGGCGCGCTGTTTGTGGTCGACCCGCGCCGGGAGAAGATCGCCGTCGCCGAAGCGCGCAAGCTCGGCATCCCGGTGGTCGCCATCGTCGATACCAACTGCGACCCCGACGAGGTGGATTATGTGATCCCCGGCAACGATGACGCCATCCGCGCGGTCAAGCTGATCGCGTCGGTCATGGCCAACGCCATCCTCGAAGGCAATCAGGGCAGCGACATCGCCCCGACGGCGGAGGACGAAGGGGAAGAAGGGTCTGAATAACATTATAGTGACGAGTGACGAGATGCAGACCAGTCATTGGCAGCAGACAAACCAATACTAACCACTCATCACTCGCCACTTCTAACGGCGTCCCCGCGTATAAATTTTTAATCATAACTAAAAGGAGATTACTATAATGGCATTTACCGCGAAGGATGTACAGGCGCTGCGCGAGAGAACCGGCGCCGGTATGATGGATTGTAAAAAAGCGCTGACCGAGACCGACGGCGATATGGAGAAAGCGGTGGATTTCCTCCGCGAAAAGGGATTGGCTGCCCAGGCGAAAAAGGCCGGCCGGATCGCCGCCGAAGGCGTCGTATTTGCCACCGTCGATACGGCGGCAAAAGTCGGCGCGGTAGTCGAAGTCAACGCCGAAACCGATTTTGTGTCGAAAAACCCCGATTTTATCGCTTTTGTGGAATCGGTGGCCGCCGCCGTCATCAAATATAACCCGGCGGATGTGGAAGCGCTGCTGCCGCTGCCCTGCGCCGGCTACGGCTCGGTGGAGGAAGCGCTGCGGGACAAGATTTTTATCATCGGCGAAAACATGAAGATCCGCCGGTTTATCCGGTATGAGGGCGACTGCGCCGCTTATGTCCACGGCGGCGGCCGGATCGGCGTGCTGGTAAAATTCAGCGCCGACGCCACAACCGCCGGCGGCGCCGCGCTGGCCGAATGCGGCAAGGACGTGGCGATGCAGATCGCGGCCCTCAACCCGCTCTATTTAGACGAGGCGGCGGTCCCGGCGGAGGATATCGCCCGGGAGCGCGAGGTGCTGATCGCCCAGATCAAAAACGACCCGAAACTGGCCGACAAGCCCGCCAATATCATCGATAAGATGGTGGACGGCCGGATCGGCAAGTTCTATGAGAACAACTGCCTGCTCAAACAGGCCTTCGTCAAAAACGGCGATATCACCGTCGCCCAATATGTCGCCGATTGCGCCAAAGCGGCCGGCGGAGCTTTCTCGATCGCGTGCTTCACCCGGTTTGAGAAAGGCGAAGGACTGGCAAAGCGGGAGGAAAATTTCGCGGATGAAGTCGCGAATATGATTAAGTAATCAACACATGCACAAGAAATCATTGCCGCGCCTTGGCGCGGCAATGATTTCTATCTGCACCGACGCATATAGTCGGAATTTAACACATGGGATACTTCAATGAGAGTACCACGTAAAAAAATAGCGTGGAATTGGATTATATTGGAAATTCCGGGTTTATTTTATTTATGTCGAAAAAGTGAAAAAGCCATACCGGCTTGACAAGGCACTTAAAAAAATGTAATACTTTTAGTTATGATATGATTGATCTCATAAAGACATCATAAGGCAGGAGTATTGTTATGCTGCGAAAACGCATGTATTCTACGGTCGGGTTATTGTTGTCGCTGTGCCTGTTCACCGGTATCTTTCAGCCGGTACAGGCGGCGTTTCAATGGGGTGATGTGGATGGTGACGGCAAAATCGGCGTGGGAGACGCCCGGCTGATCCTGCAATATCTGGTTGGAAAGACCGCGCTTACGCCGTCGCAGCTGGCTGTTGCGGATGTGGACGGCGACGAAAATGTGACGATAGCCGACGCGCGGAAAGTATTACAGTATTTAGTAGATAAAGTTTTTTCAATAAACCCGCCGTTACCCCTGACTGTCCGGGTCACTATTCCGGAGGGAAAGACGTTGGATGAGATCGCGGCGCTGTTAGAGAAAAAGCGGGTTTGTCCGGCAACGGATTTTTACGCGGCGGTGCAAAACGGAGATTTTTTCGACTATGATTTTATTCGGGATCTTCCGGAATCGCCGGGGCGCGGTCACCGGCTGGAGGGATATCTGTTTCCCGATACATATGAATTTTATACCGACAGCTCCGCTGCGTCGGCTATCCGCCGGATGTTGAATAATTTTACCAACAGGATCGTCCCGCTGCGCCCGATTCTGGCCGAAAGTGACCGCACAATTCATGATATCGTGCTGATGGCTTCTATCATCGAGCGGGAGGTATACAGCGCGGCCGATATGAAAAGGGTCAGCCGGGTGCTGCATAACCGTTTGCATAATCCGGCGGAGTTTCCCCGTCTGCAATGTGATTCCACCGGCGAATATGTGGACAAAGTCAACGCCGCGGGGTATATCACATTAAAAGATGAGGATTATAATACTTATCAGCGCCGCGGAATGCCGGCCGGGCCGATCAGTAATCCGGGATTAAACGCGCTGACAGCGGCGGTTTATCCCTCGGAAGAGGCATCCGTGATATCCTGCTATTTTTTCGCCTCCGATATCACCACCGGCATCACGTATTTTTCAAAAACCTATGCCGAGCATGTCGAGATATGCGAGCGGTATAAAATCGGGGTCCACCAGTAATCAACACATACACAAGAAATCATTGCCGCGCCAAGGCGCGGCAATGATTTCTTGTCTGCGCCGACGCATATAGTCGGAGTTTAACACATGGGATACTTCAATGAGAGCAGCGCCGTGCAAAAAATTATTGCGTGGAAGCAGACTATATTTGGATATTTCCGGTTTTTTTATGTCGAAAAAATGAAAAAAGCTGCACTTGCTTGACAAAATACCCAAAAAGTTGTAATGTTATTTAGATATAAAATAAAATATCCATATACAGTGAAAGGAGCGGCGGAAAATGGCATATCTGCTGGACTTTGCGGCCATACTCATCATTGCCCTGTCGATATTTCTGGGGGTAAAAAAGGGGCTGGTACGCGCCTTGATTTCGATGGCGGGATTCCTGCTGGCGCTGACGCTGGCCGGATTTCTCTGCAAGCCGATGGCCGGCTGGATCTACGGCGGCTCGATGCAGGAGAAGGTGATTGCCGCCGCCGAAACCGAGATACAGAAGAGCGGCACCGACAAGGTGCTGGAGAATATCGACCGGATCGCGTCGGAGCTGCCGGTTCTCGGAGGGGCTTCGGGGAAAGACTGGGTCGACCATGACGGCCGCCGGGCGGACCTGAATCAGGCGTTAGCCAAGGAGTCGGCCCCCACCGCTCGCCGGGCCGCCGAGATAGCCGAGGAAAAGGTGCTGGGGCCGATCGCGGTGACATTGCTGACCATTTTATGCTTTATCATCCTCTTTATCCTGCTGAACGTGGCGGCCTGGCTGTTCGGCATTTTTGCCGGGAAAATTTTTAACCTGCCGGTTTTGAAAACCTTCAACAAAGCGGGCGGCGGCATATTCGGCGCGGTCCGCGGTCTTGTGCTGGCTGTCGGATTCGCCGTGATCGCCAGTGTTGTTGCTTCCGGCGGCAGCGAATGGCTGAGTACCGCGGATCTGAATGATTCATTATTCTGCAAGACGATCCTCGACTTGTTTGCCAGAAACGGGTTGTTGAGCCAGTTGATGTCCCTGTTACCCTGATAACCAACACATCCATAAACGCTCCGCGTTTGTCTGCGTTGCTACACAACTTTAGGAAACCAATTATTTATTATTTAGGAGTCGTTATGTTGGTAGACGTAAAATTGACAGTACCCAATCTGCTGTCGTTGTTGCGTATCCTGCTGATACCCGTTTTCGTGGTGTTGTATCTGAGCAGCAGCGCGGAGAACTCCTGCCCGGCTTACTGGGCGTTCGGCGTGTTGTTTCTCTCCGGTGTGACGGATTTTCTCGACGGGATTATCGCCAGAAAATTTAATCAGATCACCGATTTCGGCAAGTTACTCGACCCCATTGCTGATAAACTGACCCAGGTGGCGGTGGTGGTCGCTCTTGCCGTCCGCCATAACCAGTTGTTTATCCTGGCCGCCATCTGTGTTTTGAAGGAATTGATCCAGGGTATCGGCGGATTGCTGCTGCTGCGCAAAGGCGACGAGGTACGGGGAGCGCGCTGGTTCGGTAAAGCGGCGACCTTTGTGTTTTATGGCGTGATGATCGCGATCGTGCTGATCCCGGACGAATATATGTCGGCGCCGCTGTTATACGGGCTGATCGCGCTGGTAGGCGCCGCGATGCTGGTCGCGTTTATCGGGTATATGAAGACGTTTATGACGGTGAGAAAAGATTTGAAATAATTTAGGGCTTAGGGGTTAAAAAGGGGTTTGATGCGTAATTTCTATTCCCTAACCCCTATAGTAGTGGTGACTGTATGCTTTGTTCAAACTGTAAAAAACGCCCGGCGGTGGTTTTCATCACCCGGATGGAGGGGGATAAGACCACCAACGACGGGCTGTGCTTAAGCTGCGCCAAAACATTGGGGATCAAACCGGTCAACGATTTGATGTCCAAATTCGGCATATCGGATGAAGATATGGAGATGATGGACGAGCAGCTGGGAGAGATGATGGGGATACTGTCGGAGGACGAGGATTTCAGCCCCGGCGGCACCGGGACTTTTCCGCCGTTTTTGCAAAATTTGTTTGAAAAACACGATAAAGAGCGTCCCGGAGCGGAAGAAACGGCAAAATTAACCGGCGGCGATCCGAAATCAAAAACCGAATCCTCGGATAAAGAAAAAACCAAAGAGAACAAGAAAAAGGAAAAAAAGCGCAAATTTTTGCCCCAATACTGCGCCAACCTCACCGCTCAGGCCCGGAACGGGTCAATCACCCGGGTGGTGGGCCGGGAACGGGAGATCTACCGGGTGATGCAGATTTTGTCCCGCCGCACCAAGAACAACCCCTGCCTGATCGGCGAACCGGGCGTCGGCAAGACTGCCATCGCCGAGGGGCTGGCGTTGCGGATCGCGGCCGGAAACGTCCCGCCGCGGCTGTTGGACAAGGAATTGCATCTGCTGGATCTGACCGCGTTGGTGGCCGGCACCCAATTCCGCGGCCAGTTTGAGAGCCGGATCAAAGGGTTGGTGGACGAGGTCCGGGAAGAGGGAAATATCATCCTCTTTATTGATGAGGTACACAACTTAGTCGGCGCCGGCGACGCCGAGGGGTCGATGTCGGCCGCCAATATTTTAAAGCCGGCCCTTTCCCGGGGCGAGATACAGGTGATCGGCGCCACCACCTTCACCGAATACCGCAAACATATTGAGAAGGATTCGGCCCTCGAGCGCCGGTTCCAGCCGGTGACGGTGGAGGAGCCGTCGATTGACGATACGGTCAAAATGCTGTCCGGAATTAAAGAATATTACGAAGAATTTCATGGCGTGGTATTAGGCGACGAGGTGATACGCCAGGCGGTGGTATTGAGCGAGCGGTATATCACCGACCGGTTTTTGCCGGACAAAGCCATTGACTTAGTGGACGAGGCCTGCGCCGCCACCGCATTGGAAAACCGCGATGCCGACCGGTATGCCGCGCTGATGAAAGAATTGAATGCGCTGCATACGATGGAGGAAACTGAACTGTCGGCCGAAGAGGTGGACTATGAGCAGCTGGCGACGCTGCGGGCGGAGCTGATGCGGGCGGAGGCCGAATCGGCGGCGCTGAAAACCGCCGCTACCTCGGCACCGGTGACGCTGGCGCGGCTGGCCGACGTCATCGAGCTGTGGACCGGCATCCCCGCCTCCAAGGTACAGGAAAACGAGCTGTCCAAGCTGGCGGCGTTAGAGACTCATCTGCGGGAAAAGATTATCGGACAGGATGAGGCGGTAGCGGCGGTGGCGGCCGCCATCCGGCGTACCCGGGTCCAGATCTCCCCCCGCCGCCGGCCCGCGTCCTTCATTTTTGTCGGCCCCACCGGCGTCGGCAAGACCGAGTTGGTAAAGGTGCTGGCCGCCGAACTGTTCGATACGCCGGAGACGCTGATCCGGTTGGATATGTCGGAATTTATGGAAAAGCATTCGGTCTCCCGGATCATCGGCTCACCGCCGGGGTATGTGGGCTATGACGAAGCGGGCCAGCTGACCGAAAAGGTACGGCGAAAGCCCTATTCGGTGCTGCTGTTCGACGAAATCGAAAAGGCCCATCCCGACGTGCTGAACATTTTGCTGCAGATTCTGGACGAGGGCCGGGTTACCGACGCCCACGGACGGCGGATCAACTTTGAAAACACCGTGTTGGTCATGACCTCAAACGCCGGGTCGAAAAGCCAGGAGCTACTGATGGGATTTGGCCGCGGCAGCCGGGAGGCCTCCCGGGAAAAAGCCGAGCGGGCGCTGGCGGATCTTTTGCGCCCGGAATTTATCAGCCGGGTGGACGAGGTGGTGCATTTCGCCCCCCTCGGAGAACCGGAATACCGGAAGATCGCCGGGCTGATGCTGGAAGAGCTGCGCGGCCCGCTGGGTGAACGCGGCATCGGATTTGACTGGACCGAACAAGCGGTGGCGCTGCTGGCGCGGCAGGCGGCGGACGGCAAGCGCGGCGCCCGTGACCTGCGGATGGGGATCCGCCGGCAGGTAGAGGACCGGATCGCCACGCTGATGGTGGAGATGCCGGCGCAGCTCACCGGGTTGAAGGTGGCTGAGAGGGACGAAAAGATTGAGATTGAATATACATGAGCAATTCACAGCGGCTCCCTCCCGGAGCCGCTGTTTTTTTCTTGCCTTTTCTCCGCAGATGCGGTATACTGCAATGGATACATTTTATTTAAAAAGGGGGGACGGCGATGTTTCCGCGGTCGATCTTAAAAGAGCGCGCCAAAACCATGCTGCGCCGTAATTATTGGATCTGTCTGGCGGCCTGTCTGATGCTGCAGTCAGGCGGGTTTATCCCGGGATTTTTCTTTCCCGCGGTTATCAACCCTTTTGAAAACTATGCGGACAAAATCTTCGCGAGCGATCCGGAGCTTTCGGTGCTGGTGCCGGTACTGTTGATATTCGCGGGATTTATTCTGATCTTGTCCGTGGGTATCAGCATTTTTGTCATGAGTGTATTGGAAGTCGGGGTGGCAAAATTTTTTCTCCACGCTTCCGGCGGGCAGGATGATCTGGGGTTTCTCTTTGCCGGATTCAAAAAACCGTTCTATTTCCCGATCGTCAAGGCGATGGCATGGCGGATGCTGATGACTTTTTTATGGTCGCTGCTTTTTATTATCCCCGGCATCGTAAAGAGCTACGCCTATTCAATGGTGCCCTATCTGCTGGCGGAGAATCCGGGCAGGACGCCGCGGGAAGCGCTGGCGGAGAGCGAGCGGCTTACCGACGGATTTAAGATGGAGCTGTTTGTGCTGGATCTCTCTTTTATCGGCTGGACGCTTCTGGGGATACTCGCCTGCGGCGTGGGGGTATTGTTTGTGACCCCCTATATACAGGCGGCTAAAGCCGAAGCGTATCAGCAGCTCAGAGGATCTCCATATACACCGCCGCCCTATCCCACCTATTCCATATGACAAAAACGAATGTAAAGGAATGAGTATACATGTTTACCGAAACCACCATCCGCCCGCGGGAACCCCGCCGGAATTATCTGGCGGCGGCGCTGCTGGTATCCGCAGCTTTCTCCTTCAACCTGATGGTGTTCGCGCCGTTGGACAGCTATCTCTCGAATGCCGCCGAATTCTGGTTCGGGCTGAATGATATCCTGCCGGTGGTCGGGCTGGCGTTTCTGGCGGTTTTCGCGGCCGGCTTTCTGCTGTGTTACCTGCTGCCCGGCCGGTTACGGTTAGTGGCGCTGGCGGTTACCTTTTCGGCGACGCTGGCGATGTATATACAGGGCAGCTTTTTGATGGGCGGTTATCCGCTGTTGGACGGCGAACCCATCGACTGGGGCGGGATGAAAACCACCGCTGTGTACAACACGCTGATCTGGCTCATCGTCTTTGCCCTGCCGATGGTGCTGGCATTTGCCCGGGAGAAAATGTTCAAAACCTTCGCCAGCGCCGTCAGCGGAATCATCATCGGCATCGGGGTGCTGACCCTGACCTTCTCGCTGGTCACTACCCCCTGGCCGACCGGCAACAACGTCTACCTCTCCACCGAGGGCCAGTTCAACATCCCCAAAAAGGGCGCCGTCGTCACCGTCCTGTCGGACACCTTTGAGAGCGGCTATCTCGAGCGGGCGCTGAAGGAATATCCTGAGCTGAAGGATGATCTGGCCGGTTTCATCTTCTACCCCGATACCGCCGGCATATCCACCCTGACCTATCTGTCGATGGCGACGCTGATGACCGGCGAGGTGTTCCCGCTGGGCAAGGATATGAAATCCGGAATGGCCGATTGTTTCCAGAAAACCGGGTTTTACAGCCGGATGCGGGAATACGGCTATGACGTCCGGTATTATACCGAAAACAATTTTATGGACGAGAGCTATACCGGGGATATCGCCAACTTAGTCGCCGACAGCTCCTCCGCCAGCCCCGCTTCGGTCAAAATGGTCTCCAAATATCTGTATAAATACACGCTGTTCCGGGATATGCCCCATCTGCTGAAAAAATATTTTCTGGTGGACAACGCCGCGTTCGATTTTGCCCAGCGGCTGAGCGATTCGCCGATTTATTTAGTGGACGACGATGTGTTTTATGATACGCTGAAAAAAGACGGCGTCACCGCCGCGGGCGGTTCGGAATATATCCTCTACCATCTCAACGGGATGCACGCGCCGAACACCCACGATAAAGACTTCCAAAAGGTCACGTATAAAGACGATGTCCCCTATGCCGAACGGCGGTATCAGGAGAGTCTCGGCCAGCTGACACTTTTCAAAGAATTTATCGCCCGGCTCAAAGCCGCCGGCTGTTATGACGATACCACCCTCATCTTCACCGCCGACCACGGACATCAGAACCGTTTCAACCCGGTATTTATGATCAAACCTGCCGGGGAAACCGCCCCGTTCCGGATCAATAACGCGCCGATTTCGTTGGTGACCGACTATCTGCCGCTGATCGAGGATCTCGCCGCCGGCCAGGGGCTGGAATCCGAATTTTTCGCCATCCCGGACAATCAGCCCCGGGACAGGTATGTCTATAACTACACCACCCGGGGCGGTTACGGCAAAACCGCCGTCAGCCGTTCAAAAATAAAGGTAGACGGCCATGCCGGCGATAAGGATGCCTATGTAGTCTGGCAGGACGAATATTTCGACAACAGCGGCGCCCTCCCGGTCATCAAACCCGGAGATCCCATCCCGCTGACCGAGGACAGTGCCTATGCATTGGTGCTGGGATTCAGCGCCAAAAGCGCGCCGTTCTCCCGGACCGCGACCGTCACCTGCGATTTTGGCAGCGTACCGGAGCAGATGGACGCAAAATTGGCAGTCCAAAGGGTATTCGGCAGCAGCCAGCGGCTGAAAATCGAGGCCAACGGCTGCACCCTCTATGATGCCGCCGTCGCCGAAAGCGCCGTGTATGTCACCTTCAAAATAGGCCGTTCCGCTTTTAAGGACGGCAAGCTCACATTGGCGTTCACCTTCCCCGACGCGGTCAAAAATAACGACGACACCGAAATACTGGAACGGGTACGGTTCGATTCGTTTGTATTCGGGGATTTGATATTGAAATAAATTTTAAAGCAGGATATACTGATAAAATAAACTCATTTATAAAAAGGGGGACGACGAGATGGTAAACACCAACGCGGGCGAAAAGTTTCTAAAAGAAGGGCTGACCTTTGACGATGTACTGCTGATCCCGGCGAAATCCGATATCCTGCCGAAGGATATCCAAATCAGCACCCGCCTCACCCGCCGGATCGCGCTGAACACGCCGTTGATGACGGCGGCGATGGACACCGTCACCGAGACCCGGATGGCCATCGCCATCGCCCGGGAGGGCGGCATCGGCGTCATCCACAAAAATATGCCGATCGAGCAGCAGGCCGACCAGGTCGACCGGGTCAAACGCTCCGAAAACGGTGTTATCGTCAACCCCTTCTTCCTCTCTCCGGATCACCGGGTTTCCGACGCCAATGAGCTGATGGGCAAATATAAAATCTCCGGCGTGCCGATCTGCCGGGACGGCAAGTTGGTCGGCATCCTTACCAACCGGGATATGCGGTTCCTCACCGATTTCAACGAGCGGATCGAGGAGGTCATGACCAAGGAGAACTTGGTCACCGCGCCGGTCGGCACCACGCTGGAGCAGGCGCAGGAGATATTGCGGCAGCACCGGATCGAGAAGCTGCCGATCGTTGACGGTAACGGGTTCTTAAAAGGACTTATTACCATCAAGGACATAGAAAAAGCGGTCAAATATCCCCAGTCTGCCCGGGACGCCGGCGGCCGGCTGCTCTGTGCCGCCGCTATCGGCGCTACAGCCGACGTGCTGGACCGTGCCGCCGCGCTGGCCGGCGCACAGGTGGACGCGCTGGTGCTGGATTCAGCCCACGGGCACAGCGAAAATATCCTGCGGACGATTGCGGCGGTCAAGGCCGCCTTCCCGGACATCTCGCTGATTGCCGGCAACATCGCCACCGCCGAGGGGGCCGAGGCGCTGATCGCCGCCGGCGCCGACGCGGTCAAGGTCGGTATCGGCCCCGGCTCCATCTGCACCACCCGGGTGGTGGCCGGTATCGGTATGCCCCAGATCACCGCCATCTACGACGCCGCCTGCGCCGCCGCGAAATACGGCGTCCCGGTCATCGCCGACGGCGGGGTCAAATATTCCGGCGACTTGGTCAAAGCCATTGCCGCCGGCGCCGACGTGGTGATGGTGGGCTCGTTGGTGGCCGGCTGCGAGGAGTCGCCGGGGGACACCGAGCTGTATCAGGGCCGCCAGTTCAAGGTCTACCGCGGGATGGGCAGCCTCGGCGCCATGTCGGGCGGCAGCCGCGACCGGTATTTTCAGGAGGATAACAAAAAGCTGGTACCGGAGGGTGTCGAGGGCCGGGTCCCGTTTAAGGGGCCGCTGTCCGACACCGTATTCCAGCTGATGGGCGGCCTGCGGTCGGGCATGGGCTACTGCGGCTGCCCGGATATCGCCACCCTCCAGCGCACCGGGCAGTTTACCCGGATCACCGGCGCAGGATTGCGGGAGAGCCACCCCCACGATATCGCGATTACCAAGGAGGCGCCGAACTATTCTGTGGGGACGGTTTGATGATAAAAAAATGCGGGACGGTTTTGGTGACCGTCCCGTTTTTTTATAGTCGTTCCACCATAAATCCCCATTGCACCCCGAACGCGTCGATAAACTGAACCGCCAGTTCACTATACGGTAATTTTTGCAATGCGTCTACCGTGATGCTGCCTTCTTTAAAAATTTCATAACAGGCCAACAATTCATCTTTATTTTGAAACACAATAATCAAATGAACGGCACAATTTGTTGATTTATCTTCATTTCCGAACCGGTCATTCAAAAATACCGTTTGACCGTGGATATCCATGACCGCGTGAGCGATCCTGTTGTCGTTGGCGCATTCCTCCGGCGCAAAATCACGGTTGCGGATGATGCCGTCCGCTTTTGTTTGGAACGCCTTTTCATATAAAGAAATTGCCCGGGCGCAGTCGCCGCAAAAGTGCAGATGTGGTATCAGCATAAAAAATTCCCCTTTATTTTCCCCGCAATCTCTCCCGCCGCCGTTTCCACAAATTCATCCATCTCGGCTTTTTTCATATACGGATATTCCCGGTCCAAATTGCCGTCGAAGCCTTTATAAAAACCCGTGATATACGCGATCTTCTTCTCAAAAGCCGCTTTTGAAAAATAATCCAGGTAGACATTGGGAAAAGCGGTAACGGCATCGAGGATGGCAAAAGCGCGGAAATCGGGGTGTTCCCGCAGATACAGGTGGTCGAGATCGTACCAGTCCCCCTTGAGCTGCCAGATAAACCCCGGATCCCGGGAAAATTCCGTCGCGTACCGCTCGAGACAGGGCAGATGGATCTCCCGGCTCCAGATATAATCGGTCAGCAGATGGGTGTAATAGCCTATATAAAAAGCGGCGGCATCCGGCTCCTGCGCCGCGTCAAGATACGTCTCCCGGAACCGCTCCGCCCGTTCGGCCCGCGGCACTCCCGTCAGCTTCCAGTGGGAAATTTCGGTGGGCGGCGTAAAAATCGTCCAATCCTCGTTCGGCTCCCCCGCATCCGGCGCGATGTTCCCGACGATGAAGTGTTTTTGCGGCAGATCGCCGATAAGTGCGGACATTCTGTCCGCCAGTAACTTGTCCGCGACCCGCAGATGCGCCATCCAGCTCGCCATAATGAACCCTCCGCTCCATAAATCTAAAAAACCATTGACAGATATGCAAAACCGTGGTACTATTCCGTTAGACTATTGAAATAGTCAATCTGCTGTTTGGAGGACTTTTATGATGAAAAAGATTCTTTTTGCCCTGCTGCTTATATCAATTGCCTGTACGTTGCTTTTTTCCTGCACCGACAAGAACGTTACAAGCTCTTTGAATTCCAGCGGCGAAAATACAACGCAAAGCGTTTCCGAACCCACGAATTTCGACTATAAAAATGTCCCGAACGGGGTATTGAATTGGGACGAGTACGATTTCCCGTTCCCAAAACCTCCCGCCTCCCGCTTTGAAATGGCTGGCGGGGATAAAACGCTTTTTTGCTACGGGATGAATAAATCCACCTTCGACGAGTATAAATCCGTATTGAAAAAAGACGGCTGGCAGTTAGTCTGTTCCGATACGGAAGGCCGGGAGGACCCTGACGACGCAGTATATTATTCGTATATTAAAGGGAATCAAACTATAAATATTGTCAATCAGGCTTTTTTTGACGGTGACGGAGGCAATCATATTCGTATCGGATATATCGCGGGATACGCGGCGGAGCGCCGTTCGGGGGGAATATCAAAGAAAGACGCGCTCCCCCTGATCCAAGCCGCGATCGACGCAGATCCTGATGAGTACGAACAGGGAAAAAGGGCGGCCATCGTGGTGGAACTGCATATACCGAATGCCTTTGAAAAAGCGCAAATGCAGATTTTTACGGCTTACGGGGAAAACACAACGTTTGGCAGCTTTATTATCAGGCGAGGCTATATACTGCGTGTTTTTGACGGCTTTTCAGATGTTTGCGTCGCGGATATCGATCATGACGGCGAATATGAGCTTATCAGTATGTTCGGGTGGGGTTCCGGTATCTATAGAATCCAGATAACCGCCTATAAATTCAAAAATCCGCCGGAGTTCAGCTCATTGACCGAGGTGGTTTATCCCGCATATGGGAACACCTGGGTCCCCGACGGTTATCTCGCGCTTAAAATGGTACAAATCAACGATACCGACATAAAAATACTCGGAGGGGACTATGAGGAAAACGGCGAAATGAAGCTCACAGACGATTACGGATTGCTTAAAGTTGACGGTAAAAAGCTGGTTCCGGCCAATACGGAACATTTTCCGATTCGGGAATGGAATTGATTATTTTCCCGGCTCCAGCGCGATCCCGGTTTCATACTTCCGGTTGTTGATCTCTTCTTTCAGCCGGATCGCCCGCTCCAGATCAATACTATAGCTGTTGGCGATGGCGATAATATAATACATAATATCCCACAGCTCCTCGTCGATGGTGCCTTTGATTTCACCATTGACGGGGCGCTTGTTTTCTCTCATTGCCTGCGCCAGTTCGCCCACCTCCTCCACCAATTTATAGAAACAGGCGCCCGCCATATCGGGATGATAATCCTTTGATTTGATGTATTCCTGCAGATACCGGATCGTCAGCACTTCCTCATCCCCTCCAACCGTTTCCCCCGCTCAAACGCGGCGGCCAAAAATTCTTCCGGAGACAGTCTCTCATAGCCCCCGTTCATGACCTCCAGCGCCGTCGGACCGGTGTATCCAGTTCCCGCGATGGATGCCATTATCGCCGGCCAGTCGGTGGTTCCGTCAAAGGGCAGCAGGTGCTGGTCGTCGCTGCCATCGTTGTCGTGGAGATGCAGCGCCATCAGCCGGGAGCCGTGCCGGCCCATCATATCGTCCCCGGGGTTGCGGCAGTTGTGGTGGCCGCTGTCATAGCAGAACCCGAGACGGGGGGAATTGATTTGATTCAGCACATAATCCAGATACGCGACATGCCGCAGGTTTTCCAGCGCTACATTGATCCCGAGCCGCTCGGCCTTTCCAACGACCCGGCTTATTCTGGATATCCCAAGTGGGTTATAGGACGGCGGATTTTCTCCGCCGGACAGGTGCACGATCATTGTAGGGATCTCAAACGCGGCGCAGTCGGTCACGCATTGCAGCAAACAATCGGTCAACGCCTCGCCGTCTATGTTGTCTAACCAAAGATTGTTTATACCGTCAAAGGGCGTATGGATATCCTCGACAAACAGCCCCGCCGCCCGGGCCAAAGCGGGGGATTCCCGGTAATCACCGCGGTCGAAATCCTCGCTCCACCACAGCAAAACCCCATCGAACCCGGCCTGCCGGATCATGCGGTACCGCTGCTTCATCGGGATTTCATAGCCGAACCAGTCGTAGATTGTCAGCATGGTCTATTCCCCCTTCTTAACACCTAATCGCATCCGGTAACAAAAATCCACCGGCAGTGTCTTGTCGCCGAAATAGGTATCCACCGCCGCCCGGAAAGCAGCCAATTCTGCTTCGATCAGCGCCGGATTCCTTTTTAGAATAACCTGTGTGCCGCCCTGGGACAATGCGAACCGATAATACCGCTCCGCATCGCAGGGTTCGGTGTTGGCGAAAACGATCTCTCGCACATAGTAGAAATAACCGGACTTGCGGATATTTTCCAGATGCCCCGTTTTGGGATATCCGATAAACCCGTCCCGATATTCCGGCACGTTCGCTTCGATGTCGTCAACATACTCATCCAATTTCTGATATGCCGCGTCTATGATGGCACCGCATACCGGCGGCCAGTCGCAGTCATACGCCGCGAAAACCCCGCCGGGTTTTAAAATCCGGTCTATCTCCCGCAGGGTCGACACCGGTTCCATCCAGTGGAAGGATTGGGAACAGGTGACGATATCGGCGATCCCGTCCGCCAGCCCGGTATTGTCGGAAAAAGCGGAAACAAATACGATATTTTCCGCGCCCGCCGCGTTTGCCGTTGCCCGCGCCAGCATATCCTCATTCGGCTCAACACCGATAATAGTATCCGCCGCGTCCCGCCATACCAGTGTGGACAGCCCAGTGCCGCACCCCATGTCCACCACCGTCCGCGGGCGGTACCCAAGATAGCGGGTCAGCACCTCCACCACATAGGGCGGACAGGCCGGACGGGTGTTGTCATACAGCCCCGCGAAGCCATTAAACCGGTCGATGTTTTTATGCGCGTCAGTCATTCTCCTGTTCCTCCCTCGCTTTTTTCGTGATCTCCCGGATAAACCCGCCCTTCGCCGCGGTATATCCGTCCCGGTCATGCTCGAATTTCTGCCGCAGCTCCCGCTTCAGCGCGGCATACGCGGCGGCGGCTTCGGGATGGGCGATCAGATAATCCCGGAAGTATACTTCATCATGGTCGCCGGGATACCGCACATGGATATGATACACCCGCTCGGCGAAACCGGTCGATGTGTAGCCTTTTATAAACATCAGATGGGGCGGCGGCGATGGCATAGACGGCGGGTTCAGGCAGATGTATTCAGGCGCGGGCAGCGCGGCGATCAATTGCGATAGATCGGCATCTTCGCTGATCTCCAGCAGGATATCCACCGTCGGTTTGGCCGTCAGCCCCGGCACAGAGGTGCTGCCATAATGAGTGGTCCTTACGATATGTTTCGCACCTATCAGCCGTTCCAGATTCGCTTTTTCCTCCGCAAACCACTGCGGCCAGGCGGGGTTATAGTTGCTTAAAATAATGGGAAACAACCGGGCGCGCTGCTCATCGGTGAGTTGATCCGGCGGCTTGGGTTCTCTCACCATCCGCAAATACGCCCGCATCCCGTCCTCTTCCTCCTGCCGGTATGTAAAACCTAAATGCTCCGCCACCGATACCGCCAGTGTATGGAATAGATCGCACATCGTATACACCGCCGCCCAGACGTCGGCGTAGTCGCTGCCACACCAGGCGGCGGCATACTGCGCGTATAATTCCGGAGGTAAATACTTTTTGTAATATTTGCCCATCTTGCCAGAGGATACCGAAAAATCGGTCTGGGTGCCGATATGCCAGTCAATCATATCGTGCAGCTCCGCACGCACTACACCGTTCAGCATCTGCATCACATACGGCAGCTCGTCCCGGGCGATACCTTTGGCGACATTGTTCAGGCACCACCAGAAATTGTTGCAGCAGGAATAATAGAACAGCGGCGAGGGCGGTTTGACCCAAAAATCTTTGTCGGTCGGCGGCGGATAAACCGGAACAATCCCATCCTTGTCAAGCAATGTGACGGTTAAACAGTCATAGCGCTCTAAATTTTCGACGGTTAGCGGAACCAAAGACAGGTCGATCCGATTCCCGTCCTCAAAAAGCATCAGATAACCGAAATGTCCGTCGGCATTGTCCGGCCAGCGCATCGTTTCCGGCATCTGCAACATAAGCCTATTGCCGAAAACATCAATCCACCGGTGGTCTTTCGTAAAGGAATCGACATCGGTCACCATGTACGCAATATCGTAATCCTGATAGTGGTCCTTCGGCGCGGCGGGATTCGCGCGCGAACCGTTCATAAGCACCGCCCGGATCCGCTCATCCGCCCGGGCAACACCCAAAATCAACTCCATCATTTCCTGTTCAGTGCGCATACGGATCCAACCTTTCTAATCACTATCCACTAATCACTAATCACTACCATAAAAGCTCCTTAATAATCTCCCGCGCCACCGCGTCCGGCGACTGCTCGCCGTTGACGATATAATCCGAGATGCTTTTATACTGCGGATAACGGGTGATGAAAATATTATGCATCGCCTTACGCTTGTCCGGCTGGGTCAGCAGCGGCCGGGAGCTGTCACCCTGAAGCCGCCGCCAGGCGGTTTCCTCGTCGATATTCAACCAGACCAATACACTGTTTTCCGCCAGCGCCCGGCGGTTGCGCCGGTCTAACAGCGCGCCGCCGCCGGCGGCGATAACGAACCCCTGCTTTTCGCCCAGCATAGCGCAGACCGCGTTCTCCCGGCGCCGGAATTCTTTTTCGCCGTGGCGCTCAAAGATCTCGTTTACCGTCAGCCCGGCCTGCCGTTCGATCATCTCGTCCATATCCGCAAACGGACGTCCGCCCAGCACCGCCAGCCGTTTGCCGACAGTGGTTTTTCCGCATCCCATGAAACCATATAATACAATATTTTTCATTAGCGCGCATCCTCCGGGAATGGTATTTTTTATGGAAATAATTTTAGCATTTTTATGAGTATTACGCAAGTAGAAAATTAGAGATTTGTGATATCGTCATATTGTGTCGAGACTTGTCAACCTCTCCCTCTTGACGAACCGGATAAAAAGGGGTAAAATATAATCAAGATATAAAAAAGAAGGGATCGGGATAACTATGGCGGAGGAATACGGGCCGGATCTGGTCACATTGGTCGACGACGAGGGCAATCAATATGAATTTGAGGTGATCGACGCCATCGAAACCGACGACGGCCGGTATATCGCCATCCTGCCGTACCACGAAAACCCGGAGGAGTCCCTCGACGAGGACGGGGAATTAGTCATTCTCAAAGTCGTGGACGAGAACGGCGAAGAGGTGCTCGAAACCATCGAAGAAGACGACGAATTCGACGAGATAGCAGAGCTGTTTGAAGAACGGCTAAAAGAACTGTATGAGATTGATCTGGTGGAGTAAACACAATTGAAAATTGAGAATTGAAAATTGGTTTTCATCCAGATACGGCGGCGCACCAAAAAACGCGGAATTTCCATTCTGATCAGCGCTTTATTGACTTTCACCCAGACGCGGCGGCGTCAATAACAAACGCCTGGTATTGGCTTATACACGCCGGAACAGGCAGCCAGGCGTTTGTGAGTGGGATTTTAGACGCGGCGGCGCACCAAAAAACGCGAAACATCCATTTTAATTAGCGCTTTATTGACTTTCACCCAGACGCGGCGGCGTCAATAACAAACGCCCGGTATTGGCTTATACACGCCGGAACGGGCAGCCAGGCGTTTGTGCGGCTCGGTTTCCTGCGCGGTTCGCGGACCGCTGTCCAATAACCCTACTACACTTGGAATTCGGGAGCTTGGCTCCGCTGTGGGACTGCAGACCTCCCGCGGGAAGCATGACTTTCTGCGGACGAAGGGAGCGAGAAAACAGCGGGCAGGCACCCACCCTGCTTACGTTAGTAGCAGGTTATCGAGGACAGTTTACGGCCGGGCGGGAATTTTATTTTAACAGCAAAAGCGCTGCGACGTACCAAAAACGCCGCAGCGTTTTTGAGTGGGGTTCGGGCCGGGCGGGAATTTTATTTTAACAGCAAAAGCGCTGCGACGCACCAAAAAACGCCGCAGCGTTTTTGAGTGGGGTTCGGGGCTCGTAATTGGGGCTTGTGCGGCTAAAGCCGCGACTGCGCCTGTTCGCTGATTGTTGATTCAGCAGACAATGGGGACAGCGCTGTGGCAAATGCGGCGGTCGCGCAGGTCGCGACGATTTGTCTGCCAAGCACTTCGCCTGTGCGTTGTTCGCAGTTGAGTAGAATCAACGAACAGGCGATGTCGCGCTTTAGCGCACGAGCCCCGAACTCTCCAGAAGCGGCGCGTAGCTCATCACCGCGTGATTTTCAATCAGGTATTCATCCGCTGTTTCGATTCCGCCGGCGTCAAACTGTTTGCGGAACAGCACATTGTGCCGGGTATATCCGCCCCACCATTCGGGTTTCATGATATGCTCCCGCTCATATACCCGATAGGTAACCTCCGGCGGGGCGTCCGACTGCCATGTGCCGGTCAGGTTTTTTTCTCCCACCTCTATATGCAGCCGGAAGGTCTGTTGGGTGTCGTTGCGGATCATCAGGTCGCCGTAGTTGTAAAAACAGGTGGCGCCGCTGCCGAATGGCTGGGTGCGGCTGGCGTCGGGGAACACGTCATATCCGTGGCGGTGGCGTTCGGTCACGGTCAGCGGGGTGTGGGCAGTCATCCAGAAAATCAGGTTGGACAGCTGGCACAGCCCGCCGCCGGTGGCCGCGTAAAACCCGCCGTTCCGCAGCACCATCCCTTTCAGATATCCCTTCCGTTTGGCGGGTCTGCCGATGGCTTTCCAATAGGAAAAGGTTTCGCCCGGCGCCAGCGTGATGCCGTCTAACTTTTTAACCGCGATTTTGAGATTGACGATCTTGTTATATTGCAGGATCATCTCCACATCCTTCAGCTTCCGCAGCAGCGGCGTGGCATGGGTAAACACGGTATATGCCAGCGGCTGCGGGGATTGCCGGGCGAACCGCAGTCCGCCGAATAGCCAGAGCCGGTACCTTTTCAGCGTATAATACTGTTTCCCTGCCCAGAGACGGAGAGGGGAACGTTTTTTTGGTTCGGGAAGAAAATCTTTCATCATAGCTATACTGTATCATACTTCATTCCGGAATACAAATTACAATTTTGTTACCTTTGCAAAAAATATTCAAATATTATGACCCGCTGATGTGTTATACTTATGTATTGTTGTATGCATCCCGACAGGAGAGATACATAATGGATAATCAAACATTGGAAACCCTGATCCGGCGGATCTGTCAGGAGGATAACGGCGCTTTTGAGGAGCTGTACCGGCTGATGAAGGGCGGCGTCTTTTCATTTGCCTATTCCCTCTGCGGCAACTGGCACACCGCCGAGGATGTATTGCAGGATACCTTTCTGCGGATCCGGCAGTATGCCGGCACCTATCAGCCGGGCACCAACCCGAAAGCCTGGATCCTCACCATCGCCAAAAATCTGGCGCTGAACACGCTGCGGAGCGGGAAACGGTTTGCCGATGACAATCCCGGAGAGGACATCTCTGCGGTATATGAGCAGGATCAGACCGAAATGATCGAAAACCGGGTGCTGCTGGACCAGCTGCTGAAAACCCTGAACCAGACCGAACGCCAGATTGTCGCGCTCCACGCGGTATCCGACGTCAAACATGCGGATATCGCCAAAATGCTGGGAAAACCGTATGGAACGGTGCTGTGGACTTACTCAAACGCGGTGAAGAAATTGAAGAAAGAGCTTAACAATTCATAATGCATAATGCATAATTAGGGGCATCTGTTTTTTGCGATACAATCAGTCGGTGCCAATTTTTTAGCCCGTTCCGGTGTTATATTGACAGAAGCGCTTTTGAAACTTTTGAAAACACCCTTTTTTACAGAAAGGAAGGAGCTATCCTCATGAACAAACCAATAAAAACCCATCTAAAAGCCCTCTTTAACAAAGCCGCGCCGGCCCAGCCGCCTGAGTTACAAACTGCAACCGAACATTCAGCATTCAGCACTCAGCATTCCGCATTCAAAAAACGTCGTTCCATCATTTACCATGTCGCCGCCGTTGCCGCCGCTTTTGCGCTTATCGCGGCGGGATTGGGTTATTTCCCGATTCTGCGGCAGCACGATGAAGAGGATCCCGGTCCTTCCCTTGGCGCGATGAATGTGGCCGCCGTGGGGAATACCGCTACGCTGAAAAAACTGCTGAAAGGGTCGAACAATTATTATGGCGGCAATAGGTTTTTTTCCTTGGGTGGGGGCGACGAGATGGCCGAAGACGCTGAGATGCCGGCATCCGCACCGCCTACCGGTCAAAATAGCAACGAAGCTAAAGGAAGTTCCTCTGCCAAAGATGACCACTCCACCACCAATCTTCAGGTGGAAGGGGTGGACGAGGCCGATATTATCAAGACCGACGGGGAATTCGTTTACTACCTCGCCAACAACAGCCTCTATATCGCGGATATCCGCGATCCGCGGGATATGACGATCGTCACCAAAATGAAATATGACAACTGGGACAACCCCAACAACAGTCGCGCCGAAACGCCGATTGAGATGTATGTGGACGGCGATATCCTGACCGTGATCTTTACTGTGTATGAATGGGACAACAGTGAAAGCGACAAAAGACAATACTATTATTATGATAACAGCTATTCCACCCGCGTCCGCGTTTTTGACATGGCCGACCGGGCGGATATCCGCCAGACCCGGGATTTTTCCTTCGACGGCTATTACAGCACCTCCCGCAAGGTGGGGGATCTGCTGTATGTGATCGGGTATAAAGGGACCTATTACTATCCGTATGAAACCGACGTTTTCGGCAACGAGATATATCCCCCGATCGCATCGGTGCTGCCCAAATGCAGGGCCGAAAACGGCGGCTGGGAAGCGGTCGCGTTAGACACCATCCGGTATTTCACCGAAGTGGAGGACAACAACATTTTCCAATACATTATCGGGATGGACGTCAAAAATCCGGATGCCGAGGTCAAAACCAACATCTTTTTGAACAACGGCAACACCGTCTACGCCAACGCCGAAAATATCTATATCGCCGGGGTCAAATACAGCTATGACAGCGAAGAGTGGTGGCAAAGCAGCTGCGATACCATCGTCTCGAAATTCACCCTCAACGGCGGCGAAGTCCTCTTCGACGCGATGGGGACGGTCCCGGGCAACGTGCTCAACCAGTTCTCGATGGACGCGTATACCGGCAACTTCCGGATCGCCACCACCGTCGACAGATGGTCGCCCGACGGGGAAAATCACTCTGCCAACAACCTGTATATCCTCGGCCCGGATATGAAAATCATCGGCAAGCTGACCGGGCTGGCCCCGGGCGAGCGGATCTATTCGGTCCGGTTTATCGGACCGAAGGTGTATATGGTCACCTTCCGGACGGTGGATCCGCTGTTCGTCATCGACGCGGAGGATCCCGCCAATCCGCAGGTGCTGGGCGAGCTGAAGATCCCGGGCTACAGCTCTTATCTGCACCCCTATGACGAGACACACATCATCGGTTTCGGGATGGATGCCGAGGAAGTGGATAAAGATCTCGCACTGAGACAGGGCATAAAAATCGCCATGTTCGATGTGTCGGATTTCCACAACCCAAAAGAACTGTTCAACACCGCCATCGGCAAGCGGGGTTCGTATTCCGAGCTGTTGGACAACCACAAAGCGCTGCTGTTCTCGAAAGAAAAGAATATCTTCGCTTTCCCCGCGGTGGTTTGCAGGGAAGAATACAGCGAGGGGTGGCAGGGTTTCCTGTATTTCTCGATTGATATGGAAGAGGGTTTTGTCGAAAAAGGCAGAATCTCCCATGCGGGAGCCGCATATAATACCTATTGGGACTATTATGGATCGGAGATTGCCGTCACCCGCGGTATCTATGCGGGAGATGTGCTGTATACCTTCTCCGGCGCAAAAATTATGGCGCATTCGTTGGTGGATATGGCGTTTATCGGGGAGCTTAAAATCAATTGATAGGCGATACAAATAGAAAAGGCCGGCATACGCCGGCCTTTTCTATTTGTAGAACCTTTTCACTTTTCAACCTCAATGGCAAACCCGCTCCAGTTATCCGCGTATTGCAGCAGCAGGGTCAGCCGTTCCTCTTTGGCGGCGACGCTGCGGTTGTCCTCCACATACTGGCCGTCATGATACAGGATGGCCTGGGTTTCGGCTTCGGTCAGCGGGATGTATGGCAGGATCAGATACAGGCTCCGGGCCGGAACGCTCAGGTAGGTCAGATCGGTGTTGAACCGGTAAGGGTAGGTGGCGGGATAGCCGTACTGCTTCTGTCTTGGGGTTGGCTCGTTGATCAGATATTGGGGGGTACCCGGTACCCCTGCTTTTCCCAAATCGTGCAGCAGCCCGACGATGACGCAGCTCTCGTCCGAAATCTCCGGCGCCAGCAGCGCCTTGAGCTTCAACAGCGTTTCGGCGACGTTGATGCTGTGCTCCAGCAGCCCGCCCTCCCGGCAGAGATGGAACCGGGTGGAGGCCGGCGCGGTGAGCCACGCGGTCTCTTTTTCTATGCAGGTTATCAGCCGATCAAAACAATCCTTCCGGTCGGTAACCTTTTGTTTGAGAGCGGCGTAGCGTTCGGGGACTGTCATGGTGTAAACTCCTTTTTGTTTTGATTCTATTAATGTTAAGCGGCTATTCGCCCAATTCATACTAATAACGAATGAGAAACATTCGTTATTAGTACGTTTTGCCGAAAGCAAAACCCGCTCCCCGCAGGGAGCGGAACCCATTCTTTTTGAAAAGCATCGCAACGATTTTCAAAAAGAATTAGTATCATTCGCCGCCGCGATAAACTGCTCCAGCGTCAGCGCTTCCGCCCGGATATTTACGGGCAAGTCCTGAGCCGCCAATACTTCCGCCAGCCGTTGCTTGTCAAATCCGCCCGCCGCCGCCGCGTTGACCAATGTTTTGCGCCGCTGGTTGAATCCGGCGCGGATCAGCGCGAACAGCCGCCGCTCATCCGCAGCGGCGTTAGCTGCCGCTTCCTCTGCCCGCGGCGGCTTCACCGTCAGCCGGATCACGCTGCTGTCGACGGCCGGGGCCGGCAGAAAGCTGCCCCGGGAAACCGAAAACAATATCTCCGGCTCGGAAAAATACGACACCGCCAGCGAGACGGCGCCGCAGGCACGGGTGCCGGGCGCGGCACAGAGCCGGTCGGCAGCCTCCTTTTGTACCATCACGGTGATTGACCTGACCGGCAGCCGCTGCTCCAGCAGCGCCATGATCAGCGGCGAGGTGATATAGTAAGGCAGGTTGGCGCAGACCGACACCGGCATCCCGGGAAACCGTTCGGCAATAATCCGCCGCAGATCCAATTTCAGCGCGTCTCCCTGAATAATCTCAACATTCCCCTGTCCGGCCAGCGTCTCGTCTAATACCGGCAGCAGCCGGCGGTCCAACTCGATAGCCGCCACCTTGCCGGCCCGGGAGGCCAGCTCCCGGGTCAACACCCCGACCCCCGGTCCGATCTCCAGTACACCGGTATCCGCCGCCGCGCCGCAGGCTTCCGCCATCCGCGGACAGACGCTCGGGTTGACGAGAAAATTCTGCCCCAGCTTTTTGGAAAAAGCGAACCCGTGACGGTCCAGCAGTCCCCGCAGATAGGCGATATCGGTCAGTTTCGGATGGGACATATAGCCTCCTGCTTTCCGTATATTGCAATCAGTATACCATACCCAACCACAATTTTCAAAAAAATATTGTATTTTATATATTATTATGCTATACTGATATGAAAAATTATGTCATTTTCGGGAGAATTTGGCCATGCTGCGACCAATCGTGGAATTCGATTACTGGGGGCTGCCGGTTTACCTCATTATGGGGTTGATCGGGCTGCTGTTTGGGTATATCTCGCTCACCAATAAACAGACCAAGC
>Ga0123353_10001616_pt1 | contig 27750 bp, 29 predicted proteins | sample TergutLab28metaG_3_FD_92763 | JGI IMG/M metagenome (GOLD analysis project Ga0123353, IMG submission 92763) | Labiotermes labralis P3 segment gut microbial communities from Petit-Saut dam, French Guiana - Lab288 P3 | ecosystem: Host-associated > Arthropoda: Insects > Digestive system > Gut ...
CCAAGGGCATGACACAGCTTGTGCGTACCATCAACAGGGTGCGCAAGAAAATCAACCCGACGCAGAAGATTGATGGCATCCTGCTCACGCCGGTGGACGCGCGCACGAACTTTGCCCGCGATACCGCCGCCGTGATCCGGCAGAATTACGGCGGGGTGCTGCGTATCTTCAAAACACACATCCCTCTGGCCGTGAAAGCCGCCGAAACAAGCGCCACCGGCACAAGCATTTTCACCCACGACAAGAACGGCAAGGTTGCCAAAGCCTATGAAAATCTGGCGCGGGAGGTGATGAGCATTGGCTGCCCCGCTAAAAATGCGCCTGCCCTCGGCTGATGACCTATTCTCTACGCAGGCCGAGCGCGACGACGCCCAGCGTGAGCGCGTGCAGGACATCCCGCTTGACCTGATTGACGGATTTCCCGACCACCCATTTCAGGTCCGCGACGACGAGGCCATGCAGGCGATGGTGGAGAGCATTGGCGCTGTCGGCATCCATACGCCCTTGCTTGTCCGGCCAAAGGACGATGGGCGTTACGAAATCATCAGTGGGCACCGCCGCAAACACGCAGCCACCCTCGCAGGGCTTGCATCTGTGCCTGTCATCATCCGCGAAATGACCCGCGATGAAGCTATCATTGCCATGATTGACGCGAACCTGCAACGTGAAGTAATTTTGCCTAGCGAGAAAGCTTTTTCGTACAAGATGAAGCTGGAAGCGTTGAGCAGGCAGGGAAAGCGGACGGATTTAACTTCATCGCCAATGGAGATGAAGTTAAAAGGCAAGCAGTCGTTGGCTGTGGTGGGCGAAGCTGCGGGTGATGGCAAAGATACCGTTCATCGCTATATCCGCCTGACTTCCCTGCTCCCCGACATCCTCCTGCTTGTTGACAACGGCAAAATCGCCTTCCGTCCTGCCGTAGAGCTATCATTTTTGCAAGAAAACGAGCAAGCCGCCCTGCTTGAAGCCATGCAGGCCCAGGAGGCAACGCCGTCCCTGGCTCAGTCCATCAAGATAAAGCTGTTCTCGCAGGGCGGCAAGCTTACGTCGGAAGTGATCGAATCCATCATGGCCGAGGAAAAGCCAAACCAGCGTGAAAAAACCACTTTTAGCCCGAAAGTCTCCAAGCTCTTTGCGCCGGGGACACCCCCGCAAAAGATGGAGGACATCATCATCAAGGCTGTCCCATTTTATCTCCAGCGTCTGAAAAAACGCGACACGCCGGAGCTTTAGGCGTTACCAGCAGAAAAACAAAAAGCGAGGCGCGTGCCGCTGGCAAAACTCCTGCAACCGGCTTCTGATCATCGGAAGCCGGTTTTTTCATGTCAAAATAACAAACGCAGAAAGGTTGATCCTTAAAATGAAGCATTCCAAACGCATTCTCAGCATTTTGCTCGCGGTCATGCTGGCCCTGGGCCTTCTCGCCCCCGCGGCCCAGGCCGCGCCACCCGCCAGCGCGCGCATCATCGGCGTGGGCGGCGACACCGGCATCTTCGAGGTGTACTACAGCAACACCTGGAACCCGCTGAATGTGCCGTTCTGGCGCATTGAGAACGAGTTCGCCCTGGCCTTCTGCCTGGAAAGCGACGCCGACGCCCCGGTTGCCGGGGGCAGCAGCTACAACGTGACGGCGGCGATGTACAACAACACTGTCGTCAACGGCCTGCGGGCCATCCTGATGCACGGCGCGCCCAACGACACGGGCGGGCTCCAGGCAGGCCAAGCGTGGTACGCCACGCAGGCGGCCGTGTGGACTTGGATGTACGAGCAGGCCGGCGTGGGGCACGCGTTCTACGAGCAGAGCCGCGTGCGCGCCGCCGCGGGAGAGCAGGCGACCTACAATTTTTATCTCTCGCTGCTGAACAAGGCCCGCAACAACACCCAGTTGGGGAGCTTCGGCATCAGCGCCAGCCCCTCGACTGTCACCCTGACCGACAACGGCAGCGGGCAGCTTGTGGGCACGACGACCATCAGCTTCACGAACCTCAACGGCGACTACAGCATCGACCAGAGCAAAATTCCGGCTGGCGTGAGCGTTGTCGGCAGTCACTACCAGAACGGCGACATCATTACCGTGAGGGCTCCCGCGTCCTACGCCGGGCAGACGATCACCATGACGAACGTCCTGGTGGGCCACGATTCACGTGTTGCGAGCAACGTGTTTTGGTATAGCCCGAACAGCAGCGGCCTGCAAAACATGGTGGTGTTCGACTTCGCGCCGCAGCCCGTGGCCTACGGCAGCATCTCCTGCACGTCCGAGGAACAGGCCAACTACGCGGAGGTGAAAGCCCTCGCCACCGGCGACGAGCGCATCATGGAAATGTGCACCCTGGAGGCCGAGGTCAGCAAGTTGAAGCTGCTGAAATCCAGCCACATGAGCCAGCGTTATGAGTTGCAGGACAGGCTGCGGCAGGAGTATCCGAAGGACATCGCCCTGTTGGAAAGCAAGGTGGAGGCGTACAGCGCTGACACCGCGCACTTGGCTGCGAGCCCTGCCGACGAATTTGCCATGGAGCTGGAGGGCATAACCCACACCGAGAAAAAGGCCGCGGGCAGCGCCCTGTTGGAGCTGTGCAAGGCCACCACCACCCGTGATCCCCTCACCGTTGGTTCCTACCGAGGCTTTCTCATGAAGCTGATGTTTGACTTCCACGAAAAAGAGCATCGGCTGATTTTGGGGCACAAGGGCTGGCACAGCGTTGGCCTGGGGACGGACCTTTTCGGGAACCTGACCCGTATCGACAACCTGCTGGGCGGCATCGCTGCCCGCGCCGAACGCTGCGTTGTGAAACTGGCGGAGGTGCTGTCACAGGCAGAAAAAGCAAAGGAGGAAGCGGAGGCTCCTTTCCTCCGCGAGCAGGAGTTGGCCGAAAAATCCGAGCGGCTTTCCGAACTGAAAACGGCGCTCCAGGTGGAGCAGGCGGAGCCGGTGCTGATTGTGGAGGACGCGCCCGACGAGGGGGAGAAAGGGCCCAAGATGCAGCATAAAAAAACAGATATGGTGCTGTAGTTTTAGAGCCCGCACAATTGCCATGGGGCCCTTTTTGTGTTATACTATTCCCATTCTGCGCAAAGGGGGCCTTTATATGGTGATTCTCACAGGCGATACGCACGGAGACTTTAAGCGCGTGGGCGCTTTGTGCGACAAGTTGAACACCTCAACCGCCGACACGCTTATCATCCTGGGCGACGCCGGCATCAATTATGCGGGCGGAGCCAAGGAGTATTGGTTCAAACATAAGCTATCCGAGCACCTCCCCATTGGCCTGCTGTGCGTACACGGCAACCATGAGCGCCGTCCCGAAAGCATGGGCTCGTACAAGCAAGTCGAATGGAATGGCGGCATTGTGTATGCCGAGCCGCAGTTCCCGAACCTGCGCTTTGCCAAGGATGGCGAAATCTACAACATCGCGGGCAAAAAATGCATCGCCATCGGCGGGGCCTACAGCGTAGATAAGCCGTTCAGGCTGGCGGAGGGCTGGCATTGGTTCGCAGACGAGCAACCCTCCCTGGAGATCAAGGCGAGGGTGGAGCAGCGCCTTGCCGCCGAAGGTTGGAAGGTGGACGTGGTGCTCTCGCACACCTGCCCGCTGAAATATGAGCCGCGGGAAACCTTCATCCAGGGTATTGAGCAAAGCGGCGTGGATAAATCCACGGAGCTATGGCTTGGCGGCATTGAGGAACGGCTCGACTATGGGGCTTGGTACTGCGGACACTATCATACCAGCAAGGTGATTGACCGAATGCGCTTCATGTTCGAGGATTTTATCTCCTTTTAGTTTAATTATATTGAATTATACTTGCAATTTGCGAGATACTATGATATAATTAAACCAACGAAAGGAGGATTGGCCGTGAAACACTACGAGCAGCTACTGCGCATGGGCTGTTTCACCTGGGATGAACTTTGCGATCTGGCGGGCAACCGCAGCGCGGCGAACTCCCTGGCGCAGAGCTATCTCAAAAAGGGCTATATCCAAAGCGTCCGGCGCGGGCTTTACGTTGCGGTCAACCTGGCTGACGGCGAGCCTGCCGTCAGCCCCTACCGCATCGCAAGTAAAATTACGCAGAGCGCTTGCGTATCGCGCCACGCGGCGTTTGCATATCACGGCTGCGCAAACCAGGTCTCCAACCGGGTTGAAGTATCCTCCGCGATACCGTTTGCGCCATTCGAGTTTAGCGGGACGGAATTTGTTTATCTTTCCACCCGGCTGGAGCGAGATATATTGGGCATTGTAGAGCAGCCGGACGGCGTGCGCGTGACCGACATGGAGCGCACGGTATTGGATAACATCGGCGATTTTGAGAAAATCATGGGGCTAGAGGAACTGCTGCGCTGCCTGGAAATGGTGCCGATGCTGCGTGAAGATAAGCTGCTGGCTTATCTGAAAGCTCTCGACAAGCAGGTACTGTATCAAAAGACGGGCTGTCTGTTAGAACAGTTGCGGGCGCAATGGGGCCTGACGGACGATTTCTTTGCGCAATGCGCGGCGAATATCGGCAAGAGCAAGCGCTATCTGTATATGCCAACGGATATGAACGATATGGAATATAACCGCACATGGCAGCTGATCGTGCCTAAAAATCTGATGAGCGCGACCGCGGAGGGGGTAGACGATGCCGAAATATGACAAGGCGTTGCTGGCCCGGCAGGCCCGCGCGCTGGATTTTCCGCCGCATACCTTTGAAAAGGTTGCCCGGCTGACCGAGGTGCTGCGTTTCCTCAACGAGACCCCGGAGCTGCGGGAGGCCTTGGCGCTCAAGGGCGGCACAGCCATCAACCTGACGATGTTCCGGCTACCCCGGCTATCGGTGGACATCGACCTTGACTTTGCGCTGAACCTGCCGCGCGAGGAAATGCTTGCGCGGCGCGAGCGCATTACCAGCCTGTTGGGCCGTTTCATGGCAGCGGAGGGCTACAGCGAACGTGATAAGTCCAAGCGTTCGCACAGCCTGGATTCCACTGTGTACGCCTATGTCAACGCGGCGGGCAACCTGGACAACATCAAGGTGGAGATCAACTACTCTCTGCGCTGCCACGTGCTGCCCACCGTGGAGGCCGCCGCCGACATCACCGGCACGTTCACGGCGTTCCCCATCCGCACACTTGCGCCCATTGAGATTTTCGCCACCAAAATCGTGGCTCTGGCGGGCCGTGCCGCCGCCCGTGATTTATATGACCTGAACAACATGATTGTGTTCAAGCTTTTTGAACCCAACGAGCTGGACTTGCTGCGCAAGTGCGCCGTGTTCTATCTGGCCGTTGCGGGTGATGTGGGCGCGCAGGCCCTGCAGCGGCTGGACAGCATTACCCCGCGCAAAATCAAGACAGACCTGTACCCGGTGATCCGCAGCACGGAGCGCTTCGATTTCGCCGCGGCGAAGCAGCGCGTGGGTGCTTTTCTCGCGGAGCATATGGCCCCCACCCCGCAGGAAGCGGAATTTCTACGATGCTTCGCGGCGGGACAATACGCGCCGGAACTGCTGTTTGACGATGCAGAAATTGTCGCACGAGTGAAAGAACACCCCATGGCGCTTTGGAGGATACAGCAAGCGCAGAAGTAACCGTACCTATAAACTCATTATGCCGCCCGGCTTGATTGGGCGGCTATTTTTATTGGAAAGTGGTGATGAAATGCCCTTTATCCCTCCCGCCCAAGTGGCCCAGGTCCGGCAGCTCGATCTCTTGGCCTATCTCATAACCTGCGACCCCGACGAGCTTGTCCACGTGGCCGGCAATGAATACTGCACCAAATCCCACGACAGCCTGCGGATAAGTAACGGTGCTTGGATATGGAACAGCCGCGGTATCGGCGGGCGCAGTGCATTGGATTATTTGATCAAGGTGCGCGGCATGGGCTTTCTGGACGCAGTTGAAACTATCTTACAGGCAATGCCGGCAATATCTCTATCAGCGCAGGCGGGTGGTTCAATAGAGCCGCCCGCTTTTTCTTTGCCCAAGCAACTACTGCTCCCGCCCATTGCGTCAAGCAGCGACCGCGTGATCGCCTACCTCGCCGGGCGCGGTATTGACCGCAGCATCCTGGACTTTTGCGTCAGCACCGGGCGGCTGTACGAGAGCGCCGATTTTCATAGCTGCGTGTTCGTCGGTATGGACAAAGCGGGCACGCCGCGCTACGCCACAGTGCGGGGCACGAAATCCCGCTTCAAGGGCGAGGCCGGGGGCAGCGATAAGCGCTATTCGTTTTCCATCCCCGCCGAGGGCAGCGGGACGCTGCACCTGTTTGAGAGCGCCATTGACCTGCTTTCCTATGCCACGCTTGACCCTGACGCACGGCAGACGCACCTGCTTTCGCTGGCAGGTGTGTTCGCCCCAACGAAGAAAACCAGCGGGAGCCTGCCTGCTTCACTGACTCGATACCTGGAGGACTACCCTGAAATCCAGCACATTGACCTGCACCTGGACAATGACCTGGCGGGGCGGGCAGCGACGCAGAACATCTTCGTATTGATGGGGACGAAGCACTCTTTGCGCAACCAGCGGCCAACCCACGGAAAGGACGTGAATGATGAACTGCGTTATTCTTTGGGCCTGAAAACACCACGGAAGGAGCAGGTGCTATAGGTGTTTTTCTTTTTTCTGTTGGTAAATGGCAAGCATCGCCAAATGATAGCATTTGGCACTTGGCAGGGAAATCCCTGCAACCCTTTTACGTGAATGGAGAGGATTGTTATGTTAAAACGCAACGTACAAATACTATTTCGCCTCACCCGCGAGGAAGCCGCCCGGTTCCGCAAGCGGGTGAAAAAATCTGGCTTGTCGCAGGAGGCATACCTGCGGCAGATCATCAGCGGCCTGGTTCCCACCGACGCGCCCCCGCCCGATTATTATGCCATGATGCGCGAGCTTCATGCTATCGGCAACAACCTCAACCAGATCGCACGGCAAGCCAATGCCAGCGGCGCAATTCACGCGTCCCGCTATGATGAGGCCGCCGCCGCGCTGGAGGATGCCATCGTAAAAATCAACGACGCGGTGATGCTGCCGAGGAAGATGGGCTGATGGCTACTACCTCGATCTGGAGCATCAAGGGGAAACTGGGCAATGTGGTGGAGTACGTGAAAAATCCAGAGAAAACAGAGAACCTGAGCCAGGTGTTGGGATATGCAATCGACCATAGCAAAACCGAGCGGAGCCATTATGTCAGCGGCATCAATTGCAGTCCCGGCAAAGCGGTGGAGCAGATGCAGGCCGCGAAAAAGCATTTCAGCAAGGAGGGCGGCGTTGTCGCCTATCACGGCTACCAATCGTTCGCGCCAGGTGAGGTTTCGCCGGACACGGCCCATGAAATCGGCCTGGAATTGGCCCAACGGCTTTGGGGGGAGAAATATCAGGTGGTGGTTGCCACGCACCTCGACCGCGGGCACATCCACAATCATTTTGTGGTGAACACTGTCTCTTGGGTGGACGGCAAACGGTATCACCGTACCGGCAAAGACTATCACGATATGCAGGCCATTTCGGATGAGCTCTGCCGGCAGTATAGCTTATCTGTCATACAGCGCCCCGAACCGGGCCGGAGCAAGCACTACGGCGAATGGCAGGCTGAGCAGCAGGGCCGCCCCACCTGGCGGGGGATGGTGAGGGCCGACGTGGACGCCGCCATCGCCGCCGCGCAGACCGACCGCCAGTTTTTCGAGCTGCTGCGGAAGAAAGGCTACGCTGTCAAGGTGGGCGCGGACATCTCCGTGCGGCCGCCCGGCAAGGAGCGCTTTGTGCGGCTCATGCGCAACTATGGCGAGGACTACGCCCTTGAGGCAATCAAGAGGCGCATCCTCGACAATCGCATGAAGATACCCGCGCCGGCGAAGCCGCCGCCGCCCAAGATTGTGCTGCGCTGCCAAATGCGCGGCCCCCTTTCGCGGGCGCGGAAAATATCGGGCTGGCGGGCGCTGTACTTTCAGTACCTGTATAAAATGGGCATCCTCCCGCGCAAAAAAACACCGTATCAGCGACAACGCAAGGTGCATTTTTTGTTGCGGGAGGATATTATAAAAATCAAACAGTTCGACGAGGAAACCCGGCTGCTCTGGCGCGAGAAGATCGACACGCCCGAGCAGCTTCTTTCATTTCAAGAAAACGCATCAAAAAAGGAGGCGAAAATCTGTGACCGCATACTCGCGCGGGCCCCCGTCATGCGGGCCAAGCTGGATATTGTCCGGCAAGAGGAAAAATCTCAGGCAAAGGAGGATGTAAAAGATGTACCAATCAGGCGGCGACGCGGCGGAACAGATCGTCCGGGTATCCATTGAAGGCGTGGAAATGGCCGCGAAGCTCGTTGGCGGCGGCGCGAAGGAATTGGCGACTTTTCTGTTCGCCGTCCTGCGGGATGGCGGTCCGCAAGCACAGCAAAAGGGCTCCGTGCTCAAGGGCCGGGAACGCCTGAGCGCCATGCTGAAATCCGGCAAGGAATTGAAGGTGTTCGCGCTGAAGGAGGCCGACCTGAAGGCGTTCTGCGCGGAAGCCCGGCGCTTCGGCGTGGGCTACTATGTTGTGCGCGGCCACAAGAAAAATCTCGACGGCCTGTGCGACGTGATGGTGCCAGCCGAGCAGGCGTCCATGGTTGCGCGGATTGTGGAGCGATTCGGCTATCAGCCCACCGACCGGGCGACGCTGCAAGCCGAGGTAGAACGTGACCGCGGCGTGCAGACGAGAGACGAGGTGGATATTTTGTTGGACGAGGCCCTGGGCGCGCCGCAGCAGCGCGAGAAGCCCGCGGCGGATTTTCAGCAGGGGCCTTCGACGGATGGCGCGGCGCGAACGGGCCCCATCGCGGCTGGTCCCCCCGCGCTTGGCTCCGTGCCCAAATCGAATTCCGACGAACCATCCAGGACTACAGCGAATAAAAAGCCATCGGTCCAAAAGAAGCTGGAGGATATTTTCGCATCGTTGCAGCGCAAGCCGCCAGTGGCGGCACCGCAGCACACACAACCCAAAAAATCTCGTAATCGCAAGAAAGGAGCAAGAACACATGCCTAATTATGATGATATTTTCGCCGGCCAACAGGAGGCCGCAGACCAGTGGAAAGAGCAGCGGCAGATGGAGCGTGACGCCGTGTTCGACCTCGCCGAGCAGACCGCCGTCTCCCTGGCCGACCCCACCGCGTTCCAGCAGTACCTCGACATACAGGGACGCTTCCCGCTGTATTCCGTGAACAACGCCCTGCTGGTGCAGGCACAGATGCCGGGGGCCACCCGGCTGCGCGACTTTGATGGCTGGAAGCAGCAGGGCGCATATGTGCAACAGGGACAGAAGGGCATTACCATCCTCGAACCGGGCAAGCCCTTCATGGGCGATGATAAGCAGATGCACACGCCCTACAACACCAAGCGCGTGTTCGACATCTCGCAGACGGACGCGAAGCCCGCGCCCGAACCGCCGCGCGACGAACGGCAATTGCTGCGTGCCCTGATTGACAGGTCCCCCCGGCCCTGCGTTATATCAGCCGAAGTGCCCGCAGGCAAAACGGCGCATTTCGACGGCAAGCAAATTCTTATACGCCAGGGCAGCTCCGCTGCGAGTTTGTTCCAATCCATCGCAATGGAGATGGCCACAGCCAGGGGCCTCGACAGCTTTCAGGCGACATGCGCATCCTACTTGCTCTGCCGGCAGCATGGCTTCCAAACTCCGCCGATTGACATGCAGCCGGAAACCCTTCTGAGCGGTGACGCCCAGGCCATCCGCGGCGAGCTGAACACAATCCGCGGCGCGGCGGATGAAATCGGCAGGCGGATGCACCGCAACCTGAACCCGCCCGCCAAAACGGATAAGCCGGTGGTTCCCGAATGAGGCAGAGTGACAACAAAGCCGAAGTGGTGCTGTCGGCGCTGGGTGTGCCGGTGGTCATTTGGCTGGCGTTGCTCATTGCCCCGCACATGGGCGGCGGCCTGGCGGGGATCGTCAACGGCCTGACCGCGGCGATGGACACGCCGCTGGATATAACAATCTGTGAGGACAGCCTGAAAGCTGTCCTCATCTTTTTGTTGGCCTATGGCATGGGGATAGGATTGTATTTTTCCAGCCGGAAGAACTATCGCCGCCGCGAGGAACACGGCAGCGCCAAGTGGGGCAGCGCCGCCGCTATCAACCGCCGATACGCCGACAAGAACCCTGTACAGGCGAAAATCCTCACACAGAGCGTGCGCCTCGGCCTAAACGGGCGCAAGCACCGGCGCAACCTCAACGTGCTTGTTGTGGGCGGCACCGGCGCGGGCAAAACGAGGTTCTATGCCAAGCCGAACATCTTTCAGGCAAACACATCCTATGTGATCCTGGACCCAAAGGGCGAAATTCTGCGGGACACCGGGCACCTGCTGGCCGCGAAGGGCTACGATGTCCGCGTGCTGGATTTAATAAACATGGAGCGCAGCCATTGTTACAACCCCTTCCGCTACCTGACCTGTGACAACGACGTGCAGCGCCTGGTGACGAACCTGTTCAAAAACACCACGCCGAAAGGCAGCCAGACGCAGGACCCGTTTTGGGACAGCGCCGCGTCGGTGCTGCTCATGGCGCTGGTATTTTATCTGCACTACGAGGCCCCGGAGGAAGAAAAAAATTTTTCCATGGTGCTCGAAATGCTGCGCGCCGCCGACGTGCGGGAGGACGACGACGAGTACCAGTCGCCCCTTGACATCCTGTTCGATCAGCTCGCCATGGAGCAGCCCGATCACATCGCCCTGAAATATTACCGCAACTACCGCAGCGGTTCCGGCAAGACGCTGAAATCCATCCACCTGGTGCTGGCGTCCAGGCTGGATAAATTCAATCTTTCGTCCCTGGCCGCGTTGACCATGACCGACGAGCTTGAGCTGGGCACTATGGGCGAACGCAAGACAGTCATGTTCGCCTGTATCCCGGACAACGATACGTCATTTAACTTTTTGGTTGGCCTGCTGTACACACAATTGTTTCAGGCGCTGTACTACTGCGCCGACCAGGTGCACGGCGGTCGACTGCCCATTCACGTGCATTTTGTGATGGACGAGTTCGCGAATGTTTCGCTCCCCGATGACTTTCAAAAGCTGTTGGCAACCATGCGCAGCCGGGAGATTTCCGTAAGTATGATCCTGCAAAATCTGGCGCAGCTCAAGGCGCTGTTCGAGAAGGATTGGGAGAGCCTGGTGGGCAACTGCGACACCTTCCTCTACCTCGGGGGCAATGAGCAAAGCACGCATAAATATGTCTCGGAAATGCTGGGAAAATCTACGATTGATACCAACACGTTCGGGCGCAGCTTCGGGCGCAACGGCAATTACTCGAAGAACGACCAGAACGCTGGGCGGGAGCTGCTCACCCCGGACGAGGTGCGCCTGCTGGACAACCGTTACGCCCTGCTGTTCATCCGCGGGGAGCGCGCCGTGATGGATTTTAAGTATGATATTCTCAAACATCCCAACGTCGCCGACACCACGGATGGCAGCGCCAAGCCGTATATCCACAACGAGGACAGGCTGTCCTATGCCTCGCTGCGGCTGACCGGCGCGCCGCTGCCTGAGCCGGAAAGCGAACCCGGCCCAACCCAGGAATTCGACCTGTTCTGCGACGAGGACGCGGAACTCTATTTTAAAATGATAATGGAGGAAGTAGAACCATGAGCAAGAAACTTCGCAAGGCACTCTCCATCGGCGCGGCCCTGGCACTGCTGCTGGCGCTGTTTACCGTGGGCGCGTTCGCCGCCGCCGACCCCGTGCAGGCTGTGAATAAATTGAGCGATTTTATCTTCAAGGTCATCAAGGCTATCGGCCTGGTGATCCTGGCTTTCGGCATCGTGCAGCTGGGCCTCTCCATGAAGAGCCACGACCCCAGCCAGCGGGCCACGGGCTTTCTCACCGTCGCGGGCGGGATCGTGATCGCGTTCGCGAAAGAGATCATCGACCTGATTATAGCATAGGGGGTGGTCCTTTTGTCTGACAATTGGATTGTATCAAACCTGCAAAACGCCCTGTCCACCTGGAACGAAAAGCTCGCCGAAATATGGACGCTGCTCACGCAGACCCCGCAGAACTTCAAGGGCGGCGGCATCTGGACCGTGATCGTCAACATCCACGACGCGCTCATGGCCGTGGGCCTGGGCCTGCTGGTGCTGTTCTTTGTCGTGGGCATGGCGAAAACGATGAGCAGCTTTACCGACCTGAAACGGCCCGAGGTGGCGTTCAAGGTTTTCATCCGCTTCGTTCTGGCAAAGCTGGTGGTCACGCAGGGCCTGGAGCTGATGATGAAGCTGTTCGAGATCGCCCAGGGCCTGGTGACGACCGTCATGGACCGGGCGGGCGTCAGCGGCAGCAGCGACGCGGTGCTGCCGGACAGCATCGTCACTGCCATAGATAACACCAGTTTCATGAACAGCATTCCCCTGTGGGCCGTGACGCTGATCGGCGGCCTGTTTATCACCGTGCTGTCGTTCATTATGATCATGTCCGTGTACGGGCGCTTCCTGCGCCTGTACCTCTACACCGCTATCGCCCCGATCCCACTCGCCGCGTTCGCGGGGGAATCCACGCAGAGCATCGGCATCAGCTTCCTCAAAAGCTATGCAGGCGTTTGCCTGGAAGGCGTGATCATCTTGCTGGGCTGTATTATCTTTTCGCTGTTCGCCGCCGCGCCGCCCGTCATCAACCCTGGCGATCCCGCCGTGACACAGGTGTGGAAGTACGTGGGCGAGTTGTGCTTCAACATGCTCGTTTTGGTGGGAGCGGTGAAAATGGCGGACAGGGTTGTCAAGGAGCTTATGTTCGGTGGATAATCCACACAAATATATCGGAGGTAATGAGAATGGTATACAAAAACACAATATCGTCCAGCGACCCGCAGGCCATTGATAAGCTAACACAAAAGCTGGAAGCCTGTCAAGCCCTGCAAATATTGATGAAGGACGTCAATGCCCACTGGCGTAAATACGGCACCTGCCAAGACGTTCACCGTCAACGTGACCGGCACGGGCGCGTTCGACGACAGCGTGACCTGGACTGTCACCGACAACACCAGCGGCAACACCAAGGTGGTTGACGGCCTGCTGACCGTCGCCGGCACCGAGGCAGGCAACGCCAGCGACCAGATCACCGTGACCGTCACCTCCGTGGCTGATCCGACCAAGAGCGCCAGCGCCATCGTTACGGTCATCCCGGCAGGCTTCGGCACCAACGGCGGCGGTACGGACGAGCCCACGGGCGCGTCCCGCGTGCTGTCCAAGACCAAGGCCGGCGACCCGGACAGCGACTGGATCGAGATCGCCCGCACGTCGATTGACGGAGAGATGTTCAGCCTGATCCTGCGCAAGAAGGCCATCGGCAGCAGCGCGTTCGGCTCGAACAACACCTACATCGGCGGCACGGCCCGCGCAAATGTAAACAACTGGTTTAAGAACCCGGCCGACACCGGCGATAAACTCCCCCTGAGCGCCAGGATGCGCGATTTCACGGTCAACAACAACCTGGCCAGCGCCATCGGCTCCTACGGCGCTTCCGCCGCCGGTTCGGACGGCTACGGCGTCTTCAACGGCTTCAGCAAGCCCGTGAAGTCCGGCGGCTCGTTCGACAACGACGGCACCACCACTGACGATATCGCCTTCCTGCTCAGCTACGGCGAGGCCGCGCGTTTCTGTTCCATCAACTGGTATTTCTCCAGCGGAGTCACCTCTTACCCCAGCAACTCCTTCGCCAACGCCAACTGGACCACGCACCTGGCTGGTGAAAATGGCGCGCCTTGGTGGCTCCGGTCGCCGGGCAGCACTGGCATCGCGTGCAACGTCACCTATGCGGGCAACGCCACCACCCAATCTGCCTCGTCTTCCAACGCCCTCCGTCCCGCTTGTTGGGTCCACTCTGAAATCTTTAATTGACCCCGCTATCCCCATGCATTCCCTATATCAGGACGTGAAAAGCCCCCGGCCCCGGAAACGGGGCTGGGGGCGGGCGGATGGAGCGGGGTTAGGCGGCGAGACCGTCTCTGCGAACAGATTTCGAGGGGATGATGGTTAAGCCATATTTTTCGGCGGCCTCATGCGCTGTGTCGCTGATGTGCTTGCGCCACTCCTCGCGGGTCATGGACAGAGACTGCTCGTATAGATTTGCGCGGATGGCGTCGATCTCTTTCTCGTAATCCAAGCTACTCGTCATTATCAATCACCTCCATTGGCGTGCCGATGTAGATTTTTCCGTAACCATAAATCTTGTTGACCGGCTCGGAAAGCTCTTTGGTTTTCGGGCGGTTGATGTGGGAAAAGTTCAAGCTGATGATGGCGTCCAAGGTGTTCACGGAAGCGCAGGCGACGTGCAACCGGTCGAGGTAATGCGGCTTGGTAATCACACCGTGCGTAACATAGGCTTCCGCCAAGGTTTCCGTTTCGTCCGATTCATCAAGGATGATTATGCCGTGCCGCGAGACTAGCTGAATCATCTCATTGCGTTTCTGTTCATCAGCTGTGTCCAGCAGTTCCTTGATCACATAAGCGGACGTGTACGCCTCAAATTTCCCCTCAGCGATTTCCTCGAACAGCCGCACGGTATCCCTGTGATTATCCCGTTCCGGCTCAAAGTATCGGTTGAACACAGTAGTTTCCAGGTAAATCCGCAATTTTCTCATGGCATAACCCCCTCTAGCTATAGTATACACCAACCCGCGCAAGAATGCAAGCCCCGAAAACGCCCAACCGCCGCTGCGGGCTCCGGATTTCAGCACCGAGGCCCGCAGGAGCGATTGCCGCAAAGGAGAGTGAATCACTTGGCTATAAATAAATTGCGCAAAACCGCCGCCGCAGTCATTACGCTGGTGCTCGCGGCGTGCGTCGTCATTGGCACCACCCTGGCCTGGGTGAACGACGACGATATTATCAACGAATTCCCCGGGGATGGCAGCGCCCTGCTGCAAAAGTACGAAACCGGCACCGAAACCCCCGTGCCCGACGCGCAGTTCGGCCTGTACAGGCTGGAAGAGGACGGCACGCCTGCCCTGGTGCAGACCTTCACCACCGGCACGGACGGGAAAATCCTGGCCACCGACCTGGGGCCGGGGGATTATTATTGGCAGGAAACCAGCCCGGCACCCGGCTTTTTGCCCGAGCTCGAGGGTGGACAGCCAAAGAAATATCATTTCTCCATTCCGAGCGGGGAAGATGGACCTGTGCTTCGCGTCGCCTACAATACCCGCCGCCAGGATACGCTCGCGCTGACGAAAACCGTCTTGAACAGCGACGGCAGCGCCCTGACACAGGCGCAGCGGGATACGCTGTTCGAGTTCACTGTCACGTTCTCCGATGGGGGCAGCTATGCGTATATCATCAACGGCGGCGCGGCGCAGACCGTCGCCAGCGGCGGCAAGCTGTATCTCAAAAGCGGCCAAACCGCGCAGTTCGACGGCATTTCCGCGGGCGTCGGCTACAGCTTCGCCGAAACGCCCGTGACCGGCTATGTCACCACCAGTCAGAACCATGCGAACACCGTGCCCGAGGGCGGGATCACCGCTTCGTTCACCAATACATACACCGTCACCCCGCCCGCGCATGGCAGCCTGACCGTGACCAAGACCGTCACCGGCGATGGCGCTGATTTGGAGCTGGAATTTGAATTCACCGCCGTGATCGGCGGCGTGGAGCATCCGTTCACGCTCAAGCACGGCCAGTCCAAAACCTTCACGGACATCCCGCTGGGCACAGCCTACACCGTCACCGAGGCCGATTACACCGCCGAGGGCTACACGCTCACCGCGGGGCCGTACAGCGGTACGATCCAGACAGGCGGCGTAAATATTACCCTGCCCTTCATCAACCACTATGAGGGGGATAACCCGCAGCCCGGCGGTTTGGAAATCACCAAGACCGTCACCGGCCCGGACGCCAGCCATGATAAAGAATTCACTTTCACCGTCACGTTCGAGGGTGAAGGCGCGCCCGCTTCCCCGCAGACATTCACGCTGACGCACGGGCAGACCAAAACCTTCGAGGACATTCCCCGCGGCGTGCGTTATACCGTAACCGAAACCCCCGAGGACGGCTATCGCCCGGATTTCATCACGGCTTCCGGCACAATCGCCGCGAACCATACCGCCAAAATCAACTTCATCAACCGCAAGCCGAATGAACCCAAGCTTGACTGGTGGATCGCCGTGACCAAAATCGTGGAGGGGGACCCGCCCGCAAGCGAAAGCGACAGGCTGTTCCATTTCATCCTGACCATCAACGGCACGGAGTACCCCTTCAGCCTGAAAGCCGGCGAAAGCTCCGATACGTTCATTGCGCAAACCGGCGACACATACTCGCTGGTGGAGCTGAACACCCCGGGCTACATCAAGGGCGGCGTAATCAACGGCTCCGGCACGGTGGGCACGGAGAATATAGAGATCATCCAGACCAACACCTATATTAGCCCGGAAACCATCGATATCGAGGGCGAAAAGACCTGGCAGGCCCCCGCGGGCACGCAGCTGCCCGGCAGCGTGACCATCCTGCTGAAAAACGGCACTGCGACCGTCAGGACGGCCACCACCGACCAGAGTAAAAACTGGCGCTACAAGTTCGAGAACCTGCCCCGGCGCGACGCCCTGGGCAACGTGATCCCCTACACAGTGGAGGAAGTGCGCATCCCCGGCTGGCGGCCTATCGTGACAGGGTACAATATTACGAACCACCACCAGCCCCCGGTGATTGACGAGGCCATTGAAGTCGAAAAGGCTATCGTCGGTACGCCCACGGAGAACCCGCACTTCAAGTTTATCCTCACGCCCATCAACGACGCGCCCATGCCAGGCAACGATGAGCTCTTCATCACCGGCGCGGGCAAGTCCATCTTCGGCAGGATCACATATACCGTCCCTGGCACGTACATCTACACCATCACGGAGACGCCCGGCAACCTGGCGAACTGGACCTACGACGCGTAGGTGTACACCATGACCGTCACTGTGACCGAAAATAGCAGCGGGCAGCTCAGCGCAAGCAAAACCCTGAGCAAGGCCGGGCAGCCCGCCGAAAAGGTGCTGTTCACCAACCGCTATGACGGGGGCGGCGAAACCGTCAACATCCGCGCAACGAAACAATGGGCCGGCAGCGGCACGCACCCGCAGAGTGTAACCGTTCGGCTCTACAGGAACGGCACGGCCCACGGCGAGCTTGTTACCCTCAACGCAGCCAACAGCTGGGACTTTCAGCCGGGCATGAGCTTTACCGTGAAGCTGAACATCTACGACATCTACAGCGGTGTGGGCCGGCAATCGGGGCAAAACTATATCGACTTCGTGTGCAAAAACTCCCTCGGCTATGGCTACGTATTCCAGGGTGTCGGCTACTACAACCGAGAGCTGATGGGGACATACCAGGGCGCTATCCCCGACAAGAGCTACCCCTGCGGCTCAATCATCATGTACAGCGGCATCAACAAGCGCTACACGGCCAACCAGTACACCAAGACGGCGGCCCACGAGCTTGGGCACGTGCTGGGTCTGGGCGACCTGTACGGCAAGGGCGTGGCTGCCACGAAGGAGTGCCCGGGCGGCACAAAATTCGAGACGGGCGACATCATGGGCGCACATGGGCATGTGACCGCCAACAACATTGAGATGTTCCTCGAAGCATACCGAACGAACAGGTATCAGGCATACGTCAACAGCGGCCTGCCCGAGGTGAAGTCCGCCGTGATCAGGAGCTATTGAGAAGGAGAGCCTTGGGAGGCCCTTCGGGGGATGAACATGCATTCATCGAGCGTTTTTGCATGGCAACCTTCCCCCGGCGCCGGGTGCCGCCGGAGCCGGGGGCCCCTTCGGGGGATTATTATCGACTTCTTCTACTCTTTCTTTTTTCTTTTCCGTTGCACCCGGCTCGGCGTGCTGGCTGGGCCGGGCGCTTCGGAAAGATACGAAACAGGGGATCATTTATGGGGAGGAAAACCGAATATGACAGACATCGAAACCAACAACCTGCGGCTGCACGCCCGCGTTCTGGCCGCTTTGGAATCGGAGGATGAGGCCATTGCTTTCCTGCGGGAACTGTATACGCCCCAGGAGCTCCGGGTCGCATCCCAACGGGTGGGCATAGCGGAGCTGCTGATCCAGAAAATCCACCAAAAAGAGATTATCGAAATACTGACCACTGCCGCCCGCAAGCCCAGCAGCGCCACCGTCAGCCGCGTCAATGACGTGATCCAGAATGGGGACGGATGCTTGCGCAAGATAATCACGCGAGGCAGCGGTGCCGAGGGGTGTTGAAGGGAAAGACACCCTTTAGTCGGACGTTGAAATAGAGAGATAAACTATTCTGCCGGAAAACAAGCGTTTGCCTTCATTGGAAACAATGAGCCAGCCGGAACAGCCAACCCGTAGCAAACGGGTGGTCGTTGTGGCTGGCCTTTTGTATAATCCGTTGTGAAAATAAGGCGGCGAAGGGTTTTGGCATGATGTGAAAAAATGGATGTGCCGTTGGGTATACCTGCGGCAAAAAGCAAGGAAGTCCAATTGCCCAGCCGCTGCGCTCCATCGCCGGAACGTAGCGTTTTCTTTTCTGCGGTATCTCCGGCTGCGTGCCGGGAGATCACCGCCCTCCAGTCGAAATTCGTTACCTGAATTTTGATTGGAGGAAAACAGATGATTGATAACAAACCCACCTACACTGTCCGAACGGGAGAAACGGACGGTTCGCTTCGCTATTATGCCGCTTTCGTTGACGGTGACGGAATCCCACGCGAGGCCGAGATAAACCGGGAGGTGTATCTTGCCCTGGAGGAATGCCGCAGGCACGAACAGCGGCAAGTGCGCTCTGACGAACGCCACCGGGAACGCCTTGTGCTTTCGGAAGGACAGTTAGCCGAGCGAATACTTCTGCCGTCCAGGTCCATAGAAGAAGCGGTTGCGCAGGCGGCGGATATACAAGCGGCGCTGGCTTCCCTGACCAGTACCCAGCGGCGGCGGCTCCTGCTCTACTATGAGCATGGACTGAGTTATGAACAGATCGCGGAGATTGAAAACTGCGCATATCAAGTAATAACAAAGTCCGTGGTATTGGCAAAGGAAAAACTCCAAAAATTTTTTGAGGGAGAGGGGTGTAAAACAGGGGTCTGAGTGTGGAATAGATTGAGGGGGTAATTTTCCGGCCCCATTTAGGCACCTTGCTACGAAAATAAAAAGTAGCAGGTAAGCACCTTGACAAACAGGCTTTCAACGCCTCATAAAAGCAAACCACAGCAAAGCTGAGCACCAGGAGCTTCCCGGCACCGACACAGCGTATGGCAAGTTGCTACACGTTGACCGGGGACACCTGGTATCCCAGCTTGGAAAGCTCATGAATCAAGCGATTGGCGCGCTTGCGCTCGCACTGCTGGCGGCGCTGCTCGTAGATGTTTTCATCGTAGGGTGTGCCGTTTTTCAGCATGGTGTAGATTACTACCAGTAACTTGCGGGCCAAGGCAATGGTTGCGCGTTTGGCACCCTTTTGTTGCTTGATGCGCCAGTACCAGTTGGACAAATATGTTTTGCGTTTCCCGGCAATCACCCAGGCCACCTCGCAGAGCATACTTTTCAGGTAAACATTGCCTTTTGTGATATGCGAGGATTTGCGCTTTCCGGCGCTCTCGTTGTTGCCGGGACACAATCCAGCCCATGAGCAAAGATGTTCTGCCGAAGGGAAATGGTCCATGTTGGAGCTGATTTCTGCAATAATCGCAGTACCTGAGATTACATCAATGCCAGGGATGCTGCACAATAGCGAAAGGGCCTCAGTGTGATTCTGGACTTCTTCCGCGATGGCGGCTTCAATTACCTGCTTATGTGCTTCAATCTGCTCCAGATAGGTCAACATCATGCGCAAGCAACTGCGCTGATGCACCGACAGCGTACCATTGACCGAAACCAGGATATCGTCTATCTTGCGCCGGGTCTGGGTTTTCAGGCACTTGTCCAAAGCCGCCTTATCCACGCTGCCGTGCTCGCACAAATGCCGCATGATGTTGCGCCCGGAAGCACCGAAGATATCCGAAATGAACGCCGACAGACGGAACCCCGCGCTGTGCAAAAATTTATCAATGCGATTCTTCTGTGAAGTGACGTCCGCCTGAATGTTTTTGCGGTAACGGGTTAATTGTCGCAGCTCACGGAAAGGTCTTTCGGGGATAAAGCTCCCCTTGAGCAGCCCTGCCCGTAGCAGGGTAGCTATCCACTCTGCGTCACGCATGTCAGTCTTTTTACCGGGGACGTTCTTCATGTGCCGCGCGTTTACAACAAGTAGGTACATATCGCCGTCAAAGCATGTTTCCAGGGTTTCATAAATCGGTTGCCAGTAGATTCCCGTGCTTTCCATGGCGACATAACGGCAGTTCGTTTCGACTACCCATTCCCGCAGCTTCTGCATTTCAGGAATCATCGTACCAAAGCTGCGGATTTCTACCTCCGGCCTTGTGTCCAACTCCCCCTTGAGCAAGCACACCACAATCGTGTCGCGGTGGATGTCAAGCCCCATTGCGCATTCGAGCAAGTCCTTCATGTTCCACATCCTCTTTCATCAAAATTGCAGGCTGGGAACCACCCGGGTGGGAATCCGGACTTTGCTACTCGTGCTATCCGCTGATAAAAACGGTGCAACATACTGCTGTTCTCTTGGGTGATTCGTCCACGTTGAAAAACGGGGTATTACCTCCGCCAAGGAGCGCGCCGGACTACGCCTGCAATCCCATTATACCACGCCGTTCAACCCATTTTCATTCCCAGCTGTGATTTGCTTTCATGAGGCGTTGAAAACTTCATATCGGAACCATCCAATACGTTCTTTCCGTTGCCGGGACACAGTAAGACACCTGGCGAGCCACAAAAGCGGGTGCGCGACGAGGCCCGGGCCGAGCGATCACACCTATAGCTTTGACAGCGGGGCAGTTCCCCGCGGGGCGACGACAGGCGGAAGGTACAATGATACTCGCATTCAGCCACAGGCCGAGCGTAGAAGCGCGTGAGGAAAACGCGTGAGCCGTCGCAGCCGATGGGAATGCCTCGCGTGGATCGGGAGGGAGCCTGCCACTTGCCGGAATGGGAGCGGCGGACTTCGTGGAGCCATAGCTGATGGCCGTTGGTTGGTTCTCCTTTTATACAGGCCGGGCGCGGCGCGGATTTACTGACGATGTTTCGTATGATTCGCCAATCTCAAAAGCGCCGCGCCCGGCCCATTACAACAACGAGGACGTGCACATACATGGAACCTATTCTGCGCGGCGAGATATACTATGCCGCTTTGGACGATACCATAGGCAGTGAACAGGCCGGCCAGCGGCCTGTGATTGTTTTGCAGACAGATCTGCTCAATAGAAGCTCTCCCACGGCGATTGTCGCGCCAATTACCAGCATTATTAAGCACCCTTTTATGCAGTCGCATTGTATCTTGCCGCCCAATGGCCCGCTTCGTGAGCGCTCTATGGTACTGACCGAGCAGGTACGCGCGATTGACCGACAGCGCCTTGGGGCTTATGTCGGGCGGCTGCGGGACAAGGAGCTGCGGGACGTGGAACAGGCCCTGTGCTTTAGTTTAGGGCTGTTGTCATAGAAGGGCAGGATAAGAAATTATGGAACTTAGCAATCAGCGCGTGGAGCTCCCACGTGAAAACATAATCGAAATTCGTGGAACACGTTTCATTGTAACCTCTCACTATAACGATGCACGTGAGCCACTAAAAGAAATCGTTATCCGCTTACTGCAAGAAAATGTTGAAAGTCGGGGTTTGCACATTTGACATGTCAATCCCATCGTTGTAAAATAGCAGCGTAAACACTGCGTGTTGGCTGCTACTTCCACCCCAACGAACCTGCGGGTTCGTCGGGGACCCCGAAATGAAAGGAGCAACACATGAAGCAGTCAACAGCAGATATAGTCATTATGGAGGAAGGTGAGATCACCGCCCTGTACCTGCGACTTTCGCGGGACGACGACAAGGAGGGCGAAAGCAACAGCATTGCCAATCAGCGGGCGCTTTTAAAAGATTACGCGCGCAAGCACCATTTCGGCAACATCCGCATATTCGTCGATGATGGGGTATCAGGCGCAACCATGCAGCACCGTCAAGGCATGATGGAATTGATTAACCTGGTAGAGGCGGATAAGGTCAAAACCGTAATCGTCAAGGACATGAGCCGCCTTGGGCGCAACCACATCGAAATGGACCATTTGGTTGAGATTATGTTCCCCATGCATGATGTGCGGCTGATCGCCGTCAATGACGGCCTGGACAGCGCCAACGGCGAGGACGATTTCACCCCGTTCAGAAATGTGATGAATGAGTGGTATCTCAAAGACCTCAGCCGCAAGCTACGTTCAGCGCATCGTGTGAAAAGTTCGCAGGGCTACGCCATCGGCCAGCCGCCCTTCGGCTACAAGTACGGCACGGAGGACAAAAAGCGCTGGATCATCGACGAACCCGCTGCCGAAACCGTGCGCCTGGTCTACCAACTGCGTCTGGAAATGACCAGCGTCAACGACATCGCGAAAATCCTGAAATCCCGCCGCATCCTCATTCCCTCGGCCTATCTCGCGCAATCCGGCCTCCGCGCGCCGAAACGCACCTCTGTGCATGGCGACTTCTTTTGGAGCGTTGGCATGGTACGGCAGATGCTGCTAAACCGCTCCTACGTGGGCGACGTGGTGAATTTCCGAACATACTCAAAGTCATACAAACTGAAAAAGCAAATCAAAAATCCAGAGGAAAATTGGGTTGTTCACGAGAAAGTGCATGAGCCTATCATTGAGCGCGGCAAGTGGGAACATGTGCAAAGAACCTTCGGCCAGACCAAATGCCAACATCCTAAAGAGTATGAAAAAAGCATTCTTAGCGGCTATCTTGTTTGTTCCGACTGCGGCGCGAATCTGAACCACAAACGCCCCACCGACAAGCCCCACAACGAATATTTTTCATGCGCCAACAAGCGCCAAAACAACGGGCTTTGCGCGACCACGCACCACATCCGCGTGGATTCCATCACAGACATCGTGACGCACCAAATTCGAGGCATCCTGTACTTCGCCAGCTACTTCGAGGACGAATTTGTAAAACTGGTAGTAGACGAGCACTACCGTTGCATTCAGGTGCAGCAGCGGCAAAACCAGAAGGACCTCGCCGCCGCCCAGGCCCGCGACAAAGAGCTTGACCGGTTGTATGAGAAGATTTACGAAGATCAAGCCCTTGGGCGGCTGACTGAAGAACGCTTCCTCCAGCTTGGCGCGAAGTACGACGAGGAACAAAACGCGCTGCGGCAGCGCATCCGGCACTTGCGGAAAATCGTCCAAGATGAAAAGCTGCATGAGATGAACGCCGATGGCTTCCTCGCCCTGGTGCGGAAGTACACCGACATCGACGAGCTTAGTCCCGAAATCCTGCGGGAGTTCATTGACAAAGTGGTTGTGCATCACCGACAGAAAGAACAGGGCGTTATGACACAGCGGGTGGAGATTCACTTCAAGATGATCGGGCATGTGGTTTTACCTACGCTGGACAGGAAGCGGCTGGATGGGCTGCAAATGGGGTTTGGCAGAAATCCCGCACTGGCATTGGCGGCGTAATTCTGCGGCGTAATGCATAAAGTTTTTTAGGAGGTGTTGGACAAATGGAAAACAACAAAAGAGCGGCGGTCTATATCCGAGTGGCGCAAGCGGCACAAATAGGCGATGAAGCGATGGCATTGCAGAAGGAGCAGGTTTTACGCTATGCTGCCGAATTGGGGTATATCAATCCAATCGTATACGCAGACAACGGCGCAAGCGGCTTGACTTTCGACCGCCCCGCGTTCTCGGCGATGAATTCTGACATTGCGGCTGGGAAAATAAACGCCGTTATCGTCAATTCGTTTTCCCGTATCGGACGAAACTCAATCGAAACATTATCCTGGATTGGCAAAATAAAGCACCAAGGTATTGCCTTGAAAGCGAGAGACGGTTCGCTTGTTCGGGATAACGACCTGGCGTTCAACCTAATGCGCGATGTCAAAGCGATTACGGCTTAATTATGGGCAAAAAAATAACCACAAAGAGCTTGGCCCTTAATGGTTATTTTAAGTGGTGCGAGAGACGGGACTTGAACCCGTATGGGAGATCCCACACGCCCCTCAAACGTGCGCGTCTGCCACTTCCGCCACTCTCGCAGTGCTATTATTATACCAACCGGATCACACGTTGTCAAGCATTTTTTCTGCAGTGCAGCTATGAAAAAGGAGTTCCCCGATAGAGTCTTTACAAAAGAGAAATCATGTGGTATAATGAGAGCATGAAAGAAGAAACAGCAGAAGAGAAGCGGAGCTGCCCGAAGTGCAGGCAGACGGAAAACCAAATCAACGGGGGATACAACCGGTCAGGCACGCAGCGATGTGTTTGCAAAAACTGCAACCACAAATACACGCTGAACGGCAAGACGCGGGCGTACCCGGAGGAAATACAGCAGCAGGCGATGAAGATTTACTACTCCGGTGTAAGCGGAAGGGCCGCCGGAAAGGTGCTGGGGCTTGGGAAAAACACGGTGCTGAACTGGATTAAAAAAAACGACTGAAGAATTGTTGAAAAGTGAAAAACTGCTCCCTGAAACCTTCGAGCTTGACGAGATATACTGGTTCATCAAGCAAAAAGCGAAGACTGAAACAAAAGAAAATTGCTATGTGATGACGATGATCCGCCCGGAGCCTCGGCAGATCGTAAGCTTTGATGTGCAGATGGATAAGAGTTCGTTTCGCCTGCAAGGTCTCGTGGATAACGCGCCATGGGCTGAAAACTACGCCACGGACGGGTATAACGGCTACCTGGACGTAATTTTTCCCGGCAGGCACGTGCGGAATATTCATAACAAACGCGACACCCACAACGTCGAGAGCATCAATGCCGATTTGCGGCACTATATCCCTGGCCTTGCGCGCCGCAGCCGCTGCTTCTATCGCAGCCTCGAAACCTTCCAGGCCGTGCTTGAGGTGTTCACAGATGCCTACAACAAGTTCGGCGAGGTCAAGCTCAAACATCGCGTGCCCGTTGTCCGCAGAAGCTCCGAGCCTGCCAGACATCTTCACAAATTCCGTGATCCTCCAGGTAGTTTCATCGATTATCTGTAAGGACGCGGTGGGGGCACACCCGGGCGCAAAAAAAGCTTGACAGGTCTGCCCGGATGGGGTATAATGTTTTACGCTATGTAGGGGCATAGCTCAGTTGGTAGAGCAGCGGTCTCCAAAACCGCGTGCCGAGGGTTCAAGTCCTTCTGCCCCTGCCACGCCGAAAGCCTTGTATATCAAGGGAAACATGCAATAACGATGTATTCAAAGAACGCCCAAGCCAAACCGAATGCGCGTTATTGCAAAAAGACCAGCGGCGGAGCATGTGCTCTGTCGTTGGTCTTTTGTAATCAGTGACGCAGGATGGGAATCGCAGGGCCAGGAAAAGAGCAGATTTTCCCTAAACCACCCTTGCCAGCAACACCATCCTGGCGTTATCGAATTCATAGGCGCAGGTGGACAGCGTCTCAATCCTATCGCCGTTCGTCAGGCCAACATCCCGGTAATGCCTGGCGTTTTGTTTGACATACTCAAAATACATATCGCTCAACGAAGGGTTGTAAATTTCAGTTTCCGTTGCAGGGTCAATCACCATATACGCGAAAAATTCCAGTGTCAGCGTTTCATAGGGCAGGTAGATGAACCCGCTGCGGTTTGCGTCGAAGAAGTCTTTGCCCGCAAAGGCTTTCAGCGCACCGAACATCGAGCCATTCTTCATATGATGGCCGTAGAGTATGGAGTTGCGCGACGTGAAATCCTTTTCACAGCGGTAGTCCATGAAGATCGTCCCCGCGACTGCGTAATCTCCGTTGATGTCGCGCCGCAAGTAGAAGTCGTTGTCCGTGGATTGCACGAAGGGGTAATCGATGGCCGTGTTCGGCACGGTCAGCCAGCCAATCGCGTCGGGGTATTTCGCCTGCATGTCGATCACGCTCTGATTGATGATCCCGTCCTCCGAGGGTTCCGGCCTGTATTCCATGACGGCGCCGTGCAGATCCGCTTCCTCTTCGTAATTGGCCTGTATGCCCCATAGCCGGTAGCCGCTGTATGCGATGACCGCCGCGAACACAAAAGCGAGAAGGGCGCATATGGTTTTTTTCATGCGCACTACCCCCGCAGCCTGCGTTTGAACGCGTTTCCGATGCGCTTCGAATTCCATATGCCAATCACTCCGAGCATCCCGGCACAACCGGCGGCGATGAGCGCGGCCCATAATCGCATGTTGCTGGCGTCCTCGGTTTTGGGCCCGACGAAGGTGCCAGTGACGCTTGGCTGGGTAGAAGCGTCGGGTGATCCAGGTATACTCGGTGTGCTAGGCGTACCGGTCGTTGGTTCCTGCGTGTCATTCTTGGTGTCAGTGATAATAAACCCGCTGCGCACATTGCCGGAGATGCTTTTCCTGTAGCCAGCCGGCACAGCAATCTCGTCCACTGTCCATGTGTCGTCCGGGCTCAGGCCCACCCAGGTATAGCGCCAGTAGTTCTCAACACTCAGCGTTGCGGGGCCCCCGTGCGGAATGCCATTGCGGTAAAGCTGCACCTCTATGCTGTCCGGATGGCTGCCCGCGTCCAGCACGATCTTGTAGACGCTGACGGAAATGGTTCCGTCGCTGAGCTGCACGGGCCCCGTTTTGGGATACGCAACCACGTCGTAATCCCAGCTGCCCTCAACGCGCGGATTGGCGCCGGGCACCGCAACCAGATATGGTGTGATGGCATATTCGCTGCTTGCCCCATTTCCTTGCGCCACCAGGTACAGCCCGGCGGACAAACCGGTGAATACCGCTTTGCCGTCGCTATCCGTGACCATGGCGCTGCGCGCAATGCTGTTGGCGCAGGCGTAGGCATCGAGCATGGCGGCCAGGGCAATGTTTTTTTCGGCGGTCAAATCCGTAAAGTCGGCCCCCGCGCCGGAGAATGCCGCGGCGGCAGTGTAGGCGATCCCTCCCCCTTCCCCCTTTGCGTCGGCAACAAGGCAGACCGCGACATCGATTCCCCGCAATGTCACGTCGCCATATTTCATGACGACCGTCAGGTTCGACGGCTGCGAATCAAACGCGGATGCGGCGGTCGAAATCAACAGCAGTATACAGATAACGGCAAGTGCCGCTGATATCAGTCGCTTCATATGTTTCCTCCTTTGCGGGTTTTCCTGCGCCTGAAAATCATGTATATCATCAAGCCCAGCAGCGCTGGAAAAATGGCCAGCAGAAATATCAGGGGATTATCCAGCCGCTTCGTGTCGGATGAAATATCCTCCCATCCGGAATCCGCGGCGTTTTCGATACGATGGCCGCGCACCAGCAGCCGGTGGGTGTTGACCCCGTAGGGCGTACAGGTCACGAGCGTGCAGTAATCCATATCCGGATCAACATCCAGGGCTTCCATTTGCTCCGGTTCTACGGTCAGGATCTGGTCGACCTGATAGGTCAGTGTTTCTTTCAGAACCTGTAGGATGAAAACATCCTCTTCTGCTATTTTATCCAAATCGGTCAGCAGCCTGGACGACGGCACGCCCCTGTGCCCGGTGATAACCGCGTGCGTACCAATCCCGCCGACGGGCAGGGAGGACCCCTGCATGTGCCCCGCGCCGACCTGAAGCACACCCTCGGACGTGCCGTGATAAATCGGCAGCCGGACATGAATCTTTTCAATCACGACGACGCCCATAACGCCATGCCCGCTATTGAGCTGTTTCTTATACTCCGCTGTGTCCTTGTCTGAAAAATGACAGTAGTCTTTTTCGC
>Ga0123353_10001617_pt1 | contig 27736 bp, 24 predicted proteins | sample TergutLab28metaG_3_FD_92763 | JGI IMG/M metagenome (GOLD analysis project Ga0123353, IMG submission 92763) | Labiotermes labralis P3 segment gut microbial communities from Petit-Saut dam, French Guiana - Lab288 P3 | ecosystem: Host-associated > Arthropoda: Insects > Digestive system > Gut ...
AGTGTGGTTGCTGCAATTCCGAATCCTGCACCAGGCATGTATGAGATGCTCTCTGCCTGTAATCCAAGGTTATGTGCTGCCAAGGAAACCGTACCAAATGTGACGATTAAGCCCATCATTACCATTGTGGCCATCTGCCAGAAAACGGACTCTGCGGAAGCTGGGATGCCTACTCGCAAAACGCGCATAGCTTCACTGAGAGAAGGAGAGGTAAAGTCTTTGGGTCGCAGGCTGATGCTCCACGAGCTGGAGATGTATATCAGCGCAAGCAAGGCGCCTATGCCCTGACTGATTACAGAAGACACCGCCGCGCCATTGACACCAAGCATCGGGAATCCTAAACGACCATAGATCAGCACATAGCCCACGGCAGCATTGACCACGTTTACAATAAACGAGATCATCATGGGAGTGCGTGTATCACCCATTCCTCTGGCCACACCATTTATGACCTGAATTATAGCTACAAGCGGGAGAGTGAAGAGAGCAATCGACAGGTAACTGAGGGACATCGCCAACAGTTCACCTTCAGCGTTTAAAGCACGTAGAATCGGTTCTGCCAGAGGAAAAGCCAAAGCAACCATGATAGCAATCAGGAGAAGAGATACGATAATTGCCTGAACGGCAGTATGGCGAGCTCCTTCCTTGTCCTTAGCGCCAACAGCGCGCGCAACTAATACGGTCGTAGCGGTAGCAATACCCATAAACAACGCCCAGGCAAACTGAGTAATTCGCATGCTCAGCGACACTGCGCTGGTCGCCAGATCTCCCAGACGTCCTACTAAACCCGTAGAGACGAAAGTAACTGTCAGTTGCAAAATCATCTCTGTCGTCACAGGCCATACAATCGCAAATATACGTTTTCGCAATTCCTTCAGACTAATATCTTCTGGCTGAGACATTACCTCATCTAAATTGTGCTCATCCAACTAATGGCCTCCACTCTTTTAGCTGCGTAGAATCTCGAGAACCTGATACTTGGAAATTCCAGCGGGAATAGCAACATCCACGACATCCCCTGCCCTTTTTCCGAGCAACGCTTTCCCCAAAGGAGATTCATTAGAGATACGTTTTTTGAGAGGATTGGCCTCCATCGAACCTACGATCGTATAAGAAAACTCCTGGTTCTTGTCTAGTAGCATTACCCTCACCTGCATACCTAAGGCGATTTCATCACTGGGGATATCGTCCTCACGAATGATGGTCGCTTTACGCAGCATTCTTTCGAGTTCGGTGATGCGTTGCTCGATGAATGCCTGCTCGTTCTTGGCACTGTCATACTCCGAGTTCTCACTGATATCTCCATATTCAATAGCCTGTTTAATTCTTTCGGCAATCTCCTGGCGCCGAACACGCTTCAACTCATCCAGCTCACGTTCGTAATTTCGTAACCCTTCAGCAGTCAGGAGTACTTCATTCTCACTCATTGGCTAGCTCACACTCCATATGTATCATTCTTCAAGGCGAAGTGGTTTATCTGCGTCTCTCATTCTAACGTTCACTAAAGAAGCTGTCAACTGTAAAAAGGGCAAAATCACGGCAAACCGCAAAGTCAGTTACTGTTGCTTCACAGGTTAAGCTGTGATCAGTAGACAAAGTCCTTGCACCATTTAAACGCATGGGTTATAATGGTTCTAGCACGTAACACGGGAGTGGATAGGTTCTGGTGTGCCTACCGGTCTTCAAAATCGAGTTCGGGGCCTGAGAAGTTCCGAGGTGGGTTCGATTCCCACACGCTCCCGCCATTTTTCGCAAAGCGCAAGTTATCTTGCGTTTTTTATTAATAAGGAGGTGTTCATCTTAAATATCGCAGGAATCTCATTGCCTAACAGAGTGATTCTGGCACCAATGGCCGGTGTTACTGATTTGGTTACCAGACGCTTCGCCAAGGAGATGGGCGTTGCTCTTACTATAACAGAAATGGTCAATGATATGGGACTCATTCATGCTCATCATCAGACTCTCTCCCTGGCGAGACTCGACGAGTCTGGACTGAGATCTTTGCAGTTATTCGGATCGAGGCCGGAAACCATGGCTCAGGCCGCCACAATCGCTAGTGATCTTGCTCCGGACCTCATCGATATCAATATGGGTTGTCCCACGCGAAAGATCGTATCCGGAGGAGGTGGAGCAGCTCTGATGCTCAATACAGAGAGAGCTGTAGCCATCGTCAGAGCGGTGACCTCCAAGGTCAGAATCCCGGTAACAGTCAAGTTTCGCAGTGGATGGGACAACTCCTGTCTGAATGCGCCGGATTTCGCCGAAGCATTAGAAGGCGCCGGTGCAGCCGCTTTGACCATTCATGCACGGACACGTGAGCAATTCTACGGAGGCAAAGCAGACTGGACAATGATCAGACTGGTCAAGGAAAGAGTTCGCATTCCGGTCATCGGCAATGGAGATATCTGGACTGCAGAAGATGCTGTTAACATGCTGCGGGTCAGCGGATGTGATGCAGTCATGATCGGTCGCGGAGCCATGGGAAACCCCTGGTTGCTGCAAAGAGTGATCCAGCTTCTAGAGCATGGTGTTCTGCCAGAACTTCCAACACCCGATGACAGAATCCTGCAGGCTGTCCGTCATCTGCAGGCAGCAGTAGCTCTAAAAGGTGAGTATATCGCCGTGCGTGAAATGCGCAAGCATTGTGCCTGGTATCTGAAAACTCTTCCCAGAGCATCTCAGGTCAGAGTGAAAATGAACAATACTTCCTCTGCCAGGGAGATGATTATTATCCTGGAGACATATGCTCAAAGCTTATCATGTACGTCATGCAATGAGTAAACACGGTAATACGCCACAGCCAGGATCATAGCCAGTAAAAATGCTATGGCACTACATACAAAAGGGTATTTCGGGCTTAGCATGTAGAGAGCTCCCGATGCTGTCGCACCGATAATTCCTCCGAAACTACGCATTGCATTATAGAATCCCATCATCAGATTACTATCACCAGGTCCCTGATGGTCAGCGACGATATACTGCAGGAGGGGAATTCCGATAGCTGCGAAGGCATAAAAAAGTACGTTTATGATCAGGAAGGGGGTAATTGCTTCCAGGAAAATGATAATAAGCATCGTAAAGCTGCAGACTCCCAGCAGAAGGATGTTGGATCGGCGAACATCGGTGCGATGCAGCAGATATACGCAAACTGTACTGTTGGCTATGAGAGTAATAATACCCATCGCAGCCTTCAATGCACCATTATACGCTGAAGAGAAGTTAAACTGATCCTTAAGGTAGTAGTTGAAACTCTGATCGAATGCTACCTGCCCCAAAGAGTGAAGAGTGCAAACTGCAAAAACCAGTGCCAGGGACAAAGACATGAACTTTCTGCTGTCTGTAAATGCTTTGAAAGGATTGATCTCCTTTATCAGCTGGCTGGTTTGCAGTTTTCCAGAAACCTCTTTGACATCGTTTTCACAGACTACCAGGAAGAGTAGACCACAGACCACCAGGGTGCTAATCTGAGCAACAAAAGCATATTTGACGACTACTGCACCTAAAAGACCCCCAATGAAGTATCCGAAAGCACCCCCTACAGACTGGATGGTGGCAAAGGCTGCCAGGCGTACCCCACGGCTGCCTTCATCGGGAGCGGTATTGAGAATATAGTTTAACGATGCCACGAAACATCCTCCGGCGAAAACGCCGGCTATGCTGCGAGCCAGTAAAATATGTGCTTCAGTTGTCGCTAAAGCAAAGACTACCTGGCCTGCTGCGTACCCCCAGCAAGAGATCAGGAGAGAGATGCGGCAGGAGATGATGCCGTTCAATTTCCCCCAAAAGGGTGAGAGCAGGAAGTTAAAGGTCATCATGGCTGCCAGAGCATACCCGAACAGATAATCAGCAAATCCGAGTTCCTTAAAGAAGGTTGGAGTCACCGGATGCACAAAGTTAGCAGCCAGAGAAAAGAGAATGTTCACCACAAAAAAAAGAGAGATACTCCTCAATCGCCTCACCAGAAACCTCCAGACCATCAGAAGGGTTGCTGCATCTTGATGCAACAACCCTTTGCTGTATTAATAGTCAAAGCAATCTTCCTATATGACAACGATCAGCATTTCACCTCTGATGATTGCCATTATGAGTTCCTGCTGCATGATATTTACTGTCTGGTGGCCAAGCGCTTAAGAGTCTCCAGTCTCTCCAGAGCTTCTTTCTCTGACTTAACGAACAGTCTCTCAGCTTCTTCCGGGAATTGTCCAGGAAGGCTGCGATACCTTGTTTCACTGAGAATAAATTCTCTGAAACTGCCTTTTAGCTCCTTGTAATCCAGAGTTAAGGGGTTTTCACCCTGTTCAACCAGAGTAGGATTATAGCGATACAGAGGCCAGTAACCGGCTTCAACAGCGAGTTTCCCTTGTCGCTGAGCCAACGACATGTTAATGCCATGGTTAATACATGGTGCGTAGGCTATGACCAGAGAAGGCCCCGGATAAGCTTCAGCTTCGCTGATAGCCCTGATGAACTGATTTTGATTGGCACCCATCGACACCGAAGCCACATAGATGTAACCATAGGTCATAGCCATCATCCCGAGATCTTTTTTACCGGTCTTCTTGCCTGAAGCAGCGAATTTCGCCGTAGATCCGGTAGGAGTAGATTTAGAAGCCTGACCACCGGTGTTCGAATACATTTCGGTATCCAAAACGAGAATGTTGACATCCACGCCCATCGCCATCACATGATCGAGACCACCGTAGCCAATATCATAGGCCCATCCGTCTCCACCGAAAATCCAGATTGAGGGTTTGACATAGATATCACTGGCAGCGAGCGCTTCCTTGTAGAGCGCATCGAACTCGCATCCGCAGGAACCGCATTCGGCATCAGCTTTTTCTAAGGCCGCCTTGAGGGGGTTAGCAGCTGCCTTGCTAGCGGCTCCATCATACATACCATCCAACCAGGTTTGTGCAGCCGCGCGTAACCCCCATTCCTCGGGAAGCTCGACCGAAATAAACTTGCGCATTATATCCGCAAGGCGCTCCCGACGTTGGATATAAGCTAAGGCGAACCCATAACCGTATTCAGCATTATCCTCGAAGAGAGAGTTAGCCCAGGCTGGGCCACATCCATCGGCATCGGTGCAATAGGGATTGGAAGGTGCAGATCCACCGTAGATGGATGTGCAACCTGTTGCGTTGGCAATGATCATGCGCTCGCCGAAGAGCTGAGTGATAACCTTGATATACGGTGCCTCACCACACCCTGCGCATGCTCCCGAAAATTCGAAATACGGGGTGTTAAACTGACTTCCTTTCACTGTGTTTACATTGAACCTGTTAGGCACTTTAGGCAACTGCATGACGAAGCTGTAGTTCGCAAGCTGTTCTTCCTGGCAGGCTTCCAGGTTGCTCATCTTCAGAGCTTTCCCTTTGGGAGCCGGGCAGACATCAACGCAGTTAGAGCAACCGGTACAGTCCAGAGGAGAGGTTTGCAGGATGAACTCCATATCTTGGGCTTCTCTGCCAATAGCCTTGATGCTGGCAAGGGAGGCGGGCTTGGCAGCCAGATTGCCTTCTGATGCCAGATAAGGGCGAATAACGGCATGGGGACAAACGAAGGAACACTGATTGCACTGTATACAGTTTTCTGGTTGCCAAACCGGTATATCCACAGCGATTCCGCGTTTTTCATAACGAGAGGTACCATTAGGGAAAGATCCATCTGGCATAAAACTGCTGACGGGTAAATTATCACCCTGCATAGAGTTCATAGGCTGCAGAATATCCTTTATGAAACCCGGAAGATCGCAGGCTACTTCCGGTTCATCCTGAGCGTTAGCCCAGGAAGCAGGAACAGGGATTTCGACCAATCCAGCGATAGACTTATCGACGGCAGCGTGGTTCATATCTACTACATTCTGCCCTCTGCGACTGAACTGATAAACAATAGCATCCTTGATATAGCCAATTGCCTGTTCACTGGGAATAACCTCAGCCAAATGGAAGAAACAACTCTGCATGGTCGTGTTGATGCGACCGCCCAATCCGGCCTCCCTGGCAATAGCTATGGCGTCGATGTTATAGAAGCGAACCTTACGCTGCGCAATTACTCTCTTCATCTTCGCAGGTAGCTGTGTCTCCATCTCCGTAGCGCTCCAGGGAGAGTTGAGCAGGAAGACTCCGCCTTCACGAATGCTGCCAAGTAAATCGTAACGAGACACATAGGATGGATTATGGCAGGCAATGAAATCGGCATCGGTAATCAGATAAGGAGACTTGATTTCTTCAGGACCGAAACGTAGATGAGAAATTGTAACCTGACCCGATTTCTTGGAATCATATACAAAGTACCCTTGTGCGAAGAGATCGGTATGGTCACCGATGATTTTAACTGAGTTTTTATTAGCAGAAACTGTGCCATCAGATCCCAGGCCGTAAAAAAGACATTGTGTTACTCCGACGCCTAAGGTATCGATGGAAGTCGTCACCTCTAAGCTGGTATTGCTGACATCATCGTTGATGCCCACGGTAAAGCTATGTTTGGGAGATGAACTAGCCAGATTATTGAATACCGCCAGAACCATTGCCGGGGTGAACTCCTTCGAACCAAGACCGTAGCGTCCGCCTATCAATAAGGGCTGACGATCCTGATTGGCGAACACAGCTGCCACATCCATGAAGAGAGGCTCTCCCAGAGCGCCACTTTCCTTGGTCCTGTCCAGCACAGCAATACGTTTTACAGTTGTCGGTAGAACTCCCAGGAAGTCCTGAGCCGAAAAAGGTCTGTACAGGCGAACCTTTATCGCTCCAACCTTTTGTCCCTTCCCCAGGAGATAATTAACAGTCTCCTCCACGACTTCACAGGAGGAACCCATGGAGATTATTACATCTTCCGCATCCGGAGCACCTACATAATCGAAGGGTTTATAAAAACGTCCGGTGAGCTTGCCAACCCTATCCATCATCTCGACCACTGTCTGTGGGACCTTTGCGTAATAATTGTTGGCAGCCTCGCGACCCTGAAAATAGATGTCAGGATTCTGAGCCGTGCCTCTCTGTACAGGATGGGAAGGGTTCAGGGCCCTGGCACGAAAAGCAGCTATCTCTTCATGATCAACAACGCTTTTGATGGCTTCATAATCAATAATTTCTACTTTTTGTATTTCATGAGAAGTGCGGAAACCATCGAAAAAATGTAGGAATGGTACCCGAGACTTCAAGGTGGCAAGATGAGCTACCAGCGCCAGATCCATTGCCTCCTGAACCGAGGCAGATGCTAAAAGAGCGAAGCCGGTTTGCCTTGTGGCCATCACGTCCTGATGGTCACCGAAGATAGACAAAGCATGTGCTGCTACTGCTCTTGCCGAAACATGGAAAACTGTAGGCAGTAATTCACCGGCTATTTTATACATATTGGGAATCATTAACAGAAGACCCTGGGAAGCCGTGAAAGTCGATGTCAGAGCTCCCGCAGCCAGAGAACCATGAACTGCACCAGCTGCTCCTGCTTCTGATTGCATTTCGGTGACACGTACAGTTTGATCAAAAATGTTTTTCCTTCCTGCTGCAGCCCACTCATCACATACTTCACCCATTGGGGATGAAGGTGTGATGGGATAGAGTGCAGCGACATCACTTAAGGCATAGGCGACATGCGCGGCAGCAGTATTGCCATCGATAGTCTGCTTGTGCATCGGCATAGCAAATCTCCTCCTAGTTGTTGGTGTGGTTGTAGCACAAATACCTGACGTCACTTAATGTAACACTTTTGCTACACAAAGTCAAATTTTGGCAGAGGATAAATATTGTGATTGCTGCTGGCAAAACGCTTTTAATTATGCGGCATTTTTGCTATTATAATACCTATAAAGGAGGTCGGGAGATGTCAGAACTATCTTTCTTAGCGGAAACAGAGAAACAGATTGAACAGCTTTACCAGAAGGGCGGGGCTTTCCTCACGACACAATATGAGGAAAGTATTAACACAATGACCATCGGGTGGGGTACAATTGGCTTCATTTGGGGCAAACCTGTTTTTATGGTGGCAGTTCGTCCATCACGCTATACCTTTGGCTTATTAGAAAAATCGCTGGAGTTTACAGTAACGATTCCCTGTAACGATGATTTTCGGTTGTCCCTGGATTTATGCGGATCAACATCCGGCAGAGATCATGATAAGATTACGGCCGCTGGCTTAACTATCTCTAAGAGCATAAAAATAACTACTCCGATTATTCAGGGAGTAGCTTGGCAGTATGAATGCAAGGTCATCTATCGACATGAGATGCAACAGGGTGAAATCCTTCATCCTCAGATGAAGGAACGTCTCTATAACCCTGTCCAGGGCCCCTTGCACGTCCTTTACTTCGGTGAAATCCTGAGCAACTACCTCACCTGATAAGCAACCAGAGTTCCTGCTGCGGCAACATTTAATGACTCCACTCCATTTGCCAGAGGAATGCTCAGTATACCGCCTGTGGCGTAAAGGACTTCTTTCGGCAATCCTACACTCTCGTTACCGAGCATATAGATGGCTTTGGCTGGCGGGCGATGGTCAAAGAGAGAACTTGGCGCCCCTTCTGTCGCCAGGCTATAAGTAAACCAATCCGTACCTGTAACCAGCTTAAGCAACTCATCAGGGTCAGAAACCGAAAAGAGCCTCGTCCTGAAGATATTTCCGGCTGACGCTTTGATGACCAGTGGCAGAGTTGGTTTTGGACATCCGATCTCTGTCAGAATCAGTCCAGCTAATCCTGCGGCTGCGACTGATCTGGTGATAATACCTATATTCGCAGGCGAGGTCAACCCACAAAGAGCTATAAGCCTGGCCACCGGAGGAGCTTCCTCCAGCCAGGCAGCAAAAGGGGTTATCAAGTTAAAGTCAAGATCTGCAGCAATCCCCTGATCTTCATGACGGTTCTTGGTTATACGCGAAAGCTGTTCTCGAGGCAGTCTTTTAATCGGGATGTTTTGTCTGGCAGCTCGCTGTGTCAGATCTGCCAGGAGATTTGCTTCCAGATCCTCCGCCAGCAGCAATCTGACTATACGGGGTTGTGGATGCCTGAGCAGTGCCTCCATAACAGTATATTTACCATAAACAGTAGTAAGCTTGGCAAACGCCGATTTTTTAGCCAGATAGGTTTCAGAATCACTGTAAACTCCAGCAGGTTTTCTTACTTTTGGCAAATCTGTCCCCCCTGTGTTAAGCGCAATAGTACTAAGGAGTGGTGCCAATGGCTCGTATCAACAGTGAAAGCTCATTATTCGGACGATCACAACAACAGCAAATACACACGGAAGACTGTGACATGCTCCTCTTTTGCGAGAAGAACGCACAAACCTACCGCCTCTGCTATCGGGGAACTCCTTTAAGCTCTAAAAGATGCTCTCCTGCAGAAAAAAACATGATGCACATGTTCAGCGAAGTCGCACATCGGGTTCAGCTGATCGAAGACACCATCAACAACCTGAATAATGATATCATACCAATTACCCAAAACCTGACATCTTTAGCTCAGGCCCAACAAACCGGAACAGAAACGAAAAGGTTTGAGCAGAGTCAGGCCGCTTCACTCCTGGTATCACCTGGAGAGCATCTGCACGAAGCAAGCGATGATACAGACACAAACAGCGACACCATATCCCGCAGGCAGAGAAATGCACCTGCGGGCTCTCGTATCATACGATCTTAGATTAAAGGGTAGCAGAACTCATTTAACTATCGTTATAATCAGGGAAGTCCAAAGCTCAGCTTCATCAAGACAACTCTCCGACCAACTCCGATCCCTGTCGGCATCCGACCAGCCAGGTTCGTCCTCTATGCCCAGGTCAGAAACCAATTGAGCCAATGCTGATATTGTCCCTGAAAATGTGATGCGTCCAAGATTAACGGCGCTTACACAGCCCAGCTCATATCCTTTCACCACAGCAGCCGGGATGTCCAGGCTGGTCAGAGACAGCTGCCACTGTGCTATGGGAGCAATACTACTATTTACAGGGAGAGCAGGAGTAAACAAGCTACCCTCTTCAGACGACCCATACATCTCCTCTTGTACACCCAATGCTTGCGAAGGGTGTTCTGCCAATGATGCCGGTATGGCCAAAGAACCCTGCAGGACAACTGCAGTATCCGGATTTACACTTAGGCTCATCGTGGAGGTGTATGAGGGGAGATCCTGCTCTTGCAAGTGAGGATTGTCGGTTGTTTCCTGAGTATCATCTATCTGTTGTGTCAGATCCATGAACGACCCTGGAAGAGCCTCTCTGGTCACCTGATCTTCCGGGTTGGTTATCGCTATCCTTGCCATCCCGGATGATTCGCTCTCCCCGATCGCTTCATTAACAGCATTAGTCATCTCTGGTACATCCACGGTGAAAGATAGAGTATCCGCATCTTCTTCATTCATCGCATCAACAGGAGGCACTGGGAGTATAGCGGGCGGCTCTGTAGGCATGACAGTTACTTCCATCCTCAGATGAGGCATCTCCTGTTCAGTCGTTAACGTTTCAGCGGCTTCAGGCAGAACCAGGTTTGGACCGCGTCCAAGTGAGCCCAAGCCAACAAACAACAGGAGAGCGGCTGCAGCAGCCAGAGCGGTTCCTTTCAGCCAATTAGGAATTTCGCGTACTCGTGCAGTATTCGATGGCAAACCATAGAGTACCCTGCGTTCAGCTGATGATGTTCCAGCTGCAGTCAGTACTCCCGCATGGGTGACATCAGGTGCACTCAGGATTCCTGATGCGGAGGCTGTAGTCACATAATCCATTATCCTGTTGTGAAGCCCCTCCGGGAGATCCTGTTCTTCCATAGCTATCAGGGCGTCTCTGACCAGGGATAAATCGGCTAGTTTACCGGCATATTCAGCAGAGGAAAGCAGCCTATTTTCTACGGCAACCCTCTGCTTCGCATCGAGTTTCTGGTCAAGATACAGTTCCAGTAACTCATCGTATCGTTCATTGCTCATTGCTTTCCACCTCCTGTCACTCCTTGAGACGCATATACCCTGAGTATTGTTCCCTTTGCGAGAGAATAGATTCTTTTAAAGCCGCTCTGGCACGATAAATACGCGACTTAACTGTACCCAGGGGACATTGCAACTTTTCGGCTATTTCCTCATAGCTGGAGTCCATCATGTCACGCATTACCAAAATCATGCGTTGCTCCTCTGGCAGTGATTGCATAGATTTGGCGACGAGATCGCTAAGTTCGCGTTTGGTGAGGAAATCCTCTGGCGTTGGACTACGATCCTCAATCTCCTGAGGATTTTCATTCTCCAGTGCAGGAATAGGTGCATCCAGGGATGTCGTTTCTTTGCGTTTTCGTTTGCGAATAAAGTCGATAGCTGCATTACGCATTAGTCTGTAGAACCAGGTATTAAAAGAGGAATCCCAATGAAAGGATTTTAAGTTTTGAAATAGTTTTAAGAAGATATCCTGAACTACATCCTGAGCATCGGTATCATTTCCTGCAAGGCTGCGTGCTACGGCATATGCTTTCTTCTCGTAAATAGTCACAAGTATTTCAAAAGCCTGCATATCACCCTGCTGAGCTGATTTTATGATATATTTAACATCTTCATCGGTCAGAGAAGCCAAGTGCTTCGCCCCCTCATCCTGCCCAAGATGCCTGATTATAGCACGCTCCAACGGGTAAAACAAGCAGCCAAATAAGGTAACACCGTGACCATTGGTCACGGTGTAAATATGTTGGAATATGGTTTCAATGAAAACGAGTTTTCTCTGTGTGAGATTACCGGAAGATCCAACTACTCCATCAGATGTGAGGATTTTCCTCGTCGATAATGGGTTCAGGAGTTTCTTCACATGGTGCATCACATTCCGAACAATCTGCAGGCTTTTCTTCACTGCATCCACAGTCACATTCGCAATCAGCACCAGCAGGCACTGGCTTCTCAATTTGAACCGTGACCCTGGCAAACAGGACAGCAATCCCGGTTAGAAGCGCCAACTGTGGCAGGAGCAAAACTGCGGCAGCACCTGCGGTAAGAGGAACTTCGAAGAGGACATTATCTTCGTGCAGAATCTTTATCCTGGTAATATTACCCTGACGGAAAAGCTCGTTAACCTTCGCCACAAGATCATTACCCTTGACCACGAACTCGTCAAACTTCTGATCCTGTTCGGCTTGCTTTGCGGCTTTCGACTCGGTGCTCCCCTTCTCCAGCAGGACCAGGGCTTCAACCACATTTCCATCAGTTTGCTCAAGTGCCTGACGAGCCTCTAAATAACTGACTTTCATCCTTTCGCGAATAAGGTCGATTTTTTCTAACAACATTTCATCCATAGTTTTCCTCCTCAGATTTTAGTTTGGTTACCCAGGAGCTGGTTGGCAGGGGAAGTGACTACCCTATCCATAAACTCGCTGGATTTTGGCAGATCGCCTAAATGAACCCTCAGACTCTCTCTGATCACTTTATCAGCTTGCATGATACCTTCCTGAGCTTCTGAGATTGGTACCGTCTTCTCTCGAAGAAGTGACTCCAGATACGACACTTCACCAGAACGTGAAATGGTTCCTGTGTTGTTGAACGCAAAATCTTCATTTTCGACTATTGCACTTCTGATCGTTCCAAGCAGACTGTCCAGCTTCGCCAAATGCACCTTTTGCAAATCCAGTAGCAAATGACGAGAAAAAGTGTTACAGTATATACCTTGAGATGGACTAGCACAATGATCGCACGTAAACCCGCCTTCTGCAATATTATAATGCAAAGGCTTCTTATTGTCAAGCATTTCCTGACAATAAATACAGTATTCAAGCTGAGGTCGGAAGCCTATAGCTGCTAAGAGTTTCATTTCTGTAGCCATACAAACCAGAGAGTGTACTTCACAGTACTGTAGTAGTTCCAGTGCCGTAAGAAGCATGATATATACCTCGGCGACGTCGCTGGCGCCTTCGGTGGCCTTATCGAAGAGTTCCAGCAAGTAGCTGGCACAGGCTAAGCGGTTGAGGTCCTCTTTAAGAGAGCGATAACTATTTATCATCTGACCCTGATTCAGTGTTTCCAGGTTTCCGCTTCCGGCCAACTGAACATCAATATGGTTAAGCGGTTGAGCCATGGCCGTAAATCTGTTGCGGGGCCGGCGCGCACCTCTGGCTATAACGCGAACCCTGCCACGTTCATAAGTAAGCAAAGTCAGAATACGATCAGCTTCACCATAATTAGTGCTGGTAAGCACTATCGCCTGGGTGTTATAGTAGGGCATTACTCACCTCACAAGCCTGGAGGAGACTGGTGAACATCAGACCAAGAATGAGATCACCAAGAGATACACCTTTGAGTGCAATCAGGTATTTTACGGTGTGCTTTAAGCAACGATATGAAAGCCTGCATCGACATGCACGATCTCACCAGTGACGGGGCGGCTGAGGTCGCTGAACAGGTAAACTACTGTGCCGGCTATACTGTCCGCCGATACGACCTCATCGAGGAGGACCCGGCTTTCGAAATAATCCAGGAGAGAAGAGAAATCGTTTATCCCTCTGGCAGAAAGAGTCTTTATCGGCCCTGGCGATACAGCATTGACTCTGATTTTCCCTAAACCAAAATCTCTTGCCAGATAGCGAACCGAGGCTTCGAGAGCTGCTTTAGCGACTCCCATTACGTTATAATTGCTCACGGCTCGTTCTGATCCAAGATAAGTTAGGGTTACCAGCGAGCTCCCTTCGTTTAGCAGTGGTTTGAGTATTCTGGCTAGTGCAGTAAAGGAATACGCCGAAATGTTCATCGCGTGCAGGAAACCTTCTCTGGATACCTCGAAATACGCTCCACTCAGATCCTCGCGACGAGCATGCGCAAGACTGTGCAGGAAGCCGTCAAAGGTTCTCCATATCTGCTCTAACTGGTCCGCCATTGCTGCTATTTCAACATCACTGGAAACATCGCATGGCAGGATGAAAGCTGGTGCAATGCCTGCATCAGTGCATAACTCGATGATATTGTCCTTTGCTCTGTCGTTCAGATAGGTAAAGCCGAGTTGACCACCCTGTTCTGCTAAAGCCTTTGCAACGCCCCAGGCTATGCTCCATTGGTTGCTTACTCCGGTAATTAGAAAGCGCTTACCTGCTAATAACATGGTTGTCAACCTCCCAGGTTATATATCCATGAGTCCAAACATAATTTTACCTCTGGCAGCTACCTCTCCGTTCACGGTGGCAATTCCTTCTCCACTTCCCAGTTTGCTTCGTAGTTGTAGTACCTTTACTTCCAGGCGCAAGCAATCACCGGGTAAGACTCGTTTCCTAAAGCGCATCTCATCGATGCCTGCAAAGAGGACCAGTTTATCTTTCATGGCAGGCAGGGACTTGACCGCAACTGCACCCACCTGAGCCAACGCCTCCACAATTATAACCCCAGGCATGACAGGTTCTCCGGGAAAATGACCCTGGAAAAACGGTTCGTTGACGGAAACGTTTTTAATACCAAGGGCATACTCACCGGGGATCAGTTCCAGTATGCGATCCACAAGTAAGAAAGGGAAACGATGTGGAATAATCTCCATTATTTGTGCAGCTTCTAGGATCACCTGCGTGGTTGGCTCTGTCATCATGCACCCCTCCACTTTTTAAAGATCAGGCATGCATTGTGCCCACCAAAGCCGGAGTTATTCGATATGGCATACTCCACCCTGGCGCGACGTCCTGTATTGGGGATGTAATCCAGATCACAATCGCTGTCAGGTACTGTGTAGTTGATCGTTGGAGGCATGTAATCTTCCTGGCAGGATTTCAAAGTTACGATAGCTTCCACCGCTCCGGCGGCTCCTAACAGATGTCCGATCATTGACTTGGTCGAACTCACTCCCACACGATAAGCATGTGCTCCGAATGATCTCTTAATGGCAGCAGTCTCCACTTTGTCGTTTAGTTGCGTCGAAGTGCCATGTGCATTGATGTAAGCGATATCCTCAGGTTTTATAGCTGCGTCAGCCAGAGCCATGTCTATCCCGCGAGACAATCCTTCTCCATCGGGAGATGGAGCCGTGATGTGGTAGGAATCTGATGACCAACCGTAGCCTACTACTTCCGCCAGGATTTCCACTCCCCGCAGCAGTGCATGCTCAAGTTCCTCCAGGAGTAGTACTCCGGCGCCTTCACCCATGACGAACCCATCTCTCCTGGCATCGAAGGGTCTGCTGGCAAGATGTGGTTCGTCGTTTCTTCCGGTCATAGCCTTCATAGCACAGAAGCCAGCAAAAGCCAGAGGTGTTATTGCCGCCTCGGAACCTCCTGCTAGCATGAGATCAGCATCTCCGCGCTGAATCAACTTATAGGCATCGCCGATAGAGTTGGTTCCGGTGGCGCACGCAGTAACTACGCTGCTGCAGGGGCCCCTGGCACCAGAGAAGATGCTCAGGTTACCTGCACTCATGTTCTCCAGCATCATCGGAACACAGAGAGCCGAGACCCTGCCAGGTCCTCGTTCCAGTAGTTTAGTATGCTCACTTTCCAGAGTGGCAATACCGCCGATACCGCTACTGACGATCACCCCAAAACGGGTGGCATCGACTGACCCAGCTTCAACTTTAGCCCTGCCAAGATCTGCCTGTTTTAATGCTTCATCAGCGGCCACAATTGCCATCTGACAATACCGGTCCAAGCGCCTTACTTCCCTGCGATCGATGGCGACTGTCGGATCAAAATCCTCTACCTGAGCTGCCACCAGGCAACTATAGCCCTCAGGATTGAGTCGTGTCAACGGACCAATGCCATTCTTACCAGCCTTAACACCATCCCAGAAAGCGGTTGCATTCAAGCCAAGGGGCGTTACAGCTCCAATTCCTGTGATGACAACACGCTTTTTCATCAGCAACGCAACTCCCTATGCTGGTTTGTGTGCTTCGACAAAGGAGCAGATATCACCGATGTTCTTGAACTTCTCCGCTTCCTCGTCAGGAATCTTGATACCATATTCATCTTCCAGAGCCATGACTACTTCCACGGCATCGAGGGAATCCGCACGCAGATCTTTCATCAAAGAGGTCTCTGCGGTTATGGAGAGAACCTCATTTTCGTCCAGACTTAGCTGGTCGGCAATAATGTCAACAACTCTTTTGAATGTACTTTCAGACATAAAAAACTTCCTTTCTTTTTTTGCTATCTATCCATAATGGTCTATGGAACGATATTAACGCTTGGTTTTCTCCGAATGTCCATCCGTCGGAGTCTACCACCGCAAAGATGCCATCTCCGTGTCTTCCGGTTTGGCAATGCGATGCATCAGACGCGAGATAGAATCCTGGACCGGATGATCTTGGTACAAAATATCGTAGACAGTTTCGCTGATCGGCATCTCCAGTTGAATCCCCAGGGCCAGTTCATGTACAGCTACCGCGGTGCGTGCACCCTCTATTACTGCGTGGCCTTCTTCTCTGATCTCCTTAAAGCTACTGCCTTTGCCAAGCAGTTCTCCACATCTCCGATTACGGCTCAGGGAGCTGGTACAGGTTACCATTAGGTCGCCGATACCCGAAAGACCCGAGAAAGTTCGCGGATCTGCGCCTAAATGAGTTCCCAAACGAGTGATTTCAGCCAAGCCTCTGGTAACCAGGGCGGCTTTGGTATTGTCACCCAGGCCTAGTCCATCACAGATACCGGCAGCAATGGCGATGACATTCTTCAGCGCACCACCAAGTTCGACTCCGGCTATATCCGGACTCGTATACAGGCGATAATAAGGAGTCATAAGTAAAGCCTGAAAGAACTCTGCTACCCTGCGCTTTTTTGCACCTACAACTGCTGAAGCCAACGATCCCCTGGCGATTTCTGGAGCATGATTGGGTCCGGATACTGCTGCCAGCTGATCCTCGGAGAGTTTCAACTCTGCAGCGATGACCTGTGTCATACGCAGATGCGTCTCTGGTTCTAACCCCTTGGTGGCAGAGATGACCAAAGCTTGTGAGGGCCAATGAGCCGAGGCAGCAACCAAAACTTCCCTGAGCTGCTGTGCCATATCGGCGTAAATCACTGCTTCGGCTTGAAAAACCGCTTCCTCCACTGATGTCGTTGCTTTTAACCTGATTGGCAGATTAATACCAGGAAGACAATAACTATTATTATGCTGTTCATTTATCTGATCGACAGTCTCCTGCTCCTTACCCCAGAGCAGCACCGCCTCCCCTTTTTCAGAAAGCAACTTTGCCAGGGTAGTCCCCCAGGCTCCCACGCCAAGGACTGCGATGTTACCCTTCACCAGCTCACCTCTCTTCCGCAGACTATCAACCTACCAAGACCTACATAGCTAATCCTCCATCCACGTGAAGGACATGGCCGGTAATGTAGCGCGCATCATCCGAGGCCAGGAAGAAGGCGGCTGCAGCCACATCTCTGGCTTCACCGAACCAACCTGCCGGGATGTTCGATAATATCTTTTCTCTCTGTTCCTCAGTTAACTCCGCCGTCATGGCTGATCCAATATATCCCGGAGCCAGAGCATTAACCGTAATACCTCGTGATGCCAGTTCTCTGGCCAAGGATTTCGTCAGGCCAATCATTCCAGCTTTAGAAGCACCATAATTCACCTGCCCTGCATTGCCCATAACTCCCACCACGGAAGAGATATTGATGATACGACCCCAGCGTTGGCGGATCATATGGCGGATAGCCGCCTGACTGCAGTAGAAAGCACTACTCAGGTTAACATCGATAACTTGTTGCCATTCTTCATGATTCATACGTAAAGCCAAACCATCGCGTCGAATACCAGCATTATTTACCAGGATGTCTACCCCTCCATAAGACTCTTCCACCGTCTTGAACATCTCCTGAACATCTTTTGGTTGGGAGACATCGGCGTAAACAGCCATAGCTGATACCCCTAGATTGCGTAGTTCGCTGAGCAGATTTTCAGCTTCCTCCGGCTTGACGACATAGTTAATGACCAGACGATAACCTCCGCTGGTCGCGAATCTCAGGGCAGTGGTACGCCCCAGACCAACACTACCTCCTGTAATCAGAACCGTTCTATCCTCCATAGGACTTAGCCCCTTTCCAGCAATCTAAACAGATACACCTATTTTTATCATGTCGAACTGTATATTTACAGTATACCCATTACCCGTTCCAGATCATCCCAACAGTCAAGTGATGCCAGCTTTACCTGCACGCCGACATCCTTTGCGATACGACGCACAAACTGACTAAGGGTTGTACCTGGTCCCAGTTCGATGAAAGTATCGAATCCCTCTGCTAAAAGTCTACGTACACCCTGATCCCAACGCACTGCATTGATTACCTGGCGTACCAGGAGGTCCTTCACTTCTGCAACACCCGGATAAAAATCACCGCTAACATTAGCGATTACCTTAAACATGAACTGACTTACAGATACACCAGTCAGGATATCTGCCAACTTTACTGCAGCAGGCTCAAGGAGAGCACAATGAAAGGGGGCACTGACCTGCAGGGGGATGATACGAGAGGCTCCTGCGGCCTTGAGCGGGTCCTGCGCAGCAGCGACAGCTTCCTTGAGGCCGCTTATGACAATCTGACCAGGTGAGTTATAGTTAGCAACTTCCAGGACCCCGTAAAGGCTACTGATATGATCTACGACTTCAACAAGGGGAGCCTCTGCCAGTCCAAGAACCGCAGCCATGGCTCCCGCTCCGGGGGGAACCGCATTTTGCATCGCGATACCCCTCTCCCTGACCACATGCAAAGCATCTGTAAATCCAAGGACTCCGGCAGAAACCAGACCCGAGTATTCACCAAGGCTCAAGCCTGCAGCTGCTTTTACTGACTCTGACGGCAGATAACTCTGCAGGACTGTCCAGGCAGCAATACTATGGGTCAGAATAGCCGGTTGAGTGTGTTCAGTCATCTGTAATTCCTCAGCACTACCGGAGAACATTAGATTCGTCAAGCCATATCCCAGAGCAGCATCTGCAGTGCTAAAGAGTTCCCTTGCCTCTGAATGGTTTTTATACAGGGTCTCACCCATTCCTGGATACTGAGCACCCTGCCCGGGGAAGATAACCGCTAACTTCAACGGGTATACCCCCTCTCTTGAATCTGCTTATCATAAAAGTTAACTGGTCAGGCTTCTTCGACTCCTCTGACCAACTCATCCATTAAAGCCTGCACTGTGACTATCTTTTCGCATCTCCAGGCATTAGCTCCTGCGAAGGCGAAACCCGCCTCAAACAAACCTCGCTGTGCATTGATCAACGCCTTGGCAATGCAATAGGGTGCTTCCAGGGGTTTGCAGGTTTTCAAGCAAGTATGTACACACTCAGTAGGAACTGTCTCTCCTTCGCTGACACGCAGCAAAAAACTGTTGCGTAAAGCTCTGCCAGGCAGACCCACCGGTGAGCTGATGATCATCATATCCTCCGGACCCTGCGCCTCAAGATAGGCTTGTTTGAACCCCGCCGACGCATCGCATTCTTCTGTGGTCACAAAGCGAGTCGCCATTTGTACTCCACTTGCACCCTGAGAGAGCAGGCGAGCGATATCAAAGCCATCCCAAACGCCTCCACCTGCAATTACCGGAATAGGTCTGGCAGCTGCTACTTCAAAGCCTCGAACTACTTCCAAAACCTCCCCTAAAAGAGTGCTGAGAGACGATTCATTTCCCTTCTCCAGGTCGGGGATGCTAAAGCCAAGATGACCGCCTGCTAACGGCCCTTCTAAAACAATGGCGTCCGGATAGCGATTGTAGCGTTTACTCCAGGCTCTGCAAATCACTGAAGCAGCTTTAGCCGACGAGATAATAGGCGCAATGAGAACCTTAGTTCCGGCTACTAATGCTGGTAAATCTGTGGGTAACCCTGCACCAGCGAAGATTATGTCGGCTCCGGCACTTATCGACGCTTTGACCATCTCTTCAAACTCACGAATTGCGACCATAATATTAACGCCGATTATACCTCCTGCGGCCTTCTGTCGCGCGGATGTAATCTGCTCATGAAGAGCTTTGATATTGGTCTTCACCTGTTCAACGTAAATCTCCGGCATGTAAAACCCTATGCCAACGGTCGAGATGACCCCTATGCCTCCTGAGCGAGCAACCGCTCCTGCCAAACCTGACATAGAGATGCCAACACCCATGCCTCCCTGGACTATCGGGATGCGGGCTGTTAAAGAGCCTATTCTCAGCTCTGGAATCTTCATGGTGCACCTCCAATTTAATGCAGCCACCTGATCAGGACCTTTACGTCCCAAAGATGGTCTGACAATGTTGGTATTATACATCCTCGATTAAGTTTTTGCAACCTTGATTTTATGACCAAAGTCTTAAAACTCTCGTTGATATCCCCGCACCAGGTTTTGAATAGGCGACCATGCAGGATAATTGTCTTTGACTCAGGAATTATAATGATATCTACTCGCAAAGGAAGTGTTTCCCTTGTCCGACCTTAAAAACCTGAAGCAAACCTGGGATCTCGATGCATTCTTTCCTGGAGGACCCGGTTCACCTCAGTATGCGGCTTTCCTGGAGGATCTTAGTCAAGACTTAGCTTCATTTACCGCTGAAATCAATCTCCCGATCACAGGCGTCGCTCCCTGGGTCAAACGCCTTGACACTTTGCAGCAACTAGCAAGTCGCAGCACGCATGCAAGGGCTTTTATCAGTTGTCACTTAGCGGCTGATGTATCCAGCAAGGAAGCCCGCCAGTTAGAAGGCCTTAACCGTCAGCTTGGTGCTGTGATGGGCACGATCAACACCAAAATCAACGATCAACTGTTATCTTTATCCGATGCACAATGGAACGAACTGATGCAGGCTCCTGAACTCTCTGAGTTAGCCTGGAACCTGGAGGAGAGGCGCCTCCGCTCCAGGGATATGATGGCTGCAGAGCTGGAGGCTCTGGTTAACTCTTTGTCTGTAAATGGATATCACGGATGGAACTCTCTATATAATCAAATAACCGGCAGTATAAAAGTCAATGTCGATCTCGATGGGATCCAGGAAACCATATCCCCTGGACAGTTGCAGAACCGACTCTCTCATCCGGATGCCAGGGTTCGGGCTTATTACATGGATCTCTGGGATAAAGTATGGGACGAAGCGGCTGAGATGATCGCTCTCGGACTAAACCAACTGTCTGGGTACAGATTAAATCTTTATAAGGCAAGAGGATGGGATGATTTCCTTTTTGAGCCCATGACCTATAACAGGATGTCCAAGCAGACTCTGGAGAGTATGTTTGCGGCTATCAAGCAAAACAGACCTCGGCTGACGGCTTTCTTGCAACGCAAGAAGGAGTTACTAGGTCTGGGAAGCTTTGGTTGGCAGGATGTGGACGCTTCTGTAAGCGGAGATGAAGCTAAGCTTAGTTACGATGAGGCAGCAAACTTCATTATCGACAATTTTAGCAAACTCTCTCCGCGCATGGCGGACTTAGCCACGATAGCTTTCAGAGACCGTTGGATCGAATCTGAAGATCGACCTGGTAAGCGCATGGGAGGGTTTTGCAGTGGGTTCCCTGAAGCCCAGCAGTCGAGAATCTTCGTCACCTTTTCCGGATCGAAGGGAAATGTTGCCACCTTGGCTCATGAACTCGGGCATGCTTATCATGGCTGGGTACTCAGAGATCTGCCTCAAATGACCAAAGGATATGCGATGAACGTCGCCGAGACTGCCTCGACCTTTGCCGAGGTTTTAGTGGGAGATGCAGCCATCGCATCAGCGTCTCCCGCTGAGAAGATCGGTCTGATCGAAGACAAACTGCGTCGTGCCGTTGGTCAGATGACCAACCTGGTCTGTCGTTTCATCTTCGAATGCAACTTCTATGAGGAACGACAGAAAGGTGACCTGACTGTGGCACGGCTCAATGAGCTGATGTTGGCGGCTCAAAGGGAAGCCTATGGCGATGCTTTGGATCGCTGGCATCCAACTTTTTGGGCCTCGAAACTACACTTTCATAACACTGGTGTCCCCTTCTATAATTTCCCTTATACTTTCGGATATCTTTTTGCTACCGGAGTCTATGCACATGCTGTCAAGGCAGGACCTGAGTTCGAGGACAAGTATGCTGCCCTGCTGAGAGATACTGGGCGCAGTAATGTTGAGGATCTTGCCATGCGTCATTTGGGTGTCGATCTCAGAAAACCGGAGTTTTGGCTATCTGCCATCGATCTCGCTTTGGCAGAACTTGATGAGTGGATGGAATTAACCAAATAAAAGGAGGAGTCGAAATGTCATTCCAAAACGCAGAGTTTAAGCCCGAAGTCTACGAGTCCAACGGAGAAGTAACTATCTACGGTACTACAATTCCCTATACCACAGTATGTCAGGACAATGTAATCTATGATGAATCAGGCAAGGCAATCGGTTCAATGTTTACCTACTCCTATTTTCGCAGTGATGTGGAGGATGCTTCTCAGAGACCAGTGGTTTTCTTCTTCAACGGAGGGCCTGGTTCCGGTTCTCTTTGGCTGCATGTCGGCCTCTTCGGCCCCCTGAGGATGACTTTTCCGGGGAACCCCGAATCGGTTAATACCCCTCACGTACCTCCTTACTTCGCCGTAAACAACGACTGGTGTCTGCTGGATATCTGTGATCTGGTCTTCGTAGACCCTGTAGGTACCGGATGGGGACGCCTCCTTGATAAGGATGCTGCCGCGAGATTCTACGGTATCGACGAAGATGCCGAGAGTTGCAAGACTTTAATTCACACCTGGGTTAGCCATTACAAACGTTGGAACTCCCCAAAATACATCCTGGGGGAGAGTTATGGCACTGTCCGAGCATCCGTTGTGGCTGATGTTCTAACCGGTCAGGGGCTGGAACTATCTGGCATGGGTCTGAATGGAATCGTTCTCCTTGGAAATGCTATGGGTAACTCTGATGCGATGCTGAAGTTCGATTGTGAAGCAATTCTTCTGGATCTGCCAACGATGGCTGCTGCCAACTGGTATCATAACAGGGAGAAATTTGGCTTAACCATGACCCTAAAAGAGTTCGTCGATGAGTGCTATGACTTCTGTGATAAAGAGTTCGTGGTCGCCCTGATGGCAGGATCGGCTCTCTGTGACGAGGAACGCGACTGTATTGCCGAGAGGGTTGCCTATTTCTCGGGTCTGACCAAGGCTGAAGTTCTGAAGCAAAATCTGCGTCCCAACATGGGACTATCCTGGAGGCAGGTCATCGAAGACCAGGGTGCAGAAATCGGACGTTTGGATGGCAGATTTACTTTACCCTTCGGATCGCGTACTGGCAAAGGAGAGGGCGTCGCTCTGATTCAATATACCCCTTCTTTCATGGCTATTATCAACGGTCCGGTTAAAGAAGCCCTGAAAATTACCCATAACAGAGAGTATTATGCTATCTCGCGCCGTGATGGATCTGAGTGGAACCGGAAGTCTAAGAATATGCCCTACGAATGCCTTTCGGCTTCGATGCGGCGCAACCGCAAACTGCGGGTAATGTTTGCCACCGGGTATTATGATATGGCCTGTACCATTGGACAAGCCCGTTATTTGGCTCGTCATGGGGGGTATGACAAGGAACGTGTCGAAATCAATGAGTATGCTTCCGGACATATGGTATATCTAGGTGAGGAACCAGGACAGCAGTTTGCTGAAGATGTCCGCGCTTTCATTCTGAAGGGATAAGCAGTAGACATCCATAGCCTTAAACAGGAACCCTCTCTGCTGAGAGGGTTCCTGTTTATATTCTGCATCAAATTATCGAACCAGCAAGTCTGGTGCACCTCTATCTTTCGGATCTTCAGGATGATGGGTCGTCTTAAAAGCTGTTTTCGATATCGGCAATCTCCTTAATAATCTGTGGTGAAAGGACCTCATTTCCGTCTCTGGTAATCAGAACATCATCCTCGATACGAACACCGAATCCCCACTGAGGAAAATACAGACCTGGTTCCAGAGTGCATACCACTCCTTCAGCCAGCAGAATCTCTCCTCCACCGGGCATAACATCGTGTGTGTTCAGGCCTAAGGGATGGCACACGCCATGATAATAATGCTTTGTGACTTCCGCATCACTGGAAATAATACCACTGCTCTTGAGATCCCTGATTGCACAGAGGCGTGCCGTCTCACTGACAGAAGCCAGGGTGGCTCCTGGTTTCATCATCGCCAAACATTCCTTTTGGCTGTTGAGCACGATCTCATAGACCAGACGCTGTTTATCGCTGAACTTGCCGGAAACAGGGTAGGTGCGGGAAATATCAGCACTATAATAACTACTGTGAGCTCCTACATCAAAGAGGACAAGATCGCCGGTAGAACCCTGATAAGTTCCAGGTGAGTGATGCAGCACCGTGCTGTTTAGTCCGGCAGCTACAATGGTTGCAAACCCGAAGCCATGGTTTCGTCTGATGATAGGGTCTTCGAAGTCCGCCTTAATCTGATACTCCGGACGACCATGAGCCAGATTAGCCAGAGCGTTTCGCAACCCCTCAGCAGTCAAAGCAATAGCTGATCGAATAGCTTCGATTTCTGCAGGTTGCTTTAGATAACGTAAGCCGTGGACCAGGGATCCGGCATACTTCACAGTTGCGTACGGACAGCTGTTCCTGAGGTTATTGATTAAAGCGAGAAGCTGAGGATTTTCCAGGTTTGGATAGGTAAGATAGTCACAGTAAAGGCGTTGAAAGGCCCTGCCACTACCACTTGCCAAGTAATCAATGATTTGCTGTTCATAACTTGTATAGATGACCTCTTGCACGCCACTGATACCAGAAGCTTCTGAAGGTCTGAGGGCAGGACCATTAGATCGTTCCATTCTCTCGTTAAGCGGTGGTAAATATAAAGATTCCTCCGCGACGCCATCTTTTTTGGCTATGACCAGCACCAGATTCTGTTCATCCAGTCCAGTCAGATAGTAAAAGTTACGGTCGACCTCAAAAGGGAAGAACTGATCTCCAGATCTGCGAAGGGGATTACCCGACATAAATACCGCAACACTGCCATCTTCAATTAGGTTGCTGAACTTTTCCCTGTTACCTTTAAAAAAAGAAGCATCCATATGTTTATCCTCCTTGCTGATTAAATCTCACTCCGGTTACTCCCATTCAATCGTTCCCGGCGGTTTTGGGGTTATGTCGTAGGCAACTCTGTTTACCTCAGGGACTTCAGCGACAATACGACGACCTACGCTCTCCAGAAAGCTCAGAGGCAGTTGAGCAACTCCTGCTTCCATTGCGTCTATGCTGGTAACGGCTCTAAGGATAATGGTCTGTGCGAAAGTTCGCGCGCCGTTTGTCACTCCGGTTGATCTAATACCAGGTAGGACAGCAAATGCCTGCCACACTTCATTGGCTAATCCTGATCGCTGTAACTCTTCCTGAAAAACAGCATCTGCCTGACGCAGTATGGAAAGCTTAGTACTTGTGACTTCTCCCAGACACCTGACCGCCAGACCCGGACCTGGAAAGGGTTGTCTCTGCAGGATAATCCGAGGTATACCAAGTGCAGCGCCTACCTCTCTGACTTCATCCTTATAAAGATCCCTGAGAGGTTCTATCAGCTGCAGGTTCATCTCCTCCGGCAAGCCACCGACATTGTGATGAGTCTTAACCATCGGGTCCTGAGAAGTTCCACTCTCAATGACATCCGGAGCTATGGTCCCTTGCACCAGATATTCCAAATCTCCCAGCTTGATGGCTTCCTCCTCGAATACTCTGATAAACTCTTCTCCGATGATCTTTCGCTTCTTTTCCGGATCACTGACGCCATCAAGCAGCTGAAGGAAACGATCTTCCGCTTCGACTACCGTAAGCCTCATTTTCAGGGAGTCACCAAAGAGCGCCCTGACTTGATCCACCTCGTTCAGACGCATGAAGCCATGATTGACAAAAACACACTCCAGTTGATCCCCTATAGCATGGTGAACCAATGCTGCAGCCACAGAAGAATCAACCCCTCCAGAGAGCGCACAGAGAACTCTGGCAGTACCTACCCGGCGTCTGATGCTCTCTGTCTCGCTAGTGATAAAGCTTTGAACATCTTTCCCATCTCGCATCACTGCACCTCCATAGAAATAATACGAACATTATATCCATCATAGCGCCGTTTGTCAACCAAAATGGCCATAAAATCTTATCGACTAGAATTAATCGTTCGTGTTTATTGGACATCCCCGGCGATCTTGCGAGCAGTCTGCATCCAGATACCCCGGCGGTATCTAGTGAATGCCAGAATGAAACGGACGATCAGATCCACAGCCATTGCCCACCAGACAGAAATGATGCCCCAACCAAAGAACCCGGCGAAGAGGAACGAAAGGGGAATGCGAATACCCCAAAGACCGATAAGGCTGTTGAACAGGGTTGCTTTAGCATCACCGCCACCGCGCAAAGCTCCCGAGTATACGCCGGTGAGCTGTTGCGGGAACTGGATAAAACCCATTATTATCAAGTAGATCGCACCCAAGGCAATGACTTCCTCATCATTTGTTAAAATCGAAAAAACTTGACGCGGTGCCAGAATCAGCAGCGACGCTGTACAAGTTGTAAGGATTAGATCCCATTTAATGAGAACCTTTACATAGCGCTGTGCCAGCTGAACAGAGCCAACACCCACACTCATCCCGACCAGTGCCGTTGCCGCAATCCCAAAACCCATCGAAGGCATATATGATAATGATTCTGCAGTTATACCCTGAGTATGCGCAGCCATCTCCACGGATCCCATCGAGGCAATTAACCCTGCCAGGGCAATCTGACCGAACTGCATGAGCAACTGTTCTGAGGCAGCAGGAATCCCAATGGAAAAGATATCGGAAATCTCTCGCCAAATCATACGGAACTTACTAAAAGAGACCTGGATGTTGGTCTGATAGCGGAAGAAAATAATCAGAGCCATTAATCCGCCCACTGCCTGAGAGACAACAGTTGCGATCGCTGCTCCGTCGATTCCCAGCATCGGAGCTCCCAGGTTGCCATAGATTAAAATGTATCCCAAAGCCGCATTAACTAAGTTAGCCGTTGTATTGGTCATCATCGTGACCTTAGTGTTTCCAGCGCCGCGCATGAGGGCTCCCACGATCTGGTTTACCGACATCATCGGCACTCCCCAGGCAGTCATACGCAGATAGTTAATTGCCATGGTCACCATTTCTGGTTGGACACTGCCATCGCGATTATAGAGTATGTTGATTAGTTGCTCAGGAATAGCGATGAGAATCACGGTAATAAAGGTAATTAAGAGAGCCGCCATGACCAAGGCTTGTTCAGCATAGCGATTAGCACGCTGCTGATTACCGGCTCCGATACTGCGAGCGACCATAACTGTAGAGCCAGTTCCAACGGCTGCAAAGATCCCCCAGGAAAGGCGAGTTACACGATCAGCTAACCCGGAGGCGCTGACAGCTAAAGCAGCATATCCTGGGATATGTCCAAGGAGCGAAGCGGTTATCATACGAATCGTCGTCTGGAGCGCAGCCTCCACTGTAGCTGGCCAGGCCAGATCGAAAACCTTTTTTGCCATCTCCTTCTCGCTGATAGCTTCCATTTCTGCTCTGCGTACAGCGAGTCTGCGTTGTTCCTCTGTCAGTGCGCTGCTATCTGGTTTTAAACTGGAATCAGGTTCGGTTTCTAAAGATTTAGCATCCCTGGTAACATCCACGAAGATGCTCCCCTTTACAGTATGATCAGGCAGCCTTCCCTGGTTAAGGGGAACTGCCCTCCGACATTTATTCGACATCTGAAACTTTCCTCCTGCAAACAGCAAAAATCCCTGCTCGAACATGCCGAACAGGGATACAAATGAGAATAACAACCTCACCGATTGGTTACCAACCGTTGACCACCAAAGCATCCTTAAGGTCCGCAGGACGAACATCGATATGCTCGAGCATCTCCCG
>Ga0123353_10001618_pt1 | contig 27727 bp, 24 predicted proteins | sample TergutLab28metaG_3_FD_92763 | JGI IMG/M metagenome (GOLD analysis project Ga0123353, IMG submission 92763) | Labiotermes labralis P3 segment gut microbial communities from Petit-Saut dam, French Guiana - Lab288 P3 | ecosystem: Host-associated > Arthropoda: Insects > Digestive system > Gut ...
AACAAACATCCTCGCCGAAAACACAAAAAGAGACGAAAACATTGTGAAAACAGAACTTTTCCCTGTAAAATCCCCCCAACCGAGTGCGGAGGTTAAATTATCTTCCGCCGAATTTCGAATTTGCGAACGTTGTCAGCCTCGCGTCGAGGCGGTTATAATTCCGGCATGGCATCGAACCGAAAATCCGAGACGTTGTTGACCAAGGCCAATCGGGTGCTGGTAGGCGGGGTGAATTCTCCGGTGCGTGCGTTTGCGGCGGTCGGGGGCGTGCCTCCGTTTATCGCCAAGGGCAAGGGCGCGACGCTCACCGACGCCGACGGAAACCATTACATTGATTACGTCGGCGGGTACGGCCCGATGATCCTCGGGCACGCGCACGAGCGGGTGATGACGGCCATCACGAAGGCGGTGCACAAGGGCGCCAGTTTCGGCGCGCCGACGGAGTCGGAAGTGAAGTTGGCCGAGGCGGTGGCCGAGGCGATGCCGGCGATCGAGGCGGTTCGGCTGGTCTCCAGCGGCACGGAGGCGGTGATGACCGCGTTGCGTCTTGCCCGCGGCGTGACGGGGCGGGCGAAGATCGTCAAGACGGTCGGAGGTTATCACGGCCATGCCGACGCGATGCTCGTCTCGGCCGGCAGCGGCGCGTTGACGCTGGGCGTGCCGTCGAGTCCGGGCGTGCCGGCCGGGGCGGCGGCGGACACGGTCCTCGTGCCCTATAACGACCTGTCCGCGGCGGCGGCGGCGATGGAGCAGTTCGCCGGGCAGATCGCCGGCATGATCGTCGAACCGGTGGCCGGCAACATGGGCGTCGTGCTTCCGGGCGAGGGCTATTTGCAAGGCCTGCGCGAGCTGTGCGACGCGCACGGCGCGATGTTGATTTTCGACGAAGTGATGACGGGCTTCCGCCTCGCGTACGGCGGGGCGCAGCAGGTGTACGGCGTTCGGCCTGACATCACGACGCTGGGAAAAATTCTCGGCGGCGGCATGCCGGTCGGCGCGGTCGGCGGACGGCGGACGCTGATGAACCACCTCGCGCCGGTAGGCCCCGTGTACCAGGCAGGCACGCTCAGCGGAAACCCCATCGCGATGGCGGCAGGCCTGGCCACCCTCGCCGAACTACAGGCCGAGGGCTTCTACGAATCGCTCGAACAGGCGTCGGCCCAACTCGCCCAGGGCCTCCTCGACGCCGCCCGCGCCGCGGGACTGGCCGACCGCGTCTGCCTCAACCGCGCCGCCAGCATGATGACCCTCTTCTTCACCCCAGGCCCCGTCCGGGACCACGCCGCCGCCACCGCCGCCGACCCTGCCGCATTCGCCACCTACTTCCACGCCATGCTCGACGCGGGCGTCTACCTCCCGCCCAGCCAATACGAAGCCTTCTTCCTCTCCGCCGCACACACCCAGGACGACATCCACCGAACCATCGACGCCGCACAACACGCGATGGGACTCGTGGCGAAAACAACGTAACGAAAATAATGAGTGATGAGTAACAAGTGACGAGGACTTCCGCGTTTGGCCTGAAGTGTCGTCTTATCGCATGGGAAAAGAGCAGATCGGCCTCCCCGGCCTCGCGAGGTAGTGCCGGTTTACAGCCCCGGCAGGGGCGTCTTGGGTAGCCCAGGGTGAGCGGTACTCCGCGAACCCTGGGAACAGGGATTTTTCTCTTCATCCTCAATCGTGCCTGACGCCACTGGCCGAGGTCGCGCACGCGGGCCTGTACGGCTTCGAACGACGCGAACAGGGGAGCGTGCGCGTCGTTCGCCGCCGCCATCACGCGACGGTGCGCCATCGGCCAGTGGCGTCAGGCACGGTGAATGGATTCTGAAATGCCCCTGTTCCCAGGGTTCGCGGAGTACCGCTCACCCTGGGCTACCCAAGGCGCCCCTGCCGGGGCTGTGAACCGGCACTACCTCGCGAGGCCGGGAAGGCCAAACCATTCTTTTCCTTGGAATACGGCTACCGTGTCGTTTTACCTGGAATTTCGAAGTCCTCATCACACATCACTCATTACTCTTACCCCCAGATCCCCTCGATCCGCCGCCCGCAATCGGGACACGCCCCGCTCACCAGTGCATTCTCGCCGACAACGAAGCCCGCGCGGCCGATGAGGAGACGGCGGCAGTCGGGGCAGTGCGTATTTTCGCCGCACAGGCCCTGTGCGTTGCCGGCGTAGACGTAATGCAGCCCCGCCTCGATGCCGAGTTCGCACGCTCGCTGCATGGTTCGCGTGGGCGTTGTCGGCGTGGCGGTCATGCGGTAGTCGCCATGAAACCGGCTGACGTGCCATGGCACGTGCCTGCCCAGTTCGTTCGCGATGAACGCGGCGATGTCACGCAATTCCGCCTCGCTGTCGTTCATGCCCGGCACGACCAGCGTCGTCACCTCAACCCACACCCCCGCCGCCGTCAGCGACCGCAAGGCCGTCAACACCGGTTCGAGTCGCGCCTTCATCACGCGGCGGTACGTCGCATCGCGGAACGCCTTGAGGTCCACGTTGATCGCGTCCAGCCAAGGCCGGATCGTCGCAATCGCCAGCGGCGTGAGGAAGCCGTTGGACACAAAACAATTGAACAGCCCCTTCGCCTTCGCCAGCCGGGCGGCATCGAGGGCCATCTCGAAAAACACCGTCGGCTCGGTGTAGGTGTAACTGATGGAACGGCAGTCGTGCGCCATCGCCGCCGTCACGATCTGCTCGGGACTGACGGCCTCGCCGAGCGCCTCGCCGTCGCGCGGCGCCTGCGAAATCGGCCAGTTCTGGCAGAATTCGCACTGAAAATTGCACCCCGCCGCGGCCACCGACAAACTTCGGCTGCCCGGCAGCACGTGAAAGAGCGGCTTCTTTTCGATAGGATCGACGTGGACCGCCACCAGCCTGCCGTAGTTGCGGGACATCAACACGCCCGCGACGTTCTCGCGCACGCGGCAAAGCCCATACTTGCCGCCGGCAATCACGCATGCATGCCCGCACAATTCACACCGCACGGTCTGCCCGTCGAGCGCCTCATACAACAACGCTTCCCGCCCCGCCCGCGACGAGGTGGATTGCGATTCCGGTTTATCGTTCATATCGCCCATGGGCCGCTCACAAAATATTTCTCTGCATCATCCTAGAACATTCCAGAAATGAAATGTACAATTTCGCCGTAAAGTAGCAAATTCTCTTGAAAAGTTCGCGTAATTCGCGGCTACAAGAGTGTTCTCCGCGTCTCTGTGGTAAAAAAAACCGCGTACGGAACCATTCAACGAAAGGACGAGCATGGCATTTTACCTGGGCATCGATATCGGCACGAGCGGCACGAAAGCGTTGGTGATGGATGCCGACGGGGCGGTCATCGCCACCGCGACGGCGGAGCATCCGATTTTTTCCCCCAAGCCCGGCTGGAGCGAGCAGAGGCCTGACGACTGGTGGGCCTCCGCCGTCGCGGCCACGCGAGCCGTGGTGAAGAAAGCGAAAATCGACGCCAGGCAAATCGCCGGCATCGGGCTGTCCGGTCAAATGCACGGCCTGGTGATCACCGATGGCGCCGGCAAACCGCTGCGGAACTCGCTGATCTGGAACGATCAGCGCACGGCCAGCCAATGCGCGGAGATCGAAGACGCCGTCGGCGGGCGCAACAAACTCATCTCGCTGGTGGGCAACAAGGCCATGACCAGCTTCACGCTGACCAAGCTGCTGTGGGTCCGTAAGCACGAACCGAAAATTTACGACCGCGTCAAGCACTTCCTGCTGCCCAAGGATTACGTGCGGCTGAAACTCACGGGCGAGTACGTCGGCGAAGTCAGCGACATGTCCGGCACGCTGATGCTGGATCAGAAAAAACGCAACTGGTCAAAGGAGATCATCGACATTTTCCAGATCGACGCGTCAATCCTTCCGCCGGTCGTGGAGAGTCAGGAAATCACAGGCCGCTTGACAAAGGCCGCCGCGGCAGCGCTGGGCCTGTGCGAGGGCGTGCCGGTGGTTGGCGGCGGCGGGGATCAGCCCGCGGGCGCCGTCGGCAACGGCGTGGTCGCCCAGGGCCTGATGAGCGCCACCATGGGCACCAGCGGCGTGGTCTTCGTGCATTCGCCCGAATACGTGACCAATCCGCACGGCAAGGTGCAGACGTTCTGCTCGAGCGTGGCGGGCGAGTACTGCATGTTCGGTTGCATCCTCGCCGCCGGCGGCAGCTACCAGTGGTATCGCAACGTGCTCGGCGCCACGGAAATCGCCGAGGCGAAAAAGAAAAAAGTGGATCCGTACGAGTTGCTGACCGCGCAGGCGGCGGCAGCGCCGGCCGGTTGCGAAGGGCTGTTCTTCCTGCCCTATCTGACGGGCGAACGGACGCCGCACGCGGACCCCAACGCGCGGGCATGCTGGATCGGCATGCACAACCGCACGACGAAAAACGAGCTGGTCCGCAGCGTGCTCGAAGGCGTGACCTTCGCGATGAACGACGCGTTGACGGCCTTCAGGGAACGCAACGTCGCCATCAAGGAAATTCGCCTCTCCGGCGGCGGCGCCCGCAGCGAATTCTGGCGGCAGCTACAGGCTGACATCTACGGAACGACCTGCGTGACGATCAACGCCGAAGAAGGCCCCGCGTACGGCGTGGCGTTGCTGGCTGCCGTCGGCACCGGCCGATTCAAAGACGTCCGCCAGGCCTGCAAAGCCGGCATCCGCATCACACGCACCGTCAAGCCGCAGGCGAAACTGAAAAAACTCTACGAAACCCACTACGCCCAGTACCAGCGGCTGTACCCGGCGCTGAAGGACGAGTTCCAGGAAATGGCGAAACTGTAGCGCGGCCACATAGAATTGGCGCAGGGCAATTGCATCTTAATTGGCTCTTTTTGCGTTAAAAAGCGACAAGTGACAGGCGACCAGAGATGGAACCTCTTGTCTTTCAAAACGGTTACCCGGCATAAAAACGCTCGAAAACCAAGCCGGTTCCTTCTCTGGTCGCTTGTCACTTGTCGCTGGTCGCTGGTTTTCGGGGGAAAATAAGGAATTTTCGATGCGTTCGCCCCGAAATTTCGCGTGATTGCCCTGTACATCCAGTCGATGCGCGGCAATAATTCCACATTCCCAGCCTGGCCTTCGCGGCGGCACGCGTGGGCGTGCGGGGCTGGAGGATTTTTTACGAACGGCGAACGGCCGAACGGCGAAAGGAAACTCATGGCAGATTTACCCAAGGGCAATGCGGTCATCGGGCAGTCGGGCGGACCGACCGCCGTCATCAATCAGTCCCTCGTCGGCGTGATCGAATCGATCAAGCCCGGCGGGCCTATCCAACGCCTGATGGGCGCCGTCCACGGCGTCCGAGGCATCAAGGAAGGCCAATTCATCGACCTGCTCGGACGATGCCCCGACCAGCTCGAACGCATCGCCACCACGCCCTGCGCCGCCCTCGGCTCCACGCGCGACAAACCCGACGCTGACTACTGCAAAGCCCTCTTCGAAGTCTTCAAGAAAAACGACGTGCGGTACTTCTTCTACATCGGCGGAAACGACTCGGCCGACACCGCCCGCATCGTCTACGAAATGGGCTGCGAAGCCAACTACCCCCTGCGAGTCTTCCACATCCCCAAGACCATCGACAACGACCTGCGTCTGACGGACCACTGCCCCGGTTACGGCTCGGCCGCCCGGTTCGTCGCCAGCGCCATCCGCGGCGACGACCGCGACAACGCCTCGCTGCCGGGTGTGAAAATCGACATCATCATGGGACGACACGCCGGCTGGCTCACCGCCGCCAGCGTCCTGGGTCGCATGGACGACTCCTGCGGCCCCCACCTGGTCTACGTGCCCGAAGCGCCCGTCAGCCGTGAAAAATTCGTCGACGACGTCGCAGCCGCCTACGCCAAACATGGCCGATGCCTCGTCGCCATGAGCGAGGGCGTCGAGGACATCGACGGCAAATCCTGGGGCGAGAAGATCGTCGAGTCCGCCGAACGCGACAGTCACGGTAACGTGCAGTTGTCCGGCTCCGGGGCGCTGGGCGACTTCTTCGCCGAGGTCGTCAAGAAAGACGTCGCCGCCAAGCTCGGCGGAAAGAAACTCCGCGTCCGCGCCGACACGTTCGGCTATCTCCAGCGCAGCTTCGCGGGATATGCCTCGCCGGTGGACCAGGCCGAGGCCCGCATGGCCGGCCAAAAGGCGGTCGAGTACGTGCTCGCCGGTCATGAGAGCGGCACGGTCGCCTTCAAACGCGTCGGCGAAGGCAAAAACTACGCCGTCGAATGCTTCCGAGGCGAACTCCGCGACGTCGCCCGAGAAACCAAGGACCTCCCCAAGGATTGGATCAACAAAACAGGCAACGGCATCACCCAGGCGTTCATCGACTACGCCCTGCCCCTCATCGGCGACCTGCCGAAACTGGGACATTTCTGGGAGAAGTGAGCCACCCCAGCGACAAGTGACCAGCGACAAGCGACAAGAGAAGGAACGCCTGGTTGACTCGTCAGACGTTCCTTCTCTTGTCACTTGTCGCTGGTCTTACGTCGTCGCCAGTTCTTTCTGCCGTTTGTCCAACTGGCCTTTCAGGCGGAGGAGGATGGCGGAGTGCATTTGGCTGACGCGGCTTTCGGAGAGGTCCAGCGTTTCGCCGATTTCCTTCATCGTCATTTCTTCGAAGTAGTACAGCAGGACGATCAGCCGCTCGGCCCGGCTCAGGCCTCGCGTCACCAGGTCGCGGAGATCCTTTTTTTGCACGGCCCGGTAGGGGTCGTCGCTTTTTTTGTCTTCCAGCACGTCGATTTCGCGGACATCCTTGTGGCTATCGGTTTCGAACCACTTGCGGGAGAGCGACACCAGCCCGGTCGCGTGCGCGTCGCGTTCGAGCTTCTGGAATTCCCGCACGGACATTTTCATTTCCTTGGCGAGTTCCTTCATCTCGGGTTTTCGGCCGAGTTGGGCTTCCAGGGCGGCGGTGGCTTCGTTGAGCTTGTGCGCCCGGCTGCGGACGAGGCGAGGCACCCAGTCCATGGAGCGAAGTTCGTCGAGGATCGCGCCACGGATTCGCGGGGCACAGTAGGTCTCGAACTTCACGCCACGGTCGGGATCGAACGCCTTCACCGCGTCCATCAGCCCAAAGATGCCCGCGGAGATCAGGTCGTCAACGTCCACCTCTTCGGGCAGCTTGGTGTACAGCCGCTCGGCGGTGTATTTGACGATGTGCAGGTATTGTTCCATCAGCCGGTTCCGAGAGGCTTCGCTTCGCGTGGCAAAATATTCATCCCACCACAACTTGACCTGTTCCGGGGCGGCCTTGGTGATCGACTTCATCATCTCAGTTCTCCTTTCGGCCGGCGGCGAGCTTCACACCGACCTGTTCCTTTGGTCAAACAACGAGCTTCGTAACTCGCATGTTTCACAAGCTACCATAGCACGTTATTTTAACTTGTCAAATCTATTTTATCTATTTTATCAAAATTTTTTATTTTAGCTTGTTTATCTTGTCGAGAAGGAGGTGCAAGTCGTTAGATTAACGTGACTTGAACATCCATGTAAATTATTCTGAGCATCCATGCCCAGTTCACAAAAACGCCACAGAAACAAATTATTCGTATCGAACCAAACGATCAAGTGATCGCAGAACACGTCGTTCCGCATCACTCAGAACATCACATAGCAATCCATTAGTCATTTAATCCCAGATTATTACGAATCAAAAAATCCTACGCGAACCAGTTCGCCACTTTTCGGAAGAAGCTTTGTCGCTGCGGTGCGAGCGAGCCGCCGGCACATAGTTTTGCCGCCAGGGCGGCCAGGCAGCGGCTGGCATTGCATTTTGGATAGGCCAGCACGAACGGTTCGCGTCGTCGGACGGCCTCGCGGACTTTCGGGTCGTCGAGCACGTACCCGGCGTCGAGCACGCGGGCGCCGAGGAACTGTCGGGCCACGTCGGCCACGCGGGCGTAGGTCAGCCGGGCTTCCTGCCGGTCGGCGGCAAAGTTGACCAGCAGGCTCATCGCGCCACCGTACTTGGCCTGCGTGAGGACCTTGATGACGGCGTAGCCGTCGGTGACGGCCGTCGGCTCGGGCGCGGTCACGACGATCACGCTGTCAGCGGCCGTCGCGAAATGCGTCACGTCAGGCCCGATGCCCGCGCCGCAATCAATCATAATGACGTCGTTGTCCGCCTCCAACTGCATCATCTCCCGCAGCAGGTGGGTCCGTTGGAACTCGTTCAGGTGCGCCAGCCTCGCCAGGCCGCTCGCTCCGGGAACCAACTGCACGCCCGACGGCAGATGCACGATCACATCCTGCAACGACCGCGCGCCGCTGATGACGTGCGACAGATTGCCCCGAACCTCGACATCCAGCAGCACGTCGAGATTCGCCAGCCCCATGTCCGCGTCGATCAAGGCAACCCGCTGTCCCGCCGCCGACAGCAGAATGGAAAGGTTCAACGCCAGGTTGCTCTTGCCAACGCCCCCCTTGCCCGACGCAATGGCAATCGTCTGCGTCCGGTTGGCGTCCTGCATCAATTGTCGAAGTCGTGAAGCCTGATCCGGCATGGTTGGTAACCGACCTTATCGTTCGTTGATTCGTTAACTCGTTGATTCGTTGATTCGTTGATTCGTTGATTCGTTGACTGGTTGACGAATTAACGAGTCAACGAATCAACGATCTACACGCCCGCGCCTCGCATCACCCGTTGGGCCAGTTTCCACGGGTCGGCGGGTTCGATGTCGTCGGGGACGTCCTGGCCCATCGTCGTGAACGCCAGCGGGGCCGCTCCGATCGTGGGGAAACTTAAAATTGTACCGAACGTTTCGGCTTCGTCCAGCTTGGTGAGGATCATTCGGTTCGGCGCCATGGCGGAGAAGCGGTGCAGCGTGGTGGCCATCGTACGTTTCGACGCGGTGGCGGAGACGACGAGGTGGACTTCGTCGGCGTCGGCGGCCGTCAGGAAGGCCTTGAGCTCGTTGAGTCGGGGTTGGTCGTTTTGGCTTCGGCCCGCCGAGTCGATGAGGACAACGTCGACGTCGTCCATGCCGTAGACGGCCTGATGCATTTCGCCGGCGGAGAGGACGGTTTTGAGGGGCACCTCGATGATTTCGGCGTAGACGCGAAGTTGGTCGACGGCGGCGATTCGGTAGGTGTCCATCGTCACCAGGCCGACGCGTTGGCGTTGGCGGAGTTTGAAATCGGCGGCGAGCTTGGCGATGGTGGTGGTTTTTCCGACGCCCGTAGGCCCGGCCAGGGCGATGACGCGAGGCCCGGTTCGCGCGGGTTTACGCGGGGCGGCGGTGGCGGTGGGGATGCGTGCGGCGATGAGGTCGCACAGGCGGTCGGCGATCTCCTTCGCGTCGGCGTGCGTGCCGGCGAGGCTCAGCGACAGCTCGTGCATCAACTCGTCGGCAATGCGTTCCTCGACATCCTGCCGCAGCAGATGGCTGTGGAATTCGAGGAACTCGCGAGGCCAGGGCTTGACGGCCGGCGAAACGACGACCGACGGCGCTGCCGGCGCGGAGGCCTGCTGTGATACTGCGTCGGCCTGTTCGGTCGGCGAGGCGTGGGCCGGCGCGGCGATCGCCAGCCGCGACCCGCCTTTGACCACAACGCTCGCCTGTGCACCGGCCCGCGGCGAGGTATCCATCCGCGGCGACAGGTTCAACGACGCGGCAGGCGGCTTCGGTGCCGCCATGTCACGGATCGTCGTATCGCGGCGGGTCGTGTCCTGAACGGTCACGCCATCGGCGGGCGGCAGCAGTTCGACCGGCACATCCGCGCCGGGTTTGAGTGCCAACACGTTCAACTCGCTCCGCGTGAGCACCGGCGGCTGATATTCCACAGCGGCGGCAACATTCGGCCTCGCGACGGCCAGACCCAGGCCTCCCGTCAGAATCGAGTGAATGTCGTCGTCGCCCAGCACGGCGCGCCGCTTGGGACGGTCCGCGACATGCGACGCCAGCGCCACCGCGTTCTTGCCGCCACGCCGGGCCGCGCCCAATTCGTCGCCGACATACCGGCCCGCCGTCTGCGGCGACACCTCCGCGCGCGACGGCACGTCCGCGTGCGGCACGGCGGTCACTTCCCAGCAGCACTTGCCGCCCAGCAAACCCAGCAGGCCGCCCTTGCGTACGTTCCGCGTGTGCAAAATCACCGCATCGCGGCCGAGGTCGCGTTTGACCTCCGCCAGCGCCTGCGCCATCGTGGGAGCGATGTATGTTTTAGGCATCGTGATGGGTTCCCACATAAGCCGTTGCGTGGACACTCACCGCGTCCACTTCGTCGTAAGAAAGGACGGCCGCATCCGTACGGCCAACCGTTATCGCCTGCTTCACCGCGCGACGCAGCAGCGGCGAGCAGACCACCACGCCGCGCCGCCCCTGCCGACGCAAATCCTCCAGCGCCGGCCCGACCGCGTCGGCCAACGCTCGCGACTGCGACGCGTCCAGCGCCACCGTCGCGTCCGCCGCCTCCAGCGCCGACTCGGCCAACGCCTCCTCGTACCGCTCGTCCAGCCGCACGCACCACAACTGCCCGTGACGGTCCGCCAGCGGCTGACAGAGCCATCGCCCGAGCTTGGCCCGGACGAGTTCGACGCGGCGTGCCAGCGTCGCGTCGGGCGGGGCTTCGCAGATCGCTTCGAGAATCATTTCGAGATCGCGGATGCTGACGCGTTCGCGGAGCAGGGCCTGGAGAACTTTCACGATCGTTCCGGCGCCGACCTGTGCGAGAGCTTCGTCGACGAGCTGCGGGCACCGTTTGGCCAGGGCATCGAGCAGGGCCTGCGCGTGCGAGCGGGTGAGCAGTTCGCCGGCGTGCGAGCGGATCACGTCGGCCAGGTGGGCCGACAGAACCGCCGCGGGCATGGCGATTCGGCAGCCCAACGCGTCGGCCTGGGCGCGGCGGTCGGGATGGATCCAGATGGCCTTGCCGCCGCTGACGGGGTCAGCCGACTCGATGCCGTCGAGCGCGTCGGCGAGTTCCGATTCGTCCGCAACCGCCAGCAACAGTTTGGGATGCAATTGGCCTTGGGCGATTTTCGCGCCACGCAGGTAGATCGCGTACGCGTGAGCGCCGAGGCTGGCGTTGTCGGTCAGGCGGATCGGCGGCACGAGGATGCCCAGTTCCCGCGCGATGTCGCGGCGGATGTCCGCCAGCCGATCGAGCAGAAGACCTCGCGGTGCGCGTCCGTCGCCGTGAGTCAGTTTGACCAGCGAATAACCGATCTCGACGCGAATGGGGTCGACGTTGACCAGATCCGCCGGCGCGGGCGCGGTGGTCGAAGCATCGTGTTCGTCGGCGGATGTGTGTGCGATGGAAGCGGATTCGTCCGTCTCGGCCTCGGTACCGCCGGCGGGCCGAGGCCCCGAGAGTAGCCACGCCAATCCCGCCAGGGATGCACCCACCGCCAGCAGCGGCACCGTGGGCAGCCGAGTCAACGCCAACAGTCCGAGAAAAATCGCCGCCATCACCAGCACCGCGGGCCGGGCCGTCAATTGCCCGACGAACTCCTCGCCAAGATTCACGCGGGCGGTGCTTCGCGTCACCAGCAGCGCCGCCGCCACCGCCAGCACAAACGCGGGCACCTGCATGGCCAACCCCTCGCCGATCGTCAGCCGCGTGAACAGGGCGACCGTCTCCTCCAGCCCCCAGCCTCGCTGCACCAGGCCGACATACAGCCCGCCCACCAGGTTGATCATGATAATCAGCAACGCCGCCACCGCGTCGCCGCGAAGGAACTTGCCCGCGCCGTCCATCGCGCCGTAAAAATCCGCCTCGCGGGAAATCTCCCGCCGACGCTCGCGGGCCTGGGATTCGTCGATCAACCGCGACGATAGTTCCTGATCCACCGCCAACTGCTTGCCGGGCATGGCGTCCAGCACGAACCGGGCCGCCACTTCGCTCACGCGAGCGGTGCCCTTCGTCACGACCAGAAACTGAATGGCCACCAGAATACTGAACACGATCACGCCCACCACCAGCGAGTCGCCCGTCACAAAACTGCCGAATCCCCACACGACCTGCCCCGCCGACAGGTTCGCCTCCGCCGCCGATCGGCCGTCACTGCCGGCGGTGAGAATCAGCCGCGTCGTCGCGACGTTGAGCACCAGCCGGCCCAGCGTCGCCAGCAGCAGCACCGTGGGGAACACGCTCATATCCAAAGGCCGGCGGATGGAAACGACCATCAGCAGCACCACCGCCGCCACGGCCATGTTTAGCACCAGCAGAAAATCCAACGCCACCGGCGGCAGCGGCACCAGCAGCACCAGCACCAGCGCAGCCGCCATCGACGGCAGCAACAACCCACGCCGCCGATGCGCCGCCGCCACTACGCCTTGCAAATTGGTCGGAAGATCACGCATGGTTTTCCATCATCGCCACCGCCAGGCGCGGTCGGCCGTCGGAGTCCGCCACCGCCACCGCCTGTCCTTGCCCAACAAACCCACCCTCGGCCTGCACACGAACCGGCGCGTCGGGCGACTGGTCTAATGTGATCACGCTGCCCACACGCAGCGCCTCCGCACGCGACGGCGAAAGCGTCGCCGTCCCCAACGTGATCCGCACCCGCGCCCTTGCCGCGACGGAGCGGAGCGAAGACGGGGCGCCCTCGCCGCCAGCTTGCGACACCGGAATCATTTCGCCACCTCGCGAGGCCGACGCGCCGACGCGCCACGCCCCGGCAGCGGAATGCCGTCCAGCAGCCGCACGCGAATATCCGGCCGAAACTGGCCCGCTTGACTCGGCTGATACGAATCCTCCCGCTCGGCCGTCTCCAACCGATGCGCCAACGCCAAATGCTCCCGAAGCCGACGCGCCCGCAGCCGCTCCATCGACTGCCTCCGACGCATCGCCTCCAGCAACGCCTGCCGGTCCCGAACAGCCCGCGCCTGCGCCCGACTCAACTCCTCGCTCCGCCGAATCAACTGCGCCCGCATCGTGTCGACCAGCTCGCGATAAAATGCCATGTCCACAACCCCGCGAGTCGGCTCGTCCGCCAACGCCAGCCTCCCCCAACGGTCCTGCCGGAGAATCGCCGACTTGAGCCGCTCCACCTCCGCCGACGCGGCCTCACACCGCGCGCGCGACCGCGCCACCTGCTGACGCGCCGACTGCTCGCGACGCTCCCGCAGCCGCAACATCACGTCCAGCGAAAACCGAAATCGCTTCATGGCTGCCTCCGGGATGTTTCACGTGACACGGGCATCCTGCCCGCGTCCGACTGGCCATTGCGGAATGTCTTGCCTACAGGCTGGAACACCGAGGGTGAGACGCCCTCGGGACATGCGGGCAAGATGCCCGTGTCACGGGGAATGCCCACGTCCCGCACGCGGCGCGTCGGCCGTGGCTGACATAACGAGGCCAGCTCGCACAGCGCCGCTTCCGTCCGCTCCAACGGCCAATGTTCGTGGATGGCCTGCGAGAGAAACTCCCGCAGCCGCGGCATGGCGGCCACCGCGGCGTCGTGCTCGGCGCTGGCGCCGTTCTGATACGCGCCGATGCGGATCAACTCGTCGATCTCCGCGTACAACGCCAACGCCCGACGCACCTGCCTCGCCGACGACTGATGCGCCCCACCCGTCACGTCGAGCATCACGCGGCTGACGCTTTGCAACGCGTCGATGGCCGGGTACTGCCCGCGATTGGCCAACTCACGCGACAACGCGATGTGCCCGTCGGTGACACTGCGAACGGCGTCGCTGATCGGGTCGTTCAAGTCGTCGGCCTCCGCCAGCACGGTGTAAAATCCCGTGATTGATCCCTCCGCCGACAGGCCGCAACGCTCGAGAAGCTCCGGCAGCAGATTGAACACGCTGGGCGTATAGCCCTTGCCGGCGGGCGGCTCGCCGGCGACCAGCCCGATCTGCCGCTGCGCCATCGCCAGCCGCGTCAGGCTGTCCATCAGCAGCAAAACGTCCTTGCCGCGATCGCGGAAAAACTCCGCGGCAGCGCATGCCAATGCCGACGCCTGCACGCGCACCAGCGGCGGCTCGTCGCTCGTCGAGACGATCACCACGCTGCGCGCGAGGCCCTCTGGGCCGAGGTCTTTTTCGAGGAATTCCCGCACTTCTCGGCCTCGCTCGCCGATGAGCGCGATCACGTTGACGTCGCTGGACGCGTAGCGGGCGATCATGCCCAGCAGCACGCTTTTGCCGACGCCCGATCCGCTGAAGATGCCCATTCGCTGCCCTCGGCCCACGGTCAGCAGACCGTCGATGGCCCGCACGCCCGTCGCCAGCGGTTGGCTGATTCGCCCGCGCGACAGCGGGCTGGTCGCGCCAGGCCAGAGGGGCATGCGCGTCTCCGCCGCCACGGGGCCCTTGCCGTCGAGCGGCTCGCCCAGGCCGTTGAGCACCCGTCCGAGCATGGCTGTTCCGACGGGCAGCACCTGCTCGGTGGAGACGCACAGCACGCGGTCGCCGCGGCAGATGCCCGCCAAAGGCCCCAGCGGCATGACCAGCGTCTGGTCCTCCGCGAAGCCGATCACGCGGGCCGGGATGCCCGGCTGCGTCACCGACGTCGCGGGGCCCGGGGCGGAGTCTGGCGATTCCGCGCCCGTCGCGCCGTGCGACGCGCCGCGAAGAATACGGCACCCCGCGCCCACCGGCACGGGAAAATCGCTCACCGTGACGACCAGGCCGCCCGCGCCGCTCACCCGGCCCGACAGGCCGATCGGCTGCACGCCGCGAAGCATCTCGTTGTACGCCTGGTCGCTCATTACGTCGAACTCTCCGTCATCGCCGACAACGCGCCCGCGTCCTCGGTGAACAATCCGCCGATGCCCGCCAAGCTGGCGGCCACGTTCGCCAACTGCGTCTCGATCGTCGCGTCAATCTCGCCGCCGCGACAGAGCACCTTCACGCCGCCGGGCGTGATGCTCTCGTCGGCCATCACGCGAACGCCGCCAAAACCCAGCGTCTCGGCCAACTCGCGGCAGTGCTCACTCAACCGGCGGTGCTGACGCGGACAAACCCGCACGATCACGTCGCCGCCGCCGGCCAATTCCAACGCCTTCGCCAGATTGTGCCTCGCCGCCGAAATATCCTGACCCGCCACCTGCCCGACGATCTTGCTCGTCAACAACATGGCCAATTCCAGCGTCTGCCTCTGCATCTGCTGGGCCAACTCGGTCCGGGCCGACGACAACGCCACCGCCGCCTCACGCAGCAACGCCGACGAACACGACGCACCCTCATCCGCCTCGCCGTCCGCCCGCGACGCGACGCGCTCCGCCTCGGACGATATGCCCGCCGCAAACCCTTCTTCGAACCCCTGCCGGCGCGCCGCATCGAGTAACGTCTCCGCCGACGCCGCTTCGCACGACGCCCGCGTTCGCGACGCGCGAAGCACCGCCGCCGCTCGACGACGCGCCTCAGCCACCACCGACCGCGCACGCTCGGCCACGTCACACACATTCAACGGCACGGCCTCGGACGACGCCCTGCCGATATCGCTCGCCTTGATCACTCGCGCCATACGTCTTGCTCCGCCACCGCCGTCGAACGCGCAGGACTGTACTGCCCCGACGCACGACGCACCGCGTCCACCAACGTCTCCTGCGCCGCCTCCACGTCGGCCAAACGCATCGGCCCCAACGTGCCCATCGCCGAGCGGACCGCACGCACGCGCGACGACTCCAGCCCCGCCAACACCCGCTGCGACACCGACTCCGGCGCCGCACACAACGCCAGCGCGACGGTTCGCGTTTCCATGCCCGCCAAGGCCGACGACAACGCGCCCGCCTCCGCGCCCGCCAACTCCGCGACATCGAACATCCGCCCCCGCACCATCTCGGCCAGGCCAGCCAGCCGTCGCGTCAACCCCTGCTCGATCTGGCGGAGAATGTCGTCACCAGGCCTCTCGAAATTCGCGACCAGCCTCGCGACCTGCGCCTGCTGCTCGGCGGAGAGATTCGCCAATACCGCGGCGCCTTTCTCCGGCGACACGTGGGCCAACACAATCGCCACCGTCCGCGGATGCTCGTCCGCCAGCAACGCCACCAACTCCGCCTCATCAAGATGCCCAAGAACCGCCAAAGGACGCGGCGACGTAGCACGGGCGGCGGGCGTCTCCGCCAGGGGCGTCCCCCGTGACGCGGGCGTCTCGCCCGCGTTGTGCGCTCCATGGGTCTTGACAACAGAGGAAGCCAAATCGTCTTCGTCATCGGACGCGGGCGAGACGCCCGCGTCACGGGATGCACGCCCGCGCCACAACATCGTCACGATCCATCCCAATGCAAACCCCGCCAGCGGCCCCGCCCAGATCATGTGAGGCCAGGACGCCAGCGCCGACTCGGCCGGCGACTCCGCTGGCGACGACGCCATCACCGCCGCCGTGTCCACCTCGCATGAAACGGCGCGTTCGTCAAGCCCCGCCGCCTCGGCAGCCCAGCGCCGCAACGACGCCAACGACTCCGCGGCTGCGCGATCGTGCGGCACGATCAATCGCACCGCCGTCGGACGCGGCGACGGCTCCTCCGACAACGCAACACTCACGAACGTGACGGCCTCGGCGGGCAGCGCGGCGCGAATCCGCCGGGCCCACTGTTCCCGCATCAGCCGATCTTTCTGAAACTGCTCCTGTTGTACCGCCGCCTCGCGGCCCAGCGCGCGATAGCTCTGCCCCGCGCCGTCGACAATATGCACGTCGCCGGCCTCCATGCCCGCCACGCTGCCGCACACCAACTCGCCGATCGCCTGCACGAGTTCGGCGCTCAGCGGGCGCTGATCCGTCGTCGCGACGTACACCGATGCCGACGCGCCGACACCGGACGACTTACCCAGCGAGGATTTTCCCTTGCCGGCCTCCAGCAAAACGCTGGCGGAACGCACGGTGTCGAACTCCTCGATCAGCCGGCTGAGCGCGACCATTTTGGCGGCCTGCCAGCGCTTGTCGTGTTGCTCCTGCGTGGACCAGATGTCGGTGGTGGTGGCGAGTTTTTCGAACGAGGCCGTCACGTTGGCGGACGCGTCGCGCAGCGTCGCGCGGGCGCGAACGAGTTGATCAGCGGGAACGACAAGCTGTCCGTCGCGAATGTCGGCAGTGATACCCGCCCGGCGCAGCACGTCGGCGGAGGCGGAGAGTTCGGACGCGGGAACGTCGAGAGCGGACACGGACGGGGATCGGGCCGACAGCAGCCAAGCGCAGGCCGCCACCGCCGCCAGCGCCAGCACGGCGGCAGCAACGCGTCGCGACCGGCCCATCGCATCAAACGGCTCGCGAAGTCGCCCGACGGTTTGTGTCCAACCTTTCATCGCCCGGTCCTCCATGACCGCGCAACAACACCCAAACCCGGAAGAGCGTCCGTTCTCTTCCTAACTTCTTTCAGAATGTACAATTATTATTGCAGGCGTCAACTGACTTTTTCCGATATAGGCAAGTTTCGTCGAAAAAACGGCACGGCGTGTCTGGCTTGTCAATGGCCAGGCAGCGATGTACACTGAAGTGAACGGAACGGGAAGCGTGTAGATGGCCAAAAAACGCGTGTACGTCGAGTCGTCGGTGATCAGTTACCTAACCGCCAGACCGGCGAGGGACGAACTGAACAAAATCCGCCAACGGCTGACAGCCCTGTGGTGGGAACGCCGCCATGAGTGGGAGTGCGTTGTGTCACCCACCGTGATGGCGGAAATCGCCCGAGGCGATCCGGAAGCGGCGGCTCGGAGACGGGAAAAGGCGCTATCGCTCACGGAAGTGCCGGTTTCATCTGAAGCAGATATGTTGGTGGACCTGTTGGTCTTGCATAAACTGGTTCCGGAATCGGTGAGAACTGACGCCGTGCATTTGGCCATGGCGGCAGTCCACGGGATGCACTACCTGCTGACGTGGAATCAGAAGCATCTGGACAACCTTGACCTTCGTTCCCGTATTGAGGAGTTAATCCGCAAACATGGCTGGGAGCCGGCAAAGGTCATCACGCCCGAACGGCTGCTGCTAGAGGAGTCACCATGAAAAAAAAATACGCCGATATGGACCCGATTGAGGAACTCCGCGCCATCCGCGAGGAACTCAGCCGTGAATTTCCGACCACGAAAGCCCTTTGCGATTACTTTCGGAAAAATTTCCCCGTCACCAACCCGGCCCCTCCGGCACCGACGCAGCGCAAAGGCCAACGAACATCGGCGAAGGCCAAACCCAATACTCGCCCTGCCGCACGGCGGCGGAAATCGGCGGCCCATACAGAATGAGTACATACAACCCCGTCACGCCGGATGTCGTGCGACAGGTACAACAGATTGTCGGCGATGGATATGTGATTTTCGATGACCCCGAGCGGCTGGAGGCGTTCAGTCACGATGAGGTGCCCGACCGCGCCTATCGTCGCATGCCCGAGGCCGCCGTTCGGCCCGGCAACGCCGCCGAGATTGCCGCCATCATGAAACTCGCCAACCGCGAGCGGATCCCCGTCACGCCGCGCGGCGCGGGCAGCGGGCTTTCCGGCGGGGCCGTACCCCTACACGGCGGCATCGTCCTGCTCACCGACCGCCTCAACCGCATCCTCGACATCGACCCGCATAACATGACCATCACGCTCGAGCCGGGCGTCGTCACCAACGACGTCAACCCGGCTGTGCGACACCTGGGACTCTGCTATGCGGGCTATCCGATGAGCCTCGAGACGTGCTACATCGGCGGCAACGTGGCCGAGAACGCCGGCGGCGCCAAGGCGCTCAAATACGGCGTGACCTCGCGGTATGTGCTCGGGCTGGAGATCGTCACGCCCACCGGCGACATCGTGGAACTCGGCGGCAAATTGATCAAGGACGTCACCGGCTACAACATGATCGGCCTGATGGTCGGCAGCGAGGGCACGCTGGGCGTTTTCACGAAAATCATTCTCAAACTCCTGCCGCTGCCGAAGGTGAACGTGGATCTGCTGGCCCTGTTTCCGACGGTCGACGGCGCGATCGCCGCCGTGCCGCGGATTCTCACCGAGAGCGGCATGACGCCCACGAGCATCGAGTTCATCGACGGCGAATCCGCCGCCACCGCCTGCCGATACCTCAACGAAACCTTCGACTACAAAAACGCCGGCGCGATGCTCCTGCTGACCGTCGACGGCCCCTCGCTCGAACAGGTCCAGCGCGAGTACGAAGCCGTCGGCGAGGCCTGCCTCCAGTTCGGCGCGTCCGAGGTCTACGTCGGCGACAACAAAACCACCAGCGAGCGGCTGTGGCGAATCCGAAAAACCATCCCCGAAGCCTTCGCCGCCCAGGGCGAACACCAGGGCAACGAAGACCTCGTCGTCCCCATGGCCGCCGTCGGACAACTCGTCGCCGGCATGAAAGAACTGGAACGAAAATACCAGGTGGCCATTCCCGCGTACGGCCACGCGGGCGACGGCAACATTCACACGCGCATCGTGAAATCGCCCGACGTGCCGGCGAACCGCTGGCGCGAAATCATCCCCAACGTGCTTCGCGAATTGTACGAACTCACCGCCAAACTCGGCGGCCGAATCAGTGGCGAACACGGCATCGGCCACAAACGAAAAAAGTTCATGCCCCTGTTCGTCTCGCCAGAATATCTAACAATGTGCCGGGCTGTCAAACGTGCGATGGATCCAAACAACATATTGAATCCAGGGAAGATTATGGATATGGAAGAGAGCCAATAGCCAGTAGCCAGCAGGTATGGAACAGCATTGGTACAACAATAAAAACAAAAATCGGCGAAACACGAAGAAGGTCAGTGGCGTGTGAGCTAAAGACAGGGACGGTTCTTCACGATCTGTATTTTTTTAGGCTGCAAATGAAAGTATTTTCTTTTGTTCATATTGTGGGTGCATTGTCAATGGGAGTTGTGCCGTTCGTCATTTGGATTCACACGAAGAAAAAAGATTCAATGTTGGTCTCACAAGCCTTCGACAGTTTGATATGGAACGTTTGTCTTGTGGCGATCTGGATACCGTGTGGAATAATTTGTGCAACTGTGTTTATTGGATCGGAATTGTTTTTTCCAGGAAAAATCAGCGCAGTGGCGCTTGTGCTTTCTCAGGTGTTACAGGTGATTTTATTTGTCGGAAACCTGCTTTTTTCCTTTCGCGCCATATCACGCATTCGCTCCGGGCGAGGAAGGCCCTACCCTCTTCCGCCTACGCGACTATATGAGTCGCTCCGTGAACGCGCGGGACTTTCGGTGATGGCTCGGGAAAATGAAACGGTACAATAAAAGGTCACGTGTGGTGCGTCGTTTGAGTTTTGGATTTTTTTGGAGATTGTGAACATTGGAGTAGGAACGTCGCCATGACTCGTCAGTCACATCGCAATCGTCGAGCGCAAATGGGTATTGGCATTTTCCTCGCCGCCGTGCTCGTGGCGGTCGTCGCTGGGCCGTTGACGGTTCTGCGGGCCGGCGAAACGACGACGCAGCCGACAACGCAACCGGCGCGGAAAGACCAGCCGTCAGCCGCCACCCAGCCGGCCGCCGGCAAACAGGACGAGGCCGGCCAACTTCCCCAACTGCGCTTTCTCATGTGGCAGGAAGAAGACGAAACATCGCGCGAAAATCCCACCGTCTGGGCGCCCGACGGTGAGTCGGTCAAGGACGAAACCGACCTGAAGGTCCTGCAACAAATTAACGTCGGAACCATGGGAGGCGGCCCCGATGAAACGTGGCGGTATCTCTTTCTCTTTTTCTCCCATCCTGATATAGACCATTCAACCATCATCCGCGTCGCGATCGTGGACGCGGACGGAATAGAAATTATCGGTTCTGGCAGCCAGAACTATTCGTTGCATCCGCGCGGAGAGCGTGGCAACCCGGACGATTCGGGCTGGGCGGTGGTCGTGCGGAGTCCGGGCAAAATCGAGGATGAGATTCCGAAGTCCGTGGACATCATGCTGCGATACTCCCTCAGGCCTTGGGAGGAGGTCGGCACGCTGGGCGGCGTGTTTGAAAGCCCCGCGACAGTGGACGACATTACGGTGGAGAAGGCCGAAGAAATCACCGTCGACCAGGCCCATGTCGACCTGACCGGCGACGGCAAGGTTGGCGACGTCAGGACGAAACTCCACGTCATCCGCGACCTCGACATCGCGCGACGAATGCAGTTCGACATTGTCGCCGTAATGCTCGATGGCCGCGAGGTGATCCGCAGCAAACGAAGTCTCATCCGCAGCGGCCCCGGCGGGGTCGAAAAGGTGTGCTTCTGGTTCGACGCGCCGCAATCGGACATCAAGCTGTTCAAGTTTTGCGTGCGCCCGATCCGGGTGGTAACGTTCAAAAACGTCTCCCTTGAACCGGGCACGATCACCAAACCCACGGTCGTCGGAGATCCTCCGCCCGCCGCCACGCCGGTGAAAAATCCCGCCACAAAGCCGGCTGCAAAATAGCCTGTTTATCGAAATGATTGCGTTGCAAATGTGTAGTTTTATACGTTGAAGACAAATAGATCAGCCTCCCCGGTCTCGCGTTGACGAGCCGGGAACAAGCCGCGCCAGCGGCGTCTGATGTAGTCCAGGGTGAGCGGTACGCCGCGAACCCTGGGAACAGGTGTTTTTCGGAACGCTTTCACCCTGCCTGACGCCACGGGCCGAGGTCACACCGTCGTGGGAAGTCGACATCGAACGACTCGCACGTTCCCATGTGCGCGTCGCTCGAAGCCGTGCTCACATGGCGGTGTGACTTGCGGCCAGTGGCGTCAGGCACGATTTTATCAGGAAAAACACCATGTCCAGGGTTCGCGGCGTACCGCTCACCCTGCGTAGCTCGCAGAGCGAAGCAGGGGGCTACCCGACGCCGTCTCTTCGGGACTGTGGCCCGGCGCCGCCGCGCGAGACCGGGGAGGCCGATCGGTTGTTTTCCACGTTGAAATCGCACACCTACAGTGCTACATTTCCAAGAATTGTAAACAGTTGAAAAGGAACGTCTCTATGAATCGCCAATCACATCGCAATCGTCGGGCGCAAATGGGCATCGGCATTTTCCTCGCCGCCGTGCTCGTGGCGGCCGTCGCTGGGCCGTTGGCGGTTCTGCGGGCCGACGCGCCGGTGACGCAGCCGGCACAGAAAGACCGGCAACCGACCACCACCTCAAAACCCGCCGCCGACAAAAATAAACAGAACAACGCCGCCCAACTTCCTCAATTGCGTTTTCTCGCGTGGCAGGACGATGATATAAGCAAAGCCTGGAAACCCAATGGCGAACCGATCAAGGACGAAGCCGATCTGAAAGCGCTGCGTCGGGTCCACCCTGGAATCATCACAGGAACCACCCATGGCGAAGTGTCGCGGTATCTCCGTCTCTGGATTTCGCATCCCGACCTCGACCGCTCGGCCAGCTTTTTCGTCCGGTTTATGGACGTCTCCGGGAAGCCGCTTCCCAATTCGGGCGGCGGTGCCGGCAGCGTGACCTCTCCGCGCGGGGCCGAAGGAAGCACGGATGATCTTGGCTGGGTTGTGGTCACGGCGAGTCCAGCCACGCTAAAGGACGACCTCCCGAAATCCGTGGACATCGTGGTGACGTACGTCCTGGAACCCTGGCGGGAAACCGACACGATCAACGCCGATTTTGGAGGCCCGGTGACGGTGGACGGGTACATCGTGACCGAGGCGAAAGAAGCCGTCAACGACAACCGTGACGACGGCAGCGTCAAGACGACCCTTCATTATTCCCCCACCGATGACGACGACTCGCGCACGGTTCGCAGCATCGTCGCCGTGACGACCGACGGCCGGGAACTGTCCCACGACGAGGCGAGTTACAGACAAAGTATCACGGGTGAGAAGATGGCAAGTCTTACGTTCTATGTCCCGCGGTCGGAGATCAAGCTGTTCAAGTTCCAAGCACGGACGGTTCAGGAGGTGACCTTCCAGAGTGTTTCCCTTCAGCCGGGCACGATCACCATCCCCATGGTCGTCGCGCCGCCGGATGATCGCCCGCCCGCCACCACGCCGGCGACAAATCCCGCCACAAAACCGGCGGCGAAATAGCCCTGAACTCGCCCAGGGCGATCGCATTCTCGTAGCATGGGCGTTTCGCCCGTGGCGGAACAGGCAAAACCGGCCTTTTGGAACGTTTGCATGGGCGAGACGCCCATGCGACTCACGGGCGGGACGCCCGTGCTACGGAGAATGCGATCGCCCTGAATTCGCCAAGTCGCCTCTTGAAAAACTGTCCTCCGCTCGCAATAACATGGTATGAGCGCAATTGATTTTCACACGCACGCGTTTCCCGACGAAATTGCCCGGCGGGCCATGGCGAAGCTGGAGGCCGCCAGCGGCGACTGGAAGGCCAGGGGCAGCGGCACGATCAAGGGCCTGCTCGCCTCGATGGACAAAGCCGACATCGACGTGTCGGTGCTCTGCACCATCGCCACCAAGCCCGACCAGGCCAAGGGAATCCTCGACTGGTGCGACGCCATCCGCTCCGACCGCGTCGAGCCGTTCCCGTCCATCCACCCGCACACGCCCGACCCGCTCAACTGGCTGGAGAAATTCGCCGAGGCCGGCTATGCGGGCATCAAGCTGCACCCGATGTACCAGGACTTCGCCATCGACGACCCAGCCATGTTCGTCGTGTACGGCGCGTGCTGCGAGTTGGGGCTCGCGGTGGCGTTTCACTGCGGGCTGGACATCGCGTTCGCCGACACCGACGACCGCGCGGAACCCCGGCGGGTCCGCAACGTCATCGACCGCTTCCCCGACCTTAAACTCATCGCTACGCACATGGGAGGCTGGCACCAGTGGGACCTCAGCCGGGAGTTGATTGTCGGCACGCCGGTATACCTCGAGACGTCGCTGAGCCTGACCGAACTAGGCCCCGTCGCCGCCGACATGATCCGCGCCCACGGCACCGACCGCGTCCTGCTGGGCAGCGATTGGCCATGGGCGACGCAACAGGAAAACATCGCGATCCTCAAATCCCTGGGCCTGAACGAAGCCGACCTGCGGAAAATCCTCTGGACCAACGCGGCGAAATTGCTGAGATATTAGAGTGGTTCAAGCTTGTGTGGTGACTGTCGGCCGTCGCCGAGGACGAGCCAGGCCAGGAGGCCGAAGCAGCCGATGCATCGCATCGGCGTGCAGGCCGACGCCGCAGGCAAGCCAGCAGTCACCACGCAAGCTGGAACCGCTCTAGCGGCGAGAAATCCGAAGCCCGAAATTCGAAACAAACTCCAAAGACTCAAACGACAAAATTCCAAACGCTCGCGCTGTTCGTGCGCCGTGACATACGGAGAGCGTAAGCGTTGGGAATTTTCTTTTTTGGAGTGTTGAAATTTGTTTCGGTTTTCGGGCTTCGGATTTCGGATTTATCTCGACGCCCTTCGCCGGACAAACGCCTCGTAATCCTCCGGTGTGTCGATGCCGCCGCCGGCGTAGTCGGTGACGGCGACGCGGATCGCGAAGCCGTGTTCCAATGCGCGCAGTTGTTCGAGTTTTTCGCTCTCCTCCGCCGGCGTGGGGGGTAGTTGCGTGAACTGTTTGAGGAATCCGACGCGGTAGGCGTAGATGCCCAAGTGCAGCAGGTAGTTGGTTTGGCCGGCGGCGTCGCGGTCGAAGGGAATTGGGCTTCGCGAGAAGTAGAGGGCGTTGCCGTTGTTGGCCAGGACGACCTTGACGCGGTTGGGGTCGCCGGCGGCGGCGGTCGGCAGCGGCGTGGCGAGCGTGGCCATGGGGGCCTCGCCGCGTCGCATGAGGTCGACGAGTTGTTCGATGCAGGCGGCGGGCATGTCGGGTTCGTCGCCCTGGACGTTGACGACCACATCGTCGTCGGCAAGGCGGAGGATCTCCGCCGCCTCGGCCAGCCGGTCGGTGCCGCAGCGATGGTCGACGCGAGTTGAGACGGCCTTACCGCCGGCGGACTGTACCACGGCGATAATTCGCGAATCGTCGGCTGCCACCACGATGTCATCCAGCCCGCCCGCCTTCCGTACGGCCTCCAGCACGTGAACAATCAACGCCTTGCCCGTGCGGTCCAACAACATCTTCCCCGGCAACCGTGTAGAAGCAAACCGGGCGGGAATCAACGCGACAACGCTCATGGGATCCATCCTTTTCCGCGCAGGACTGAAGGGCGCCTCTATTTTTTACCACAGAGGCGCAGAGAATCCCAGAGCGTCTACAGTTTCACTTTCGCCCAGGCGTAGACGCTTTTGTCTCGGGCTTGCTGGCGTTCCCAGTAGTCGCCCGGCGCGTACGTGACGCCCTGCACGCTGCCGTCGGTCCAGAGGAAATTTTCGCCGGCCTGTCCGTTATGAACCGCCGCCGTCGAGGTGACGTTCCCGGGAATCGGCACGCCGTGGCCAAGATACGCCCACGTCGCCGCCGTCCGGGGCAACCCATAAATCGCGTTGCCGAAATATCGACTCTCGCCGCAGGCCATCTGCAACATCCGCCACTGCGGATAACGATAGCTCGGACAGGTCTTGTCGTTATAAATGTATTGGTTATATCCCGCCAGGTACGAGTTCACCATCGTCAGGCTGCCGAAAAAGGCGTCCACCTTGGTGTTGCCTGGACTCTGCCCGTCGGCAAATCCGCCCTGATTGGTGACGTTGCCGGCATCGTCCTTCTTCAGCGGAGCCCACGGGCCTCGATACATGAAGACGGCGTACTCTTTCCAGTCCTTGTACTCCGTGTTGGAAGGCTTCCCCTGCCACGGAGCGCCCCACATGCCATGATCGCCGGTCGTGCCCGTGCATTTCCACTGATCGCGTGAAATCATCTTCATCGCGATCATGGTCTCCAGATGCCAGTCGCCCAGCCCCGGCGGACCTTCCAGGGGATAATCGCCGCAGTCGGAGGCGTACATGCCCAGCGACAGGCCGCAACTCCGCAAATTGGTCTGACACGCCGCCGTGCGGGCCAAGTCCCGCGATTTCGCCAGCGAGGGCATCAACACGGCCACCAGCAGCATGATGATGGCAATCACAACCAGCAGCTCAATCAGCGTAAAACCGTGAGTCAGATATTCATGCTTGCTTGCTTGCTTGCTTATGCGGATCCGTTGATGTTCCATGTCGCCATCCTTTCCCGTTCGAGGACATGATGCGCTCCTGTTTCGCCTTGCCGCGATTTGATAAGTTATCGGCGAAGTACGGCACTATGTATATAGTATCGTCCGTTTTCCGTCGGGACCAGCGATTTTTCGACGCCACAAAACAAGACCCGGCCGGATGCGTTGTAAGCCGAGTTCTGTTCCTGCCGCCGACGTGGGTGGCGTCGGCAGAGGCGAAGGCCATTTCTCTAGGTTGCGGCTTGCGCCACAACTCATCCTTTCGGAAGCAGTCTACCCGCGGAGCACAAAGCCCAGGCCTGGCTTCTCCGCTGTTTGACCTTGCACCCGGTGGGGTTTACCTTGCCGGAGGACTCGCGCCCTCCGCGGTGCGCTCTTACCGCACCGTTTCACCCTTACCGGCCCGGCGTCGCGGGGGTCCCGTGACGGCATAGGCAGGCGGTTTCTTTTCTGTGGCACTTTCCCGGTTTCGCGTCGGCGCGGTGGCGTCGGCGAAACGGTGGACGTTATCCACCACCGTGGCCTGGCGGTGCTCGGACTTTCCTCCCCGAGTTCTCGCGAACCCGAAGCGGCCTTCCACGCATCCGGCTGGAAACATTATACAATGCGGGGACCGACAAGCCAAGATGCGAAGACGGAGCAGGGCGATCGCATGTACTTCCCTCCTTTCACACGGGTTTCGCATTCAGGCACCACTGGCCACAGGCCCTGCCAGTTTGCGTTGTAAGACGATGTGAGCGACGGAACGCTTCGATCTGCAGCGCAAAATGGCAGGGCCTGTGGCCAGGTACGCCTGAATATGTAAGGTCACGCGAAAAACTGGACATGCACGTGAGTCTCCGTAGATCCGGCGAATTCGCGGTACAATTTCACCGCCAGGCCGCGAAAACCCGGCTAAAATCCTGCAATGGGGAGTCAACACATGAACAAACTCGCGACGGGGTGTCTGGCGGCATGTCTGGTCGTTGTGGGCGGATGCGCCGATTCGGCGGTGTGCGGTCTCGATGCCGTTTCGTGGGTCGATTGGCCTGCGGTGTACAGGCCTTCGCCGACCACGCTGTATACTACGCCGCCGGCGAAAGGTTCGTGGCAGCCTCTGGCTTCGGGCAGGCTGGCCAAGGTGTTTCTTGATGAGCGGGCGTTCACCGTCGCCGATTCGCAGGCCGTCTATGTCCGCATGCTCGTGACCAACGCGACCGCCCGCGAACTCGGCGTGCTGCTGCATGCCGAGGACGTAACCTTCGAGGGGCGTCACGTGCTGCCACCGCCGGCTGGGACAAAATTGGCCGTGCCGGAAGCGGAGTTCGCGACGGCTTCGTCGGCGTTTGTCGGCGGTGGTCCGCTACCCGAGCAGCAGGTGGACGCCGCCTCCGCCGCGCACGACAATTACGGCGTGCTGGTGACGGTTCCTCCGCACGCATCGCTGGTGTACTATCGGCGGTTGCCCGTCCGACGTGGCGACGTCGAGGCGGGGGCCGCCGTCGCGGTGGAGGCGTCGCCGGGCGTGGTCGTGACCGACGGGCGGTGTTTCGAACGGCTGGCGGCGCAGGCGACGACACACGCGCAGGCCCCCCAGGCCGGCGACCACTGGCCTCACGTGCCGCTGGGCAATCTGGTGCTCTCCTCCCGAGGCCCCGCCCGACTGGTCCCCTCCACGCAGCCCAACCTCCTCCGCCCAACCCCCGACACGCTGCCGGAGTAGCCCCAGGGCCATCGCATCTAAATTTCCGCGTTTTTTCGCGAAAAGGCTGTAGGCTGTGGGCTGTAGGCTGTAGGGGACATGCCTTTGCGACAGGTTTTTCGTGACGGAAAATCAACCTACAGCCT
>Ga0123353_10001619_pt1 | contig 27713 bp, 32 predicted proteins | sample TergutLab28metaG_3_FD_92763 | JGI IMG/M metagenome (GOLD analysis project Ga0123353, IMG submission 92763) | Labiotermes labralis P3 segment gut microbial communities from Petit-Saut dam, French Guiana - Lab288 P3 | ecosystem: Host-associated > Arthropoda: Insects > Digestive system > Gut ...
GCAAGGTACAACTTGATGAATGCGGCATACCAACCGGGTCCGCAGCGTTGGCAGAGAAACACGAGATTTGGGGTTTCGTGGTGGCTCGATTGGCGTCCATGCGTGTCGACAGTTGTACAAAGGAAGTGAAAGCATGCCTGCAATCGGAAGATCGGTGCGGCGAGAACTATACGCAATGCGTTGGTTTGGATACTGATACAATCGTAAGGATGTGCCCTTTCGACAAACTGGTCGGATGTCAGAAAGTATACGAAGGTCAGGATATCCGTGGGCAAAAGGTTTACGAGGAGCTTGCTAACCTCGTGCAAGGAATTTTCTTGAGCATCGATAATAACTTGCTGACGCAATGTCAAAATGCTGCTGACGAGGCGATGATCAAAGTATGCGGCGGAACAGAAGAATGCAATCAGCTGACTGTGGACGCGGGGGTTGGAACTCGTTCCTTGGAATATAAAATCTGCGGATTTACTGGTGAAGGAGAAAGTATCGCAATGGATTATACCAAATGCAGAACTGACGCCGCCCAGATTACAGATAGCGAGCTGCGCGAAGGCATTCCATTCGCTGGATTCCTGGATGGAATGATTTTCTGGGAAAGTGTCACATTTGGTGAAGATGCAAAATTAAACGATGTTGCTCAATATATGGCAACCTCTGGAACCAGTTTGACCGAAGCCGCGCAAGAAAGAGTTCAATCGGAACTTAAACAGCTGCAGCAAAGCATCAATAACGCCATCAGTTTAGTAGAGTCTGATCCGACGATTCAGTTCTGTATGACCGGCCGTGAAGTTCAAGGTATGAAAACAGGCCTCAAAGGTAATCAAACACGTCAAAAAGTAGGAGAGAAAAGCGAGGAGGCCGCAAGATTCCCGGATCTGACCAGACAAATGCGCATGCTGATCGCGACTTATGCGGTAAAAGCCGCGCGCGATAACTATTTCAAAAGATTTGACGAGCTGAATGCAAAGCTGTTGGAAGATAAAACCACAACCGCAGAGCGGATGGCGAAAATCCTGGAAGAAGATGCGCTTAATGCACGTCGTGCAGTTGCTGCAAACTCTTGTAAGGCGATGGCTTCGGGCAGTATATTGCCAATGAGCTCCCAGCCGCCAAAGAATGTCTTTGGCAAAGTGCTCGGTGTCTTTATGACCGCAGGCGGAGTCATTGCCGCGCCGTTCACTGGCGGTTTAAGCTTGGCGGGAACGGCCGCTGGGATCGCGGCGCTTACCGGTGCCAAAGGCGGTGGCAATGGCGCAGCTGCACAACCCAGCGCAGCAGATTTGACGGCCAGCCAGTCGCTGAATCAGTGGAATTTCAAACAGACAATTACCACAACCTTTGAATGGGAAACATTGAAATGCACAAGGGCTATCCGCTCGCAAACTTGCAAAAAGACAAGAAATCCATTGTTTGGTGACAAGTATTGCCAAGAATGGAATAATGAAACCACTGCTTCGAAAGAATTCCAGTTCTAAAAATCCCGCCCATTGGGCGGGTTCTTTAATTATTAACCCCCTAAAAAATCACTTGACAAATTAAATTTATTGGTTATAATTTTGTCAAAAGAGGTTAAAAATGCCGAAAAAACCAATTATAAATAACTCCAAAGCCGCGGGATTCGTTGCGGCAAAACAAACCACAGAAATCAAGACTGTCCAAGACCGCCCATGCTGGCTGGTTCGTGCGCTTCGCTGGGTTTTCATCACTGCCCCGCGCGCCGTATGGAACTGGATCTGCAGCATTGAAATCGGCGGGCTGTGCAATCTGACTATGCTGTTGCTGATTATCGTATTATTCTCCATCCTGATTGGTCAGGTATTGAATATGCGCTGCTATCGCAAGGTTTTGGTTCGCACCCCGGAAATCATCAATGTTACTTCCCCGGTTGCAAAGACCATTGACAATGTACAGATAACCGAAGAATCTGCGCCAAAGAAAAAAACAACCATCGTTTTGCCTTTGGAACAAAATGAAAAAGCGAATGCAGAAGTCATCCCTGCTGCGCCGGCCAAAGTTGCAGAGCCAACTTTTATCAAGGTAAACGGAGACTTGATAGTCGACGGGGAACAGATCGGACGCGGATTGAATTCTATGACTAAAATCAACGGCAATCTGTATCTACAGAATATGCGTTACTTCACCCTGCCCTGCGGAGTCAAAATCAATGGCAATTTAATCGTTCGTAATGTTCGCCAACTGAAATTCTGCGGTCATTTTGTCGTGAACGGCGACATTTATGTTTCTGCTGATTCTTCGTTCGGCCCAATCCCACGCAATGCGAAAGTTCGCGGACAGGTAATATTTTAATGAGAACCACGACACTTAATTTTCCAAATGAACAAAAGGTTGTGGTCAAGGCCTCTCCTGTCGAAATATTTTTAAATTTTGAAAAGTTCGGACCTATGGTTACTCCACTTAAAGTATTTGAAAGCTTTTCGTCCAAAGCCCAGAATGAAGTCGCAGCACACATTGCCGGACTTAGCATCGAACGAAAAAAGTTTTGGTATAAAGAACTATTTGGAAAGAAAATCTAAAAATCCGCCGTTCGGCGGATTTTTATCCACATTAAAATCATTGACAAATATCTCTATTGATGATACAAGTCCTGGCATTGATAAGGAAACTGATGTCAGGACAGAATAATTTCAAAAGATTTATAAGAATAAACCCAACCCTGTGTCAAGGGATTGAAGAATGCCTTGACGAATGCGAGCAAAATTCAAGCTTCCAATGCTGTTATGAATTTTGCCCGACAAACGCCATAGGACCGATTAGCCTGCAAGAATTCAAAGCAACCCTCCTTTATGCGAAAAGCTGCAGCGGATGTGGGAAATGCATAAAAATCTGCCGAAACAAAGCAATCCAGATCGCTCAATAGAAACTAATCGAAAAATCCGCCGCCCCGGGTTCCGGCGAAATCATAGATTTCGCGGGGTGGGAATGGCGGATTTTTTATCTTCCCATATGAAATCTACTTTGAAGCCATATAAAGACATCTATGACTTTATCAAAACGACCTTTTTTATCGAATAATTTCTGTTCTTTAACTTCTGCCCGTTCCAGTTTTTCTGCGCTGTATTTGTCGGCTTGTTTGTAAATATCTTCCATCGTTAACCCCTTAACTGATGGAAATTCTACTATAAAATTAGTTTTTGTCAAATTGATTAAACGACTTCGGTAACCGCGCGCAAAGACCCATCGCGAGTCAGCTGCACCACATGCAGTTTCTTTTTCATTTCCGTAATCAAATCCACACGGTCATAAGCCGGTTGAGTATGCAGAATTCTATCCGCAAATGCTGCATATGCCGCTTCGGCCGATTCCGCATGAATGGTGGTATAAAAATGGTCGTGCCCTGTTCCCATCATTTCCCATAAAACACTGGCATTATCTGTTGAAATTTCACCGCCGATAATAACATCCGGCGTCATACGAACTACCAAGTCCAACAATCTCGCATAGTTAAATTTATTATTCTGCTCGGTTCGTGAAAGAACAAAATGCACCCTGTTCTTTTGCGGAACCTTGATCTCGCGTGCGTCTTCGACCGTAATCACGCGCGCATTCTGGTCAATCAGCGTCAAGATATGATTCAAAAAAGTGGTTTTTCCGGTACTGGTAGCACCGCTTATTAAAATCGGACTTCCATCATTGATCGCGGCCATCAAACGTTCATAAGGATCATCCGGTTTTTGTTTCCCGCGCGGTTTTACCGTCATCAGTGGTACGCCTTTTTTCAAATGATAATTTCCAAAATCTACATCTGGCGCGCCGCTGCCGCGGATGTTCATCGCAACCCCGCCGGTGACATCACGGTCATCGTACATCACATTTGGGCCGGCAATCGCGCTGAATCGATGATTGCCCGGCAAAGTCGCATAAACCACGGGCATTCCACGAATCGGGTCGAATGGACGTTCGTACACATTCGCGACGGTATGAATCAGGTCGACCAAGTATTGCTTCGTCAATTTTTCCGACTGATAAGCGACCCATGGGACACGCGCGCCATGCAGGCGCATCCAAACCTCTCCTTCGTGATTAATCGCGATTTCTTCCACGAAAGAAGGAGTGAAAAATTCCTCCAAAGGCTTTATCAAAGAATCCAGAACAACATCTGCCATAATTGTAATTTTATCATAAATAGCTGCTTGCAACAATAATCAAAAGTGTGTTAGAATTCGAAACAATAGAGAGATTTGATATGAAGAAACTTGCTCTTTTTGGATTACTGCTTGCTGTTTGCGCGTGCAGCGGTTCCGACGACAGACCCTATGATGTCTATGATTTCCAGAATGGGGGGGACAATGCGCCGTATTATAACGAGCGGTCCGCGCAATTTATGCAGCATGATAATCAGTACGCCGGGGTTGATTCCTTCCGCCCGATAATGGAAGAAGAAAAAGCCGAGAAAGATGCAAAGTGGAACACCACCAGAAAAGATACCAGCTGGCAGGAATATCGCGGAACCATGGTTCGGGTAGAAATTTTGCTGGGTGATTCCGAGTTGCGCGAAATGAGGCTGCGCATGTTGCAGAACTCTAATGGTATGGATGTTAATGGCGACTCGCGATCGGTGTTAAACGCGGTGGCTGAATATGAAATGAAAAAAGTTTGCGGACGGAACTCGCGGTCTTTCATGATAATATATGACAAGCCGTCATTCGATGTCGGACGCCCGACCCCATATTTCGACTTTATGATTACCGATGATGGCGTAACCATGCGCGAATATGGTTTCAGATGCATCTATAACTAAAACAAACAAAAGTAAAGAAAGGATGAACTATGAAAAAAATGCTTGCAGTATCAGTAATGTCTTTGGCGGTTTTGGCGGGTTGCGATCGCGGCGCGAAAAGCGGCGATACGGTTGTGATTAACTTTGAAGGCTTCCTGAACGGCGAACAGTTCCCAGGCGGCACCGCAGAGAATTTTCCATTAACACTGGGCAGCGGTCAGTTTGTACCGGGCTTTGAAGAACAGCTGGTCGGCGCGAAGAAAGGCGAAGTCCGCGAAGTGAAAATCACATTCCCGGAACAGTATGTCCCAGGCTTGGCTGGCAAGGATGTGATATTCAAGGTCAAAGTTGTTGAGATCAAGAAATAAAAAATCCTGCGAAAGCAGGATTTATTTTTTTGCGCGCGGATGAGCCTTGTTATAAACGGATGTAATCTGCGACATGTCTACCTTGGTATAAAGCTGCGTTGTCGATAATGACGAATGTCCCAACAATTCCTGCAAGCTGCGCAAGTCCACACCATCACCCAACAGAGTCGTCGCGAATGTATGTCGCAGAGCATGCGGCGTGACATAATCTGGTAATTGCAAAAGATTGCGGATTTTTTCAACTTGTTTTTGCGCCATACGCGGTGTCATGGACAACCCGCGAACTGAATAAAATAATAAAGCATCGTTGGCGGCAACCTTGGCATACGGACAAATATTTAAATACTTTTCAATTGCGTCATATACAGCGGGCAATACGGGTACTAATCTTTCTTTGCCGCCTTTGCCGAGTATTCGCAAGACTTCCGGACGCCCGATTACATCGCGAACAGTTAAAGATAGTGCTTCGGAAATTCGCAAACCGCACCCGAAAATCAAAACTACCAAAGCCCAATCGCGCGCAGCAACCCAAGGCTCATCATCCATTTCGCGAATTATAATCGACATGTCTTCAACAGCGTCGGCATCGATTGCTTTGGAAAGTTTTCTCGGAATTTTCGGCGAAGATATTAATCCCAATGATACATTCTTAATTTTGAATTCTTTATCCAAAAACTTATAAAACCCGCGCAGTGATGACAAAGCCCTTGCGGTGGATTTCGCCGAAAGTCCGCGCCGCGCCCTGTCTGCCAGCCACGCGCGAAACCCGAGGGAATCCACGCGGCCAAAATCATCACGCAGGCACGAATTGCCGCAATAGTTGCCATAAAATTTGATAAAATCGGATATATCGATGCGGTAAGCGTCAGCTGTATGATCCGAATACTTTTTCACGTTCAAAAGATAATTTATAAATGAATGAAGCTCATTGTTCATCGCTTTTCCAGTATCAGATCAAGCAGCTCTTCCGGGGTCATAGCTGCGCTGATTCGATAGTCGCGCACATTCGCTATGAATCCATTTTGCTGCATATGGACGAAGATTCTGCTGAAGCTATTCCAGTAATTATGGGTGTTCAGAAAATAAACCGGCTTTTTGCTTTCACCTACTTGCTGCATGGTCAGAATATCGGTCAACTCGTTCAAGGTTCCCAATCCCCCAGGCAAAATACAGAAAGCATCTGACAGTTCGAACATTCTTTGCTTACGCTCGTTAATGCCTTCTACGACTTCTATTTTCGCGGCGCCTTCGTGCACGGGTTCTTGCCTTGCGATCACATGATGGGTAGATATTCCTATGACATCGCCCCCGTTTTCTATTGCGGCGCCGGCAACTGTCCCCATTAACCCGACATTTCCGCCTCCCCAGACCAATCGGATTTTATTCCTGGCCAGTAATTCGCCGACCTTTTTCGCGTCCCGCGCGAATGCTGGATCTGTCCCAAATTGATGCCCGCAATATACTGCTACACTCTTCATTAGTTTTTCCTTTATTTTTACAAATAATACCATAAAATAGCCTCGTTATGAATCAGAAGTTTCTTGATTTTATCGAAAAATATAAAAGCGAAACAGTCGCGCTGGCCGTCAGCGGCGGGGTGGATTCTATCGCCATGCTGTACTGGTATGCGGCGGCAGGACTTCCATGTGTTGCGCTGACCGTCGACCATGGCCTTCGTAAAGATAGTAAAACCGAAGCAGCAGCAGTAAAAAAAATGGCGACCCGCCTGAACATTCCGCACGAGATCTTGCATTGGAAAGGCATAAAACCGATTTGCGGTATCGAAGCCGCCGCGCGCAAAGCGCGTTACGAATTAATGCTGGATTACTGTCGTAAGAATAATATCGGTGTTTTAATGACTGCGCATCAGGCGGACGATCAGATTGAAACATTTCTGATGCACCTTGCGCGCGGCAGCGGGGTGTACGGTCTGGGCGGCATTCGCGAACAGTCAGAACGTGACGGAATTATTATTGCCCGTCCTTTGCTGCATGTCTTTCGTAAAGAATTAAAAGACTGGTGTGACACGAACGGCGTAAAATACTTCCTCGATAAAATGAATGAAGACGAGAGCTTCACCCGTGTCCGCATTCGCAAGAACCGACATCTGTTGCGCGACAAGCTTGATATCACAGACGATCGCATTCTGCTGGCGATTGAAAATTTGGCGCGCGCGAGGGAAGCGCTGGAGCAAGTCATTAATCATCAATTATCAATTGCTAATTATGACGATGGCCGCGTTATTTTTCCGGCATCGCAATTATTTGCCCTGCCCCAGGAATCACAGTTAAAATTCCTCGGCGAATTGCTACGGCGTGTATCAAACGCGGACTATACGCCGCGTCTGGGGGATATTATCCGCTTGCTTGAAAAACTTTCAGATGATAATATTTCGACACTTTCGAATTGTACAATTCGAAGATTAAATGATAAAATTCTTATCGCGCTCCAGGGCGGTTCTGTAAGTTTCAGACAAAAGAAGAAAAAATGAAAAAAGAAATCAAAGAAAAAATTGACCAGACAAAAGAGGTCGTAATTCAAAAAAAGCGCGATGGTTCTTTAATATATCTAATCGTATTTGTGTTGTTGCTGTCGTTCTTGATCGGACGGGCCTTTTTGCAGAAAGCAGATGTTAAAAACCTGGCGACAGAGGCACCAAAAGAAGTTGTTCTTTCATTTTCCGACGTTATCAAATCTGACATCGCAACCATGACTATCAAGGGTTCCGAGGCGGCCGGAGAACTGAAAGACGGAACGAAGTACAAAGCGACAATAACATACGACCCGGAATTGCTGTCGAAAATCGCGGATACCGGCGCGGTTGTGAAAATCGATGACTCAAAATCCTGGACAGATCATCTGGGGACATGGGTTCCGATTCTGATGGGGCTGATTTTCATATGGTGGATTTTTCGCGGAATCCGCGGCAGCGGCATGCCGCGCGCAACACAATATAATCCGACCAAAATCACAACCGGAAAAACCAAAACGACATTTAAAGATGTCGCGGGTATCGATGCCGAGAAAAAAGAAGTTATGGAAATAGTGGACTTCTTGAAAAGTCCGCAAAAGTTCAAAGACTTGGGTGCGCGCGTGCCGCGTGGAATACTGCTTTCGGGCGAACCAGGAACCGGAAAAACTTTGCTTGCGCGGGCAATCGCGGGTGAAGCGAATGTACCTTTCTTTGCTACATCAGGAAGTGATTTCTCGGGAATTATCGTTGGTTTGGGTGTTGCGAAAATCAAAGAAATTTTTGAAATGGCAAAGCGCAACGCGCCTTGCATATTATTCATAGACGAAATAGACGCAATCGGCCAACGCCGCAGTGCGCATGGTTTTAACGACCAAGATCGCGAACAGACGTTGAATCAGCTGCTGATTGAAATGGATGGCTTTGCGAACGAAAGCGGAATCATAATCATCGGCGCAACGAATCGTCCGGATATGTTGGATGCCGCGCTGCTGCGTCCCGGGCGTTTTGACCGCCAGGTTTATATAGAGCTGCCCGACATGGCGGGACGGCGCGAGATACTGGAGCTGTACGCAAAAAAATTAAAAATTTCCAAAGCGGTAAATCTGCATGATATTGCGCGCGGCACCACGGGCTTTTCCGGTGCGGATTTGGAAAATCTTTTAAACGAAGCCGCGCTGCATGCGGCGGGTGCAAACCGTAAAGAAATAGATAAAGAAGACATCGAAGAAGCGCGTGACAAAACCTTGATGGGACCGAAAAAGACGAAAAAAATGCGCGATTGGGATAAAAAACTGACGGCATACCACGAAGCCGGACATGCGTTTGTTTCCATACATTACCGCGATTTAACCGACCCGATACACAAGGCTACGATTATGCCGCGCGGACGCGCGCTGGGCATGGTCCAATACTTACCGATCGATGACAAAGTTTCATTGACGCTTGCTGAAGTCCGCGCAAACTTGGCGGTGGCATTGGCGGGACGCGCGGCCGAAGAAATCTTTTTCGGCGCAGATAAAATCACGACCGGCGCCGAAGGCGATATTGCCGGCGCAACCCGAATGGCACGGTATTCGATAACGGTCGCGGGACTTTCAAAGAAACTGGGGCTGGCAGCAATTAATCAGGTGATGCCTTTTGGCACAAGAACCGCGCTGGAAAATGCCAGCGAAAAAACAGCCGAAGCAGTCGACGCCGAAGTCCGCGCTTGGTTAAACGCGGCGCATGCGGACGCGACCAAAGTCTTGACGCGCGGCAAAGGAACCGTGAAAAAGCTGGCAGAAGAATTGTTGAAACGCGAAACACTTACCCAAGAAGAAATTGAAATTATCGTGCTGGGCAAGCGGGCAAAAAAGACGGACAAGAAAGAACAAACTAAAAAGAAAAAATAAAAAATGCGCCATATGGCGCATTTATAGTCTGCAAAAGGACCAGCTATGACCGTAAAAATCGAAGTTATTCACATGCCGCCAGAAAACACGAATTCTGTTCTTATCGAATCAGATGGGCTGGCCGCTATTTTCGACCCTTGGGGCCGGGCACAAGATTGGTTGAACTTACTGCGCGAACGGGATTTAAAATTATATGCGGTTTATTGCACTCATGGACATTTCGATCATATAACCGGTATACCTGGCTTAATCGAAACGACCGGCGCGCCTTGGTTTTTGCATCCCCTGGATTCGCCGGTTGTGGAATGGAGCAATCAGATTCTGCAAAAACTTGGTACCCCGCCAATTAACCTGGAGAAAATCCCGCCCTGTCCCGTTGCGCCCGGAAATATGGAAATTCTGCCCGGCATCACCGCCGAAGTCCTACATCTGCCCGGTCATTCTGCTGGTGGTTTGGCGTTTTATTTTCCGGCTCAGAAAACTTTAATAGTCGGCGACACCTTGTTCCAAGAAGACTATGGACGAACAGATTTAATCAGCGCGAACGACAATGCTATGAAAAAATCTCTGGCCGTCTTGTACGCGCGGAATTTCCCGGATGACACGGCCGTGATTCACGGTCATGGCATGGAAACCAACATAAAATGGTTGTATGAAAACAATCCTTTTTTCAAATAATTGAATCTGCGAAAAAACCTGATATAATGATTAGGTTCAAAAAAAGGAAGGAACCCATGAAGAAACTATTATTAATCGCTGCGGTTATCGGACTTGCGGCTTGCGCCACTGCAACGGAAGAAGCCAAAACGAACGCGGCTCAACAAAAACAGCTGGCGAACGAAACTGCCCAGCAGACCAAGGATAATATAAAGCAGACGAAAGACAGCGTAAAGTCCAGTATTACCCAAACAAAAGAAACCGTAAAGACATCGATACAAACCTCCAAAAGCAACACGGTCGATGCCTATAACAATAAGAAAGACGAAATCAAAGAAACTATAACAGAAGTAAAAGAAATTATCGAAGAATAAACAACTAAACTAACCAAAACCTCAAAAAGGAGAGAAACCATGAAAAAACTAACAATACTAGCCAGCATCCTGTGTGCATTCTTTGTGACCGCTTCGTTTGCGGGCGAAGGATTTAAAAAAAGCGATAAAACCATGACTTCCGAAGAAAGAATGGAATGGAAGAAAGAAAAAATGAAAAATATGACCGAAGAAGAAAAGACCGAATTCAAGAAAAAGATGGAAATGAAGAAAGAAAAAATGGAAGGCATGACCGAGGAAGAGAAATCGGAGTTCAAAGAAAAATGGGAAAGCAAGAAAGAGAAGATGAAAGACATGTCCGATGAAGAAAAAGCCAAGTTCAAAGAAAAGAAAATGCACACGAAAGAAAAAATGACCGAAAAGAAAAAGGAAATGAAAGGCAAAGCCAAGGAAATGAAGGAAGAAGCCAAGAAAACCGTGGAAGAAATAACTTCCGAAGAAACGGAAACCACGGAAACACCCGAACAGCCACAGGAGGAAAAGAAGCCAGGCTTTTGGGGTAAACTATTCGGTAAGAAATAAAAATCCGCGCAATGCGCGGATTTTTTAATTAAAGTAATCCAGCTTCATTGCGCGTTTGACACGGTCGGTTGTTGCGGCTGCGACCTCGCGAGCGCGTTTCGCACCATCGCCAAGTAATGCATAAACCTCTTTCGGGTTTTTCATAAGCGCTTCGTATCGCGCGCGCGGCGCGGCTAGATAATCATTCGCTGCCTCATACAATATCTTCTTGGCATCACCATACCCCAGACCGCCTTTTTCAAACCTGGTGCGCAAGTCCGCGACCGCCGCCGCATCCGCGAAATGTTTGTAGAGCAAAAAGATTGTGTCGTTATCGGGATTTTTAGGTTCTTCCGGTAGCTTGCTGTCCGTAATGATACGCATAATTTTCTTTTTCAGTTCTGCCTCTGAATCAAAAATCGGAATCTGGTTTCCATAAGACTTGCTCATCTTTCTCCCGTCAAGCCCAGGGATAAGTCCTGTGTCTTCCTGGATAAAAGGCTGCGGCAGTTTGAATGTCTCGCCATATATTGCATTAAAGCTGCCAGCGATATCGCGCGCGAATTCAACATGTTGCTTTTGGTCTTTGCCAACAGGAACGATATCAGAGTTATACAGCAAAATATCCGCCGACATCAAAACGGGATAAGTATAAAGGCCCATATTGATTCCGATATCCAAATCGACATTTTTTTGAACTTTTTGTTCAAATTCAAAAACCTTTTCAATCAATCTTTCATCTTTCGATTTACCGACATGTTCTTTATATCTTTTCTCAAAGACTGAGGTTATATTTTGAAATTCTTCTAATAATACTTTTAGTTGATTGCTTTTCTCTGTATTTTCATTGCCTTCGCTTTTTAAGCGTTCATATCTATCTTTTAGATTTTTACATTTTTCAGAAAATGTTTTGTTAAGTACGGTATCTTCTTCCAATAATCTCATTTGTTTTATGAAAGCTTTCTCCCGATTAATGTCTTGAATTTCTTTATACGAATGTGCGCGATTCATTAAGCCTTTTGGCGTAACATTCATCAACAACGTTGATAAATACGCGACCTCTGGCACATCTGACTGACGGAAAAATACAGCTTTACTGGTATCCAACCCTAGCGCGATAAAAGACGCCGCAACCTCCAAAGTATATTTTTGCAACTCTGCTGGACTGTGAATCATGTTCAATGCATGCAAATCCGCAATAAAAACAAAAGCCTGGCGCCCCTGCGACATTTCTATAATAGGCTTAATAGCGCCAACCAGGTTCCCCAAATGCGGCGTTCCTGTCGGCTTGATTCCGGTTAAGATGATTTCTTTCGACATATTCAAAGCTCCATTTAAGTAAATGTTAAATGATTGAGTGCAAAAATAAAAGTGCAAAAAAGAACTTAGGCGGCAAAGCGCCAGCAGGAAGATTTATAAAAATAAAATATCTTTAACATGCTTAACATTATATTCACCCAGATGTTTTTTGTCAAATATAATTATTGACAATATGCATATAAGCGCTAGAATTTAAAATATGAAAGATTTGGCATTTAAAATTATTATTATATCGATCGCCGCCAGTAATGTGCTTACGCCGGCAGTGCGATGCATTCGGCCCAGGCCGCGTCGTAAACCAAAAGAAACCTGGGAAACAGAACTGTTCTTTTTTCCCCAGCGAAATATAAATGCCGTGAAATTCGTCTCGCACATTCCAGAAAACAAACTGCGGGAAGTAAAACCTGCCGTACAGCCGATCAATATCACAGTAAATACTTATGAGATAAGAAAACCGGGCCCATTTTCAGTTTTGGATTACTTTTCACAATGCGAATTTGCGCCAGTATCGATGCAAACAGTCAACGGGAAAGCCCAAAATAACGACGGATGGAATAAAACATTTCAAATTCCATATCAAGTCGCGAAAGATGCAGCAAGCTGGACGACCAAAGAAGACACTGTGGAAAACCGCACAATTATCGAATACCTCGACAGCGGCACATCAAAGCCAATAGCTTACCTCAGCAGGGATGCGTGCTGGCTGTCCCGGAACAGTTTGAATGAAGTACTGGAAATCATGCCGACACCAACACGCTTGAGTTTCATCAGGGAATTAAAAATGCGTGGTTACGATATGTAATTAAAAAGCGGGAATTTCCCGCTTTTTCTTATATCAGCTTTCCGATCTCTGCGGCTGTGTCGCACATGCGATTCGAAAATCCCCATTCGTTATCATACCAAGATGTCACATGTACCAGCTTGTCCCCGATAACATGCGTCATTAATGAATCAACTATCGATGAACGCGGGTCATGAGTATAATCAACGGATACCAGCGGCTTGTCACTGTATCCCAGTATTCCGGACAATGCGCCTTTTGATGCGTCAAGCATTGCCTTGTTGACGGCTTCGACCGAGGCCGATTTTTCAATATTCACAACCAGCTCTACCACTGAAACATCCGGAGTCGGCACACGAATCGCGATGCCGTTCATTTTGCCAGCCAAGCGCGGCAGAACAAGGCCGATCGCTTTCGCGGCACCAGTGCTGGTCGGAATCATCGACAAGTTTGCGGCGCGAGCGCGACGAAAATCTTTATGATTCTTGTCCAACAATTGCTGATCGCCGGTATAAGCATGAATGGTTGTCATCCAGCCGCTTGTAATTCCGAATTTTTCATCCAAAACGGCTGCAATCGGCACAAGACAATTCGTGGTGCAAGAACCGTTGGAAATAATCTTCATATTTTTGGTCAAAGTCTTGTGGTTCACGCCATAAACTATCGTTGCATCCGCGCCTTCGCTGGTGGTTGAAACCAAGACCTTTTTCGTGCCCGCATTCAAATGGACTTTCGCTTTATCAGCATCGGCAAAGACCCCCGTGCATTCCATTACTACGTCTATATCAAGCTCTTTCCAAGGCAATGATGTCGGGTCTTTTTCCGCCAAAACAGTGATATTATGTCCGCCGACTTTGATTACATTGCCTTCCGCTTTAACCGAGATCGGCATCTTTCCATGGACCGAATCGTATTCAAGAAGGAACGCGGACTGGTCGAGTGGCATGACATCATTGATTGCGACAAATTCCAAATCATCGCGCTTTGATTCCAAGGCTGCGCGCAGTACCAGGCGCCCAATGCGTCCGAATCCATTAATTGCTATGCGTGTTTTTTTACTCATCAGTTTTTCCTTTCCTGTTTTAATTGGACATTAAGAATTATACAATTTATAATCTAAATCGCAATGGAAATTACATCCTACATCGTTACAGGCCCAACCGCATCGGGGAAATCCGATCTGGCACATAAACTCGCCAGGCGAATTGGCGGGGTTATAATCAATTGCGACAGCGTCCAAGTCTATCGTGGAATCGAAACCTTGTCGGCAAGTCCCATGGCCGGAAACCCTGATCTGGATGGCGTTCCGTATAAGCTGTTTTCCATCACCGACGGGGATAAACCGTTGTCCGCTGGGCTGTGGGCACAGCTGGCTCGACAGGAATACGACGCGGCAATCCGTGCCGGGCAGCCTGTAGTATTCGTGGGTGGCACTGGATTTTATTTGAAAGGATTGCTGGATGGGATGTCCCCTATTCCAGCGGTGCCAATGGACGCGCGCACAGCCACGAGAGAGTTTGCAGAAAAAAACCTTCCCGCTGCGTATGAATACTTGCAGGAAATCGATCCAACCTGGGCAGATAAAATAAGTAAGAATGACCGTCAACGAATTGTCCGTGGGATAGAGGTTTTTCAATCGACCGGCAAGCCATTATCCGAATGGCAAAGCGCGCCACGCGTTCCGATTATCCTGGACCCAATAACAAAAATTTTAATCTCGCCAGACCGAGAACTTCTGCGTCAAAGAATTGCCGAACGCATGCCGGCGCTGGCAAAATCAGTTCTGGAAGAAGTCGGCGATATTCTAAAAAAGAATTGGGATGCCGCCCTGCCCATTATGAAAGCCGATGGAATTGCGGAAATTTCGCGATATCTGGCGGGAGACATTAGTCTTGAAGAAGCGGTTGACTTATGGCGAATAAAAATCTGCAATCATAATATGAAGCATCAGTACACTTGGTTCAGAACGAACTTTCATCCGGATATAGTTATTGACCACATCCCGACAGACACTGATATTGATACAATTTTGAATAAAGGAGAACCGTTATGAATATACTATGTAAATACTGTGCTAATTGGATTTGCCCGTATAATCACCAATGTGAAATAACTGCATCAGCGTTCACCTCTGCTAACCTAGATAAAAAAGTAGCAAAAATACTTGCGGAAAAAAATAATCTTTATATGCCGGTTGATGTGCCAAAACAAACGCCGACCAACCATATAATCTTCAATTGGCATCATCAACAACTGAAATGCAAACACAAGGAAGGATAATTAATGTTCCAACCATGCGATATTGTAAAAGTCTTGGTCCCGATCGCGGTTGGCGATGGATATGATTATCGCTTGACCGCACCTGCGGAAATCGGCCAGTTTGTTCGTGCGCCAGTAATGAACCGACCCTATATCGGCATGATTGTTGGACCGGGCACCAGCGCCCTGCCGCCAGAGAAAATCAAAAGCGCAACATCGATTTCCAATTTCCAATTACCGATTAATACAATCAGTTGGATTGCAAAAATGTCCGAATGGACAATGATGCCGCCGGGCATGGTGCTGCGCCTGATACTGAATGTTCCAGAAGCTTTTACCGCGCCGAAAACCGAAGCGCTTTATGCTTATGCTCCGCCTGAAAAAATGCGCATGACCGAGCAAAGGCAAGCTATCGAAGATGCCTTTGCAAGCAATGAAAACGAACCAATGTCCGCAAATGATATTCAAAACATTGCACGGGTTTCGCCGGCTGTTGTAAAAACGATGATTAAAAATGGAATTTTATTGCCATCTGCCGAACAAGTCGTAAATCGCAAACCACAAATTGTAAATTATTTCGATACCGGAAATGTAAAATTAAATGTCGAACAGCAAGCCGCGGCGGACGCGATAGAATTGGAAAAATTTTCAGTTCATTTGCTGGATGGAATTACAGGCAGTGGCAAAACCCAAGTCTATTTCGATTCCGTCTTGCGTGTTTATCAAGCCGGCCACAGTGTTTTATTAATGATGCCGGAAATCGCGCTGACGGCGCAGTTCATGTCCAGGTTTGCAAATCGATTCGGCGCGCCGCCTGTCGTGTGGCATTCTAATTTAACAATGGCAAAGCGGCGCGAAATCTGGCGCGGGGTCGCAGCGGGCGAAATTCGAATGGTCGTGGGCACCAGGTCGGCGTTATTCCTGCCGTGGCAAAATTTGGGTTTGATTGTTGTCGATGAAGAACATGACACAAGTTATAAACAAGAAGATATGGGGAATTATCATGCGCGCGACATGGCGATCTTGCGGGCACATATCGAAAACTTCCCGGTGATTTTGGCCAGCGCAACGCCCAGCGCAGAAACTATAAAAAAGATTAATGAAGGCGCGTATAAATGCAGTCGCCTGACATCACGCTTTGGCGGTGCAACAATGCCGACCATCGAATTGATTGATATGCGAACCGACCGTCCGTTACCTTATTAAAAAAACCGCCAAAGCGGAGTTTTAACTTCTTCCTAGTTTCTTCATTACAACAGTATTAACTGCAATCCTTATCGGTGACTTTTTTTCACTCTCACCATTATTATTCGAACCTTTAATATTAACCGACGACTGAACCAATACCACTGGATTTTCATCCGCCGATTTAGACTTTTCCCTTTTCTTTTTCATGGCTTCAGCTATCAAATTCAAATCGAATTTCGAAATCGTTTCTATCCCTACTTCTTTGCCATTTACCTTGATTATTTTTGGATCTCCGACAGTCTTAAAAAATTTGTTATAAGAAAATCCGATAGAAACTTTACCATCCGAATTCCACTTCTTGACATTTCCGATAGAAATGCCTTCTTGAGTTTCATAATACATCAGACCATCGGCTTTATATTCTCCGACATGTTGTACTTTGTTCATAATTATTCTAGATATCTCGAGCCAATCCATATATTTCCTCTTTCCCCAGAAAAATACATTGAAAAAAGGAAAAAAACAAGTATTTTTAGGGGGTGGAAGAAAAGCTTTCTAATCTTGCCGAACCCGACGGTCAGCCCCAAAGAAGGGGGGAATTATCTCCTACCCTTTGCGCCGCGATTACAGAAACCCTGGGTGCGGGACAACAGGTCATGCTGTTTATAAATCGCCGCGGATTTGCGCCAATTGTTCAGTGCAAAACTTGCGGATGGCATGCGGATTGTCCGGACTGTTCAATTGGCATGACGTTGCATAAAAGGACCGGGAAACTATTATGCCATTGCTGTGGGCACACTATGCCCATGCCTACAAAATGTCCCGATTGTGGCAGCGGAGAGATTTCCACCGCTGGGACCGGGGTCGAAAAAATCGAATCGGAGGTTCACGCCCGCTGGCCATCTGCACGCACCGCGATTGTATCCAGCGACACGATGATGTCGCGGCAAGCCCTTGAGCGTCTGGTCACCCAAATGGAATCCGGGGAGATTGATATAGTGATCGGCACGCAGATTCTGGCAAAAGGACACCACTTTCCGAACCTTACCCTGGTCGGGGTAATCGATGCGGATATGGGATTATTCGGCGCTGACTTTCGCGCGGGAGAGCGCACTTTCCAACAATTGTTCCAAGTCGCGGGGCGCGCCGGACGCGGCGAAATTCCCGGACGTGTGCTGCTGCAGACTTATCAGCCGGAGCATCTGGTATTAAAAGCGATTGTCGCTGGCGACCGCGATGCCCTGATGCAAATGGATTTAAAAGGGCGACGGGCCGCAGGTATGCCCCCATACGGACAATTGATCGCCGTAATTGTCGAAGGGAAAAATGAATCCGCCCTGCAAAAATTCTGTGCTGGGTTGGCCGCGTGCGCGCCGCGCGCGGACGGGGTCAAGGCATTCGGACCCATTCCCGCCCAGATTTATCAAATTCGAAATTGGTTCCGCATGCGGTTCTTGGTCAGCGCGCCAGAGCGCGTTCGCGTCCAAGAATTCGTTCAGCATTGGATGGCTGCCGCCCCAAAAACTCCGGCAAATATCAAAGTTAAAATCGATGTAAATCCGCAGAATTTTATGTAATTTTACTTTACTTTCTGTTTATCCTGGCCCTTCCACCAATCTTCAAATGCCTTGTTTCGCGCAAGAGTCCGCAAATGGGAATACTTTGAAAAAATCGGATCGGTGTCCCATAAGTCAAAGATAGATTTTTTGACTTCTCGCTCTAGCTTTGCAATGTCACGCTTGTTTTTTTCAACATAATCATCACCGATAAGCATCCGGATTATCGTATCCAAGTCGCTTGGCTTTATGAGCATGCGGGCAGCCCAATCAGCGACATTTTCTATCTTGTTATCGTTTTTGGGCCGCAAAGCTTTGGATTTTCTAGACCCGCGCAATAACAACAGCCATGGATGCATATCGGAATCGAATTGCAGGACAAGGTAACAAAAAATTGCGCGCTTAAATTTCACGGCCGCATTATGGTATAATTATAAGTATTGTTCCATTGATTTTTATCCCATGTAAAATTTGCGCTCTGTTATGATATGATTGTAAACAAAAGGAGTAAATATGTTTTCATTAAGCCAATTTCCCTTGCCTTTCGCGCGTGACGCGCTGGAACCATATATTTCCGCACGCACAATCGAATTTCATTATGAAAAGCATCTGGGCGGATACATAAATAATCTGAATAATCTTATCACGGGAACAGAATTCGAAAACATGCCACTGGCTGATATTATAAAGAATTCATCTGGGAAACTCTTCAATAATGCGGCGCAGGTTTTCAATCATGATTTTTTCTTCAAATGCCTTGAAAAAGACGGCAATTACGCGCCGGTTCCTGGCCAGGAAAAGATCAAGTCAGACATTCGCGCGGCGGCAACCCCGTTTTTTGGCAGCGGATGGGTATGGTTGTTGTCGGATGGAACGGTTATCACAACCGCAAATGCCGATACTCCGGTCGCGCATAGACAGACGCCTGCCCTGGCGCTGGATTTGTGGGAACACGCATACTATTTGGACTACCAAAATCGTCGTGCGGATTTCGTTGACATCTTCCTTGAACACTTGGTAAACTGGGATATAGTTTCAAAAGGATTAAATTCATGAAAAAAAACGTCAGCATAGTAATATCATGTTATAATGAAGAAGGAAACGTAAAGGAGCTGCACCACCAGCTGGCCGACATGCTGGGTAAAGCAAAAGTCGATGCCGAAATAATTTTCGTAAACGATGGCAGCGTGGACAGGACTTTGCTGTTCTGCCATGAATTGCAAAAGATAGACAAGCGTGTGAAAATCGTGAACTTTACGAAAAACTTCGGGCACGAAGCAGCAATGATTGCCGGCATGGAATACTCCAAAGGTGACGCGGTAATCTTCATGGACGCGGACTTGCAAAATCCCGTTTCGGTTGTCGGGAAAATGATAGAAGAATGGAAAAAAGGCGAAAAAATAGTCCTGACCCGCCGGCGTAACTATGTTAATAACAATATAATTTACAAACTTTGCACAAAGGTTTTCTACTTTGGACTGAATATGTTGTCCGAAGTAAGAATACCCAAAGCCATGCCGGATTTTCGCCTGATTGACCGTGAATATGTAGAGTTCCTTAAGAAATTCGACGAGCGTGATGTAATGTTTCGCGGAATGCTGTCGCTGATTACGGATGTATCAAAAGTAAAGATAGTAGAGTATGATTCACCGGAACGCGTTGCCGGAGAGACCAAGTATAAATTCGGACTTCGCAGCATGAAACTGGCAATAGACAGCGTATTGCAATTTTCTGTCCGGCCTTTATATCTGGTGGTGTGGCTGGCCGTGTTCGTGGGCATAATATCGGTGGGTCTGGGCACTTACGTGATTATAGAGAGATTCATCCTGGGTAATCCGACGCCCGGATATGCAGCGATAATGTCGGCGATAACATTCAGCACAGCAGTTATATTATTCGCGCTGGGCGGAATAGGAATTTATATAGGCAAGATACATTTGGAAGTTAAAAAGCGCCCGTTGTATTTCGCTGAATATATCGAAAGCAAATCGAATCCCAGAAAAAATGGGGAATAAAAACTAGGAGCCGGCGTCGGCTTTGCCATTTTTTTTGAATGAAAAATATTTAAGCAAAAAGTACGTCCCAATGGCCGAAGTTACAATAAATATCGGCTGGGCGATCGGCGCGGAAACCCCGAAAATTTTATCAAATATGTACAGCCACGGATAGTTTACTATTATCATAAATATGTAAACAGGCAAGCCTTTGACATATTCGCTACCTAAATTGCCATGGCTGCGGAATACATAATATCGCATGGTTAATATGGATAGATTTACAGACACCAAATATTGCGCGACCAGCGCAGCGCCATACATTTCGTTAAATAAGTAATAAAACCCCAGGAACAACAGATACGATGCGACAGTATTGAATCCGCCAACCAGCAAAAATCGTATCTTTTCTGGGATATGTTTAAACCATATTGCTTCTATATACTTATATATCTTTATCATTTTTATCCCCTCTGGGTGGAATTATTACATAAAACATTTGATATTCACGCGCATCGCCTACCAAATTTTGGGTTTTATAATTATATTGCTGGATAGGCAATTTAACAAGGAGTTCCCGCTGACGTTCGATGATTCCTGCAAGATCATCATCCACAATCAGCAGCCCGTATTTTTTCATTGATTCCGTGTTAAGCTCTTGCCGGTTATATGCATCAACATTCAAAATTGTCCGTGGATTCTGGGGATGATACACAGATAGAATAGATGTAAACCAAATATCTCCACGTACGAAATGCAGTGGCGCACCGTTTGTCTTTGCCGTCCACCTGTCGCCGATCTCCTCCACATACAGAGAACGGTCGAAATGAATCCTATGCTTTGAATTAAAAATATATTTGCTTAAGTTTATAAATGCGAAAATCACCATAACGATATAGCATCCGATAAGAATTCGTTTGAATTGCTTGCCCCCAATTGCACGCGGGAAAAAATATACCAGCGCGGTACCCACCAGGAACAGGAATGGAATTCCCCACATAGTTGACATCTCCAAATTAGAAATCATGGAATTTAAAATCATCGCGATAATCGGAGCAAAAAGCATGCAAGATAAGAACAGCTCGGTGTCAGTATCTTTGCTTGAGGCACGCTTTGCATTTCGCACACCAATAAAATAAATCACGATCGCTGCCGCTGCTGCTGCAATCAATGAAAGTACGAAAAGTAATGGCTCGGTCCAGCGCATCCACCAATGCGATGCAGCAATCGCATTACGAGAAAGGTATGACAACGAAACGAAATTCGAACTATGCAGCGCATACACATGCGGCGCGAATATCGCCGCCGACACAATCGCGCCCAAATAAGGCCAAGGCCGTCGCAGCTGTACACGCGCATCACGCGACAACAGCATATACGCGCCTATTCCAGCCAATTGGAACGCGGCGGAATATTTATCCAGCATATTAAGACCGAACGCCACACCGACAAAAATCCAGTCCGTCGAACGACCTTGTTTTACTGCGCGATAAACATAGAATGCGGTCGCCGCCCATAAGGGAATCGATACTATATTGCAATTAAATTGGTCAGACGCTGTCATGGAATAATACAACACTCCTTCCAACAATATCGCAGAAATTATGGCTTTCCTTTCGTCATTGAATAAAAGGCGCCCCAGTCGATATATATATATAAACGCAATAATCATGCAGATCTGCGCCAGTATATAAATTGCTATGTCATGCTCTCCGCCCAGCGTGTTAAAGAAAAAATCGGCCAAAAATCCTGATAATGGCGGATGCTTGTCATTAATCCAGCCACCAAGCATTCCCCAATTTATGGCTTCTACAGAGTCCGGATGCATGGTCGTTTTCAAAAGCGGTAAAAAAGTCCATATCAAAAAATGCACGCACAGGAAAATTAAAAACACGCGCTGGGGTTTTGAAAGATTTAGAAAGAATTTCTTCATATTATATCTTGTCGCCGATTACAGTGACCAGCTTACCATCTTTCATTAATACAACAGAAGCCTTCGGCAACGGCGCTTCTTTCGGGGTGCGCTTAACTTTACCCTTGGTATAAAAATATGCGGAATAAGGCGGATTTTTATCATAATAATAAAGTCCCCAGGTTTCTCCCGGGCGCTGATCCAAGTATTGTTTTACAATAAATTTTTCCGAGGGCTTCATCTGTGGATAAGCGCACATGAATATCAGCGCCGCCAGATTCAGCACCGCAAACCATTTGAATTTCCGCGTGTCGATGGGCACCACCGTAGCCAATAAAATAGCGGTCGGGATCAGCGCCAAAATAGAATACGTTACGATTATATACTTTGAAAAAGTGAAAAACAATAACGGCGTCGCGGCAAAGCATAATATATAAAACAAGAAACTATCAGATAAGAATCCTGCATTTGCCATCGCTGCACGGAATCGCCGGCTGAACATCCTGACCGCGAAATAAATAGACCAAGGCGTTATTGCCGCCAGCCAATACAGCCAGATTTTTCCAACAAACCCTTCACGCCCATAGCCATATAAATCGCCTGCCCAATTGGGTTGCAGGTACCGCTGCCAGTGTTCCCCTATGAAAAAATACTCCAGGAATCCGGGGGTTGCGCGCTCTGCCAATAAATACCAAGGAACCGCAATCGCCAGCATTAAAAGGGTTCCAGTTATAATCGGCAAGTTTCGAAATAACTGACGCCATTGATTTTTAATCAGAACAAATATGAAAATCGGTAAACCAGCTAATACGAAAATTAACGGCCCTTTGGCCAGTAACCCCAGCCCCATCGCAATAAAAAATAAATATCCCCAATATCGACTGCCGCCATTAATCGCATTATAAAAACTTACCATGCCCAGCGTCAAACAAAGCACCAGCGCAGGATCGGTCATAACCCCGCCCATCCAGTAATTGAATAAAACCATAGTGGTTAAAATCGCCAGTGTTATCGAAGCGATTAAATCTCCGCGCCATTTGCGAACAAAGGCAAACATTAACGCGGCCGCGCCGACCAGAAATAATAAATGGGGTAACTTTGCGCCAAATTCATTTGCGCCAAAAACCTTTATGCTTGCAGCAGTCGCCCAGAAAGACAGCGGAGGCTTTGCCCAAAACGGAATACCGCCAGGTAAATACGGGGTAATCCAGTTGCCAGTTTCAGCCATAATTCTGCCGATTTCAGAATATCGTCCTTCGGTTGGATCAGATATTACATCAAACGGTAAAGATAACAGCCGTGCCAATACGATAACAATGGCAATCCAAATAAGGGTCTTTATTACTTTTTGAGTGCGGAAATCCATGAAGGCGATTCTACCCCGCCCCTGGTATTAAATCAATAAGAAATCTTAATAAACTTTCAATCGTCTTATATCAATCAAATACTTTTCTATTAATGCCTTTTGCTGTTCCAAAGACATCCTATCCAATTTATCGCTGGTAAGTTCGCTCAAAACTTCAAACGCATAGTCCGATTTTGTTTTCGCAAGTTCGTCCGCTTCTTTCTTTAAAACGACGTACAAGCTGTCTACTTCATCTTCCAACCTTAACATCAAATCTGAATATTGAGTGAACAAAAGTTCCAGTGTATCCGACTTTGCAAAAATCAACTCATCTAAAGCGACCGCCTGGGCATCTATTTTTTTTAATGATTTAAAACTTAACTTCTTATTGTAATATTTTTCAACACTGGACACATAAAAATCGTCCATCGAATTAGCTTTTTTAAATAAAAGTTCAAATTCGCTTGTTCTTAATTTTATCTCGTTTGCCATCGCTGTCGTTGTGGCTTTTGAATTACCGAGGGTTGTATTTGCAGCCTGCGACATAACCTTCATCGGCAAAACAAACGAAAAGAAAAAGCTCAACCCAAATAATACTTTTTGCTTTTTATTCATTTCATTTTCCTTTTTTTATAAAATAGCACAATTTAACTATTTGTCAACTAATTTATATTTTATTTTCCCGCTGCCTCGACCGGTATATTTGCAACATGAATGTCTTTCTGATATAATTCCCAAGAATTCAATCCCATCAGGAAGAAAAGGATTAATGATGAAGAAATATTTACTCTGCGCGGGAATTTTTTCCGCGGTTGCATGCGGGTCCGCTTTCGCGGCAGAAATGCCTTTGAATGGTTTTATCGGCTTAAATCTGGGCGCTACACAAATTATGTATCAAGATGTGGATGATTCTAAATATATGCCGACTTTCTTTGGGAAACTGGGATTCGAAGGCGGTATTAAATTCGGGAATACGGAAAACATATACAACATAGGCGCAACCATATTTTTTGATAAATCGCTTGGCCGGGACGCGGATGACGAAGCCGCATATCTTGTTGGCGTTAATTCGATTTCTTTGAGTTATTCAACATTTGGCGCAATCATCGATAATTATATTCGTATCGGAGAATTTGATACCTCCACGTTGTATCTTGTAGCTGGCGCAGGACTTGGGAATATAACACAGGCCGTAACCTATGAAATAGGCGGTGTATCTTTTGATATAAAACAAGATGCGACGGCATTCGTGGCAAAGCTGGGCGGAATTTATAATTTTGATGAGCATATGGGTTTAACATTCATGGCTAAAGCAATGTTTCCAGACGGTTTGACTGCCATTAATTATGAAGTTGGATTTAGATATACTTTCTAAAATTTAACCTTATCCTTCTATGAACGCGTGCAAGGCCCTGTTTATCTTGCGTAATTCATCATCGGAAAGGCTGTGCAGAAACTTTACTGTTTCCATAAACACAGCAGAGTTGTTCTCTTTTATAATAGTATTATGATAAGGGGTAATTAATTCTTGCGCCGGGATAGAAAGCGCCCTGGCAATTGCGACCAAGGTACCGGCCCGTGGATCGGTCAATCCGCGTTCTATATTAGATATAGTATTCAGCATTTTACCGGACAAATCAGCCAACTGTTGTTGACTTATTTTGCGGTCACGCCGCACTTTTGTAATGTATGCGCCCAGTTCGCGCAGTAATTCTTTTTCTGGCATGAAAAAATTATAACATAAATAAATGTGCATTGCAATATAAAAAAGATGCTTTTTTTGGCTAATATTCCCAATTGTATGTGACTTGTATAGGCAAATAGCAACGTAGAATCAATGAGTTATGAAAATTTCCCTTTACTTTGAAAAAAGTCCTACTATCATTGCGATCATATTCCTAACTAAAACATCGAAAAACTTAAAACTTATACAAATAAAACAACAACTTATAAAAAAAGGACAAAACAAATGAAAAAAACAATACTGACAATGCTTGGTATCGTGGCTTTGGCCGGTTGTTCTTATCAGGCATCAACTGATATGGGACAAACCATCTACAATGAAAACTATCGTAGTTGCATACACAGTCGTTCTGTTGTCGACAGCTTCAGAACTTATAAAGAAATGGATAAGTACTGCGGTTGCCGCGCTTATTACATATCACAGAATGTTACCTTTGAAGAACATCGCGATATGGTAGTGGCCGAATTCCAAACTGGTTTAACCAAAGTTTCTGCTCGTGTAATGAACGAAGCTGAAAAATATTGCAACAAGCAATAATATAAAAGGATATTAAAATGAAAAAAATTATTCTTACAAGTTTGGCCGTTTTAACAGCGATTTCTATAACCGCGGGCAATTCCTATGCTGGTACGGTTTGGAATGAGTACCATCGGCAATTCTGTGATGGTCCTGGCCAAAGTGCAACCTGTAACCCAAAGAGTTCTGTTGACGGAGATCAACTGAATATTGCGTTTGCCCAGATGTTTGGAGAGCTCCAAGATCTTTACGATGATGTCCATGGTAAAGACGGTGCGCCAGGTATAAATGGTCAATCTGCCTATGCCTTGGCCGTAGAAAAAGGATTCAGCGGCACAGAAGCAGAATGGCTGGCATCCTTGAAAGGTAAATCCGCTTATGATCTTGCAAAAGATTTGGGGCTGCCGAACACATCAAGCGAATCAGAATGGTTGGCATCCTTGAAAGGTGCTGACGGTAAAGATGGTGTTGATGGTAAAGACGGAACCAACGGTATCGATGGTATTAATGGTAAAGACGGTAAAGATGGAGCCGATGGTAAAGACGGTGCCCAAGGCGTAGCCGGTAAAGACGGAGCCGATGGTGCCGACGGTGCAGATGGTAAATCTGCTCTTGAATTATCCGGATACGACACCATGGAAGAATTTCTGGATTCTTTGAAAGGTGCTGACGGTAAAGATGGTGCAGATGGTAAAGATGGAGCCCAAGGCATAGCCGGTAAAGACGGAACCAACGGTATTGATGGCATCAATGGAAAAGACGGTAAAGATGGAGCCGATGGTAAAGACGGTGCCCAAGGCGTAGCCGGTAAAGATGGAGCCGATGGTATTGATGGAAAAGATGGTAAGTCTGCTTTTGATTTATCCGGATTCGACGGTGATGAAGAAGCATGGTTGAAATCTTTGAAAGGCGATCAGGGCGACCAAGGTATCGATGGATTGTCTGCTTATGAAGTAGCCAAAGCCAGCGGATACAGCGGTACCGAATCAGAATGGCTGACATCCTTGAAAGGCACGAACGGAACCAATGGTACAAACGGTACAAATGGCAAATCCGCTTATCAATATGCCACGGAATCAAACCCAAGACGTGGCTGGAGCGAAGAAGAGTTCGGTGACATGCTAGCCGGATTGAATTCAATGTCTCAAAAAGATGCGGATGATTATTATACCAAACCGGAAATCGATGAAATGTTTGCCAACTTCTCACCGCTTCAGGCGTTTGGCGACGTGAACACTCGTATCGATGCGATGCAAGAATGGGTTAAAGATATGGACAAGCAACTGTCTGCAGGTATTGCATCTGCAACCGCGCTTACCGGTATCGATAACCATCTTGATAAAAACGCAAGATACTCTGTCGGTGTTGGCGGCGGTTATTACAACAGCCAGTCATCCATTGCGATGGGTGCAGTCATCCGGACTTCTTATTCTTCCGCGATGAACTTTGGTATGGCGATCGATACGTACAAAGCAAGACCAGCAGTACGCGTCGGTTGGAATATACAGTGGTAAGCAATACCGCAAATAAAAAGGTCGGAAGTTATCCGACCTTTTTATTTATTAAAAATATATAGAAACTTTACCTTATAGTTTATCGCATTCGCACATGCATATTCCTGGCTCGCCCTGGGGGCCGGTATCACCTTTCTCACCTTTTGGACCTTGTGGACCCTGTATGCCTTGCGGGCCTGATGGGCCTTCGGGACCTGACAAGTTTGCAATATCTTCAAGGCCGGCCGCGCTTGCTATTTTATCAAGGTCGCTTTGGAGACTAAATATCAAATTACGAAGATCTTCCAGCTCTGCCGAAGTTACATAATCGGCGGGCATCTTTGCAAACACTCCAGAATTCATAGCGTTTATCTTGGAATTAGAAACTGTGCCCATAACGGATTTTATAGCAGAAGCACGCGCAGGAGCAGCAGTCGTCGCACGGGCAGTAGACACCGATGACGTGCCCGCTTTGGAACCAGAACTGGTGCTGGCCACAGTAGACGATGCAGGGATCTTCATCGCAGTTGCTGCCATAGAACCAGTAAATGGCACCAGCAGCGCCATAATAGCAATCATAGAAA
>Ga0123353_10001620_pt1 | contig 27704 bp, 23 predicted proteins | sample TergutLab28metaG_3_FD_92763 | JGI IMG/M metagenome (GOLD analysis project Ga0123353, IMG submission 92763) | Labiotermes labralis P3 segment gut microbial communities from Petit-Saut dam, French Guiana - Lab288 P3 | ecosystem: Host-associated > Arthropoda: Insects > Digestive system > Gut ...
AATCCCACCTCGCCGCCGTCGGCCCAGACGTTCTCCGCCACGCAGGGCAGACCCACCAGATGCGCATCGGTTTCGCTACCGACGGCATCCACCACACCCGACCACTCATGTCCGGGAATCGACGGGAACCCGGTGCGTTCCCATCCGGCGATCATCTGGAGGTCGGTGGCGCAAATCCCGCAGGCGGCTGTGCGAATGCGAACCTGCCCGGCGGCGGGCTCGAGCGTCGGCAGCGTCTGCCACTCCAGCACTCCGGGGCCCGTGTTGACGATGGCGTGCATACATTCTCCGTAGCATGGGCGTCCCGCCCATGCGTCCCACGGGCGTCTCGCCCGTGGCGTGGTTGGCAGGAGGATCATCATACAACACCGTTGCCGCCCACGCCGACTTCAAACCGTTTCTTCCAGGGCCACGTTGCATGGGCGGGACGCCCGTGCTACGAGCTTCGCTCGCGGCACGTTATAGCTCGATCATCACCTTGTTTCGGTTGGGCTGCTCCATGGCCGCCACGGCGTGGTGGATGTCCCGCAGGGCGAAACGGTGCGAGATGATTTTTTCGGGATCGACCAGGCCGCTTTCCATCAGGCGAATGGACTTTTGCATGGCCAGGGGCGTGGTGCCGAAACTGGCGTCCATGCGTCCTTCGAGGAAGTGCGTCAATCCGCCGTCGAGTTCGAAGGTTTCGTGCGTGGTGATGCCGAAGACGTTCCACCGCGTTCCGCGACGGCGCAGGTCGGTCATGAGTTTAACGGCCGCGATGGGCCCAGCCGCTTCGACGATCAAATCCGGCCCGTTGGGCAGGAGGTCGTACAGCGCCCGTTTGACGTTACCGGCCGAGTCGATCGCGTCCGTCGCACCGAGCTGCAACGCGTTGGCCCGGGCGAACGGGCTAGGGTCGATCGCGACCAGCCGTCCCGCGCCCGCGGCCTTGGCGACCATCAGGCACAGCAGCCCGATCCCGCCCACGCCGATCACCACCACGTCGTCGCCCACCTGCATCTGGCTGTACTGGATCACACCTTTCCACGCGCCCGAGAGCGGTTCGGCCAGCGCGGCCGCGTCGAAGGAGACGTTCGCGGGTTTGTGGAACAGGCACGCCTCGGCGGTTTTCATGTACTCGGCGAACGCGCCCGGCCAAACGTCGGTTGGACCGTCGCCGCCGGTCGTGAACGCGTGCTCGCAGTAGTGCGTGTTGCCGTCCTTGCAGTGCCGGCACGCCCCGCAGAACCCCGACGGCTGGCAGATCACCTCGTCGCCTTCCTTGAAATGTTTCACGCCCGACCCGACGGCCGCCACCGCACCGGCAGGTTCGTGCCCGGCGATAAACGGAAACGTCACGTTGCGACGGATGCCCTTGATGGCTTTGTAGTCCGTCGCGCAAAACCCACACCGGCGGATTCGCACGACCACCTCGCCGTCGCCCGGCGTGGGGGTGGGGACGTCCTTGAGCACCAGGTTGTCAAAGTCTTCCAATACGGCGGCGAGCATGTTGGGATCTCCTTCCGGGGCGGCGAACGGTTCCACTGGCTTGCCGGTTTGCGCTGTAAGACGTTGTGCACAACAAAACGTTTTTTTGTGCACAATGTCCTACAGCGCAAACCGGCAAGCCATATTCACATCCTGGCGATTCGCTTTACTTCACGAACTCCACTGTCACCACTTCGCGTGATGGTGCCTTTACGGACTGGCTCGCCGTGGAACTGTCCGGCCAAACCACGTGAACGGTTGTGTCGATCGCCTTGGTCGTGGGGTTCCACACCTTTACTGTGCGGTGGTGTGCCACGGCGGGGTCCATCAGGGCGGCCTTGGGGACCAGCACGCTCAGCCGCGGGTCGTCGGCCTTGGCCAATCCGCCGCCGAAGAGGAGTTCGCCCTCCAGGCAGTCGCTGCCCTGGTAGCTGGCCAGCAGCGTCTGGTCGGCGGGGTTTTCGTAGGCCAGGAACGGCAGCACGTCGTAGAAGTCCCGTTCGCTGACGAGTTTTTCGCGCGGGACGAAGCGGACGATTTTCATCGTCGGGTCCCAGACGCGTTTGTGCGTGCGGGCCTTGGGGAACTGCGCCAGGCCCGTGCGCTCGTAGTACCACAGCGCGTCGTAGCAGCCGCTTTCGAGGTCCTGCTCGGCCATCAGCTCAATCATGCACATCAGGGCGTTGGAGGTCTCCCAGGGCGGGCACTGGGCGTGCTGGTCGCGGCCTCCCATCGTGCCGTGGCACCAGCCTCGCCAGTCGTAGTCCGGCGCGGGCGAACCGTCATGCGTCATGACGCTGGTGGAGATCAGCAGGCGGGCGAACCGTCGGGCGGCGGCGAGGTACTTCGCGTCGCGCGTCCGCTGGAACGCCCGGACGTTGGCGGAAATCGCATGGCCGTACCCCATCGGTCGCGGCTGACCGCCGTGCGAGAGGTCCGCCCAGCTCGTGCAGCCGAAGGTCCAGAAGCGGGCGTCGAGTTCGGCGTTCATTTCTTCCAGCAGCCGCAGGCCCTGCGCGGCGAATTTGGGGTCGTCATAGGCCTGGCTGGCCAGGAGCATCATTTCGGCCCGGCTGGCCTGGTTGCCGGGGTCGTGGCGGCGCTGCCCCCCGTTTTCGGCGACGCTTTTGTCATAACTGGCGTCGATGCTGCGTCGCAGGGCGGCGGCCAATGGCGAACCCTTTCCCGCTCCGGCGGCCCATTTGACGGCCGGGACGAACGCGACGTTGATGATGTCCGCGTCGACGTAGGTTTGCGTGACCGCGGCGAATTTATCATCGTACCGTTCGCAGGCCGCCTTCAGGGCCGCGTCGCCGGTGAGCAGGGCGCGGTAGTGGAAGTACCCCGCCCACTGCGGCCACCAGCCCCAACTGAAATCCTCGCCCGCCTTGGGCCTGGTTCCGGGCGCGTAGGTGCGGATTCCGCGGTCGGGATAGAACAGTCCATCGGCGGACCCGGAGGTGAAGACGTCCCGCAGCCAGGTGACGGCCGCCTTCCAGGTCGCTCCGCGCGACATCGCCAAGTCGTACAGGTCCATCGCGCCGTCGGCGGGCATGTCGATCGCCGCCGCCCGCTGCCACGCGGCCATGAGATACTCGTCAAGCTGTCCGTGTGGCAGCGTCGACGCGTATGTAATGTACAGCCGCTGGCGCTGGCGGCGCTTGCCCTCGTACATAATGTTGGGGTCTTTGGCCAGACTGCTGGACCAGTTCACGCCCGCGACGATGTATTTGTACCCGCGCCGGTTGTCGCGGGCGTTTTCGCTCCATTCGCGGTCGGTGGCGTTGACGGTCCGGGTGGGTGTGGCGAAGGCTTCGTGAACGGAGCAGACGTTCCAGTCGCCGACAATGGCCGTGTGGCGGGCGTTGGACCCGTCCGCGTTGGATACCGACTGCACCAGCAGCGGCGTGTCGCACGGGCCCGTCATGTGGACGTACTCGTCGCGGTTGTAGCACCACATCGGGTGGGCCCACTGCTTGGGCGTGATGCGTTCGGCGCCTTTCCACTGCGTGATCGGGTTTTGGCCGATAACCGTCGTGACGTGCTCGGTTCCGTCGTATTCGTAGGGCGTTTCGTAGCTGGTGAAGGACTCCATCAACTCGATCGTGCCGTCGGGCGTGAATTCGGTTTCGACCATGAAGCCTTTGCACGCGCGGTCGGGTTTGACGGTGATGCTCCAGGCCACCTTGACGGTGCCGTACAGAATCTCGCCGCGGAAGATGGCCTTGTTTCCGATCTGCTCGCCGTGGCTGGCCAGTGTCGGGTGAATGTGCCCGATCGACAGCCATTCGTGGTCCTTGAACCGCAGCATGGGCCTGTCGCCCTCGTAGAACCAGTCGGGCTTCCATCCGTTTTCGGACCGCACAAACACCACCCGCCGCTTTCCGTTGGCGAGTTCAATTCTGTCGCTCATCGCGTGTCTCCTTACTGGAAAAAGAATGTCTCGCGGAACTGTACCACACCGACGCGGTGAACACAGAGAAAAAACGAACGCGAGACATCACGAGGGTCGTTCTTTCTTCTTGACACGGTGTGTTGACCGTCTCCACAATTGGGTTCGTTGCCCCCATGGGAACACGTCGCGCCGCGCGGAGAGTCTATGGACACTTCATCCAACTGGGAAACCGTCAGCGTGTTCATCAGTAGCACGTTCAACGACATGCACGCGGAGCGCGACTACCTGGTCAAATATGTGTTTCCCGAACTGGCCGAGCGGTGCGAGAAGCGCAAAATCCGGCTGGTGGACGTCGACCTGCGATGGGGCGTCACGCACGAGGAATCCGAAAACAACGATGCCCTGCGGAAATGCCTGGAAAATATCGACGACACCCACCGGTTCTTCCTGTGCCTGATCGGGCAGCGGCGCGGATGGGTTCCCAACGAAAATCCTGGCCAACTGAACCGGCGACGGGATGAACTGATCGGCAGGGGCCTGCGTCCCGACGACACGGTTCCGCCGGGATATTCCGATATCAGCCAGACCACCACGGATGAATATCCCGAGCTGCTCGAAAGGGACCGCAATCCCGCCCGGCTTGACGAGGGTGCACGAACGGCGGACCGCTATAAATCCGTGACCGAAATCGAGGTTGAGCACGCCCTTCTCGGTCCGATGTATCGAATGGTCGACGGCGCGCGCCGGGAACCGGACACGAAATCCCATGCCGTTTTTTTCGAACGCGTCGACACGTTCACGGACCAGTTGTCCGACGCGCAGAAAAAAATCTACACCAATGCCGCCGCCCCGGACCCCCGCAAGGCCGACCAGGCCACGCGGGCACTGAAGCACGCCGTTCGGACCCACATCAAATCCCAGGATGAAACCAGGGACATCCTTCCCTATTCCTGCCAATGGGACGCCCAGGCCGACACACCGGAACTCGCCCGGAAAACCCTCGACGGCCTCGACGTGGGTCACGAACTCCGAAAAGGGCGGCTGGTCAATTTCACCGTGGGCGGGCGGCCGCTGAAAGACGTGGTGATCGACGAACTGGAAGCCCTGATTTTCGCGAAATATCCCGACCGGAAAACCGAAATCGTTTCCGACTCCGACCGGTACGCCAAAGACCGGGAACAACAGGAATTATTTGTCCAGATCGCGTCGGACGGGTATATCCAGCGCAGCGATATCGAGAACAAATTAAATGAGTATATCGAAAAGGAAAACAATACCCCGCTGCTGCTGACCGCGGAGGCGGGGCTTGGAAAAACGACGCTGCTGGCCCAGTATGTCCGGAGGGGAAACGGTCGGAGTTTGTTTGACGATTCCACGGGAATGTACCGGTTCTGCGGAACGTCCGACCTGACGTCGGACCCCTACATGCTCTGGGACAGCCTGTGTCATCAAGCGGGCATGGACACGCCAGACTCGTACGAAAAACTTAAACAAAACATCGGGCCGCTGCTGCACAGGATCGCGAAAAAAGGCCATCGCCACCTCGTCATCGACGCCGTGAATCAATTGGCCGGCGGCGACGAGATGCTGGACTGGTTTCCCGAAACCCTTCCCGCGGGGATGCGGGTTGTGTTCAGTATAAAAGTCACGGAGGAAAACCGCCACGCCGTCGCCCGGATGATCGGCCGGTTCGCGACGCTTCCCGTCGGAAAGCTGGCCGATTTCGCCGTAAAAAAAACCTTGATACAACAGTTCCTCAAACGATATCTCAAGGCGTTCGACGAGGATCAGATGCGGGACATCTGCGGGGGAATCGAATGGGTGAACGGAACAACCCGGCACGTTCCATTCCCGGACGGGCACCACACCGATAACCCGCTGTTCCTGAAAATCCTGCTGCACGAACTGCATTATTTCGGGTCATTTTCACAATTGTCCGGAGAGGCCTCGCGGTATGGAACAAGTCCCAGGGACGCGTTTCGATACATGTTGGCGCGGCTGGAACAGGACGGGCTGGCGTACGAATCCATCCTGTGGTCGGGAACGGTTCCCCTGTTGTTCGGCCTGCTCGCCCACGCGCGACACGGGCTCTCGGAAACGGAACTGCTCCACTGTTTCCAGCAGACGTTCGGAATTTCGTCCGATCCCGAGCGCTCCGGCCGGATGCTGGACACCATTCGGTTTTATCTTCGCCAGGTGCGTCCCTTCGTCGCGCGCCGGGACGGGCGCGTGGATTTTCTCTATGAAGAGTTCGCCACGGCCGTCCGGGAGGCCTATCCGGTCGATCGTCACCTGATGTTGGCCAGGGCGCTGTTCGGCACGCGTCCTTCCGAATGCGCGTACCATGCCCGGCAAGCCGCCGATCGCGAGTACCTGAAAATCATCTATGCCGATCTGGATTTTCTCAACCGCTACTGCGTCCAGGACGGTTCGACCAGTCTGTATGCTGAAATGCGGCGGGCCGAGTCGGGGATTATCCCCGTCGAGATACAGCAGTTCGTCCGGGAAACCGTCGCGATGCTGGCGCAGCATCCCGAGGCGGCGCCCGCAAGTTTTTACAAGGAACTTCCGCCCGCGTACAAACCGCGGGCCCGGGCGCTGTGCCAGATACCGTGGATCAAAATGGACCGGGCCGCGCTGCCCGTGGAACGGACGACCACCCTGACCGTTGGGTCAACGGCGATTCGGCCCCTGGATATCCGAAGCGGCCATGTGGCCACCGCGTCCGGCGAGGCGTTTTTCCTGGTATCGGCCAACGAGGTGCACGTCGTGAACATGGGCGGCCTGCACACGGTGACGGAGTTCACGGTGTCGGCCGGCACGGAGATGGACAGGATCATCGTGTCGCCCGGCGGCGACGATCTGGTCGCGATCACGCGCGACGGATTTTCCGTGTTCCACCTGCGACGCGACGTCAACGGAGTGGTGATTTCCTTCGAGCGAAAACTGGACAGAACATGTCGCCGGATTCGCTTCGGAAACGCGTGTGTGTTTCCCGCCGGAAGCCGGCTGATATACCAGACGCCCGACAACGAGTTGCGCGTGCTGACGCTGCACGGCGCGTTCCCGGATGTTCCCTTGTCCCAGATCGACGATCTGCCCGTCCGGGACATCGGACCCGAATGCCCGATCTGCGGCTATTATGAAGTGAACGACGCCCGATATTATGTGTTCAAAAAATCCGGCGACCGTTATGTGATGTTGGCCAGGGCGGGCGATGCCGTCACCCGGTATGAGTTGACCGCCAACGTGAACGGCATGCTGTCCTTCAACGGCCGCCTGGTGATTCTCACGGACAAAAAGGCGCTGCTGCTGGCGGACCCGCCGCTGCATTGCGTCGAAACCCTCCCGTGTGACTTTGTGCCGCGAAGCGGCGCGCCGTTCGGCGATTCCCTGCTGCTGACCAGCGAACACGGGTACGTGAATGTCCTGGGCCCGGACGGAACCATGACGGACTACGGGATGTTGTCTGTCGGACGATGGGACATGAAAAACCAGGTCCATGCCGTCGGCGACAAGAACATATTTTTCTTTTCCGATTGCCGGTACGCGCGGATCGAGGAAATCGCCAGGACGAATATCACCGTCATCAAGGCCCAGTTGTCCAATGAGCGGGGCGATGTGTTGTTTGTCGACGAGAACAAACAGCTTCGGTTCAAAACGCGGGGGACGGACCAGGTCGTCAGCCAGGATATCCTTCAAGCCATGCCGTACGGGCTGACCTCCCTGATGAGCTACCGATGCGCCTGGAACCGCGCGGGGGCGCTCGTGCACCAGTGGGACGGCTGGGCGGTGGAACTGATCGCGCCCTCCGGGACACGCACGAAGATCGACCCGCCGGACATCCGGTCGGTTGTCGCCGATATTCTGTATTCGGACACCATGAACCTGTTTGTCGTTCTGTATTACGACGGGAAGATCAAGCTGATCGACGACGCGGGACGCTCGCGCGACGCGGAAACGTTTCAGAGCAGTTCCCGCAATTACCTGCTGTGCGATGGCGGGGAGTTTTTCTGCGTCCTGACCCGGCGGCGGCTGGTGCAGGCGGCGACGCTGTACGAGGAAACGGCGCTGGCGATCCATGATCGGAAAGGTCGCATGGTGTTCGAAAAACACTACGATGGCATGACGGACCGTCCGATCGAGAATATCGCGTATGACCGGGCGGAAAATCTCCTCTATGCCATGACGACGCACGAGGCGATTTTCTACGAAATGGGCGGAAAATTCACGTCCGGGACACGGCCATTTCACTCCTTCGTGTTCACGGAAACCCGTGACCTGGCCGCGCATGACGGTCTGTTGTATTGCCCGTGGCGGGAACAGGGGCTTTGCGTCGTGGATTTGCGCACCGGTCGGCCGGTCGCCCACCTGCCGACGCACCGCAGCGTCTCCAGCATACGGCCTTGCCTTTCGGGAATCGCCGTGATGGAAAATAACGAAATGCTCTATAACACCCTGCTCGAAAGGAGCGATCCTCAATGAATATCATCCGAAAAGACGACGGGTCGTTGCCGGCGGTTCTGGAACGATATCAGGCCAGCGTACAACTCAAGGACCGGGGTCTGCTGTACAGTTCGCTCGCGAAGCGGCGGGAGGCCACCGCGATGGCCGAACGGTTCAACAGTCCCGGTCTGCGCGCGATCTGCAAGGCGAACGAAGCCACCCTGCTGGGGTATCACATCGGCGACGGAATCGCCGCGCTGGCCGCCGCGAAGGAGGCGCTGGCGGACCCGGAACTCTTCGCCGCCGCCGACAAAGTGTGGCATGACGTGACGGGACTCGTCCTGCTTCATGATATGCTCAGCATTATCCGGCAATGGTCCGAAAGTTACGACGAGTATCGCGCGTATAGCCGCCTGTATGCGGACCATTTTCCGAACGAGATGACGGAAAAAAATTTCGCTGCCTTGGAGGAAGCGCGACATACAACGCCGGAATGGGGGGAGTTTCAGCTTGGTCTGGCGTATAGGCATTTCAGCCGCGAATCCCCGGAACTGGACCGGGGGGCCTACTGTTCCGGGATGTCCGTTCTGCAATGCGCGTTGAGCCGCGCGCTGGCGGGGCAATCGGGGTACAATATCGACTACGAGCATTTCGAACACGCGCTGGACGATTATGTGGTGATTTCGCATCAGCATTTCAACCAGGTCCTGCTGAAATACCAGGCCGCCCACGGAATGGGAACCAATCCGGGCGACCACCGCGAACTGTCCGTCATTCTGGATGAACCGCTCCGAATCTGGAACGAGTTCATGCCGGACATGCGCGAGGTCGACAAGGAAAAATTTTCGGGGTTTTTCCAGGCGTTCTGGCTGGACCTGGCCATGTTGCACGCCCAGGACAAAACCGATCCGCTCGCCCGGTATTTCCCCGAGGTGTTCATCCCCTGCCCGGAGTGCGGCGAGCGGATTCCTCGCCAGTCGCCGATCTGCCGCTACTGCGGAAAACGGAACAGTTCCTTTATGCTCCCCAAAAGCACGCAGGGAAGTCCGGACGAGTTTTTCGACAAACTCGGTGGGCGGGACACCCCCGACGCCCGCGCGAAGTACGCGGTAAAAGTCACGATGATCGTGACACTTGTGAAGGCGCTTCTTGCCCTGGCCGCTGTGATCGCCCTCCTGGTGTGGGTCCTGAAAAAATAAGGAGGTTCCAGCCGGACACAGTACTCGTGGGTTGCCAATCCTTCGCGTTGCGTTCTACGTGGTCACATGACTGGCCGACGGGGCCGCGGAGACGTAGTGCAGGCTGGCGTCCACTTCGCGGAGGAGTTGGTCGTAGTTGAGGGGTTTGTGCAGGCAGACGCGCGCGCCGGCCTGGAGGATTTTCCGTTCGAGCTCCAGCGACGGTTGTGCGGTCATGGCCAGGATGTGCGGTTTGTCGCTGTTGGCGCGGCGGGTTTTGATCTGTCGGCAGACCTCGAAGGCGTCCATTCCCTGCACGTTCATGTCCAGGAGCACCACGTCGGGGTGCATGGTGGCCAGGGCGGTTCCAGCCTGGAACCCGTCGTGGGCCTCGGTGACCTCGTAATCGGCATGTCGGGCCTGGATCGTCCGGTGGATCGTCTGGGCGCTGAGGGCCTGGTCGATGACCAAGACCCGCGTGGTCACCGGTCCGACGCCGATTTCCGGTGGAACGGGCATGTTCTGCTCGCGGAGGAACTTGACCAGGTCGCCCGTGGCGACGCGGCGGTGCCGTCCTGGTGTCCGGTGTGCCTTGAGCAGGCCTTGGTCGATCCAGTTGGCCACGCTTCCGGGATCCACTTTCAGCATCTCGGCAATCACAAACGTAGAGAGGTGCCGCGACATCGTAACCACCTGGGGATTCTTATCCCTATCCCTGATTGGTCCGGGAACCGCGCGCGGGCATCCGTGTCCCGCGCGTCACAAAAGTGTCCAGCCCGTGCGTCATTAACGCTGATTCACGGACAAAACACCCACGCGATACTTTCATACCTCTTTATCTATCCTACCTGTCCGACACATGCACGCAAATTCTGAAAAAATTTTGTACTTTGCCAATTTTTCCAACTTCGTGAGAACCGAAAGTCCCACGACCGTACCGCTTTTTGGTTGCGTTTCGGCGGCAGTTCCTTATGAATAGTAGAAATACCGCAGAAACGGAAAATGTCAACCGTAGAATTCGAGAAAAATGTGAAAACTTTGATAACGTACCGTCGGGGGCGGGATGGATTGGCCTGAGTTTTTGTCGGAGCATCTTGTCAGTCTGTTGGCGATGGTGGTGGCGCTGGTATTGGCCGCGTGCGTCAACGGGACCGAGGCGGCCATGTTCAGCCTCTCACCGGGGCAACTCTACCGCATGCGCAGCAGCCCGAACCGGTTTTCCCGGATGGTTCCGCACCTGCTGGCCACACCGCGGCGTATTCTCAACGCCTTGCTGTTGATGAACTTGCTGGTCACAACCGCCCTGGCGGCCCTGACGGCCGTCATGGTGCTGGACATCGAGGCCCAGGGGCAGCACGTTGTAGCGGTGGTGGTGTCGATTCTGCCGTTGCTGGCGTTGATTCTGCTGGGGGAGATGGTGCCTAAGATGCTCGGGTTTGCCGCGCCGATGGGGTGGTCGCGTCTGTCGGCCTGGCCACTGCTGCTGCTGTCGCGCGGGTTGGCGCCCCTGCTGTGGGTTCTGGAAAAGACGATGGTGAATCCGTTGTTGTGCGTGGTCGCTCCGGCGTCGGCGTCTCGGGCGATCACGTCGGATGAGTTGGCGTCGTTGTTGGAACTGTCCGCCCGGCGAGGACACATCGCGCACGACGCCAGCCGCCTGCTGCGGGAGATCGTGCACCTGGGCGATTTGCGCGTCAGCGACATCATGGTTCCCCGCGTGGACATGATCGCGTACGATATCCACAACAGCCGCGAGGGGCTTGTCAAATTGTTCCACGAGTCGCACCTGCGGAAAATCCCCGTCTACGATTCGCAGCCGGACGCGGTGGTGGGCGTGATCTACGGCCGGGACGTGCTGCTGGGCGGCGACAGACCATTGCGCGATCTGGCCGTGACGGTGCCGTTCGTGCCGGCCGCCGGAACCGTCGAGCGGCTGCTGGTGCAGTTCCGCGTGATGCGTAAGCAGATGGCGATGGTGGTGGACGAGTTCGGCGGCATTGCCGGGCTGGTCACGCTCAAGGATATCGTCGAGGAGATCGTCGGGGATATTCCCGGAGCGGGGGACGAACCGGCCGAACCGCCGGTGCAGCGGTTGGCCGCCACGCAGTACCTGCTCGACGGCGACCTGCCGATTCACGACCTGGCCGACGTGCTGGGCGTGAACCTGGCCGCCGCCCGGATCACCAGCGTCGGCGGGTTCCTGGTCTCGCTCCTGGGACGCGTTCCCCGACCCGGTGACGACGCCCGCTACCGCAACCTGAAATTCACGGTGGTCTCCACGCGCCGCCGACGCGTCAACAAATTGCGCCTGGACCTGATGGAGGAACCGGAATGACCGCGCCGTTTTCCATCCTGTGTCCCTTCGAATGGCCGTCGCTTCTGGCGGTGTCGACCTCGACCTGGGTGGCGATGTGGATCAGCCTGCTGCTGGCGATCTTGCTGGGGGCCTTGTTCGCCGCCCTGGAAACCGGCGTGTACATGCTCAACCGGATGCGGCTGGATTTGAACGCCGAGGCGGGCGACGTCCGCGCGGGGCGTCTGCGGAAGCTGCTCCACAACATGAATAACGTGCTGGCGGTGTTGCTGATCGGTTCGAACGCGAGCGAATACCTGGCCACGTTCGCCATCAGCGCGATGTTCGTGATGGCGGGATTCGAGAACGCCCAGTGGGTGACGCTGGTGGTGGCGACGCTGGTGCTGTTCGTGCTGGATTCGAGCGTTCCCAAGAGCGTCGCGCAGCGGTTCGGGGACGCGTTGACGTACCGGTTGTCGTTGTTTTTGTGGGGTTCGCATGTGATTTTCAACGCCCTGGGGCTGGCCGGGCTGGTGCGCGGGTTTTCGTGGATGCTGATGAAGCTGGTCGGTCGGACGCCGCGCTCTCCTCGCCACACGCTGCTGACGCACGACCTGCTGCCCACGCTGGTGGCCGAGGGACAGGCCAGCGGCGTGCTGACGCATCAGCAGGCGGTCATGGCCGACCGGATCATGCACATCGAGGAGAAGGTGCTCGGCGACGTGATGATCGCCATGCCCCGCGTGGTGAAGGCACCGGTGGGCGTCTGGCGGGTGGAGTTGATCGAACTGCTTCGGGCGCAGAACCACTGGCGGGTTCCGCTGATGGACGACCACGGTCAGGCCGTGGGCGTGGTGGACCTGTACGACGTGCTGCCGGCCGGGGCCGACCGGACGCCCGCCCAGTGCATGACGCCGCCGCTGGTGCTGGCCGAGGACCTGCCCGTCACGGAGGCGCTGTACGAGATGCAGCGGAACCGCCGCGTGATGGCCGTCGTGAGCAACAAGGCGGGCAAACACACGGGAATCGTCACGATCAAGGACGTCGTCGAGGAGATCGTCGGCGAATTGGATGTGTGGTGACACGTGGGGCAAGCGTACCATTTTTTTATTTCGCGTGATCGTTCGCGATGGAACCGTGGTAAATCCGAAGCACGAAATTCGAAATCCGAAACAAACTCTAAACAGCAAAAGCAGAAAATTCCAAACGCGGACGGCGACGCCACGCGTCAAGGCGCAGGACGTCGCCGTTTGGAGTTTGGGATTTTCTGCGTTATGGTCCGTTGGCGACTGTGCGTGGGCGTAAGGCGACGTTTGCCGGCGCGCGGCGAGAGCAGTTGGAAGCGTTGGTGGCGGCCCAGCCCGACGTGACGCTCGAAGAGTTGCGAGATCGCACGGGCGCGACCTGTTCGCTGGCGGCCATCTGCAAAACGCTTCAACGGTTGGGCTATCACCGCAAAAAAAGACCCTCCGGGCATCGGAGCAGGATCGTCCCGACGTGCAGGAGCAGCGGCGAGGGTGGCGGCTGAGAATTGCCGGCGTTGAATTGTCTCGCTTCGTTTTTATTGATGAAAGCGGAGCCAAAACGAACATGACGCGGCTTCGCGGCCGATGCAAGGGCGGCGATCGCGTGCACGATGCGGCCCCGTCGGGGCGTTGGGAGACGACCACGATGATCGCCGCGTTGCGGCTGGAAGGTCCGGCGGTACCGATGGTGATTGAGGGCGCGACGGACGCGGCGGTGTTCCGCGCGTACGTCCGGCACATGCTGGTGCCGGTGCTGCGGCCGGGCCAGATCGTGGTGCTGGACAACTTGTCCAGCCACAAGGGCGACGACATCCGCCGCATGATCGAAGCCGCCGGGTGCGAACGGTGGCTGTTGCCGCCATATTCACCGGACTTCAACCCGATTGAAAAAATGTGGTCGAAGGTGAAGTTCCTGCGATCGGCCAAGGCCCGCTGCACGGAAGAACAGGACAAAGCCGTGGACCAGGCCCCGGCCACCGTAACGCCCACCGACGCAACGAACTGGTTCGAGTCCTGCGGATACCGCTACGATAAAAGTTAAACTGCTCTAGTCGGCACACAGCCGCGACAGCGGCGTCGTGTTTAGCCCATGGTGAACGGTACGCCGCAAACCATGGGTTGGCGGGTGTTTATGAATTCTTCATCGCTGCTGACGCCACTGGCCGCATATCACGCCGATGTGGTAGGGCGGCCTCGAACGACGTGAACACGGGAATGTTTGAAAGCCGCGAATGTCGGTCCAATCCATGCTGACGATGAGCGGCTTTTTGCGTCGCTTGAGCAGCTTTTTGCAGACGCCCCGCATGGCGTCAGCGGTCTCGATGCACTGGTTGGCACAACATCGCCAGGTTTTTTTGATATCGTGCTTGGCGACGCCCGCCAACTGCCGTCCGATGGCCGCCTGGGAGATTCGCGGACATTTCAGTGTGCCGGCGACAAGTTCACTCAAGGTTTTCGCCTGCGACAGCCGAAGACACGTACAGAACGAAAGCACCCACGCAATCGCGTCCCTGTGATTCATGGCAGTCCTACCTTTCCGGGTTGTTCCCGGAATGCGCATTCCGACCTAATCTACCGGAATCATCGGGCAGGACTGCCCTGCGCCTTAACCTTTCTGAAACTGGGGTTGATTCAGGCAAGAAACCCCTTGTAAACGACGATAGAATACGCTATAGAAGAACCTCTATAGAAGTATCCACGCGCCGACCTAGCTCAATGGTAGAGCACGGCTTTCGTAAAGCCGAGGTTTTGGGTTCGACTCCCAAGGTCGGCTTCTCTTTTTTCCTCAAAAAACCCACGTTTTCTTGGTGTTTTTCATCATTTTCGGCGTTCTCCCCGATGACCCCCATTTGTCCCGATTTTACCGTACGAGTTGCTAACAGGCCGCATAAAAAGGGTGAGTTTCGGGGTGAGTTTTCTGGTGAGCTTTTCGCGGTGTTTCCGGGTGAGTTTTGGGGTGAGTTCGCCGCCGCTGGCATTTTCACCGCCTCGGCCGGCGTGTTGCCAGCCGAGGCGGCCGCGTTGTTTTCGCTCGTTGCCATCGCGTTGTTTCCACCTGTCGCCGCCGCGTCGTTTGCGGTCGTCGCTGTCGCGTCGTTCGTGTCCGTGGGCTTGGCTTGCTGTTGCGTCGGTGCAGTGCCGAAGCTGGGCAACGCGGCGATGGCGGCGGCCTCCTGACTGACGACGGTGTGCGTGTACAAGCTCATCGTCAGGTTGATGTCGCTGTGCCGCATGAGACTCTGGACGGTTTTCGGGTTTGCGCCGCCGGCGACAAGCAGCGTGCCGGTTGTGTGTCGCAGGGCGTGAAAATCCGCGTAACGGCCAGCGGCGTCAACGTAGCACAGCGTGTAGGACGCTTCACGTTGTTCGCGTTCCTCCGGCGTAGCGGCGGCGATAATCCATCTCCGTCGGGCGGCGGCAAGGTCCGGGCGGAACAGCCTTCGCACCACGTCAGACGAATCATCCGGCATGTTGAACGCTTTCGCTGTCGGCGGCTTGTCGCCGAAAAACTCTCGCAACTCGGCGGCCGTGTCGTGACGAAGGGGCAACACGTCGTCACGGCGTCGCTTGCTGAAAGAGGCCTGGCCGGTGACGGTAGGATAATTGCCGTCCAGTTGGAAACTCAATCGGGTGAGGTTTCGCAACTCGTTCGCCCGCAATCCGGTTTCCGTCGCCACCCGGTAGAGCATCACACGCTCGGGGCCGCTCATCTTGGCGCGAGTTGGCCCTTTGCGGGTTGCTTCCAACAGCCAGCGGAGTTCGTTCACATCCAACGCCCGACGCGGGCGGCGCTTGTCGATTTTCGCGTTCAGTTTTCGCAGACCTTCCAGCGGGGTATCACTCACCCGGCCCTCGCGTTGCATCCACCGCCCAAAACCTTTCAACGCCGTCACAAACCGATTGGCCGACGCTGCGCCAATCCCGCGCCGCGTGCGTTTGCCCGCCGCGTTGAATTCGTCGGCGCGTTGCCCGTTCAGCCATGTCATAATCCGCGTGACCGAAATGTCGCTCCAGTACGTCGCCCCGCTCCCTTCAAGTGCTTGATGAACACATTTCGTAAACCGGTCAATGTGCAACGGCGTGTTGCCCTTGGAGATCAGGTATTGCTTCCAACCCGGCTCGCCGTCGATGCCGTCGATGTGTTCCGTCAACGGCCGAAGGGCGGCGATACGGGCGGCATCGAGCAAGCCGAACTTCCCCAGCGTCGCCCGCAACCTCGGCGAGATGTCCTCCAGCCACTTCGCGGTCACAGGGTCCAACGGCTCGCCCGACACGCGACAACGCACCAGCCGCTCCAGACTTCGCCCAACCGCCTCAGCCGTTTTCTTGTCCCGTTGTCCCGTGGCAATCTGGCGGAGCACGCCCTTGTGATCGGTCAGCTTAACCGACCAACTCTCAGCCGTCCGCGTCTTGCCGTCGCCGCCTTGGTACTGATCCTGAAAAACTCGCATACGATCACCCTTTCCGCCACGCCAAAATTCCGGCGCAGCCTTCGTTGTTTTTGTTGCAGGTTGTCGGCCCGCCGTAGCGCCCAGCCACGCCGCTCATCGCCGCCCCCCTCTCATGCTCTCCCACCGCTGCCGGCCGGGGCAACCACGCCGGACCCACTCGGCCAACTCGTCCGCCCGCCAGAACAGCGACCGTCGGCCCATCCGAATCGGCAAGGGAAGCCGCCCCGAACGGTTCCAATTTCCAACGGTTTTTGTGGGAATACCCAGCGCCCTCGCCGTTGCGTGAACGTCCAGCAGCAGCGGTGGCGTGGCCTCGGCGGGTGACGCGGGCCTGTCCAACGGCAGGGTTTTCGTGGCGGTGGCGGGAAGGCTACTCATTCGTGATTCCTCCTGTGATTTGCTCGGAAGCCGGCCGGAATCGCTTGTGCCTTGTGCTGCCATAAGTCTTTTCTGCAAAACAATTTACAATAAAACAAGGCTGCTTGAAAGCAAATTCCGGTGTTTTTTGACGTGTTTTAACTTGGTACGAAGTTCCCATATTAAGTATATCCTGAAAACATGGCTAAGTGGTCTAACTACCGATGGGAACGTCAGTTAGAACGCTTTCGAAAAATGGCCTTCTCGCCCCCTGTTTTCCCCCTTGTCATCCACGCTTTTTGTGGTATTCTATTCGCAATCTGTTAGGCATGTCGCCTGTCGCATCGTTGTCGGCGGCTTGGGCGCTTTTTTGTGAGCAGTTTCGGGACCAAAAGGGAGACTGTTATGCCAACGTTCAAACTGAGGCGTTTCTTTTCGCAGCCGGCGATTCTTCGGGGGATCGACCCGGAAAACTTGTTGGCCCTGCTGGCGGACCACTCGGCAGCGCTGGAGGCGGCTGGGCTGACGTTGCCAGACGTGGGTTCGGCGTTGGGATTCGATTACGAATTGCTCACGAAATTGATGATGGCGCCGGATCGGTTGCCGGCGAAATTATGCGAGGCGTTTTACTTCATCCACCAGATGGCCACGCCCGAAGGGATGGACTGTCTGTTGGCGGCGGCGGAACGAGCGGAGCCGCCAATCGAGATCGTCGGCAAGCCCGGCCCGACGCCGGGCGACGTGGCGGTTCAGGTGTGGTTGAAGAACCGCGAACTGTTGGAAAGCGTGCACGCAAAACAGTTCACTGAGAACGTGCGGTCGTTCCATAGTTTCGGCACGGCTGTTACGCCGGTGCCGAAACATCGCGCCCCGATGGCATGTGTGGACAAAATTAAACACGACCTCGACAACTTTTTCGCCAAGAAAAAACGAGGCCGACACACGAAGGTTTTTCCTTATGTGTATGACGGCCATGTTATGTTCCTTATTCGGCACGGCGACCCGTTTGAACGCAAAGGCATCATCGACGACAAGGGCGAATCGGTCGGCGTGTACTACTGGCCGGAAAAATTCGACGTGCTCATGCTCGATTCCATTAGCGGCGAGCTACGTGTCCACGCCCGCAACAAGAGCGAATGGGAAGAATACCGAAAAGTTTTCGGCCATCGCCTCTACGGCGACAGCGGTTTCTTTTCCATTGACGACAAGTACACTCTGGAGCCGCTACAAACAGTTGGCGAGGATGCGCTCGCGCCGACCGAAGGTATAGACCGGGTGGTTTTGACGGAGGCGTATTTCCTCTGGGGCAGGGATGGTTCGTATCGTGGCAAGGAGAGTCATAGAACCGACAACGTTTTCGCCGCGTTCAGGGCGCGCCGCCGGCCATTTCCGAAAGAACCTCTGATCACCAAGGCACGTTTCTGCATCACGTTTTCCGACGCGGACAAACCGCGAACCGTCACGATCAAGCCGCCCAACGAAGCCCAGTACATGCGCGATGACGACAGCATCATCGTCGAAAAATTTTTGAAGGCCCGAGGGTTTATCACCAAGCCGGGAAAACCACAGCCAGACAAGGCATCCCATGAGCCAGCACATTATGAGCCAACAGCCATTGAAAAAATTCTGGTCGTCGCTTGAACGCACCATCGGCCTAGCGGCGATACCGGCCGGGTGGCGCTCCATGTTGGGCGACGAACTCCCGCTCGTCGCCCGGTTTCTCTTGCCCACACAACAACTCGCCAGTTCGGTTAGGTGTCCCGTGCCGTACCGCTACTGTATCCACGAGGTTATCTTCTGGAAGGGCGAATACGTCACCTCCTGCCCTGACGGTTGCGACTCGGAAACGTTGTCGCGTGACGACCTCGTCATCCACCGCATCGACATGGTCAGCCTCGGCCGCGAAATCACGGCGGCGCTCGGCCTTGAGAGTATAACCGCCGAGGAAATTCCAAACGTTCCCGGCACCTGGCGAATCGGCGACTATGTCCCCTCCGCCGGCTTCCGTTTTCCGGTATACCTCGCGTTCATCGACAGAGTAGACGACTTCGACTTCGCCGTAAGCCGCCTGTCCGCACGGGGCGAAACGTTCATCCTGGCCGCACCGACCCGCTCCCACATGACACAACCAACCGCCGACCTGCTCAAATGGTCCAAATCATGCTTCCTGCCACTGGCAGAATTCCTCGGCCAAGGCCAAAGCAACGGCGACGACCGCCTCGCACTACTGGACGGCTACACCGCTGAAACACTGTTCGCCGAGTTCCGCGCCGCCCACGTCCCCCAGCCGAAAACCGACGACCGCATGGCGTTCTTCCCAACTCCCGCCGGCGCAGGCTGGCATGACGTTTCCATTCACTTCATCGACCGCCACTCCGTTTACGTCACGGTAAAGGGCACCGCCGGCAAATACCACTGCGGCCAGATGGGCCTGGCCGGCAAAAACGACGTCAAGCCGACGAAACAATGGTTGCTGCTCGAAACATTTGCCGAAGGCCACGGCCTGCTGGACTGGCGAAACCGCAAAGCCGACCGGCGGAACCAAAAACAAAAAGACCGCCTCGCCGCCGCCCTACAAAAATTCTTCCGCATCGACGACGACCCCTTCGCCACCGAAAACGACGGCTGGCGAACCCGCTTCACCGTCGCCATCCGGGAATAATTCATCCAGAACCTTTTGAAACGCTGTATATTGCGTTGATCAGCGATTATTCTTCTTCTGTGGCGGGAGGTTTCGCTTGATTGTTTTGATTCTGAAGCAAATTCGAATCATCTTCTATATGCCAACCAAGACGTTTTCTATGCCAAGCATATATTGCTTCTTTTTCTTCGTGAGTTTGTTGCGAAAAATATTTTTCCCATTTTTTCATCATGGGCCTCATCACGAGTCGGCTCAGACTAATGTATTTTTCAAGTTTCGTAAAACGGTCCATGAATTTACGTGCATCGTAAAATACATTCTCTTTAAACTCGCTGACGCCCCATTCAGGGTTAAATTGAAGTGCAATGGCCTGTAGTAATGTTGTTCGCATTTCCATGCGCGCCCGTAATTCTCTGAAATCAACATCCACGCCGTCTGTTTCCTTTCCCATCCGCGATAAGTTATAGAAAGGAGAGCGGGAATAGCAAAGCGTGACTCCGTGCAATATTGATTCAATGTAATACGACAACATTAAAGATAGGTAGATGTCTGAAAATCCTTTTTTCAACGCCAATTGATGCACAATGAGTCGTTCGATGGCAAAAAGATCGCACCAGATTTCTTCCTTGGATGAGTTACTCCTTAAAACATCTTGCAGTAAAGTAGACCGATCATTGAAAAGTCCGAAATTCTGATAAGTTTGCAGGTTAGGAAACTCGCTACTTCTTCTGCTTGTTTCTGGTGTTTCCAAAATGGCGTCATTGCGACGCTTTTCCGACATCCGTATGAGTTTTTTTGCGTGCCCAACTTTCTCGTCGATACTGTCACGGAATGCTGTGTTAAGCCCTGGTGATGAATAAAAATAATGCCCGATTTCGTGATACAATACGAATTTTCGAATAATGGAACAAACCTCGCCAGCCCGCTGTCCCCATTTGGACATCGAAAACTTAAATTTCAGAGCGTCATCATCGTTGTCGTTTTTGTCTGAAAAAAACAAAATAGGCAGTTGCATAAGCACAAACGACTGTAAGGGATAATTACGTAGCAATCGACTCGAACAAGCTTTTAATAAGTTGTACGCAAAAGCTTTGCATAAACGTTCAGTATCATTGTCATCATCTGCGAAAGTTAGATAAATACATGCCTTTGTTATCGCAAAATAGAAGCCATCCCATATCAAATACTTTTCGTCTTCACAGGAAGTGCCCATCAAGCTAACGGAGGCTCCGCTAGTAGAGCAACCCAAGAGATTAAGATGGTCTCCGTCCCCGAATTCAGAGACCATCTCCCATACTGCATGAATCTCGGCGAGTTCTTCCTCTGAAACGTTGTAGTTATCCACATAGGTGGTTGCTTCTAGGCCTTTACGGACCCATGTCGGGATATCATTAATGTCGACCATTACACATCCTTGAATACAATACAGAGGAGTATCTGCTATTTGTGCCGATTGTAAAGATTGATAAAATCCTCTAATGGAATATCTTTTATCGTAATCGAATCTCCATTTTTCGCCTTCATTGTAATTTTTACGACCGGCTTCTTCTTTTTTCGTAAAATCAGTTTTGAGATAAAGTCGATGAGGGGTGGTAAAGCAGGGCTATTGGCGACGACGGCTACGAGTAACAAAAAATAGGCTGCGCCACCATCATATCCTTTACATGCGATTTCCGTAAAATCGAGATGATTCGTTTGAAAAAATGTCACAATCTCGTTTTTACTTTTGTGATCAGAAGGAACACAGATTTCAAGTTCATACATATTTTCGTGGCCGGTTTCCATTGTTTTTCTCCAGCTATGGAACACTTCCTGGTGTACAATACGCTAACGTGCTACATCACTCACCACGCTTCGTTTTGCGAACCTTTTTCCGCTTGTTAATACTTCCGATGGTGGCCTCGTTTTAGTGTCAATATCAGGCCTTTGCAAGTCAATTCGGTCGCAATCAGTCTGCCTTGAAAACTTAGCGAGAATTCCATGCGATTCCATGCCTTTGTCGGACGTGGCTTGAAGCGTCGTTTGCCATTCTGTCGGCGAAGCCGTTTGTGATAGCCATTCAGGTGCCGACGTAGCTGGCGATGTGGATAGGCGGCGCGGGTATTTCATCATCCAATGTCATCGTCGAAGCGGAGCATTTCATGTCCGTACGACAGCCCGAGCGGGCTATTCTACGACATGTCGCAGCCGCTTTTTTGAGCCGGCGAAAAATTTTCTTCACCGGCTTATTTTCCATAAGCAGCGTATTTGAAAGCACTTACGATCAAGTTGATTCAGGTGAAATTCAGGAATTTTCCGAATTCCTGCGACATGTCGCCAGTCGCGGGCGGCGGGTCCGGCACCTAACAGGACTTACTACCCGCCCTCGCGAACCCCAGCCAGCCGGACCTGTTTCGTGAGGGCCTTTCGTGCGGTGCACGGAGGCCGGCGATGGTCACGGCGACAAGGAAAACAAACCAACCGCCCAAAACGTTCACGCCTCCTCATGCCCGTAGCGAGGAGAGTTCCATGTCTCATCAGGTTCAGGCTGGACAGGTTCAGGCTGGTCAGGTTTCGTTGGAGTTGGATCGGTTCGAGGAGTGGTTCATCAAGCGGCAGGCCCGGCAGTTGGTGGAAAAGGCCGGGTTCCCCGTGGACGAGGTCGAGGACATCCAGCAGGAGATGCGGATTTACGTCCTGGAAGGCTTGATTCGGCGGTTCGACAAGGCCAAATCGGTTCGTCACACTTTTGTCGTCACGGTCGTCCGATATTGTTCCTCGGTCATCCAGCGGCAACGCTGCGCCGCGAAACGCAACGGCGGCCGGCCGCTGCAATCGCTGAACGACACCCTTCTCGACGCCGAAGGCAACGAGGTCGAGCTTCACGATATGATCGACCGCGACGCCCGCCGTTCCACTGACGGCAATCGGGAACATGAGGAACGCCGCGACCTCATCGTGGACGTACGGCGTGTCGTGGCCTCCCTGCCCGACCATCTGCGCGAATGGTGTGCCGTGCTTGGGGAACTGGGCATCCGAGAGGCCGCGAGGAAATATCACGTCCCCGTTTCGCGGGTTCGTCAAATCAAAGCCGAAATCCACGCCGTTTTCGCGGACGCCGGCCTGGGAAGCTACTTGCCACAAAAATGAACCGCCGCGCGACCACTTACGGCCGTTTGCATGAAATACATAAATAGGGCCTCATCGTTTCGCCTCGAAGGAAACGACGGGCCCGGCAGTGTGGCGATGCTAGGCAGGTGAGGCGCAAGGCGTGAAGTAAGGCGTGGTGATGGTTCGGGTTCTGGTGACGGCGCAGGGTGAAAAACTCCAGCGCCGGGTGCGGTTCGATTCCCGCCGCCCGAAATGGCTGGCCAGCCAATCGTGTGCGAAACCCTAAACAAGGAAAACTCCAAAACAAAGGATCGTTATGACCGCTTCCGCATTGCACGTATTGCAGACCATTCATCGCGGCGTTCGGCATCTGCCGCCCCGGTTATTGATTTACGGCACCGAGGGCATCGGCAAGAGCAGCACGGCGGCCGGAGCGCCAAGCCCGATCTTCGTGCCGACCGAGGACGGGCTGGTGCAGATTGATTGTCACGCTTTCCCACTGGCCACGTCGTTCGAGGAGGTTGTCTCGTCGCTGGCCGCGTTGGCGGGCGAAGAGCACGACTATCAGACCGTTGTTATTGACACACTCGATTGGTTGGAGCGTCTGATCTGGCAGCGGGTATGTGCCGACCGCAACGTGAAGAACATCGAGGACATCGGCTATCAGAAGGGCTACGTTTTCGCCCTGGACTGCTGGCGGCGGATCACGGACGGGCTGGACCGGCTCCGCAACGATCGGGGCATGTGCGTGGTGTTGTTGGCGCACTGCAAGATCGAGAAGTTCGAAGACCCAGAATCGCCCGCGTACGACCGTTATTCCCCCCGGCTGCACAAGCACGCCAACGCCCTGATTACCGAGTGGGCCGACGCGGTGTTGTTCGCCACGCGGAAGATTGTCACCCGCACCGAAGATCAAGGCTTCGGTCAAAAACGCACCATCGCCAGCGGCAACACCCGCGACGGCGGTGAGCGTGTGCTCCGTTGCGTCGGCAGTCCTGCCTGCGTGGCAAAAAACCGCTACAGCTTGCCCGCAGAAATTTCCCTGTCCTGGGCCGAACTGATGAACCACATCGCCGCCGGCATGACTGGCGGAAAGGAGAACAACAATGGCTGATCTTCAAGGTTTTAACGCGAACGAAGTCGAACCCATGCCAAGTTACGAGCCGCTGCCCGCCGGGCAGTACACGGCCACGATCGTGGATTCCGAGGAAAAAATCAGCCAAGCGGGCAATCGGTTCGTGGTTCTGGTGTTCGAGGTGGCGGAGGGTCCGCACGCGGGCCGCAAATTGTGGGTGAATCTGAACCTTTACCACCCCAACGCCGACATCGTGAAACTCGCTCGCGCCGAGTTGGCGTCGATCTGCCTGGCGGTCGGCGTGCCGTCGCCGCAGGACAGCGGCCAGTTACACCACATTCCGCTGGTGATCGACGTCAAGTGTGCCGCTCGAAAGGACACGGGCGAACTCCAGAACCGCGTCAAGGGCTACACCGCGAAATCCGTTGTGTCGCGCGGCACGCCGCAGGGCGCGCCGGCGGGAGCGTCGCATGGCGCACCGCCGAGTCAGCCGCAACAGGGTCAGTCCCAGCAGACCCCGGCGACCGGCACAACCCCACCCCCTTGGAAACGATAAGGAGGCCCCCCATGAGAAAAAAACCACACCAGGACATGCCAGCCGGCCGGGCGGTTCCCGACAGTAAGTACGTTCGAGCCTACTGTCGTTGCTGCGGCGAGCCCATGCGGGTCTCCAAGGAAACCTTCGAAAATGGTGGCTATCCCGATTGCCACGACTGCACGCACCCGCTCCCACTCGGCCACGGCACGCAGAACGACACGGGTGAGTACGACGAACACGACGGGGCTTGGGACAACGCTGTCCGGGCCTGGGAGGACGCGGCATGACACACTGCGACCCTGCACAAATCGGAACATGCACGCTCTACAACGACGATTGCATGGACGTTCTCCCGACGCTCGGGGCCGGAAGCGTGGACTTTGTGTTGACCGACCCGCCGTACATGGTCGCCATGTCGTCCATTGGGGACGTTCGCGCCAAGACGGACGGCTGGGCCGACATGAACAACGCCGCGTGGCTGTACGCCAAGTGGTATCGAATGTGTCACCGGCTGCTCAGCGACACGGGCGTTTTTGCGACGTTCGCCAACTGGCGAAGCATCCCGATGGTTTTGTGCGCGTTGGCCAGGGCAAAAATGCCGGCTACGTCGTGCGTCATCTGGGACAAGGAGTGGATCGGGCCTGCACCCGCCAACGCATTCCGCTCGACGTACGAGGTCATCGTGTTTTCCGCCAAACCTCGCGCGACGATCATGCCGCGAAGCCAGAGCGACATCATCCGCCGCAAATGGATGGCCGCCCACAGCGGCCAGACCGGCCACCCCGCCGAAAAGCCGGTCGATCTCGCGGAGGTGCTGATTCGGGCCGTTTCGCCCAAGGTTCTACTCGACCCGTTCGCGGGGAGCGGTACGTTTTTGCTGGCCGCCGCGAAACTCGGCGTTCGGTCCATCGGGATCGAGATGGACAACGGTTTTTTCGAAATGGCGCGGGCGAGGCTGGCCGGACATTTCGGTTCGCTGGCGGAGGTAGCAACATGAACATGACGCTGCCATACCCTCCGAGCATTAACCGCTACTATCGGCACGTCGGGTATCGCACGCTCATCAGCCGGGAGGGCCGGACGTTCCGAAAGAACGTCTGCGCCCTCCTGGCCGGGGCAGGCGGAAACGGCGGCGGCAACGGTCCCCACAAACCCCCAGCCGGCGGCCGCATCGCCCTGTTCATGGACGCCTTTCCGCCAGACCGGCGTATTCGCGATCTTGATAACCTCGCCAAGCCGACGCTCGATGCCCTCCAACATGCGGGCATCTACGAGAACGATGGCTATATCGACATGCTCTTTACGCGACGCCGCCATGTCGTGCCTGGCGGGCGGCTGGATGTTCAAGTGATCGACCTTCCCTTACACAAATGCCCGCTCTGCGGGGCGGCGGCCACGGCCGCAGGAGATGAACAATGAATGCTCTCGACCAACTCGATGAACTTGACGAACTCGACCACATCGGCGGCGATGACGACCTCGACGATTTCGATGAGGATGATGAGGAAGACGATTTCGGTGACGATGATGATTTCGACGACGACGGCTATTTCGGCGGCGATGGCTATGACGACGGCTTCGATGATGACGAGTTCGACGAAGATGACGGCCTCGACGTTTCCATGATGGACGTGTGGGAGCGTCCCGAAACAACCAACCGAAAATGCCAGCACTGCAAACAATCCCGCGACTGTCGGCACGGCCCCGACCCGTACCTCTTCTACTTCTTCCGCGAAGTCGAGGAAGTCTGGCTGTGCGACGAATGCTTCAATCTCCGCGAAGAAGGCAAACACCTGCCTGAAAATCAGGACTGAGGAATGATAACCCCAACGCCACCGACAATCTCGCTGCGCCCATACCAAGCCGACGCCGTCGCGGCCGTGTACGACCATCTGCGCCGTCGGGATGACCACCCCTGCGTGGTCATCCCGACGGCTGGGGGCAAAACGCCCGTCATGGCCACCATCTGCCGCGACGCCGTTACTCTCTGGAGCGGCCGCGTGCTGATCCTCGCGCATGTTAAGGAGTTGCTCGAACAGGCTGTCGAAAAACTCCACACCATGGCCCCGGATTTGTGGATGCAAATCGGCGTCTACTCGGCAGGCCTCCGCAGCCGGGACACCAACAAGCCGATCATCGTGGCGGGTATTCAGTCCGTCTATCGCCGTGCTGCTGAACTGGACCGCTTTGACATTATCCTTATAGACGAAGCCCACATGTTGCCGCCCTCCGATGAGGGGATGTATAGAACGTTTCTGCGTGAGGCCAAAACTATCAATCCCCATGTCCGCCTCGTGGGCCTGACGGCAACGCCGTACCGCATGGCTAGCGGCATGATCTGCGGGCCGGAAAATCTACTTAACCACGTCTGCTACGAGGTGGGCGTGAAAGAGTTGATCGCCCAAGGCTATTTGTGCCCATTGAAAACGAAAGCCGGCCGCCAGAAGGTGGACACGTCGAACCTTCACATTCGCGGCGGGGAATTCGTCGCCAACGAGGTCGAGGCGCTCATGGACGACGACACCACCGTCCGCGCCGCCTGCCGCGAAATCGTACACCATGCCCAGGACCGCCACGCCGTTCTGATCTTTGCCGCCGGCATCCAGCACGCCCGGCACGTCCAGAACGTGCTGAAGGAGATGGGCCAGGAGTGCGGATTCGTGTGTGGTGAAACGTCGCCAGTCGAGCGGGCGAACACGCTGGAGCGTTTCAAGGCCGGCAATCTCAAGTATCTGTGCAATGTCAACGTCCTGACGACCGGCTTCGATGCCCCCAACATCGACTGCGTCGCCCTGTTACGCCCGACAAACTCGCCCGGCCTCTATTATCAGATGGTCGGTCGCGGTTTTCGCCTCCATCCATCGAAAACCGACTGCCTGGTGCTGGACTTCGGCGGCAACATCCTCCGTCACGGCCCGGTCGATGCCCTCCTTATCAAACAGCCGGGCGTGGGCGGCGGCGAAGCGCCCGCGAAAGAGTGCCCCGATTGTCAGACCGTTGTACACGCCGCCTGCACCCGCTGTCCCGAGTGCGGCTACGCCTTCCCGCTCCCGGAGCGTGAGAAACACGATTCAACGGCCACCACGACCGGCATTCTCACCGGCCAGGTGGAAGATAACAACGTCCTCGTCACGGATGTGCGTTATCGCGTGCACACCAAACAGGGCGCTCCCGACGACGCTCCGCGAACCCTGCGTGTCGAATACCGCATCGGTTGGAATAAGTACATTTCCGAATGGGTGTGCTTCGAACACACGGGCTACGCGAGAAACAAAGCCGAGGCCTGGTGGCGTGCCCGTTCGAATGAACCTGTGCCCGACACCATCGAGGACGCCGTAGCCATCTGTAACGCTGGCGGCGTCGCCAACACGCTGGCGGTCACGGTGCGCCACGTCGCCGGTGAGAAATTCGACCGCATCGTGAAACACCAACTCGGCCCGATTCCGCCGCGCATGGACGGTAGTGATGAATATGACAACGGCAGCCTGCCGCAGCCCGTCGGCGTACTGGACGAGGAGTGCCCATTTTGAATTCCGAACCCAACATCCTCTATAACGCCGCGCAGGACTACCTCCGCGCCGGCCTCTGCGCACTACCCGCCCACCTGGTGGAGAAACGCCCAGCCGTCGGGCAGTGGAAACCGTTTCAGCACCGCCTGCCAACGTCTGATGAAGTGTCGGCGTGGCTGGCGGATGGGCACGGTGCCGGCGACGCCATTTGTATTGTGTGCGGCGCGGTGTCCGGTAA